>Ga0181594_10000117_pt1 | contig 62339 bp, 63 predicted proteins | sample 071ome_18_FD_145603 | JGI IMG/M metagenome (GOLD analysis project Ga0181594, IMG submission 145603) | Coastal salt marsh microbial communities from the Groves Creek Marsh, Skidaway Island, Georgia - 071413BT metaG (spades assembly) | ecosystem: Environmental > Aquatic > Marine > Intertidal zone...
ACCAATGCCGCGTTATTGACGTCTGCCGCGCGTGTGATGGCACGTGACCAACGGCTTTGGAGGGTTAGGTCTGCCTCTGTTCGGCTGGTAAAGTCACTGAGATCGCTAGGGGCAACCCGTTCCAGCCCGGCCAATCCCGCCAGCAGAAACTGCGAACGGCGGTAATCTGCGCTGTTATCTTCATCGATGAAGCTATCGATCGCTTCGCGAGGCTCAATTCGGCCAACGGCGTTGCGCCCCACCGCGATCAGCGCCCATGCATCGCTTCCTTGCTCGACGGCCTCAGACCAGGCTGCCGCATCGCGGTCCAGACCAGCAGTCAGCATGGACGCGATAAGAGCCGGTGCATGTTCCGCCAAATCGGGTGACGCAGGGATCCTCGCGGCCGCATAAGCTGTCAGGACCAAGCGACCATAGTCGGGAGAATCCTCATTCCCCCAGACCGACTGTATTGCCGAGACGCGTTCGGACGCTGTGTTCGCGACGTACGCTTCGCGTAACAGAGTGGCGCGGTCTGCGGCTTCGCCTGTAATATTCTCGTTCGCATAGATTTGGCTGTAGAGATCAATCGCAGCCTGCGAAGAGAATATACCTTCACGCGCTGCTCGATCCGCGCCAATCGCCCGCTGTTGCAAGGAAAGTGTCGGCGTTACCGCCCAAACCCGCTCGTAATAGGGTTCCACATTTGCTCGAAGTGATTCGGGAATTTCCTCTCCAACAGCGTTTGCTATGGCAAATCGCCACGGATTGATCTCGTCAACGCCTTCCCACTCGACATCAACTGCTCTGCGGCCCCGCCCGGCAGCCCCAGCCAACCGTTGAGACAGCAAGACATCAATACCAGGGGCAATTTCGTCGCGCAGCGCACGATCGAGCTGACGCCCTCCCAATACACCCTCGCCCGCATAGGAATTGCAGATTGCACCAAGCATGCGCCATTGTGGGTCTTCGCGCTCGGAACCGACCAATCGAACAACCGGACAGGTACCCATCAGGTCGGTCGTCGCTATGTACGCTTCGAGCCCGGCGTCAACGAGCGCCGTATTCCAATTGACCGTGTCGATATCCTGCAGCAGCGATCGTGCAGCATGATATTCGCCCATATTGTTGAGCGCCTGAGCCCGAAGAGCGGCGAATTCGACCGGACTCATGCCTTGGGGAGCCTGCAGCCTGCTCGCCAAAGCCCGGCGCAGCAGAACATGGCCCCAGCGCGAGACGACTGGCCGTTCAAGCCCGCGAAGCGCAGCCTGAACCAATGCAGCGGGTTGCCGCGCCAACGAGGCGGAGGGAAACCCGCCTTCCTGTGAAGAAATCACTCCGACCCGCGTCATCGCACGCCGCGCCGCCGGCGGAATGTCGTAACTGGGGCTCAGACCAAGAAGATCGTCCATCTCGTCAGGTGACATCTCTTCCAATTCCTCAAGCGTGGGAATGGTCGAAAAATCGAACTGAGAAAGTTCGCGCAACGGATCGCCTGCACCGGGTATCGGTTGCACAGTTGGCGCACCCGGTTCCTGCGGCTGCCCCGGTACAGGAGCGGTGGGCCCGGCTGGAGCGGTGGGTGCAGGTGTCGGCCTTGGTTCCGGATCGTCAAAGCCAGGCGGCAGCAAAGATTCCGGCGCGTCTTGCGCCGCAACGAAACTGGCGCTGAGCGCAATTGCAGCCACGCCTGCGCAAATCCATGTCTTGCGGGTCATTGTTCGGCCAGCTCCGGAATGGCAATTTCCTGCGAGATCGGGTGCAATGCCTCTTCTCCGCCATCGAACCAAGCCAGGCAAAGGATCCCGACCAAAGCGGCAACCGCCAGCCAAATTCGCTTGGCGCGCGGCTCGCGCTTTTGCGAAGTCACACCAACCGAGTCATCCATGGAAAGAATTGTGCTGCGTCTGCTTACCATATTGCAAGGCCGATAGCCGATCTATAGGCCGCTCTGCAATGACTGACGCACAGCCTACCCTCAATGAAGAGCGGATTGCCGGAATCATCAAGCGGCTGGACCGGCCAATCGCATTGGTCGGGCTGATGGGCGTGGGCAAGTCGACCATCGGAAGGCGGCTGGCCAATGCGTTGGGCCGCCCGTTTGTCGATGCGGACGACGCGATAGAAGACGCCGCCCAGCACAAGATTTCAGAAATCTTCGAACAATTCGGTGAGGACTATTTTCGCGACGGAGAACGGCGTGTGATTGCCCGGCTCATCGAAGAACACGACGGCGTTATCGCGACCGGCGGCGGCGCATTCGTAAACGACGATACACGCGCCTTGATTCTGGAACAGGCAATTGCGGTTTGGATTGACTGCGACATCGATACCTTGGTCGAGCGCACCGCGCGCAAGAACACCCGCCCACTGCTCAAAACCGGCGACCCGCGTGAGATACTCGGCAATCTCTACGAAAAGCGCAAAGGCTTCTATTCGCAGGCACAAATCCATGTCATGAGCGACGCCGGCCCGCACGATTACACTGTGACCCAAATTCTGGAGGCGCTCAACTTATGGCTGTGATCCCGGTCCAACTAGCTGATCGAAGTTATGAAGTGCTGGTCGATCACGGCTTGCTTGCCGATGCCGCAAATGTTGGCGCAGCATTTTTGCGCAAGGAAACTGTCCCGATTGTCGCCGATACCAATGCGAAGGCGCACCATGGCAAGCGTCTTGAAGCTGCCCTGGCTGCGGCAGGCCACAAAGCCACATGGTTTAAGGTAGCATCCGGAGAAGCCTCCAAAAGCTGGCAAGGCCTCCAGGAACTAACCGACTGGCTGCTTGCGCAAGGGGTAGAGCGCGGCGATCATGTGTTTGCGCTGGGCGGCGGCGTGGTTGGCGATCTGACCGGATTTGCCTGCGCAATCCTGAAGCGTGGCTGCGGCTTCGTGCAAATCCCCACCACCTTGCTCGCTCAGGTTGATTCGAGCGTAGGCGGGAAGACCGCAATCAACACAAATGCGGGCAAGAATTTGATCGGGTCATTCCATCAGCCCGCGCTCGTGCTGATCGACCCGGCCACACTCGACACATTGCCGGATCGCGAGATGCGCGCGGGCTATGCCGAAGTGATCAAATACGGCATTCTGGGCGACCGCGAATTCTTCGATTGGCTCGCCGAAAATGGCAAGAAAGTAGTCGCCCGCGATACAGGCGCGCTTGTCCATGCGATTTCGACCAGCGTAGCGGCCAAGGCGCGGATTGTCGCGGAGGACGAGCGCGAGACCAGCGGCGCGCGCGCGTTACTAAATCTGGGTCACACGTTTGGACATGCGCTTGAAGCGGAAACGGGTTTTTCCGACAGATTGCTTCATGGTGAGGGTGTCGCACTCGGTATGGTACTCGCCGCCCGGTACTCGGCCCGGCGCGGACTAATCAGCGTTGATGACGCCGCATTGGTTGCCAGCGCTATCGAGGCATCCGGCCTTCCGTCGGAGATTTCGCAGCTCGGACTCGATTGCGATGGCCCCAAATTGGCGGATTACATGTTGCACGACAAGAAGATGGACGCGGGCACTTTGCCATTCATTTTGCTGCGCGGCATCGGTGCAGCATATCTGGTGAAGGACGTAGCTCTGGATGACGTTGCAAGCTTCCTCGACGAGCAGCTTCAATAGGGCTAGATCAGCGACAAAAGCAGACATGAGGGGAGTTCTGCATGACCGTTGCCGAAGCCACACCAGAGCTTGATTTCGATTGGGACGATAAAAGCTTTCTCGGCCACCCGAAGGGGCTTGGCTATCTCGCCTTTACTGAAGCGTGGGAACGTTTCAGCTTTTACGGCATGCAGACACTGCTGGTGCTCTACATGGTCAATTTCCTGCTCTTGCCGGGAAATGTCGAGCAAGTCGCGGGCATCGAACAGCTTCGTGCGCTCTATGGCGGGCTCGAAGGACAAGCCTTCGCAAGCGCGATCTTCGGTACCTATGCCGCAACGGTTTATCTGACACCCATCTTTGGCGGCCTGCTGGCTGACCGGGTTCTGGGCAAACGGCGCACCGTGCTTCTCGGCGCGGTCACCATGGCGCTCGGCCATTTCCTGATGGCGTTCAACGTCACCTTCCTGTTCGCGCTGCTGTGCCTGATCCTTGGTTCAGGAATGTTCAAAGGCAATATCTCCAGCCAGGTTGGTAGCCTTTACAAACCCGAAGACCTGCGCCGCGCCGATGCTTTCCAGATCTTTTATCTTGGCATCAATGCGGGCGTGATTGCGAGCCCGCTGGTGGTTGGCACATTGGGTGAAACCATGGGCTGGCATTGGGGGTTTGGCGCAGCGGGCGTCGGCATGCTGATCGGCCTTGTTATCTATGTCGCGGGGCAAAAATATTTGCCCAAGGAACATTTCGACGTCGCAGTGAAGACAGCAAAAGCAGCGCAGGATCCGATGTCGCGCAAGGACTGGTTTGCCACCATTGCACTGCTGCTGCTGATCCCTGTTCTGGCCGTCGCAATCGTTCCCAATAACCAGATATTCAATGCCTATCTGGTTTGGGGGGATCAGCAATTCGCGCTTTACTGGGGTGATGAGAAGCTTCCTACGACTTGGCTTATTACGCTCGATGCTGTCGTATCCGTCAGCTTCCTCGCCGGAGTTGCCGCCTTTTACCGTTGGTGGAAGACCAAATGGCAGGAGCCTGATGAACTGAGTAAAATCATCATCGGATCATTATTCTCGATTGGCGGCATGGCCTGCCTTTATATGGCCGCTGCAACGACACCTGCGGGCGAGAAAATCGGCCTGTTCTGGCCGGTCATGTTCCACATCGTAAACTCGATCGGCTTTGCGCATATGTTACCCGTCAGCCTTGCACTGTTTGCGCGGCTCGCGCCCAAACAGATATCCGGAACGGTTATCGGGCTTTACTTCCTGGCATTCTTCGCCGGCAATTCGATGGTAGGCTATGTCGGCGGCTGGTTCGAGACTATGCCGGTTACGCAGTTCTGGTTGATCCACATGGGCTTTGCCGCGGCGGCTGGCGTGGTTTTCCTGCTGTTCAAGCTGCTGCTCGCACCGCGCCTGATGCATAGCGCAGAGTCGGAGGATGTCGCGCTCGCATGACCCGCTTCATCGATCTCTCTATCCCGATCACCAATGATGTGATTTCCGATCCGGAGGTGATGCGGCCCAAGGTCACTTACATGACCCACGAGAACACGTGGGAGCAGATCGAAATGTTCTTCCCCGGACTCGAAAGGGACGATCTACCAGACGGTGAAGGATGGGCGGTCGAATTCCTTGAACTGTCCACGCACAACGGCACACATATGGACGCGCCGTGGCACTACCATTCAACCACGGACGACGGAGCCAGCCCTGCCCCGAGCATCGACGAGGCACCGCTCGACCGGTTCTTCCGACCCGGCGTAAAGCTTGACTTCAGTCATCTGCCAAACGGGCATGTGGTGAGCGCGGCGGAGCTGGAGGAAGCATTCCAAAAGATCGGTTACGCGCTACAGCCGCTAGACATCGTATTGATCCAGTCGGGCGCGGTCTATGGAACGGAAAACTTCACCGATCAGGGCGTGGGACTTGGCGCGGAAGCGACGCTGTGGCTGACCGAACGCGGCGTGGAAGTTGTCGGCACCGATGCGTGGAGCTGGGATGCGCCGTTCAGCCACACCGCACGCCGCTGGGCCGAAACCAAAAACCCGTCCATTATCTGGGAAGGACATAAGGCCGGGCGCATCCGCCCCTACTATCAGATTGAAAAGCTGACAAACCTGGCTGCATTGCCCGATTTTGGCTTTACTTTCAGCTGCTTCCCCGTGAAGATTGAACGTGCCAGCGCAGGCTGGATTCGTGCGGTCGCAATCGTGGAGTAAGTCAATGCGGGTTGGAAAGGCGTCCTTGACGGATAGCCAGGTAAGGGACTTGCTCGAAGCGCATCAGCGCAACATGTTTGAAATATCTCCGCCTGGCACTTCATTTGCGTTGGACTTGTCCGGGCTCTCTGGCCCGACGATTTCCCTGTTCGGGGCATGGGAGGGCGACACGCTGATGGCGGTGGGCGCGCTCAACCGACTGTCGGACACCGAAGCCGAAATCAAGTCCATGCGTACCCATGCAGACCATCTGGGTAAAGGCGCAGCTCAAGCCGTTCTGAATCTGATCCTGGAAACCGCACGAGCTGATGGCGTTGAACGTCTCAGTCTGGAAACAGGGACAAGTGACGAGTTCATGCCTGCAGTGAGGCTTTACCTCAAGAACGGATTCGAGCGGGGTGAAGCGTTTGCCAACTATTCAAATGGTCCGCACAATCAGTGCTATCATCTCGACATTGCGCGCTAGTAGCGGATCACACCTGCCCTCAAAACAACCGCGAACCGTTCGGCACTTTCACATCGGGCGCGAACAGCACCACCTCCCCAACCTCGTCAGCAAAGCCCAGTGTAAGCACTTCGGACATGGCCGGGCCGATCTGCCGAGGTGGGAAGTTGACCACTGCGGCCACTTGGCGACCTGGCAGTTCGTCGATGTGATAATTAGCCACAATCTGGGCGCAGCTTTTCTTTTCACCTATCGCCGGGCCGAAATCGATCCTCAGCTTGTATGATGGCTTGCGCGCCTCGGGAAATCCCTCTGCCGCGACAATAGTCCCGATGCGGATGTCGACCTTGAGAAATTCTTCAAAAGCGATTTGGTCAGCAGCAGGCGCCGAGGGATCGTGCGTGAGATGCACTATTCCAGCTCAAGGATGAGCGCATCAACAGCCAGGCTATCGCCCTCGCCCGCGTTAATCTTGGAAACAATCGCCTGTTTCTCCGCGCGCAGGATGTTTTCCATCTTCATCGCTTCGACGGTCGCCAGCGGCTGTCCGGGCTGAACTTCATCGCCTTCCTGGACATGCAGCTTCATCAGCAGGCCCGGCATCGGACAGATCAGCAATTTGGAAAGATCAGGCGGTTCTTTCTCGATCATGTTCCCCGCCAAATGCGCAATTCGCGCTGGTAGCACGCGCAAGATGTGGGTCGCGCCGCGTGTCGTGATTGCATAGCCGGTATGATTGCGCGCAAGCTGGATCGTTAATGCCTCTTCGCCAAACTCTATATCCACCATGGTTTGGCCCGGCGTGTAATCGAATGTGAGATCAATCGCTTCGCCATCAACGGTGATTTCATCCTCTTCGAGAACCACCGCATATTCGGTTTCGCCAATCTTCACCGACCAATCGCCCGGCGCATACATCTCATCAGCAAGCCGCTGGTCAATACGCCGTGCACGGTCTGCATCAACCGTCGCGATGACGCCGCCGATTGCCGCCAATCCGCGCAGCAATTCGTCTGACGTTGCAGCGCCTTCAAAACCGTCCGGATATTCCTCTGCGATAAAGCCGGTGGTCAGTTCGCCTGAACGAAACCGATCATGCTGCATTATGGCGCTGAGAAAATCGACATTATGCCCCAGCCCCTTGATGCGAAAAGCGTCCAGAGCCTGAATCTGCAGATCAGCCGCTTCGTCGCGTGTTTCGCCCCAAGTGATCAGCTTGGCGATCATCGGGTCATAGAACATGGAAACTTCGCCGCCTTCATAGACGCCGTCGTCAATCCGCACTCCATCGACGCCGCGCCTGCCATTGGCATTGCCATCGTCGGTCCAGCCTTCGAGCGGGGGCTGGTATTCGACCAAGCGGCCTGTGGATGGCAGAAAGCCGCGATAGGGATCTTCGGCATAGACACGGTTTTCGATCGCCCAGCCATCAATGCCGATATCATCCTGCGTCATTTCCAGCTTTTCGCCAGCAGCAACGCGGATCATCTGCTCGACCAGATCAATGCCGGTGATCGCTTCGGTAACCGGATGTTCCACCTGCAGGCGGGTGTTCATTTCGAGGAAGTAGAAGCTTTCGCCAGTGGTGTCCGCACCGCTGACGATCAGCTCAACCGTGCCGGCGGAGTGGTAATCGACTGCCTTGGACAGCGCGACGCATTGCTCGCCCATCGCCTTGCGCATCTTGGGGGTCACGAAGGGCGACGGCGCTTCCTCGACCACCTTCTGGTGACGACGCTGGATCGAACATTCGCGCTCGTTCAGATAGAGCACATTGCCGTGCTTATCGCCGAGGATCTGAATCTCGATATGGCGCGGGTCTTCAATGAATTTTTCAATGAAAACGCGGTCATCGCCGAAGGAGTTCAGCCCTTCACGCTTCGTCGCTTCGAAGCCTTCGCGTACGTCTTTCTCTGAATAAGCAAGGCGCATGCCCTTGCCGCCGCCACCCGCGCTGGCCTTCATCATCACCGGATAGCCGATGTCGTTCGATATCTCGACCGCGTGTTCGGTGTCGCGGATCTCACCAACAAAGCCCGGGACGACATTGACGCCTGCTTCCTTGGCAAGCTTCTTTGATTCAATCTTGTCGCCCATCGCCGCGATGGCATTCGCAGGCGGGCCGATGAAAGCGATGTTTTCCGCTGCGAGCGCCTCGACGAAGCTCGCGCGCTCGGACAGGAAGCCATAGCCAGGGTGTACAGCCTCCGCGCCGGTCTGCTTGCAGGCCTCGATGATCTTGTCTGCGATCAGATAGCTTTCCGCTGCCGGCGGCGGGCCGATGTGCACCGCTTCATCCGCCATCTTGACGAAGGGCGCGCGTGCATCAGCATCGGAATAGACCGCAACGGTCTGAATACCCATGCGGCGGGCGGTCTTGATAACACGGCAAGCGATTTCACCGCGATTGGCAATCAGGATCTTGGAAAACAAACGGGCCTCCGGATGTGGCATCTGCGTGTTACGCCTATGCCGCGCCCAGAGGCCCTTATCAAGCTAGCGAATTGAAGCTAGTGGATATTTGTGCGCGATCTCGGAGCGTGAATTGGCCACAAGCGACAAGTATTTTTGCCAGTGCTCGCGCGCTTTGTTTTCGCCGCCAAGCTGACGTGCAAGCTCAGCATTCCATTCGGCTCCGCGTGGATTGGAGGCCCAGCCCATTTGCTGGATTCCGTCATGCATTTTGAAGACGACCACCATATCCCATTCGCCGATTTCCATGTGGAATCCCATTGGCCCGTCCCGGCCGAGTTCTTCGTCCACTTTCTGGAATGCTTCGATCATTCCCATCGCTTACCGCATTTTTCCGGAATGAAATTTGATATGGACAATTTCATACCAGTCCTTCTTCGCCATTTCTGGCGTTTCTGCGGCATGGTCGTCAGCAAGCGCAGGCGCGCTACTGAATGTGGTCGCCAGTCCAAAAGCTGCTGCTGTGAGTAGAATTTTACGCATAGGTCTTCACTCCCCCCGTTTGGGACATGCGACCCGATGAGTGGTACTTAAGCGAAAGGTCAGGTGATTGTAAATTGCGTGGGCTTAAAAGATTTGTCCAAGCTTTGTCTTTACTCCGCCGCCTCATCAATTGGGGGCATGTTGTGGCCAAGCAGCGTCAGAATATCTGCCGCACATTCGACCACGTTCGAGCCCGGACCATAGATCCCCTGCACGCCCTTTTCGCGCAGGAAATCATAGTCTTGTGGCGGGATCACCCCGCCGGCAGTCACCTTGATATCAGGCCGCCCGGCATCGCGCAGCAGCTGTATCAGCTCGGGGATGAGCGTCTTGTGCCCTGCCGCGAGCGAGCTTGCACCCACCACATCGACCTGCTTTTGCAGCGCCAGCGCGGCGGTTTCCTTCGGCGTCTGGAACAGCGGGCCGGAAATCACCTCGAAACCCATATCGGCAAACGCGGATGCGATCACATTCGCGCCGCGATCATGCCCGTCCTGCCCCATCTTGGCGACCATTATGCGCGGTTTGCGGCCCAGCCGGCGTTCAACGGCCTCGACGCCGTCGGTTACCTGAGCCCAACGCTGATCAAATTCGTATGCGGTCTTGTAAACCCCGCTCACCGGCTTTGGTGTCGCGTCATGGCGCCCGAACACTTCTTCCATTGCGGCCGAAATCTCGCCCAGCGTCGCATCATGGCGTGCAGCGTCTACCGCCCGCGCAAGCAAATTGGTGTCACCCTTTCGGGCCATTTCCTCCAGCACTGACGGTGGCAACGGAATCCCGTTCTGGTCAAGCCCGGTGCTCAGCGCTTCGCTGCTTGCGCCCGGATCAGCCGCGGCGGCTTCGCGCAGTGCCGCCAACGCCGCCTGACACGCTGCTTCATCACGGCTCGCGCGCACTTGCTGCAATCGCTCGATCTGGCCGGTGCGAACCTTGTGATTGTCGATGTCCAGCGTTTCGATCTGCGCTTCTTCAGCAAGGCGATACTTGTTGACGCCAACAATCACGGTTTCGCCCTTGTCGATGCCGGTCTGCTTTTGAGCAGCCGCACGTTCAATCGCAGCCTTAGGTGCGCCTGTATCGACATAGGCAGTCATTCCGCCGGCCTCATCGACTTCCGCGATCAGCTTTTCAGCTTCTTCAACCAGTTTCGCGGTCAGCGCTTCGATGTAATAGCTGCCACCCAGCGGATCGACGACGTTTGTGATGCCGCTTTCTTCCTGCAGAACCAGCTGCGTGTTGCGAGCAATACGCGCTGAGAAGTCGGTAGGTAACGCTATGGCCTCGTCCAGTGCGTTTGTGTGCAAGCTTTGCGTGCCGCCCAGCGTCGCGGCCATCGCCTCCACAGTCGTGCGGATAACGTTGTTGTAGGGGTCTTGCTCTTGCAGTGAAACGCCGCTGGTTTGGCAGTGGGTGCGCAACATCTTGGAGCGTTCCTGCTTTGCGCCGAGACCATGCATCACGCGGTACCACAGCGTGCGAGCCGCGCGCAGTTTGGCAATCTCCATGAAGAAGTTCATGCCGATGCCGAAGAAGAAAGAAAGGCGCCCAGCAAACGCATCGATGTCCAACCCTGCCGCCATCGCTCGCTGCACATATTCCTTGCCGTCAGCGATGGTGAAGGCGAGCTCTTGCACCGCTGTCGCCCCGGCTTCATGCATGTGATAGCCGCTGATCGAAATAGAGTTGAATTTCGGCATGTTGGCCGAGGTATAACCGATGATGTCCGACACAATCCGCATGCTCGGCTCAGGCGGATAGATGTAAGTGTTCCGGACCATGAATTCCTTCAGGATGTCGTTCTGGATCGTGCCCGAAAGCTGTTCAGGCGAGACACCCTGACGCTCGCCCGCAACGATATAAAACGCCAGCACCGGGATCACAGCTCCGTTCATCGTCATGCTGACGCTCATCGTGTCGAGCGGGATCTGATCGAACAGGATTTCCATGTCCTTGACGGTGTCGATCGCAACGCCCGCTTTGCCGACATCGCCAACAACACGCGGGTGATCGGAATCATAGCCGCGGTGTGTCGCCAGATCGAACGCGACCGACAACCCCTTTTGGCCTGCCGCTAGATTGCGGCGATAGAATGCATTCGATTCCTCAGCCGTAGAGAACCCCGCATACTGGCGGATCGTCCACGGGCGGCCCGCATACATGCTGGCCTTAACCCCGCGCGTGAACGGCGCAAATCCCGGAAGCCCCGGATCCTTAGCATCCGCTTGAGTATAGAGCGGCTTGATGGCGAAGCCTTCGGGCGTTTCCCAAGTCAGGTCGCGCCCCTTCACTTCTTTGTCGGCAAGCGCTTCCCAGTCAGATACGGTCGGTTTTTCAGTCATAGCGCGGCCCTTAGCACAGTTGGATCAGCGCGGAAGTCTGCGGCAAGCTTACTTCCCCTTAAACTCAGCCTTGCGCTTCTGAAGGAAGGCCATGCCGCCTTCCTTCGCATCATCGCTCCGGCCCGCAATGTGCTGTGCCTCCGCTTCTGCGAGAAGCACTTGCTGGAGCGAACCATCGAGCGCCGTCGCAATGTTGCGCTTCATCGCCGCATAGGCCAACGTCGGCCCATTAGCGAGCTTCGCCGCCAAAGCGCGCGCTTCTTCCATCAAGTCTTCGGCTTCTACGGCCTTGTAGATCAGACCCCATTCCTCGGCCTGTTCTGCCCCGATCTTCTCGCCCAGCATCATCATGCGGGTGGCGCGGGCGCGGCCTATTGCGCGGGCGAGCAACCAGGTAGAACCGCCATCGGGAACCAGACCGATATTCACGAAAGCTTGCAGAAAATAGGCATTTTTGCTGGCGATGGTAAAATCAGCTGCAAGAGCGAGCGAACACCCGACACCAGCTGCGGGGCCATTCACGGCGCAGATCACCGGAACATCCGCGCGAATAAGGTGGCTGACCGCCGGGTTGTAGTGGTTGTTCAGCGCCTCGTGACTGCCGCCCTTTCCGGTCAGCGCACTGTCGGAGCCACGCGCAGACAGATCAGCGCCCGAGCAGAAACCTTTGCCTTCGCCGGTAATCAATACCGCGCGCGCATCACCCAGATCGTAGAAAACCTGACCGATCTCGTCCGCCATGGCAGGAGGCATCGCGTTCAGGCGCTCTGGCCGGTTCAATGTGATGGTGAGCAGTGGACCGTCGCGGTCAACCTTGATGGTTTCGTAGGACATTAATGCGCTCCGTCTTTCGGCGTTTCCATGATTTCCGTAAGCATGCCCTGCATATCCTTGGGATGGACGAAAAAGATAGGCGTGCCGTGCGCACCAATGCGCGTGGGGCCAAGAATACGCTTGCCCATCGCCTCAATTTCCTCGCGTGCCGTAGCGATATCGGGCACTTCGAAGCAGACGTGATGCTGCCCACCCAGGGGATTCTTTTCGAGGAAATTATTTATCGGGGAACTGTCATCAAAGGGCTCGATCAGCTCGATCTGGGTCCCATTCATGCCCGAAGCGGTCGGCGTATTGACGAAGCAGACCTTCACGCCCTGCTCAGGCAAGTCGAAGGGCTCCTCAATATCTGTCGCACCCATCGTGTCACGATAATGCGCGATTGAGGCTGTGATTGAAGGCGTTGCCACACCGATATGATTGAGACGTCCCAGTTTCATTATTCCACCACCACTTCCTTTTTGACCGAGTTGGCTATGAAGCAGGCATCGTGCGATTTGTGATGCAGCGCATCCATTTCTTCCGCAGTGGGTCGCTTCTCGCCGGAAAATCCGATCTTCGGCTTCAAGGTAACCCTGGTCATGGCCATCTGGCCACTCTCTTTTTCTCCATAAGACCTGACGCTTCGTCAACGTAGCTATCAATGCAGAAACCGCGCTGAGCCGCGAAGGAGAGAAAGAACCGCATATGGCAGCTTGATAGAGCTGCTACAAACGCCTCTTCCGGATCGACGCCTGCTTCGTCGGAATAGGGCAGCGGCACGATATGCGGAGAGGATGACGCCGGGACCACGGCCCCGCCATCAAATTCCCATTTATGGCGGCGGCTGTATTTGTTGTCTGTGAAGTCTTCGGATGCAGATCGATTCCAGGATACCGTCGAAGTGTAGATTGCCATGGTTGCGAGCCCTTTGTTTTGAGGCTTCGCCACTTGTCATTTTTTGTTCAGTCTATCCAGCGATATGGTGAGGCCCGATGTCAAAGGTGCAGGCCCAGCAAGCTTGCTACGCCAAGACCAACAAAAATTACGGCCAATGACAAATGAAAGGTCTGTGTCCCTTTGTATCCCTCAGAACCGCGCTCAAATCTCTCCGCTGACATCGTCTCGCCAAAATCCTCGCCAGCATCATCGTTCAGATCGTTGCGCAGCCAGGCGATCAGGTTGATTCCTGCGAGTGCTAAGCAGACATAAGAAAACAGCTCAGCCATCACAGAGGTACCCTTCAGTCGGAAGAGGAAGCGAAGAGCCGATTGGTCCTCAAATCCCTAACAGTTCGGAGCCGTGACGCGACAGCAAGTCGCAAGACGTTATTCGCGTCCCGCGATGGTCAAAGCAAGAAACGAAAAACTAAAGCGGGATATTGTCGTGCTTCTTCCAAGGGTTCTCGAGCGCTTTGTTGCGCAGCTTCCGAAGGCCCAGCGCGATGCGTTTGCGGGTCGAGTGCGGGTAGATCACTTCGTCAATGTAACCGCGGCTAGCCGCCACGAAGGGATTGGCAAACCGGTCTTCATATTCCTTGGTTTTCCCCGCAATCTTGCCCGGATCGTCGCGGTCTTGGCGGAAAATGATCTCCACCGCACCCTTCGCGCCCATCACCGCGATTTCCGCAGTCGGCCACGCATAGTTCAAATCGCCGCGCAAATGCTTTGAGGCCATGACGTCATATGCCCCGCCATAGGCCTTGCGAGTGATAATGGTGATCTTGGGCACGGTCGCCTCGGCGTAAGCGAACAGCAGCTTAGCGCCGTGCTTGATGATCCCGTTATGCTCTTGCGCGGTGCCGGGCAGGAAGCCGGGAACATCCACAAAGGTCAGGATCGGGATTTCGAACGCATCGCAGAAACGCACAAATCGCGCGGCTTTCTTTGATGAATTGATGTCGAGCACACCAGCGAGCACCATCGGCTGGTTCGCGACGACGCCCACCGTGCGCCCTTCCACCCGGCCAAAACCGCAGATGATGTTCGCTGCATGGGCAGGCTGAATTTCAAAGAAATCGCCTTCGTCCAGCGTCTTCCGGATGACTTCGTGCATGTCATAGGGCTGGTTCGCATTGTCCGGGATGAGCGTGTCCAAGCTGTCTTCGATGCGGTCCCAGAGATCATCGGTCGGGCGCTCTGGCACGTCTTCACGGTTGCTGAGCGGTAGATAGTCAAAGAACGCACGCGTTGCCATCAACGCCTCGATATCGTTCTCGAACGCGATATCCGCCACCGAAGTCTTAGTGGTGTGAGTGATCGCACCGCCCAGATCTTCTTGCGTCACTTCTTCATTGGTGACGGTCTTCACGACGTCCGGACCCGTCACGAACATGTACGAACTGTCCTTCACCATGAAGATGAAGTCAGTCATGGCTGGCGAATAGACTGCCCCGCCCGCGCATGGCCCCATGATCAGGCTGATCTGCGGCACGACGCCGCTGGCCAGCACATTGCGCTGGAACACATCAGCATAGCCGCCCAGTGACGCCACGCCTTCCTGAATGCGCGCGCCCCCGCTGTCATTCAGCCCGATTACCGGCGCGCCATATTTCATGGCGCTTTCCATTACCTTGCAGATTTTTTCCGCGTGCCGTTTGGACAGACTGCCACCAAAGACAGTGAAGTCTTGCGAATAGACATAGACGAGGCGGCCGTTGATCGTCCCGGAGCCGGTGACCACGCCATCGCCCGGAATCTTCTGATCCTGCATGCCGAAATCGACGCAGTCATGCTCGACATAGGCGTCCAGCTCTTCAAACGAGCCCTCATCGAGCAGCACGTCCAGCCGTTCGCGCGCGGTCAGCTTGCCCTTGGCGTGTTGCGCGGCGATCCGCTTTTCTCCGCCACCAAGCTTTGCAGCTGCGCGGCGGCGTTCCATTTCAGCGATATTTGCGGACATCAGGCCCCCTGAATGTGACTTTGTACTTGAGTAAAGCGCCTAGCCAGCGAAAGCCTGCAGCGTCAACGTATCAAAAACGCAATGTTATCCAGCGCGCGAGAGCGGGAGATAATGAATAGGCCCAGCGCAGCAGCCGAACCTGCCCTATATTGGCTTCATATGCTCCACTCTCGATCGCGTCCATGATCTGCGCCGCGCACTCGGCCGCGGGCATCTTCGACATCGGATTATCCGCGTTCATCTGCGTGTCCACAACGGGCGGCAGCGCTTCGATCACGTGGATATTGGTGTCCTTGAGCTGTTCACGCAGCGTCAACGAATAGGCACGTAGCCCCGCCTTGGTGGCGCAATAGACCGGCTGGCGCGCAGCAGGCGCAATCGCAAGCCCGCTGGTGACATTGACAATTACAGCCTCAGGACGGTGCCCCAACCTAGGCACCAAAGCCGTAGTGAGCCGGATCGGCGCGCTCAAATTGGCATAAACACAATCATCAGCAGCATCACTGTCTGGCAAGCCCTTACGGAAGTCATGATCGACCAGCTGGCCCGCATTGTTGATCAGAATGTCGAACTTGCGCTCGCCAATGTCCGCAATCAGCGCATCGACACCTTTCGCGTTGGACAGGTCGGCCTCGATCACTTCGAAGCCTTCTTCCTGCATCGCCGCCATTCGTTCCTTGTTGCGACCTGTTAGCGTAACCTTTGCGCCCTTTTGCTTCATCAAACGCGCCAATTCGCGTCCGATCCCCGCGCTGCCTCCGGTCAGCAGTACTGCCTTGTCTTTCAAGTCCATCAGAGTTTCACAATCCCATGCTCGACCAGGCTACGTGCCGTGTCTTCCAATGTCTGTTCGGCAGAAATCGACTGGAAGCCAAGCACTTCTTCGGTGTGCTTGCCGGATACATCACGCACATTGCCCAGCTCTGGTTTGATCTGCTTCATTTCTTCCATGAATAGCGCGAGGATGCTGACAAGCCAGTCGGGCATCGGTCGTTTGGGTACCTTGCCGGCAAGTTCGGGCGCGCGTTGTCGAACAATGTGCGCCATTTCACGCAGCCACAGAAATTTTTCAGCAGTCGGGAATCGTTCACCGCGCACCTTATCCTCAGGTGCCTCGATCGCCAGGACATGGGTTTTGCCCACATCTCTGATATCGGTCACACCGATACCCATATTCGGGATCATCGGAATCGAACCGTCCATGATCTTTTTGATAAGCTCGATACTGGTTGAGAGGTCATCGCCATATACCGGCCCGAACACCGCAACCGGATTGACCGAACAAAAAATCATCTCTGGCGCGTTTTCCGCAACCCAGTCGCGCGCGGCACGTTCTGCCACGGTTTTCGATTCGATATAGGGGGCTACGCCAGCGTTCAGATTGGTCCAGTCGGTGTGGTCAAAGTGAGCCCGGTCGGGATAACCATAGGCAATCGCAGCGGCAGAGCTTGTCTGCACGAACCTCTTCACGCCAGCATCCTTGGCAAAACGCAGCGCGCGAAGAGTACCCTCACGCGCGGGAACTACCAGCTCGTCCTTGTGCTTGGGTACCGCGAGCGGAAAAGGCGAAGCGACATGCGCCACGGCGCGACAACCGGCATTCGCATCTCCCCAACCCTCATCGCTCATCAGATCAGCCTGAAAGACCTTGAGCCGATCACCAGCATCCGGCCAGCGTTCACGCAGGCGTGGCTCGCTCTTGGCAGCGTTCCTCACGGTCGTGTGAACGGCATATCCCTTGACCAGAAGCTGGTCGATGACTTCGCCGCCAATATAGCCTGTACCGCCAGTTACGAGTACAGTGCCTGTCATTGACTTTCTCCCTTGGGGCGAAGGATATGTCGCGGGGTTTCAAATGACAACGCAGATAATCTCCCGGCGATGAAGCAGATCGACTGCCTTGTGGTCGGCGCAGGCATTGCGGGGCTGTCCGCCGCTGCACGCATCGCTGCGCACCGCAGCGTTATAGTATGCGAAGCAGAGGGGGCAGTGGGTATGCACGCGTCCGGCCGTAGCGCTGCCTTTGCCCACTTCGACATGGAATCGGCGATTGTGCGCGCATTAACGGCGGCAAGCCTGCCTTTGCTGCAAGAGCCAGGCGCAAAGCCGCATCCCGCGCTATTTGTGGCGCTGGACGGACAGCTGGAGAAACTCGACCAGCTGGAGGCGAATTACCGCAAATGGGCACCCGGTATCGAGCGGCTTGACCCTGTTCAAGCCTGCGAACTGGTTCCTGTTCTGATGCAAGACAGTGAGGGGATATTCGGCGCGCTACTTGATTCCGATGGGCGCAAGCTGGATGCGCACGCCCTGTTGGAGGGGCACCGCAAGGCCCTGCATGTCTCGGGCGGTGAATTGACCGTTGGCGCGCCTGTCAAAGCAATACAGCGCAATTCCGATCGCTGGATCGTGGATACACCCGGACAAAGCTACTCTGCCAAGGTTATCGTGAACGCTGCGGGTGCGTGGGCAGACCATGTCGCAAGCCTGGCAGGGGTTGAACCTATCGGCATTCAGCCTCTGCGACGCACGGTAATTACCTTCGATGTGCCTGCCGGTATGGACGTATCGCGCTGGCCGTTCACAAAGACTGTAGGCACAGGTTTCTACATCGAGCCGGAGGGAAGCGGACGATTGCTAGCCTGTCCGATGGACGAACACCCAAGCGATCCTTGCGATGCCCAGCCGGAAGAAGAGGATATTGCGCTGACCGCCTGGCGGGTAGAACAAGCGACCAACCTCAAAATCAAACGCATCGCCAGCAAATGGGCGGGGTTACGCAGCTTTGCACCGGACCGTGAACCGGTTGTCGGTTTCGATCCGGGTGCATCGGGATTCTTCTGGCTCGCAGGACAAGGCGGCTTCGGGTTGCAAACCTCGCCCGCGATGGCTTTGGCCGCCGAAGCGCTGATTTGTCAGCTCGACTGGCCAGAAGAACTGCGCGCAGTCGGTGTTGCGCCCGCCCAGCTCTCGCCCGCCCGCCTGCGCAGCTAACTTACTTCAACAGCACGAGCTCTTCCGCCATCGAGGGATGCAACGCCACGGTATCGTCAAACGCCTGTTTGGTCAGCCCGGCTTTCACCGCCACTGCGGCAGCTTGCAATATCTCGGGCGATTCCGGACCGATCATGTGGATGCCCAGCACCTTTTCAGAAGTTGCCTCGACGATCATCTTGTATAGCCCGCGTTCAGCATGGGGTGAGAAGATGTTCTTCATCGGGCGGAAGTCCGAAGTGTAGACTTTTACGTCGCCATATTTCGCCCTCGCCTCTTCCTCCGTCAGACCAACACCAGCAAGTGGCGGCTGGCTGAACACAGCGCTTGGAATGGATCCATAGTCGATCGTGCGCGGGTTGCCGCCGAACACGGTGTCAGCAAAGGCATGACCTTCGCGAATAGCAACCGGCGTTAACTGCACCCGGTCAGTCACATCGCCCACCGCATAGATGCTGTCGCAGCTGGTCCGGTTAAATTCGTCAACCTTGATGGCGCCATTGTCGGCCATCTCGATGCCAGCGCTCTCCAGCCCCAGCCCCGCGCTATTGGGGTCGCGACCGGTTGCGATCAGCACCTGATCAACTTTTACCGGATTGCTGTCCCCCAGATCGACCACAAGGCAGCCATCAGCGCCCTTCTCTACCGATTTGATCTGGCTGTGCATGCGGAAATCGATCCCGCGGCCCATCGCGATATGCAGCATACGATCGACGATCTGTGCGTCATAACTGCGCAGGATGCGGTCAGTCCGGTTCACCACCGTTACTTCGCTGCCCAGCGCATTGAATATCCCCGCGAACTCCATCGCGATATAGCCGCCGCCGACCACCATCAGGCATTTGGGCTGCTGTTCCAGATAGAACACTTCGTTGGAGCTGATGCAATGCTCAACCCCCGGAAATTCGGGCATTGCCGGCCATGCGCCGGTTGCAACAAGAATGTACTTCGCGGTTACTTCGCGCCCGCTCGCAAGCCGCACCGAATTAGGGCCGGTTATGGTGGCTCGCTCTGCAAACACCTCAACATCGTGGCTGGCCAGAGTGTTGCCATAGAGGCCCTCTAGGCGGTCGACATCGGCATTCACGAAATCGCGCAGTGTCGCCCAGTCAAACCGCTTGCCTTCGATAGTCCAGCCAAGTGTTTCGGCATGGCCGAGCTCCTCTGCGAACATGGAACCATAGACCAGCATCTTCTTGGGCACACAGCCGCGTATGACGCAGGTTCCGCCAACGCGGTATTCCTCTGCAACTGCAACCTTGGCCTCATGGGCAGCGGCCACACGGCTGGCGCGCACACCGCTGGAGCCAGCGCCGATAGTGAAGAGGTCGTAATCGTATTCGGGCATCTGCGCGTTCCTTCAAGTGTTGGCGCGATATGGCGGTTGGCACGCCAAATGCCAACCGCTCACGCCAATCGGAACGCTATTCGTTCAAGAAGTGCAGATTGTTACGCGCTGGCTGCGCGCGGGCCGCGGCTTCCGCCGCCGCCCTGTCTGCGCCCGCCACCCGGCTTGCCCCGGAATCCGCCTGAGCGGTTGGGCTTGCCTTTACGTGCAGTATGCTTCTGCTTGGGTTTGCCCTGGGGGCCGCTTGGTCCATCACCGCGCGGTGCAGCGCCGCGCGCTCCACCCTTTGGCTTAGGCTTTACGCGAGTACGCTGCCCAGGCGCTGCGCGCTTGGTTGGGCCAACGCCTTCGACCACGGCACGGAAGTTATCCGGCAATGGCAAACGCTCAAACTCGGCGTCGGTATTCTTGCGAATATCCTTCAGATAGTCGCGCTCATCCTCGGCACAAAATGCGATTGCGATACCATCCTTGCCCGCGCGAGCGGTACGACCGATGCGGTGGACATATTGCTCGGGGACATTGGGTAGTTCGTAATTGATGACGTGGCTAACGCCGGGGATATCGATCCCGCGTGCCGCAACATCAGTCGCGACCAGAATGGGTGTTTTAGCCCGTTTAAACTCGTCCAAAGCGCGCTGCCGCTGCGGCTGCGATTTGTTGCCGTGAATAGCGTTGGCTGGAATGCCTGACTGCGACAGCTTCTTCACGACGCGATCCGCACCATGTTTGGTTCGCGTGAAGATCAGCACGCGTTCGAACTTGCCCGGAACCGGGTGACGCTCTTTCAGCATCAATTCGAGCAAGGTCTGCTTTTCGTCCTGCTGGACCATGAACAGATATTGATCGATCCGCTCTGCCGTCGTCGCGGCGGGTGTCACGGAGACATGGGCGGGGTTCTTGCAATATTGCCCCACCAGATCCTTGATTGCCTTGGGCATGGTCGCGCTGAAGAACAGCGTCTGGCGGTCCTGCGGGACCAATTGGCTAATCCGGCGCAATGCGTGGACAAAGCCAAGGTCGAGCATCTGGTCAGCTTCGTCGAGCACCAAGATTTCAACGCCGGCGAGATTGAAGGCTTTCTGGTCGATCAAATCGAGCAAACGGCCTGGTGTCGCGACAAGAATGTCTGTTCCGCGATGCAGCTTGTTACGGTCTTTGCCTACCGATGTGCCGCCCACAATGCTGTGCACTTTAAGGCCAGCCATCGCGCCATAATCCTTGGCGCTTTGAGCGATCTGTCCGGCCAGCTCGCGCGTTGGTGCAAGCACCAGCATGCGGCAGCTCTTGAAAGGAATACGATTGTCGCTTTCGCGCAAGCGATCAATGCTGGGCAGCATGAATGCAGCCGTCTTGCCGGTACCGGTTTGCGCGATTCCCAATAGGTCGCGCCCTTCCAGCACTGGTGGAATAGCCTGGGCCTGGATCGGCGTTGGCGTGTCATAGCCCTTCATATCAAGGGCTTGGAGAACGGGCTGCGACAGCCCGAGATCAGTAAATTTAGTCATAGTAACTCGCAATAAATGCGGCGCACGACTTGCTCTCTGGCGGATTCCGGATGGAATCATCGCGCGGCGCGGGTGTCAAACGACCCGCGTGAATAGGGAAGTCTTTGGGAAAAAACCGAGGTGCGGCCTAAGCGGATGTTTTCAAATCTTCCGCTGCTTCACGCTGGCAATGGCGCCTCGCTGAGAGAGATATGGAGGCAAACCTGTCAGAAGTCAAAGTTATTCGCTGCGGTGCAGCATATGCTTCAGGTGGATCGCGCACCGAACGGTTTGTTAAGCTGCACTATTTTCCAGTTAAGACACGCCGCGAAGCTCACCCAGACCAGATATGGCACGATCAACCAACTGGCGAGTACTGACCAGTCACGCAGAAATATCGCCAACGCGAGAACACTGGCCCACAGAAACGGCACTTCGATCAACGCCCAGTCCGGGCGTTTCAACGTGAAGAAGAGCGGCGACCATGCAAAATGGAACACACCGTTGATGGCATAGAGCGCGATGAGAAGGCCTGTTTCATCAACTGCCTCTGCCGCCGCCCAGCTAAGCCAGAAGGCGTAAGCGGCAAGGCTAAGAATGCCTGTCCACGCGGGCCCGAACAGCCAGTCGGGCGGCTGCCAGCTGGGTTTTTTCAGCTCGTAATACCAGCTCCCGATCGACGTGAGTAACCCTCCTCCGCCTGCCAGGATAATGGCCCATGCGATGGCAAAGATGATTGGGAAGGTCATAGAGGATGCCTACGCGCAACCGTTCAATCCGCCAACCCCGCCCTTTCAAGCAGCGCTTTCGTGCTCGCATCAAAGTCGCCGTCGCCCGACTCAATCTCGTTCGCCATTTTCTTGCCCAGCTCCACGCCAAACTGGTCGAAGGGGTTGATCTCCATAAGAACTGCATTCGCAAATACACGGTGCTCGTGAAACGCGATCAGCGCGCCCAATGTCGCTGCATCCAAATCGTCGCACAACATCGTCGCGCTCGGCCGGTCTCCTGGGAATGCTCGCGCGGGATCTTTTCCGTCGGCCGCCATATTTCCACCCGCCATCAGCGCCGCACCTTGCGCAAAGCAATTGGTCAGCAGGATCGCGTGATGCGCAGGATCTAGCGCATCGCCCGGCGCAATGCTGACGATAAAGTCCACCGGCACCAGATACGTACCCTGATGCAGCAGTTGGAACACGGCATGCTGCGCGTCAGTACCCACTCCGCCCCAGGTGATCGGCGCAGTCGGCCCGTCGACAGGTGAACCATCGGCCTTTACCCGCTTGCCATTGCTCTCCATCTCTAGTTGCTGGAGATAGTTGGGCAGCAGGCCCAGCCGCTCATCGTAGGCAAAGCACCCGCGTGTCTGGCAGCCGCGAAGGCGCGTGTAATATTGGTCCGCAAAGGCTGCGCGCAGGCACAGGTTTTCGGCGCCATCGGTATCACGGAAATGCAGGTCTACTGCTTGCGCTCCGGCCAGCATCAAAGTGAAATCTTCCATCCCTACCGCCAGGGCGACCGGAAAGCCGATTGAGGACCACAGCGAATAGCGCCCGCCAACGCTTTCCGGGAACGGAAGTACGCGCGTTTCGTCGACGCCCCACTCAACCGCCCTTTCAGGCGACGCAGTCAGCGCGACAACACGGCCTGTCGGGTCTGGCACGCCATTGTCGCTGAGCCACTTCAGCGCCGATGCCGCATTGGTCATCGTCTCTAATGTCGTGAAAGTTTTGGATGCGACTGCGATCAGCGTCTTCGCCGGATCGCAGGCTTCAAATGCTGCCTCCAGCGCTACGCCATCGATGTTCGAGACAACATGCACATCAACCAGCGCCAGATCGCGGGTCAGCGCATCGACCGCGAGCGCAGGGCCCAGCGCGCTGCCGCCAATACCGATGTGGATCAGGTGCTCGACCTCTCCCAGTGCGCCGCCGTGGATCGCCTCGACCAGCATGCCCATGCGTGCGAGCAACGCCTGGCCCTCTTCGACATCTGCATCATCCCCGACGCCGCGCATCGCGCTGTGCGTTGCCGCGCGGCCTTCGGTCACATTGACTATTTCGCCGCCAAACAGTTTCGCACGCTTACCAGCGAAGTCACACGCCTTGGCCAGCTTCTCAAACCCTGCGATCAGATCAGCGTCCAGATGTGTCTTTGACCAATCGAACAAGATACCCGCTTGCCCTTCTTCCACATCCCATTCGATCCGCGCGGACAAGGTGTCGACACGCGCATCATCGCCTTCAAACAGTTCCGCGAGCGTCCGCTGCGGGAGGGATTGCAGATGGGTCCGAGCGGAGGAGATGTTGTCGCGCATCGCGAAAAGCCTTTCACAAGTTGGTCCCGCGCGATTAGGGACGGATGCGATGGATGGGAAGACCGTAGATACGAATGCGCCCGCAATTGATGCGGAAGAAAGCGGCGAAAGCTGGGGCAGCTTTGCGCTGTTCGTGTTGAAGCTGGCACTGGTGGTGCTGATATTTCGCAGCTTCGTGTTTTCGCCCTTTTCGATCCCCTCGCAAAGCATGCAGCCAAGTCTATGGAATGGCGACTATCTGCTCGCGGCGAAATGGCCCTATGGAATCTCGAAATACTCGCTCCCTTTCGAGGCGCCGTTGATTTCCGGCAGGGTTTTTGCAGGCCAGCCCGAACGCGGTGATGTGGTTATCTTCAAGCACCCGATCGACGGTACGGATTATATCAAGCGCGTTATCGGTTTGCCCGGAGACACCTTCGCGATGCGGAATGGGCTGGTCGTGCTGAACGGCGAAGCCCTGCCGCAAACCCGGCTTGATGATATCGTAATACCTGTTTCGCCCAACAGCGGCTGTTCGCGAGATTCTGCCCTTGAAACGACTGCAGATGGCAGCGAGGTTTGCCGCTACACCCGTTTCCGCGAAACGCTGCCGTCCGGCAAAAGCTACGATGTAATCGATCTTGAGCCCAGCTTCGTGGATACAACCGCGCCGCGCATTGTGCCCGAAGGCCGCGTGCTGGTTCTGGGCGACAACCGTGATGCGTCCTATGACAGCCGCTACCCCGCTGAACCGGACAAGGGTGTTGGGCTTGTCCCGCAAGAAAAGCTGGTTGGTCGCGCCAGCTTGATCATGTGGTCAACCGATGGCAGCTCGGAATGGTTGAAGCCCTGGACCTGGATCAGTGGAGCACGCTTGGACCGGATCGGAGATAGCTTGTGACCGATCTCGCACCAGAGACACGCGAATGGCTCGCCTCGCTTGGCATAGAGCCGGCAGACGAACCACGCTGGTTCGAAGCCATCACGCATGGCAGCACTGGCGAAAGCTCTGATTACGAGCGGCTCGAGTTTCTGGGTGACCGGGTGTTGGGGCTGACCATCGCAGAATGGCTGTTCGAATCCAGTGCATCTGCGGAAGGCCGTTTGTCACAGCGCTTGAATGCACTTGTCAGCAGGCAGACATGCGCACGGGTCGCCAAACAGATCGGTCTTGGCGACCACATCCGCCTGGGCAAGCAAGCACGCGATGATGGAGCGCGCGAAAGCATCAATATCCTTGGTGATGTCATGGAATCGCTCATCGGAGCGCATTTTGTCGAGAATGGCTTTGCGCCTACGCGCGATCTGATCCGGCGGTTGTGGCAAGCCGAGTTTGAAGGCAGTGCGGGCAAGTCCAAACATCCCAAAAGCGCGCTTCAAGAATGGGCAGCGGGCAATCAGCGTCGCCCTCCGCAATATGAGATAGTCAATCGCGAAGGGCCGGACCACGCGGCCAGATTCACTGTGCGTGTCAGCGTCAAGAATGTCGGGAAAGCCGAAGCCACCGCGAGCAACAAACAAGAGGCAGAGCGGCTCGCCGCTGCTGCCTTTATGGAGCAATTTGCATGAGTTCGAATGATAGCCAAAAATGCGGTATCGTCGCCGTGATTGGCGCGCCCAATGCGGGCAAGAGCACGCTGGTGAACCAGTTGGTCGGGCAAAAGGTCGCGATCACCAGTTCCAAAGCACAAACGACCCGCGCGCGCATATTGGGCATTGCGTTGCATGATAATGTGCAGATGATCCTGGTCGATACGCCTGGTATTTTCGCGCCGCGCCGCAAGCTCGACCGCGCAATGGTTAGCGCCGCTTGGGAAGGCGCACAAGCCGCCGATGCAGTGTTGCTGATGGTCGATCCTATCAAGCAACGCCGGCATGAGCTGGAACCGCTGCTTGAGGCGCTGGAAAAGCGGCCTGAACGCAAATTCCTTGTCATCAACAAAGTTGATCGCGCGAAGAAGGAAGATCTGCTTTTACTCGCACAGGAATTGTCCGGAAAGGTCGCGTTCGAGGAGATTTATTTCGTATCTGCGCTGACCGGCGACGGCGTGCCGGAATTAAAGCAGGCGCTGGCTGACTTGATGCCTGAAGGCCCGTGGCACTACCCCGAGGATCAGGTGTCTGACGCGAGTGAGCGCTTACTCGCAACAGAAGTGACTCGCGAGCAGCTGTATCAGCAGCTGCACGAGGAATTGCCTTACGATTCCGCAGTACGCCCGGAAAGCTACACCCAGCGCCCCGATGGTAGCGTGGAAATCCGCCAGCAAATCGTGATTGGTCGCGAGAGCCAGAAGCCGATCGTGCTTGGCAAGGGCGGATCCAAGATCAGGTCCATTGGCGAAGCTGCGCGCAAGGAATTGTCCGAGATCCTAGGTGTGAAAGTGCACCTGTTCCTGCATGTTAAAGTCAGCCAAAACTGGGACGAGGACAAGGAAATCTACGAGGAAATGGGCCTCGATTGGGTGCGATAGGAAAAGACTTGTGATGTAGTCGAGCAATGGCTTCAACTGACCTCTTCCTGCAAATTGCTTCCGCGCTTGCGGTCGGGATACTGATTGGTATCGAGCGCGGGTGGCAGCTGCGCGGCGCACAGGAAGGTATGCGGGTTGCGGGCATCCGCACCTTCAGTCTGCTGGGCTTAGCCGCCGGACTGGCGGGATTGCTTGGCGCAACGGATTACGAGTTGGTTGCGCTGGCCATTATCGTCGCAGCAGCCGCCAATAGCCTAAAGCTCAATGCTTGACGATTTACCAACGCGAAAGAGTGAAAGTTTCGCAGTGCAAGAAGGTTACTTTTTCGCTGCTGCTGTCTTCTTCGCAGGAGCCTTCTTCTTGGCCGGGGCCTTCTTGCGCTTTTTCTTCGCCGGCCCCTTGGCCGCACGCGCGTCAATCAGCTCGATGGCCTTGGCCGCTTCGATGTCTTCCGGCTTGATATCCTTGGGAATAGTCGCGTTGACATTTCCATCGGTGACGTATGGGCCATAACGACCTGGCATGACCTTTATCTCGCCGCCAGAGGTCGGGTGCTCACCCAGCGTCTTGATCGGTTCAGCCTTGCCGCGCCCGCCGCCCTTGCGATTGGCCGCTTCCGCCAGGATCGTGACCGCGGCATTCATGCCAACATCGAACACATCGCGCGTGCTCTGGAGCTTGCCGTATTTGCCATCATGGCGAAGATAAGGGCCATAGCGCCCAATCGCAGCTTCGATTTCCTTGCCGGTTTCCGGGTGCGCTCCAACGATGCGCGGCAGGCCAAGCAGCTTGATCGCCCACTCCAGATCGAAGTCATCCAGATCCTTCGGAATTGAGGCGCGCTTTTTCTCCCCGTCAACTTCCATCTCGACATAAGGACCAAAGCGCCCTGTCTTGCGATGCACCTCTGCGCCGCTGTCCGGATCGGTTCCCATGACACCGTCTTCAGCGCCGCCGTCACCCTGCCCACCTCGCTGAGCAAAGCGGCGGGTGTATTTGCATTCCGGATAGTTGGCACAGGCAATGAACGCGCCAAAACGGCCACCGCGCAGCGCCAGGCGGCCATTCTCGCGCCCTTCGTCCCGGCACATGGGGCACATACGCGGGCTTTCGCCATCCTCGCGCTCAGGGAAGAGAAAGTCAGACAAGTAATCGTCAAGAGCTTCGGTCACTTCCGAAGGCAACTTCTCCATCACCTCTTCGGTTTTGGGTTTGAAGTCCTTCCAGAATTTGCTCAGCACCTCTTTGTACTCTTCGCGTCCGTCCGAGACCGTGTCGAGTTCGTCTTCCATACCTGCGGTAAAATCATAGGCGACATAATTGGGGAAGAATCGCTCCAGAAATGCTGTCAGAAGACGGCCAGATTCCTCTGCAAAGAAACGGTTTTTCTCCATTCGCACATAATCGCGATCACGCAGCGTCTGAATGGTCGAGGCATAGGTAGACGGACGGCCAATGCCCAACTCTTCAAGCCGTTTGACAAGCGAGGCCTCAGAAAAACGCGGCGGCGGCTGAGTGAAGTGCTGGTTGGCTTCCACCGCCTTTTTCAACGGGCTGTCGCCCTTGCGGATGACGGGCAACATACCGTCATCATCATCTTCCGACTTGTCGTCAAAGCCTTCCTGATAGACCGCAAAAAAGCCGGGGAACTTCACAACCTGTCCGGTCGCGCGCAGTTCATGCTGTCCGCTGGGGTCGCGCATAGTTACGGTTGTCCGCTCAAGTTGCGCAGCGGCCATCTGGCTTGCCATCGCGCGCTTGAAAATCAGATCGTAAAGCTTCGCCTCGTCGCCAGAACCCGCGTGATCGCGGCGGAAATCGGTTGGACGAATTGCCTCATGCGCTTCCTGTGCGTTCTTGGCCTTGGTGGAATAGAAACGAGGCTTCTCGGGGAGATATGCCTTGTCGTAGCGGTCACCGATTGCATCACGCAAAGCGTGAATCGCGCTGGGGTCCATCTGCACGCCATCGGTACGCATGTAGGTGATCGCACCCGCTTCATAGAGCGACTGCGCACAGCGCATCGTGTGGCTGGCGGAAAAGCCCAGCTTACGCGCAGCCTCCTGCTGCAAGGTTGATGTGGTAAACGGCGGCGATGGATTGCGCTTGAGCGGTTTGGTCTCGATATCCTCGACCGTAAAACGCGCACCCTCGACAGCAGTCTTGGCCGCCATCGCGCTGCCTTCATTGCCCAGCGTCATCTTGTCGAGCTTCTTGCCGTCGAACTTGACCAGCCGGGCATCAAATTCGGTGCCGTCCTGCTCCATCTTGGCAAGGACGGACCAATATTCCTCTGGCTTGAATATCTCGATCTCGTGCTCGCGCTCGCAGATCAGACGCAGCGCAACCGATTGCACTCGCCCGGCACTCTTCGCACCGGGCAGTTTGCGCCATAACACCGGGCTGAGCGTGAAACCGAACAGATAGTCGAGCGCGCGGCGAGCCAGATATGCATCGATAAGCGGTTGATCGAGCTCGCGCGGGCTCTTCATTGCTTCGGTCACAGCCGCTTTGGTGATCGCGTTGAATGTGACGCGGTCTACCTTGGTGGGCAGCGCCTTGCGCTTCTTCAGCAGTTCCTGAACGTGCCAGCTGATCGCTTCGCCTTCGCGGTCAGGGTCAGTGGCGAGAATGAGCCGGGTTGCATCTTTCGCCGCATCGGCGATTTCCTTGAAACGCTTCTGCTTGTCACGATAGAGTTCCCAATCCATCGCGAAATCTTCGTCAGGGCGCACGCTGCCATCCTTGGGCGGCAGATCGCGGACGTGACCATAGCTGGCCAGAACCTTGAAGTCTGATCCGAGGTATTTCTCGATTGTCTTCGCCTTCGCGGGCGACTCAACGATAACAAGCTGCATTGTTTTGTTCTTAAAAATCCCTGACGTGTCTTTCACGTGTGTACGTACACGCGAGGGTGGGAGCAGTTCTGCGGATTCGTCAAGAGCCTAACGACACCCGCCCACCAGCATGCCTCTGCAGCTGGCCGCTGATCTCCAGCTCCAGCAGCGCCAATTGCACCGATGCCGCATTCTCTCCTGACTGCCGGATCAGCTCGTCCACTGCAACAGGCGCAGTGGTCAGCAGCGATCCGATATCGGCAGACTCGGCCTCGGCCAATTCTTCAGGCTCGTGGTCGAAATCGACGGTTGTCTCGCGGAATGTCGAGCGCGGATTGCCATCGAAACCGCTTAGCAGCTCAACAACTTCCTCTGGAGACTGCACCAGCACTGCTCCTTCGCGGATCAGATGGTTGCAGCCTTGCGAGCGCGCGCCGAGCGGCGAGCGGCGAGCCGTGCGGTGATCAGCGAGCCTGACCTGGGCGCGGCTTCCACCACCAAAGTTCCCGCCGCCAATCCCGCAATGATCCGGTTGCGGCTGGGAAAATGGCTGCCCTTCGCTTCAGTGCCGGGACGCTGCTCGGCAATGATCAGGCCTTCATTAGCAATCCGTTCCTGCAGCGCCTCAGGCTGCGGCGGGTAAGCGATATCGATCCCACTCGCGATAACGCCAATGGTTAGCGGAAATGAACCTTCATGCGCCGCTCCATCGATCCCGCGCGCCAGACCGGAGACGACTGTGAAGCCCTCGCTGGAAAGCTCGGCTGCAAACTCGCGCGCCAGCTTGATCGCCGCAGCCGAAGCATTACGTGCACCCACCATTGCCACACAAGGCTTGGCCGCTAATGTTGCGTCCCCGCGATAGGTAACAATCGGCGGCACGCTGTCGAGCTGCGCCAATAACGGTGGATAGTCCGGCTGATCGTGGAAAAGGTATTTCGCGCTTGCCCGCCGCACAGCATCGACTTCGCGCTCGATCCGCTCGACAGGTGCCGCTGAATAGCTGCGCTTGCCCTTCGTACCCAGCTCCGGCAGCGCCTCAAGCGAATGTTCAGCCGTGCCAAACCTCGCGAGCAATTGGCGATAGGTTATGGGCCCGATGTGCGGTGAGCGCAGCAGGCGAATGCGTGCAAATGCCTCTTTCTGGGAGAGGAGAGCTGGCTGCGACCCCGTGCTCTCCATCAGCTTGCCGCTGGCCTCATTTCTTGCCCCCCACTTTGGGTTCTTCGCCCTTCATCAGGCGCCCGATATTTTCGCGGTGGAGATAGATGATCAGGCCTGCGATCGCGGCCAATACGGGGAAATACTCAGGGAAACCGAACAGCGGGGCGGCGGCAGCGGCGGCCACAACCGCGCTTATCCCGGCAAGGCTGGATATGCGAAAAATCGCAAGGATGCTGATCCAGATCGCGGCGTAAGCAAGACCAATCGGCCATGCGAGACCGAATGCCACACCTGCGTTGGTGGCAACGCCCTTCCCCCCTTTGAACTTCAACCAAACCGGGAAACAGTGACCGATCACAGCCGCGCCCGCAGCGAAAGCGACCGTCGGGCCGCCCCACACTTGCTGCGCGATAAACACCGGCGCAAACCCCTTGGCCAAATCAAGCAGCAAGGTTGCCGCGGCCAAACCCTTGTTACCGGTGCGCAGCACGTTGGTGGCGCCGATATTGCCGCTGCCAATGCTGCGCACGTCGCCCATGCCCGCAGCTTTTGTCAGAAGCAAACCGAAAGGAATCGAGCCGAGCAAATAGCCTAGAAGCGTCGCAAGAAGTATTGAGATCGAAACATCGCCAGTCATCAACATATGCATAATGCAATCATTGCAATTGGACAGCACTATTATTTGTAGCGAGTCCACGCGATAAAGGGCCTAGTACCATTTGCCCGTACCTTGTCTGCGCGCAACAAATTGCTACCGTCCAACTGTGAATCAGGTCTTCCCAGCCCCATCCCCGTCCGACGCAGATGAAGCAGATCTGGTTTCCCGCCTTACGTCGAAAGAGCGCGAATGCCTGAGGCGCTGGCTGGATCATGAGACCGCCAAGCAGATTGCTTTGGCGCTTGATGTATCGCACCACGCCGTCGAAAAGCGGCTCAAGTTTGCCAGAGCCAAACTGGGCGTAGGCTCTTCGATCGAAGCCGCGCAAATGGTGGCACGCGTCGAAGGGTACGGTCAGACCGTATCCCAATCGCCGGTCACACAGGACGCTCCAACTCACTGAAGATCGGAGCACTAACTATGATTATCATTCTTGCCGCATTGGTAACCGTCGCCATGCAGGCAAATCTCACGGCGTCATCAACCAATGAGGGCGTAAGCATCGAAGCTGACGAATTCCTGGTCGACCATTCGGGCCAGGTAGAGGCACTCAGCATTTTCCGACTGACCAGCAAAGGCCTGGGGCAGGACGCCCCAACGGAAGAAGAGCTGGTCGAGTATCTTAATGGGCAGTTTCGCAAATACGACATGGATGGAAGCGGGTCGATCACAGACACTGAAGTCCCAGATGCAGTTGCGGTTGAGGAAGATGGTAGGCCGATCATTGTTCACGATGCTCGCGCCCGAACAGAGTTCCTCGATCGCCACGATCAGAATTCAGATGGCACCGTTAGCTATGCAGAATTCGTCGAAACCTCTCTCGCAAACTATCATAACGGTGTCGGAATCCTGGAAGTTCTGCGGGTCAAAACGTTCCTGAAGTAAGTCATCGAAGTCGCAGTTATTGACCTTGCAAAGGGCATCGGCCATTTGCGCACACCATGGCCGATGCCGCTTCACCCATTCTGCTATTCGATTCCGGAGTCGGCGGACTGACCGTGCTGGCAGAGCTTCGCAAGATCATGCCCGATGCGCCGGTGATCTATGCTGCCGATCTGGCAGGTCTGCCCTACGGCGAGAAATCGGAAGCGCAGATCGCTGCGCGGGTCGCTGGATTGCTGGGCCGAATGGCAGAGCGATACCAGCCGCGTCTGGCCTGCATCGCTTGCAACACCGCGAGCACGATTGCACTTGGCATGGTACGCGATGTGCTGGAAATTCCGATTGTAGGCACGGTTCCGGCGATCAAACCGGCTGCGGCCATAAGCAAGACAGGCGTGATTGGCTTGTTAGGCACCGCGGCAACCATTCGTCAGCCCTATGTCGACCAGCTCGAGGCAGAATTTGCCAATGGGAACAGCCTTCTGCGTCATACAGCGCCAGGGCTGGTCGAAGTGGCCGAAGCAAAGCTGCGCGGAGAAGCCGTAGACATCGGTGTGATCCAAGCTGCGGCGCGAAAATTGCGGGACATGCCTAAAGGTGAACGGATCGATACAGTCGTTCTTGCCTGCACACATTTCCCTCTGCTTGAAGACGAATTGCGCGCGGCATTCGGTCCCGAGGTTCAGTTTGTTCACGGCGCGCAAGGCATAGCGCGAAGGATCGCACATTTGACACAAGGCCAGTCATTCGCAGCCGGCCAATCAAGCCGGTTCATAACCACCGGGAACGTGCAATCTGCGCAAGCCCTGTTGCCTGCGCTTAATAAACATGGTTTTTCAGGGATCGAAGCCTTCTGAACTGCGAGTCATTCGCAAAGATCGCAGTAGAAAAATCGTTTCGTCTCCACTACATCGCGTTTCCAATCGAAGCCGGAAACAGGGCGCAACGCAGCGGAAATACGCGAAGTGAATTACGACCAGATCTTCGACAAAGCGATTGATCGCCTGCACGAAGAAGGCCGCTACCGCGTCTTCATCGATATCATGCGCAACAAAGGCGCGTTTCCCAACGCGCGCTGTTTCCATGGGCACAATGGGCCCAAGCCAATCACGGTGTGGTGCTCGAACGATTACCTCGCGATGGGCCAACACCCGAAAGTGATCGGCGCGATGGAAGAGGCACTGCACGATGTCGGCGCGGGTTCTGGCGGCACGCGCAATATCGGCGGCAACACGCATTTGCATGTCGAGTTGGAAAACGAACTGGCCGACCTGCATGGCAAAGAGTCCGCACTTCTGTTCACCTCGGGCTATGTCTCGAACGATGCGACGCTATCAACGCTGGGCAAACTGCTGCCCGGCTGTGTGATCTTCTCTGACGAATTGAACCACGCCAGCATGATCGCCGGCATACGCAATTCGGGCTGTGAAAAGCGCGTTTTCCGCCACAATGACCTGCAGCATCTGGAAGCTTTGCTTGCGGCTGAAGATGCCGAAACACCCAAGGTGATCGCGTTTGAGAGCGTCTATTCTATGGACGGCGATATCGCGCCAATTCACGCGATCTGCGATTTGGCTGAGAAATACAACGCGCTCACCTATATCGACGAAGTCCACGCGGTGGGCATGTATGGCGATCACGGTGGTGGGATTTCGGAACGTGACGAAGCCGCGCATCGCATCGACATTATCGAAGGCACGCTGGGCAAGGCATTTGGCGTGATGGGCGGCTATATCGCGGCCGACAAGAAGATTGTCGATTGCATCCGCAGCTATGCGCCCGGCTTCATCTTCACCACATCGCTTTCCCCGGTTCTCGCGGCAGGCGTGCTGGCAGCCGTGAAACACCTGAAGGAAAGCTCGGAAGAGCGTGACGCCCAGCAAATCAACGCCAACATGCTCAAAGCGAAGTTCCGCGACGCCGGCCTGCCAGTGATGGACAGCGTCACGCACATCGTGCCCGTCATGGTCGGAGATCCCGTTCGCGCCAAAAAGATCAGCGACATCCTGCTCGCGGAATACGGCGCCTATGTGCAGCCGATTAATTTCCCGACTGTGCCGCGCGGGACAGAGCGTCTCCGCTTCACCCCCGGCCCAGCTCATACCGAAGCAATGATGGACCAGCTGACTCAGGCACTGGTCGAGATTTGGGACCGGCTAGAGCTGGAGTTGCGCAAAGCTGCCTGACTGAAGGCCATGTTCCGTAACGTCCTTTGCGTTCCCCAATTCATGCGCTAGCACGCGTGTGAACTTGCAGGAGAGAAACGCGTGTACGGCAATCCGGATCAAAAGTATGATGAAGTCGTTCTTGGGCGGCGCTCGATCCGCGGCTATCTCGATAAGCCCGTTCCGCAAGAGCTAATTGAAGAAATTCTGGCAATGGCGATGCGCTCGCCCTCTTCAATGAATACCCAGCCCTATTACTTTCACGTCATCACCGGAGAGCCGCTCGACCGGATTCGCAAGGGCAATACCGAGCGCATTCTGGCGGGTGAACCAGACAGCCGTGAATTTCGCAAAGGACACCCGTTTCAGGGCGTCCATCGCGATCGCCAGGTCGGCTGTGCGATCCAGCTGTTCGAAGCGATGGGCATCGAACGTGATGACAAGGAAAAACGGCAGGACTGGGTTCTGCGCGGCTTTCGCCAATTTGACGCGCCCGTCTGCGTAATCGTTACTTACGACAAGGAACTATCGGACGCAGACGATACGGTGTTCGACTGCGGTGCGGTAACGACTGCGCTGGTAAACGCCGCATGGTCACGCGGGCTCGGCTGCGTGATCAACAGCCAGGGCATCATGCAGTCCCCTGTGGTCCGCGAACATGCCAGCATCCCTGACGATCAGGTGATCATGAAAGCGGTCGCCATGGGCTGGCCCGACCCGGATTTTCCAGCAAACCCCGTAAAAATCGTCCGCCGTGAAGTGTCAGAGGCGGCTAGATTCGTCGGTTTTGACTAGCCGTCATACATCCGGCGCTATGCCTTCGTCTCGCAGGAAATATGCGTGAGGAAGAAACGGTCTCCGTTGGTCCAAACGCGATAATCAGTCATCCGACCAAACCGATCACCCAGCACTTTTTCGCATGCATCAGTCGCGAATGCCTGATTGGTATTGTAGTTGTTATCCGGTGATCCGGGGTGCTCGGTCGGCGAGAAATGCAGCACAACAACCTGTTTACCTGCAGTCTCCTTCAGCGCGTCAAGCTCTTGCTGCAACGCATTGAGGCGCGTGATAACCGGGTCGGGCTTCACCGGTTGGAAATCACGCGACGGTGTAGTCTGAGTGGATGTCGTTACCGCCCTTGATTGCGATAGAGCGGGGCTTGCCACCGCAACTGCCAACGCAGCCGCTGACGCTAAAATCATCTTTATTGACCGTCTCCCACATTATGAATGAGAGAGACAATCGGCGCACATCAGTTTTTCGTCAAAGCTGAGGGCAATTTACCCGGAAGTGGCCAATCAACGCAAGTTTACCACATTGTCCGCATCAGGACGGATGCGGTCACCACGATAAAGGCTCATCATCGGCTCGTCTGCCACAATGTACTCTTCCGCATTGCCGAAGCCGTTGAACCCGGTCTTCATCGCTGCACCATAGGCGCCGAGCATGCCGATCTCGATGTAGTCGCCGGCCTGAATGTCGCAGGGGAGCGGGAATGGCCCCTGCATATAGTCAGCGTCATCGCAGGTAGGGCCATAGAAGGCGAAATCCTGCGCTGCGTCGCGCAGATCATCTTCCAGCGCGACCACCGGGAACCGCCAGTCGACATGCGCAGCGTCGTAGAGAGCGCCATAGGCACCGTCATTGATGTAGAGTTCTTCGCCGCGGCGCTTTTCCACCTTCACGATCATGCTCGAATATTCGGCACACAGCGCCCGACCAGGCTCGCACCACAGCTCTGCGTTGTAGGCAATCGGCAACGCTTCGAAGTGCTTGGCGATCATCGCGAAGTAATCTTCCAGCGGTGGCGGCTCCAGCCCCGGATAGGAGCTGGGGAAACCGCCCCCAACGTCAATCATGTCGATCACAACAGACGCTTCGGCAATTGCCGCACGGGTCCGGTCCAGCGCCTGCACGAATGCAAACGGGCTCATGGCCTGACTGCCCACATGGAAACATACGCCCAGCCAGTCACAATGCTGGCGGGTCTGCTGAAGCAGCAACGGCGCTTCAACCAGATCACAGCCAAATTTGCTGGCCAGAGAGAGCTCGGAAAACTCGCTCGACACACGCAGGCGCACGCACAGCCGCAAATCCTTCGCAGGCTTACCCGTTTCCGGATTGGTGCAAGCCTTCACGATCTTATCAAGCTCTTCCGCGCTATCGAGGCTGAAGGTTTTCACGCCATGCTGGAAATAGGCTTCACGGATCGCGCTGGGTGTCTTGATCGGGTGCATGAAGCACAGCACAGCCTCGGGCAGCGTCGCGCGCACCAGCCGCACTTCAGCGATCGAGGCGACATCGTAATGCGTCACGCCCGCATCCCAAAGAACACGCAGCAGATCAGGCGAAGGATTGGCCTTTACCGCATAGAGCGATTTTCCAGGGAACCTATCTAGGAAAAAGCGGGCCGCGCGATGCGCAGCTTGCGGGCGATTGAGGATAAGGGGTTCATCCGGCGCGATCGCGCGAACTACAGCCTTAGCGTTGGGATAGATGTGCAACTCAAGGGACCCCCTAAAGGTTCAGTGTTCAACCAAACGGTTATGAGCCTGCCTTGCGGATGTCCCTTGGGGCAGAAGAAGCGCGCATATAGGGCTTCTACAGCGAATCGCAAATGAAAAAGCACGCCTCGTGCGCGCGATCATCGCCCTCATGTTCGGCCGTTTCTAAACCAACGCGCTCAACTCAATCGGTTCCTAAAATCTTCGTACCCGAATGACTTCACCAGCTCCAGCTGGTCGATCTCGCTGTCCCAGAGGTATATGCTGGGCAGCTGCACGCCGTTAAACGTGTTGGTCTTGACCATTGAATAATGCGCTTGGTCGAGAAACGCAAAACGTGCACCGGGTTCTGCCGGAACAGGCAGGCGATAATCGCCGATCACATCACCAGCCAGGCAAGACGGCCCGCCCAACCGGATCGGTACGTGCTCCTCGTCTGTGACTTCGCCAAGCATTGCAGGGCGATAGGGCGCTTCGATCACATCGGGCATGTGGCATGTAGCGGAAACATCGGTGATACCCACTGGCATGCCGTTCCATTGCACATCCAGCAGCGTGCCAACAAGAATTCCAGCGTCCAGCGCGACTGCTTCTCCAGGCTCGATGAGGATCTCTGCGCCCGTGTCCGCTTTGGCATCGCGCAGGAACTGGATCAGCTCGTCGCGTTGGTAGTCGGCGCGGGTTATGTGATGCCCGCCACCCATGTTGATCCACTTTAGCTGGCCGAAATGGGGCTCGAGCGCGTCAAACACCGCGTCCCACGTGCGCTTCAATGGCTCCAGATCCTGCTCGCACAGATTGTGGAAATGGATGCCAGCCACGCCCTCCAGATGCTCTTCGGTCAGCTGGTCAAGCGGGAAGCCCAGTCGCGAACCGGGCGATGACGGATCGTATTTCGCCACTTCACCGGTCGGCACCATTGGGTTGATGCGCAGCCCAACGTCAAAGTCCTGCCCCCCTGCCCGCGCGTTCTCCAATATCAGCGAGGCACGCTTGAGCTGATCAGGTGAATTGAAGATCACATGATCCGAAAGTCGGCAAATCTCTTCGAGTTCTTCAGGCTTATAGGCAGCCGAGTAAGTCGCAATTTCGCCATCATAGAACTCGCTTGCGAGCCGCGCTTCCCACAGGCCCGATGTGCATACACCATCGAGGTACTCGCCGATGATGTGCGCGGTCGACCACATGGAGAACGCCTTCAGCGCACCCAACACCTTGATCTCGGCTGCATCGCGAATATCGGCCAATATCTGGCAATTGGCGCGCAGCTTAGCCGCATCCACAACGAAAGCGGGGCTATCGACGCGGTTCAAATCAAATTGGGCAAAGGCGCCCGGATCGCCAGCTTTCGTTTCCACTAGAAGGAGACCGGCCCATCAAGCTCTTCAACCGTCCACGGCAGACCGTGCTGGTTGAGCATTTCCATGAACGGATCGGGGTCCATTTCTTCCATATTGAACACGCCGTCGCCTGACCAGATGCCCTGCACCATCATCGCGCTGCCGATCATCGCGGGCACGCCGGTGGTATAGCTGACCGCTTGATTACCGGTTTCCTTATAGGCCGCTTCGTGGCTGCAGATGTTCTTGATATAGAATGTCTTTTCGTCCGACCCATCGAGCGCCTCACCAGTCGCGATACAGCCGATATTGGTGTTGCCCTTCGTCGTTTCACCCAGCGTTTCTGGCTTCGGCAAAACAGCGGCGAGAAATTGCAGCGGGATGATCTCCTTGCCCTGATACTTCACCGGATCAATGCGCGTCATTCCGACATTCTGCAGCACGGTCAGATGCGTGATGTAGGCATCGCCAAATGTCATCCAGAAGCGCGCACGTTCAATCTCGGGATTGAATTTCGCCAGGCTTTCCAGTTCCTCGTGATACATCAAATAAGCATTCTTCGGCCCGACCGCTTCGAAATCGAATTCGGTCTTCACTTGCATCGCGGGGGTCTCGACCCACTCACCATTCTCCCAGTGGCGGGCAGGCGCGGTCACTTCACGAATGTTGATTTCCGGATTGAAGTTGGTGGCAAAATGCTGGCCATGGTCGCCGCCATTGCAGTCAAGAATATCAAGGGTGCGAATAGTCTTCAGTTTGTGCTTCTTCAGCCACATTGTGAACACGCTGGTCACGCCGGGATCGAATCCGCTGCCCAGCAGCGCCATCAGCCCGGCATCCTTGAACCGGTCGTGATAGGCCCACTGCCACTTGTATTCGAACTTGGCCTCGTCCTTCGGCTCATAATTCGCGGTGTCGAGATAGGAAACACCGGCCTCAAGGCATGCGTCCATGATCGGCAGATCCTGATATGGCAGCGCGAGGTTGACCACCAGGCTTGGCTGAATTTTGCGGATGAGGTTGACCATGGCGGGCACTTCTTCCGCGTCGATCTCGTAAGTGGCGACGTCATTTCCGGTGCGCGCCTTCACACTTTCGGCAATCGCATCGCACTTGCGCTTGGTCCGGCTGGCAAGGTGGATGTCAGAGAATATCTCTGCATTCATCGCCATCTTGTGGACGCAAACCGAGCTGACTCCGCCGGCTCCGATGACAAGGACTGTGGACATGAGGGATTTACCTTTCGAAATCGAATCTTTGGCCGCTCTCTAAAGCAATGCGCGGAGTGCGTAAATTGATCGGAATCTTTCCTACTTTGCGCGGCTTGGGCATGATGCTCGAATGCAAGCAGAGAACGCCCCAAACCCGCAGAAATCCGTACAATTTCGGTTTCATAAACCGGTGAGTATTTTTAACCAATGGACTGTGTTCCATGTGTTCCATCCTGTAGGAAACTAGCCTCAAATAACAAAGTGCCAGGACAAGAAGAGCGCGATGACAGAAACCACACGACTGCCGACCCGCGAGGGAGTGATTGAAGCCGCGGAGAGAGTTGCAGCGATCTTGCCGCCTACTCCGCTACTTCCGATAGAGATCAATGGAACCCGCTGCTGGGTGAAGGCCGAGAATCTGCAACCTATTGGCGCGTTCAAGATCCGCGGAGCATGGAACCGGCTGTCATCGCTCAGCGATGAGGAACGCGCGATGGGCGTAGTTGCGGTTTCAAGCGGTAATCACGCGCAGGGGGTGGCTCGGGCGGCAAAGCGGCTGGGAATTGCGGCGACGATCGTAATGCCGGCTGACGCGCCAGAGGTGAAGCTGGAAGGGACGCGGGCACTGGGCGCGAAGATCGTCACCTATGACCGTCAGGTAGAAGATCGCGACAAGGTTGCTGCAAAGCTGATTAAGGAACGCGGCGGCACATTGGTGCACGCCTTTGCCGATCCATGGGTAATGGAAGGTCAGGGCAGCGCCGGAATAGAGATTGCGGCTCAATTGGGCCGCGAACCGAGTCGGATCATTGCATGTTGTGGTGGTGGCGGGCTGACAGTCGGTCTCACGCTGGCGTGCCCCGATGCGTCTATAGTGCCGGTAGAGCCCGAAGGTTGGGACATGGTCGGGCAATCGCTAGCGAAGGGAACGCTTGTGCACGCCGGAGCCGACGCGCCAAAAACGATATGTGATGCGCTTCAGCCTACTGCGACGAAGCAGATCAACCTCGATCTGCTTTTGGGGCGAAGCGACCCGGGCGTGACTGTAACCGATGACGAGGTGCGTGCGGCGCAACGCTTTGCCTTCTCGCGACTACACCTTGTGGTTGAACCGGGAGGCGCAGCAGCTCTGGCCGCCGCGCTGGCGGGCAAAGTGCCGCTTGATGAAGCTACAGTGCTGATGGTCACAGGCGGCAATGTCGACGCGCATGCCTACGCACAGACGATTGCCGGGGATGCATAGGTTGCGTTTGACAATTGACCTTGTGCTGCGCAGTCTTGCTGCTTCGAGGGGAGATAAATCATGCAAGCTCAAATGCTAGCACCAGGAGCGGTGCTTATTGTCTGGTCAATAATCATGTTGATGTGGACGGCGGGAACCCGGTTTCCGGCCATGGCAAAGTCAGGCATGGACTTGAAAAATGCCAAGCCTGGCGGACGCGGACAAGATCTGGAAGGCGCCATTCCCGACAAGGTGAACTGGAAATCGCACAATTATTCGCACCTGATGGAACAGCCGACCATCTTCTATCCGACCGTCATCATTCTGGCGATGATGGGAGCTGGCGCGATCGACGTTTTGCTGGCGTGGATCTACGTCGGTCTGCGGATCGTCCATTCGCTCTGGCAAGCGCTAGTGAACGTTGTTGCCATTCGCTTCCTGCTTTTCATTCTTTCAACCTTGGCACTGGCCGCGCTTGCTGTGCGAGCGGTATCGGTCACATTGCTGGCAGACCCGGGAGTACTTTGATGATCGGAATGGATATCCTGCAACCTGTTGTCGCGCTCACCATCTGGACGATGGTTATGTGGTTCTGGATGTATGCCACACGCATTCCAGCGATGAGCAACGCAAAAGTCGATCCTAAGGAGCTTTCACGCCTGCCCACCTCCGCAGGATTGGATGCTCAACTACCACCCGAAGTCCAGCGCAAAGCGCACAATTACAATCACTTGCACGAACAACCGACGGTTTTCTATGCTGTGGCGATTGTACTTGCGATCATTGGCCAGGGCGACGGCATGAATTCTCTGCTGGCCTGGATATATGTTGGGCTTCGCGTCGCGCACAGCCTTGTCCAGGCAACCGCCAATGTAGTGTTGGTTCGCTTTGTGCTGTTCGCCCTATCGAGCCTTGTGCTGATCGCGCTGATATTCCACGCAAGCATCAGCGTGTTTGATATTCATATGTAATGAAAGCGGGGGCGCTTTAACGGCGCCCCCCTGCATTCTACTCGGCCGCTTCTGTCGCGGGTTCTTTTTCAAATTCCAGTGTCGCGAGGAACTTCTCCGCATCGAGCGCGGCCATGCACCCCATGCCTGCCGCTGTTACCGCCTGGCGATAGACATGGTCCGTCACGTCGCCGGCTGCGAAGACGCCTGGAATCGCGGTTTTCGGCGTGCCAGGTTTCACATCGAGATAGCCACTCTCGTCCATCGCCAGCTTGCCTTTAAACAGCTCGGTCGCAGGAGCATGGCCGATAGCCACGAACGCGCCATCGACTTCCAGAGTGGATTCTTCGCCAGTCTGGGTGTCTTTCAGAACCAGATGATGCAGCGCGCCATCTTCACCCGCCTCGAACCGTACTACCGTCTTGTTCCAAAGCGGTGTGATCTTGTCCGACTTGAACAGCCTTTCCTGAAGGATCTTCTCGGAACGCAGTTCATCACGGCGATGGATCAAGGTCACATCGTCCGAGTGATTGGTAAGGTAAAGTGCTTCTTCAACGGCGGTGTTGCCGCCGCCGATCACCGCCACCTTCTTGCCGCGGAAGAAGAATCCGTCGCAAGTCGCGCAAGCACTCACGCCCTTGCCGCCCAGTTCTTGCTCGCCCGGAACGCCAAGCCATTTGGCTTGCGCGCCAGTCGCGATCACAACCGTGTCTGCAATATACTCATCGCCGCTGTCGCCCACCGCGCGAAACGGTGAACCATTGTCAAAATCAACCTCGACAATGGTGTCCCACATCATCCGCGTGCCAACATGTTCGGCCTGCTTCTGCATCTGCTCCATCAACCACGGGCCTTGAACCACATCCTCAAAACCCGGGTAGTTCTCGACATCTGTCGTGATGGTCAGCTGGCCGCCGGGTTGGATGCCTTGCACAACAATCGGTTCAAGCATGGCGCGCGCGCCATAGATCGCTGCGGAATAACCCGCCGGGCCTGAGCCGATAATGAGCATCTTGGTGCGGTGAGTAGCCATAGTAAAATCCTGTTAGTGTCACCAAGCGATCTAGTCACTGTAACCACAAGCTTCAATTCGTGTACGCAAGGAAAGCGTTACACATCCACAAGCGCGGCTTTCAATGCGTCGCGTTTGGCCGCATCGACGCCCAAAACCTGCTTCAAGTAAGCTTCGGTTGATCCGAAACGCTCTTTAACTGAACGCCGCGCCGCTTCGAGAAATTCGGCGTCAACTCCCATCAACACGCGCACTGTCGCTTCATCGATCCCGCCATATTTGTCGCCCATCAGCTCCATGCCGTGGCGAATACGCTCTTCATTGCGCGGCGAGTGATTGGTGAGCAGGTAATCCTCCATCGCATCATCAGGATGCACGCCCAAAATGTGATGGAGAAGATCGACAGCGATCCCGGTGCGATCCTTGCCCGCTGCGCAGTGAACCAAGCTGGCGCTCTCTCCCTCTGCCAATACGGAAAAATAGCGCTTGAGAACCCAATTGACGCCTTCGCGATCGGGTAGCGCACCATACAGGTCTACCATCGCCTTATGCGCGCTTGCCCCATCAACATTGCCTTCGGCTGCCTCCAGATGCGGAGCCAGCCCGGCAGTCTCGCCAGAGAAATAGATCACCTCTCCGTCAAAGCCTTCAGGTCGCTTGCATGTGTGCCGTTCTCGCTCGCTATCGCCGCGCAAGTCGATCACATAGCGCAAATCCAGCGCTTCGACCGTCGCAAGGTCATGCTCCCCTGCCTCGGCATGATGGCCAGAGCGAAACAATAGCCCAGTTTTGACCTTTCCGCCTCCGGCAACGGCATATCCGCCATAGTCACGCAGGTTGTGGATGGCATTGGTCGGCAAGAAGCGGTCACGAATCATGCCTTGACTGGTGGCAGCCTTCGTGGGGTGCGGCAAGCTCAACCGCTCATCTGATGAAGGGCGCGCGGCAAAGTAGTGCGAGCCCAACACGATGAATATTCCAAATATTCCGAGGCCAGAGAGTCAAAACTTGAGAGGGGGCTTTATCTTAGGTCATGCCGTCTCCTGAAGCCAGTTGGCGATCGCATCGCCCATTTCGGGCTTGGTTGCGCTCATCAAATGATTGCCCGGCGTTTCAACGAATGTCGCATCTGGCAGCATGCCAGCAAGCTCTTCCGCCGATCCATTATCGCGGTCTTCCTCACCACATACCACCAGCGTCGGGACCGTGACATTGGCAAGCATCGCAAGATCAAGATCAGACATGGTGTCGAGCAAAAGGCGAGCCGCGACCCGGTTCACGCCCTGAGACTTCAGAAACTGACGCGAATAGTAAGCTGGATCGTCCTTTCCGATCGTGTCGAATTCATCGATTACGCGTTTGAAAAAGGCCGAGCGCTTGTTCCACTCGCCTAGCCCCGCTGTGCCCATCCCGCCGACAATCAACCGTGAGGGATTGAGCACGCCATGCGCCACCGCATGCAGCGAAGTGCGCGCGCCAAGTGAAAATCCGCCGAGAACATAGTCCTCAAGCTCCAGATGCTTGATCAATGCCGCAACATCACGCACCAGGACATTTTGCGGATAGCTGTCGGGATCGGTCGGGCTTTCGCTTTCCCCATGCACGCGGAAATCGAGCATGATCGCTTCGTACCCAGCCTCGGCGATCTTTACGTCATGCCCCCATTTGATCCAGTTCATATCCGCGCTGGAAAACAAACCGTGCAGCAGTACCACGGGCGGTCCTTCGCCCGTGCGGTGAACGGCAAGCTTGGTGCCGTCGAAGCTTTCAAAATAGTCCGTCATTCTTCGCGTCCGCCGCTCCAGAGCATCTCCCACTCGTCCGGCGCTGTCGGCTGCGTGAGCCACACGGGCAATTCCTCTCCAAGATCAAGCCACGGTTGCTTGCGTCTGACCCAGACGTGGCCGGTCAACTGCAGAGCGGACGTGTCGTCAAGCGTACCCGCCTTGATCGTGACCTTCCCCGGCCTGCTTTTGCCTTCATGATAGATCCGGCTGCCGCAACTGGGACAAAAATAACAATCGGTTTGAGCGCCGCTGTCAGCGGTCTTGGTATAGCTGCCCAGCTCGCCTTCAACGGTCAGGTTCGTCGCATCCATGGGCAGTGAGATGCCAAACGCGCTTGACGATTGCTTCTGACAATCGAGGCAATGGCAGGCGTACCCTTTAGCCTCGGCCTTCGCGCGATAGGTCACAGCGCCGCACTGGCACCGGCCGGTCAGAACAGATGTCATCGCTCGGTCAGCCCTTTTTGCTCCATGCGCCATTTGGACATCTTGATCCGGTCCTGCCCGAAGAAAGGTTCGCCCTCAAACACCAGCGTCGGCACACCCCAATGGCCTGCGGCAGCCAAGGCATCTTGGTTCGCGGCGATTTCCGCGTCGAGCTCCTCTGCCTGAGCTGCCGCCTCGGCATCCAGCTCGTCCAGATCCAGCCCTGCACGTTTGACCGCTCCAGCCAGATGGTCACCCTCGTGCCAATTATCGACTTCACCTGACCAGATGATCTTCGACACTTCATCGGCGAAAGCAATACCTTTGCCGCGCCTCTGAGCCGCCTGCCCCATGCGCGTCAGCCGGTAGATGTAAGGCTGCTCGTCAGACACTTTGCGCGTCATCATGTCCTGCACCACCGGATCAGGGCTCGGCCAACGATAGGGAATTCGAAGCATCTGAGCCGAACGCGCGGAATCGATGAAGATGTATCGGCCTTGCAAGGCATTGGTGAACAGGATGTCGGGATCGCGGATTGCGATCGGATATACCGGCCGCAGCGCGATATCGACATTGTGAGTCTCAGACAGTTCGCGATATCGCCCCATGGCTAGATAGCTGTAAGGCGAACGAAAGCTGAAATAGAGATCTGCAGTCAGTGTCATGAGCCACACACTAGCCGCGATCGGGCAAGCTCGCTAGTACGCTTGCACATACTAAGCATGCTTATTATATGTGCACGCATGATAATCGAGCTTGGATACCGCATGGCGGATAACTCGCGCGTCCTGCGTCGACTTTTCGACGAGCGCGTGCGCGACTTAGGCCTCACCGCAGCGCAGGCACGTCTGTTGCTTTCGCTGGAACGCAACCCCTCAGAAAATCAGGCGTTTTATGCAGAGCGGCTTGAAGTCGAACCCATCACGCTCACGCGTATCGTGGACAGGATGGAGGATGCCGGCTGGCTCGAGCGTCGATCGGATCCCGCGGATCGCCGCGCGCGTATCCTGCATCTGACCGACAAGGCGACGCAGATCGTCAACGAACTGCAAGGCATTGTCGAGATCATGTTCGAGGAAATGCTGGCAGGGATGGCAAGCGGCGAGCGCAAAACACTCGTCGCGTTGCTCGACCGGATCGGTGAGAACCTCTCGCGCGCACGTAAAAAGGAACTGGTCGATGGCTGAGGCTGATCCAGATTTCGAGACGCGCCCGGAGCCAATCGAGAACGACGCGCATTCCGTGACCGCCAAACCCAAATTCCGATGGAAACGCGCTGCGATCATGATCTCGGTTCCCCTGCTGCTGTTTGCGGGCGCCGGGATTTACTGGCTGGGGCTGCAAGGCAAAGTCTCGACCGACAATGCCTATGTCCAACAGGACAAAGTTGCTGTCAGCGCCGAAGTCAGCGGCAAGATCGTGGAAGTACTGGTCGCGGAAGGCGACATGGTTAGCGCTGGTCAGCTGCTGTTCCGGGTCGATCCCGAACCCTACCTCCTGCAGATTGCCGACGCCAATGCTGCCATTGCAACGGCGCAGGCCAATGTGATCGCACTGAGCAATGATACCGACCTTACCGGCGCAGACATTGGCGCCGCGCAAGCAGACATTGACCTGGCCGAAGCAAATTTCGAGCGGGTAAAGGCGCTATGGGATCGCGGCTTCAGCACGAAGGCCGACCTTGATGCCGCAGAACACGCGAGAGCGAGGGCACGCGAAGAGCTGAAGCAGGCGCTGGCAAGACAGCGCGAAGCCCGCTCGCGACTTGCGACAGGCTCTGCCGTGCCTGGAGTCAATCCACAGGTCGCAGCCGCGCAGGCCCGCAAAGCAGAGGCCGAACTCGCGCTTCGCCGCACCGAGGTCCGCGCGCCCATCGCCGGGCGGGTGGCGCAAGCGGAACGGTTGCAGAATGGGCAGCAGATCGTCTCGAACTTGCCTGTGCTCACTCTGGTGGCTGAGCAGACGGCCTATGTCGAAGCCAATTTCAAGGAGACCGACCTTGCCGAAATGCAACCGGGGCAGCGTGCGAAGATAGAATTGGACGCCTATCCGGGCGTCGAACTGGCCGGTCATGTTGAAAGCATCGGCGCAGGTACAGGGGCCGAGTTTTCGGTTCTTCCCGCTCAAAACGCCACCGGCAACTGGGTCAAGGTAACCCAGCGTGTCCCGGTCAGGATCGCGATTGACGGGCCAAGCCCGCGTCGGCTGATTGCCGGCCTTTCGAGCGAAGTGACGGTCTATACCAGCAACGAAAAGCAAGACTGACGATGGCCAGCCGCGCGGCACCAGCGAGTGGCGATGGGCGTGGCGGCGCGAATGCCGTCTCGGTGCCTCCCCATGACGAGGCCGAACTTCATACCGATAACTATTGGCTGCTGATTATCGGGATCATGGCGGCGTCGCTGCTGCAGATACTTGACACGACCATCGCCAATGTCGCGATCCCGCACATGCAAAGCTCGCTCGGTGCAACGGTAGATACCGTCACTTGGGTACTCACCAGCTACATCATCGCATCAGCTGTTGCCTTGCCGATTACCGGATGGCTGGCTGATCGAATTGGTGGGCGGCAGCTGTTCATCATGTCAGTCGCGGGCTTCATCCTCACGTCGATGCTGTGCGGCATGGCGCAGAACTTGGAAGAAATGGGGGCTTTCCGTGCGCTTCAGGGTGTGACCGGGGCATTCATTGCACCTCTCAGCCAAGCTTTCATGCTCGACGTGACTAAGCCTAGCAAGCATCCGCAGATCATGGCGATCTGGGGCATGGGGATCATGATAGGCCCGATCCTTGGCCCGATCCTCGGAGGCTGGCTGACTGAAAGCGCGAACTGGCGCTGGGTATTCTATGTCAACCTGCCGGTCGGGATCCTTTCACTCTCCGCGCTATTTGCCTTCCTGCCGCATCGCGAGAACAAGAAGCGGCGGTTCGACATAGCCGGTTTCCTGCTGATGGCGGTGGCGCTCACAGCGCTGCAACTGATGCTCGATCGTGGTACGCAGCTCGACTGGTTCGATTCCGGCGAAATCTGGCTCTACGCGCTACTCAGCGCGGCAGCCGCCTGGATGGTCATCGTCCACTTCGCGACCGCTTCCCACCCGATGTTCGAAACCGCGATGTTCAAGGATCGCAATTTCGCGATTGCGCTGTTCTTCATGGTCGTGATCGGCGTGGTGATGTTCGCGGTGATGGCGCTGCTCCCGCCGATGCTCCAGAATCTGTTCGGATATGGCGTGATCGACACGGGTATTGTTCTGATGCCGCGCGGGGTGGGCATTCTCATCAGCATGCAAGTATCCGGATACCTGATGCGGCACGGCGTCGATGCGCGTCCGGTCGTCGCAATCGGCTTTCTCGTTTGCGCCTATTCTCTCTGGCAGATGGCGCATTGGTCGCTTGAGGTAGACCAGATCCACATTATCATTTCCGGGCTACTCCAGGGGCTTGGCATGGGGCTCGTTTTCATCCCGCTGCAAGTCAGCGCATTTGCGACGCTCCCGCCCCGCTTGCGGACCGACGGATCGAGCCTGCTCAACCTGTTGCGCTCGCTGGGCGCATCGATCGGTATATCGATCATGACTGCGATCCTCGGCAGCAACATCCAGCGCGGGCATGAAGAGCTAGGCAGTCACGTGACCGCCGCGACCGGAAGTGTTGTCGATGTGTCGACGATCGACCAGTATCAGGTGATGGGTGAGACGGTATTGCGAGTAATCGATGCCGAAGTGAACCGGCAGGCGGCGATGGTAGCCTATATCAACGACTTCTACCTGATGATGTGGTTCACCATTGCCGCTGCTCCGCTTACCCTGCTGATGCGCGGCAATCGAGCGAGCACCGGCAAGCGATAAATCTGACTTAGTGCACCTGCCAGCTCAGCGACACGCAGGACAGGCCTGTGTCGATCTTGGCGATTTCCGAGACAAGCAAGGGCCTTCGTCTTCACGCCATGCTTCTAGACCAGTTCGCCTAGGCGATCAGCCCTTCTTCAAATGCGTTCGGCCCAGCAGTTCGGCAATCTGAACCGCGTTCAGTGCCGCACCTTTGCGCAGATTGTCTGACACGCACCAAAGCGTCAGGCCATTTTCTACCGTCGGGTCTTCGCGAACGCGGCTAACATAGGTTGCACCGTCGCCTGCGCACTCGACCGGCGTGACATAGCCGCCATCTTCGCGCTTATCGATCAGCATGATGCCAGGCGCCTCACGCAGGATTTCCATCGCTCGTTCGGCTGAAAGCTCATTCTCGAACTCGATATTGATCGCTTCGGAATGGCCAACGAACACAGGCACTCGCACACATGTGGCATTCAATTTGATCTTGGGGTCCAGAATCTTCTTGGTCTCGACCACCATCTTCCATTCTTCCTTGGTCGATCCATCGTCCAGGAAGACATCGATATGCGGGATCACGTTAAAGGCGATCTGCTTAGTGAACTTTTCCGCTTCAACGGGGTCACCAACAAAGATTGCGCGGCTCTGCTGGAAAAGCTCATCCATGCCCGCCTTTCCTGCGCCTGACACGGACTGATAGGTCGATACAACGACACGCTTGATCGTCGCCGCATCGTGCAGCTGCTTTAGCGCGACAACCATTTGAGCAGTCGAGCAATTGGGGTTCGCGATGATGTTACGCTTCGAATAGTCGTCGATCGCTTCCGGATTGACCTCTGGGACGATCAGCGGAACGTCCGGATCCATCCGGTAGAGAGAGCTGTTGTCAATCACCACACAGCCTGCCGCCGCAGCCTTGGGCGCATATTCCTTCGCCGGGCCGCTGCCAGCCGCGAACAGCGCAATATCCCAGCCCGCCCAGTCAAAATGCTCAATGTTCCTGCATTTGAGCATCTTGCCGGTGTCGCCGAATTCCACCTCTGTCCCGTGCGAGCGCGACGATGCGACTGCCGCGACCTCATCACACGGAAACTCGCGCTCTGCGAGGATCTGCATCATTTCGCGCCCGACATTGCCTGTCGCGCCAACAACTGCCACCCGATAACCCAATTACATTCTCCGTCGCATAAAATTGCTTGCACACCCCGCTGCCGCGACTAGCCCTGCATAGCAAGAGGAAAACCTATGCATGCCAATACAGCCGAATGGCGCGGTCGCGCGAACTATTTCACCTTTGAGGGACACCAGATCGCCTATTGGACCGGCGGTGAGGGTCCCCCCCTCCTGCTTGTCCATGGTTTCCCAACCTGCGCATGGGATTGGGAACCTGTGTGGGAAGAGCTTTCCAAACATTACAGCCTGATCGCGTGCGACATGTTGGGCTACGGCTTGTCGGCAAAACCCCGCTCAGGCTATTCGATCCACCTTCAAACAGATCTTCAGGAAGCACTGCTCTCACACCTCAAGGTTAGTGAGTGGGATGCGCTCGTGCATGATTACGGCGTGTCGGTGGGGCAGGAATTGCTGGCCCGAAACGTCGACGGTACTGGCGCAACCGGATTGGGTCAGATGATATTCCTCAACGGGGGCATATTTCCGGATCAGCACCGCCCGCGGCCAATCCAGAAACTGGGCACTTCGCCCATCGGCTTTATCGTCAGCCGATTGCTGAACCGAAAGGGTTTCGGGAAGAGCTTCTCAGAAGTTTTCGGCCTAGACACTCAGCCGAGCGAAGCCGAACTGGACAGCTTTTGGGAATTCATTAACGAGCATGACGGAAACCTGATCTTCCACAAACTGCTGCACTACATCGCCGATCGCCGCGAACATGAGGCGCGCTGGGTGGGCGCGTTAGAACATTCGCAAGCGCGCATCGGCCTGATCAACGGTGCACTTGATCCGGTGTCCGGAGAACACGCCTATCGCAAATGGCGCGACGTGTTGCCCAATGCGCGCCACCATTTACTGCCCAAAATCGGGCACTATCCCCAGGTGGAAGCTCCCGACGAGGTCGCAGCCAAGGTGCTTGAATGGTTGGCGGAAACCCCGCGCCCTATTCGGGCGGAGTCACGCCGTGCCGTTCGAGGAAGTTGAAATAGGTATTCCAAAGATGCGGTGAGATATTCTCGCCCGCCACGCGGTGCGTGTATCCGGGATAGAGCATCATCTCGAACGGGACATTGCCCTCTTGCAACGCCGCGATCAGTTCTGACGAATGTTCGAACACCACATTGTCGTCAGCCATGCCGTGCACCAACAACAGCGGATCTGACATCTTGGTCGCGTCCTTCATCGCATTGGAATCCTCATAGGCCGTCGGTACAAGTCGCGGATCGCCCATATAACGCTCTGTATAGTGCGTGTCGTAAAGCTCCCACTTGGTAACCGGCGCGCCGGAAATACCCGCGGCATAGACGCCCGGCTCTGCCTGCAAGCGCTTCAAGGTCATGTATCCGCCGTAGGACCAGCCGTAGATCGCAATCTTGTCCGGATCGACGAATTCAAGCGTCTTAAGGAACTCGGTGCCTTTCGCCTGATCGCGCACTTCGACCCCGCCCATCGCGCGGTAGATCGGCTGTTCGAAATCGACCCCGCGATTGTTCGACCCGCGATTGTCGAGCGCAAACCAGATATAACCCTTGTCGACCACCGCTTGCGCCAAAGCCCCGTCCCAGCCGCGATCGACCAACTGCGGGCCAGGTCCGCCATAGTGGTAGAAGAACACGGGGTATTTCTTGCCCGGCTCCATTTCCGGCTTGATCATCATGTAATGCAGCGGTGTGCCATCTTCGGCGGCCACCGTGCCAAATTCTGGCGCAACATGGCTGGCCAGATACGGCGCATAAGGATGATCCACGTCGAGCGCGTTTTCTTCAACCCAGGCGATCCGGTTGCCGTCCGTATCGGCAAGATAGGTTTGTGGCGGCTGGTTTGATGCAGAGCGCGAGATCAGCAGCGATTGCCCCTTCTTGTCCATGCTGGCGGAGTTGACGAAGCCGGGTTCGGTCAGCCGCGTCCATTCGCCGGGGATATCGAGGTCAAGCGCGTAGATATGCCGTTCCAGCACACCATCGGAATTGCCTTCGAAATAGAGGCGGCCACGCTCCTGATCGACGCCGACAAGGCCAGTGACAACCCATTCGCCGCTGGTGAGCTGTGTCCATTCGCCTTCAGCAAACCGGTAGAGGTGCCCAAAACCGTCGCGCTCGCTCCACCAGATCAGCGATCCGTCGTTGAGGAAGCGATAATTGTCGTCCAAGTTGATCCAGAAGTCATCACGCGCTGCGCTTTCCGTGAACCACAACTGACTTTCGCCGGTACTCGGATCGACACGCAGCATGTCGAGCACGGTTTGTTCGCGGTTCTGGCGCTGGACATAAAGATAATCGTGCGGGCCCCAATCGACCCGCGCGAGATAGATATCGGTCTCTTCGCCCAGATCTACTTTCACACGGTTCTGCCCGTCCGGGTCCATGATGTAGAGCTCGACAATCGCATTGTCGCTGCCCGCGAAGGGGTATTTCTGAGAAAATACCCGTGTGCCAGTCGCGCCAATCGCGGCGCGGTTCACAACCGCCACAGGTGTTTCATCAGTGCGCTGGACTGCGATGCGCGTATCATTCCCGTCCCACCAGAAGCCAGTGAGGCGGGCCATTTCCTCCTGTGCGACGAACTCGGCTTCGCCCCAGCGGATGTTCTCGCCTTCCTTGGGAGTGATCGGCGTAGCTTCCGAGCCCACTTCGCCAACCCAAAGCTGGCGATCGCGCACGAAAGAGACATAGCCAGCGCGGGGGCTGAGCTTGGGGTTGAGCTCGCTCTCTTCAGTGTCAGTCAATTGCGTGACTGATCCATCAAGGCCTGCGAGATAGAGGTCACCGTCCAGCGGCACGAGCACGGACTTGCCATCGCTCGCCCATTGATAGCTGATGATGCCCTTGAGATTGCCGACACGCTGCCGCTCGCGCTGCATCAGCTCATCCTCGGACAGCGTGCGGCCTGAGCTGAGCTTCTCGCTGTCGACCAACATGGTCCACTCGCCGCTCTCACGATCAAAGCCCCACAGATCATAGCGCGCGCTGTCATCCTCGCGATTGCCCAGCAGCGTGAGATAGCGCCCATCGGGCGAAAGCTTGGCCTCACGCGGGCTTGATCCATTGAGGCTTGGCGAAGCGAATACCCGCTCGAATGTCAGTTCTGGCGCATCGCTCATCGCGTGATCATCCGCGAGTGCTGGAGTGGCAAGAGCAAGCGAAGCGGCAACGGCGATGAGTAAGCGCATTTCAAGGACAGACCTCTCTCAAATCGGTTTGGCGATGCCATGACGAAAAACTTGAGTGATTGCAAAGTTCCAACGAAAAAGGGCGGCCCCGCAGGACCGCCCTTCTCTATTTCGCCGATGCGAGATTTACGCCTTCGGCGCATTCTCACGGCGTTCGGCGATACGCGCACGTTTACCGGTGCGGCCACGCAGATAATAGAGCTTCGCGCGACGCACGACACCGCGGCGAACCACAGTGATACTGTCAACGATTGGTGCATAGAGCGGGAATACACGCTCCACACCTTCGCCAAAGCTCATCTTGCGCACAGTGAAATTCGAACCCATTCCGCGGTTCGAACGGGCGATCACTACGCCTTCGAAATTCTGAATACGCTCACGTTGTCCTTCGACAACCTTCACGCCCACGCGAACGGTGTCGCCGGCGCGAAATTCGGGGATGTCCTTGCCAGCTTTGGCAATTTCTTCCGCTTCGATTTGCTGGATCAGGTTCACTGGTCCTAGTCCTTCTTTTTTCGCTGCACACCAGAGGCAGATCGGACTGGATCGCCACTATAGCGTTCCCATAAGTCCGGCCTGCGTAGCCGAGTGTCGGTTTCCGCTTGCGCTTTACGCCAAGCATCCACCTTCGCATGATCCCCCGATCGCAGCACTTCAGGGATCGTGCGCCCTTCCCATGTTTGAGGTCGGGTATATTGCGGATATTCGAGCAATCCATCTTCGAAGGATTCTTCGGTTCCGCTTGAAGGCGCGCCCATTACGCCGGGAAGCAGCCGAATGCAAGCATCAAGTATCGCCAATGCCGCCGGTTCCCCGCCGGAAAGCACGATGTCCGCCAGGCTGACTTGCTCGATTTCGGGGCGAGCCTCGAACAGCCGCTCGTCAAACCCCTCGAAACGGCCGCAAATGATGGTGACGCCGGGGCCTGATGCTATCTCGCGAATGCGTGCCTGCGTGATGGGTTTCCCGCGCGGTGTCATGGCGAGGATGGGCACTTTGGGCGAGGAAGCCCCCTCCACTTCAGAGGAGGGCTTTTGCATTTGCAAAACAGAATCAAGCGCAGCCGCCATTACATCGGCCTTCAGCACCATCCCGGCACCGCCGCCCGCTGGCGTATCATCAACCGTGCGATGCTTGTCCTCGGTAAAATCGCGCGGATTGACTGTGTCGCAAGACCAGTCCCCGCGCTCGAGCGCCTTGCCTGCGAGCGAAACGCCCAGCGGCCCGGGAAACATCTCTGGGTAAAGCGTGAGGATGGTGGCAGCGAAGGTCATGGCGAGGCGACTAACAGAAGAGTTGAAGGTCCGAAAGTTAACAAAACCCTCCAAACACCTCTAAATACCTCTTTATAGCTCATAAACCCTCTAAGTCTGGAAAAGAACGATGCGCACTATTGAAATCTCGAATGAAATCTTTGGCAAGATTTGGAGCGCTTCCGTCGAGGGAGACAAATCGGAGAATGACATACTGGCTAGGATGTTTGCCGAACGAGAATTTCTAGCCGAAGTGGAAGCAGAACCCGAACATGTCGAAACCAAGACCATCCAAGTTAAATCGCACGAGAGGACAATCACCATACCCCGCATAGGAAAGATTACATGGATCGACGACGTAGCTTTGGCGCTCGACCATATCGGTGGAAAAGGTCACTTGGCTGAAATTTACAAATCTGTCCGCGCGATTAGAAGCCGGGGTGGAAGATCACTTCCTCCGAGCACCGAAGCCGTGATCCGAAAAACTCTGGAGGAAAACTCCTCAGATTCTGACGCGTATAAAGGTGGAATGGATCTTTTCGCGTTGCCCGAAGGGAAAGGGCGAGGCATGTGGGCGCTTCGCTACGCCAATTAACAACATACTCTAATCCGCCCAATTCACCCCATCCTTCGCCCGAGTATCGACGTGCAGTTCGAACACATCGGGCCGCGAATAATGGCCATCGGTGTCGAGGCTCGCGAGGCCTTGGCCGACCTCTGAGAGATCAAGCTCCGCGAAGAGCGTTTCCTCGCCCTCGCCTGCCTGCGCCAAGACCCGCGCATCGGGGGCGATGATCATCGAGCCGCCACGATTGAGTTGTTCGCTTTCGATGGCGTTAAATAACGCGAGCGCTTCGTCGTTTCCGCCAACTCGTTCCAGCCCGTCGAACAGATCATCGCGATGCTGCACCAGCCCCGCCGCCAGCACAAAGCACCGCCCCTCCATCGCATAATGCCTGCTCGCCAGCGCATATTCCTCTCGCACTGTCGGCCATGCGGCGACATGCACGCTCTCACCCAGATTGTGCATCGCAGCCCTTGCCAGCGGCATCCAATGTTCCCAGCAGATCAGATTGCCGACCTTGCCCCACTCGGCCTGATGCACGCTAAGCGTCGAGCCATCGCCGCGCATCCAGATCAGCCGCTCACCATGCGTCGGCACCAGCTTGCGGTGATCCAGCGGTGTGTCTCCCGGGCGGAACATCAGCTGATTGTTGTAGAGGCTTTGGCGCGCCCGCTCATGCGCGCCGATAGAAATGCACGCGCCGGTTTCGTCCGCGAGTTCCTGCAGTGGCAGCAAGCGCTCGTCATTGGGCACAATCGCTTGCTCGAGCATGATTGCATGCAGCGCTTTCGTGCCTTGATGATCCCACAGCGCCGCGCCGGGCGCCTCATCCAGCCACAGCGGATAGCCGCCAAGAAAAGTCTCACCGAACGCGACCAGCTGCGCGCCATTGTCGATCGCCTCTTTCGCGATCCGCGTCGCTTTCTCGATCCCGCCAGCAAAATCGAGCGGCACCGGCGCAGCTTGGCATATCGCGACGTTGAGAGAGGTCATGCCGCTATTCGTCAACGAAATTGGCTGCAATCACAAGCTTTTCTGCGTCCCACTCGATCACCGCGTCCTTGGTCATCGGGACCATAAAGGTCTTCATGCCCTTTGCAGGCACAGGGTCTTTGGCGATCTCGATAATGTCGGTCGCGCCGAAATTCTGGACATCCACGGTGCGCCCCACGGCGTCGCCGGCATCGGTGAAGACGGCCAGCCCGATCAAGTCCATGAAATAGTATTCGCCATCGTCCAGCGAAGGCAGCGCGTCACGCGGTACGCACAGCACGGTGCCGCGCAGTTTTTCCGCCGAGCCGCGCCCGGACACCTCGGCAAAACGCGCAATCGCGCCGCCCTTATTGTCTGAGCGGATCTTCTTGAGGGTCAGAGTGAGATCGGACCCTTTGGTTTTGAAGCTCTTGTGCTTGGCTAGCGCATCCACGCCTTCGCCAAACAGCTTCAAGCGGACTTCGCCCGCCACGCCATGCGCGCCAGTTACGGCTGCAAGATCGAGATCCTTCGGCGTGACGGGCGTATCCGTCATGAAAGGGCTTACTCAGCCTTCTCTTCGGGTGCTTCTTCAGCAGCTGCTTCTTCGGCCGGAGCTTCTTCGGCTGCGGCTTCTTCAGCAGGCGCCTCTTCAGCGGCAGCTTCTTCAACCACTGCTTCTTCTTCTGCAGGTGCCTCGGCTGCTTCCTTGGCTGCTTCTTCAGCTTCAGCAAGCTTTGCAGCTTTCTCTTCAGCGCGTTCCTTCGCAGCTTCGCCCGGCTCACCCTTGTTCGGGTTGTTGCGCGGTGCACGCTCAAGGATGCCAGCCGCATCCAGGAAGCGGTGCACGCGGTCAGACGGCTTCGCACCAACTGAGAGCCAGTGACGCGCACGGTCTTCGTTGAGCTTCACGCGCTCGCCCGAATCCTTCGGCAGCATCGGGTTGTAGGTGCCGATCTGCTCCAGATATTTGCCGTCACGCGGCGCGCGGCCGTCTGCGACAACGATGCGGTAGTAAGGACGCTTCTTCGCGCCTCCGCGCGACAAACGAATTGCAACTGCCATTGTGTATTACCTTTCCAGTCTAAATCTTTGTAAATTAGTAAAATTATTTCTTGTTCAACATGTCTCTAAGTTCCGGCGGGAGCGTGTCGGGATCAACCGACGGCCCCTTTGGACCACCCAAGCCGGGCATGCCGCCGCCCATGCCGCCACCCGGGCCACCGAGGCCGGGCATGGCTGCACCTAGGCCACCGCCACCAAACATCGATGCGAGGCCTTTGAGGCCACCCATCTTCTTGATCTGCTTCATCGCGCGGCTCATTTCCTTGTGCATCTTCAGAACCTTGTTCACGGTCTGCACATCGGTGCCGCTGCCTGCCGCCACGCGCTTCTTGCGTTTGGCGTTCATCAATTCGGGCCGCGCGCGCTCTTTACCGGTCATCGAACCGATGATCGCGTCCATATGCACCAGCACCTTGTCATCCATGTCGCTCGCCGCGAGCGCTGCCTTGGCTTTCTTCATGCCAGGCATCATGCCCGCCAGCATGCCGAGGCCACCCATATTCTGCATCTGCCGCAGCTGGGTGCGCAGGTCATTCAGGTCAAACTGACCCTTTGCCATACGCTTGGCGAGTGCTTCGGCGTCTTCTTCCTTGATCGTCGCCGCAGCCTTCTCGACCAGGCTGACAACATCGCCCATGCCAAGGATGCGGTCCGCAACGCGCGAGGGATGGAATGCTTCAATCGCGTCAAGCTTCTCGCCTGTACCGGCAAACTTGATGGGTTGTCCCGTGACGTGGCGCATGGAAAGCGCCGCACCGCCGCGTGCATCGCCATCCATACGGGTGAGGACAACGCCTGTCAGCGGGACTTCGCCGGTAAAGCTTTGCGCGACATTGACCGCGTCCTGGCCGGTCAGGCTGTCGACCACCAGCAGCACCTCGGTTGGCGCTGAAACGGCAGAAATAGCCTTCATTTCGGCCATCAGCGCTTCATCAACATGCAGCCTGCCCGCAGTATCGAGCAGCAGAACATCCACGTTCTGCAATCTGGCCGATTCCATCGCGCGGCGCGCGATATCAACCGGTTGCTGGCCCGCGACGATTGGCAATGTTGCAATATCGGTCTGCTCACCGAGCACAGCCAGCTGTTCCTGCGCCGCCGGACGATTGACGTCGAGCGAAGCCATCAACGCTTTCTTGCCGTGCTTTTCGCGGATCAGCTTGGCCAGCTTGGCGGTAGTGGTGGTTTTACCCGAACCTTGCAGACCGACCATCATGATCACAACCGGCGGTTTGGCATCAAGATTGAGGCCCGGCGTTTCTTCCCCGCCCAGCATCTCGACCAGCTCGTCATGAACGATCTTGACCACTTGCTGGCCCGGGGTGACCGAACGCAAAACGTCCTGACCAACGGCCTTTTCAGTGACAGCGTCGATGAAACGGCGCGCGACCGGCAAAGCGACATCGGCTTCCAGCAGAGCAATGCGGACTTCGCGCATCGCATCGCGAACGTCTTGTTCCTTAAGAACGCCCCGGCCTTTGAGCTTGTCAAAGACGCCGCCAAGGCGGTCGGACAAATTGTCAAACATCGTCTTCAACTCCAAGTCTCGAAGCTCGAAAGCTTCGCAAATGCGAAAAACGCCGGCGGACGAGAACTCGTCGGCCAGCGTGCGAATCTCATATGAAATCCGACTTTATCAGGTGACTGGTGGAGCCTAGCGGGATCGAACCGCTGACCTCTACAATGCCATTGTAGCGCTCTCCCAGCTGAGCTAAGGCCCCGCGCCAGTCATGTTGCAGGCCCTTCGACCTGCAGGAAGCGCGCGTTAAACACGCCTTCCAAGTTATGCAACGATAATCTTAGCTATCGTCTTCTTCGTCGTCGCCCTTGCCCTTGCTTACGCCAAGGTCATCGTCGCCGCCGAGATCAACATCATTGTCTGGCGAATCTTCTGCGTCATCGATGTTTTCCAGATCCTTCAGATCATCATCATCGTCGCCGCTCAGATCGCTATCCGGTTCTACGTCCTTCTTCTTCTCGTCTTCGAACGGAATCGGCTGCTTCGGTTTGAGAACCGGCTCAGGATGCCATTCTTCACCGCATTCGATGCAGGTCGCAGGGTCATCCTTGCCCAGATCGTAAAAACGTTCCCCGCATTTAGGGCAGGAACGCTTGGTGCCCCATTCTGGCTTAGCCATATCTTCGTATTCCTTTGGTCGGGCCTGCTGTTCTTGCTAAATCAGGCCGCGCGAAAAATTATCTTTCTTGATGGGTAGTAATTCAGCCCGAATCAAGAGCGCGGCGCGCCTTGCCATAGGGCCATGCGCCTGTCAAAATCCGCGCTGCTAAAATCTCAGCTCAAAACGGACCGGAAACCCGCTTGCCCAGCCATAGATTCACTTTTTCAGGACCTCTGACGGGGCGCTTGCGCGTGTCAGGGGACAAATCAATCAGTCATCGATCGATCATGTTCGGTGCGCTGGCCATTGGCGAAACCCGCGTCACCGGCTTGCTCGAAGGCGAAGACGTGATGGCGACCGCCGCCGCTATGCGGGCCATGGGTGCAAGGATCGAAAAATCCGGCGAGACATGGCACATCCATGGCGTGGGTGTAGGAGGGTTGCTGCAACCTGACGCGCCGCTCGACATGGGCAATAGCGGCACCAGCACGCGCCTGCTGATGGGGCTGATCGCCAGCCATGGGATAACCGCGCAGTTCACAGGAGATGCTAGCCTGTCGAAGCGTCCGATGGGCCGCGTGATCACACCGCTGAGCCAGATGGGCGCAAGTTTTGATGCGTCCGAGGGCGGAACCTTGCCGCTGACCATGCATGGTGCCCTTCCCGCAGTACCGATTACCTATCGCCTGCCGGTGGCGAGCGCTCAGGTAAAAAGCGCGGTGCTGCTCGCAGGCCTCAACACGCCGGGTATTACAACCGTGATCGAACCCGTTCCGACGCGCGATCATTCCGAGCGGATGTTGCGCGGCTTTGGCGCTGAGCTGAAAGTCGAAGAGGTAGATGGAGAGCGTGTGATCCGAATCCACGGCGATGCGGAGTTGAAGCCACAAGATGTGGTCGTTCCGGGTGATCCATCATCAGCGGCCTTCTTTATCGTTGCTGCACTGATCACCGAGGGTAGCGATCTTGTCATCGAAAATGTCGGTCTTAATCCGACACGAGCGGGTCTGATCGAAGTGCTGCGCGCGATGGGCGGACAGATCGAGGAACTGGACCGACGCGAGGTTGGCGGTGAACCCGTTGCCGATCTTAGGGTCAAGCACTCTGCACTTACCGGAATCGATGTCGATCCTGAGGTTGCGCCCAGCATGATCGATGAGTTTCCAGTGCTGTTTGTCGCCGCCGCCTTGGCGAAGGGGACGACCACCACCAGCGGCCTAGACGAATTGCGTGTCAAGGAGAGCGATCGCCTGTCTGCAATGGCGGATGCGCTGACTTTGGCCGGCGCGCGAGTTGAAGAGCGCGAGGATGGCTTGGTTATCCACGGCAGTGGCGGCGATCCCCTGCCCGGCACGTCTGGTGTGCCCGTGACCACGCATTTGGACCACCGCATTGCCATGGCGATGGCAGTGGCCGGAAACGCCAGCCGCAAAGGAGTCGAAGTGGACGACACCTCCCCAATCCAGACGAGCTTCCCGAACTTCATGCACCTGCTCGCGAAGGCTGCGGCATGAGCGAAGCCATGGACATCTATAGCCTGATCGGCTTTGTCGGGATGGCCTGCATCATCGGGGCATATTTCTATCTGACCGCGACGGACGAGCCCAATCCGTTCATTCTGCATGGGACCAATCTGGTGGGGGCGGCGCTGCTCACCGTGTCTCTACTCGTCCACACCAATTGGCCCAGCCTAGTGCTCGAAGGTTTTTGGGCCGCGATTGCGATCTGGGGCTTGTGGAAGGCTGTAAAGTCGCGGAAAGCGAAGTCATGATCATCGCAGTCGACGGACCCACTGCTTCTGGCAAAGGCACTATCGCAAAGGCTATCGCCGAGCATTTCGAGCTACCCTATCTTGATACAGGCCTGCTCTATCGCGCGGTCGGCTATCAGACGGTGGCTGACGGCGGCGATCCGGATAGCCCCGAAGATGCGCTCGCGGCTTGCGAATTTCGCAGCGATTTGCTGCGATCCTCAGCCCTACGCAGTGAAGAAACGGGCGGATACGCGAGCCGTGTGTCCGTGCACCCCGAAGTTCGCCAAGCACTACTTGAGCGTCAGCGTGCCTTTGCGCAGCAGCCCGGCGGCGCAGTGCTGGACGGGCGAGATATCGGCACAGTGATCGCGCCAGAAGCCGAAGTGAAACTGTTCATCACGGCCAGCGTGCAGGAACGCGCGCGGCGGCGCTGGCTCGAGATGCAAGGGCGCGAAATCGACATTCCGCTGGCCGATATCGAACGCGATATCGCCGCTCGCGATGCGCGCGATATCAACCGCAAGGATGCACCATTGCGCGCAGCGCCCGATGCGATGGTGATCGACACCACTGCATTCGGCAAGGAGCAGGCGATTGATGCTGCAATAGAAGCTGTCCGCCAAGCGCTGCGCTAGGCTGCAAACCACTTGCTTTCCTGCCCGCTTTCGCCTAGGCGCTCGGCCGTTCTCTTGCATCTCTGTGATGGAAAGAACCTCTGCGCTGGTATTCGGCCTCGCGGAGACGTCGGCCTCTTGCCCTGCTAGCCCCCGCAATGGTGCGTGGGAGGCAGTTTAAGACCCGGAGAAAAACTCCGTGGCCGGTAGCAAACAGTGAACGAGGAAACTCAACCTATGGCGACTTCGCCTAACCCTACGCGCGACGATTTCGAAGCGCTTCTTAACGAACAACTCGGCGGTGCAGAAGATGGTGGCTTTGAAGGCCGCGTCGTAAAAGGCACCGTGACCGCCATCGAAAACGGCATGGCGATGATCGATGTGGGCCTGAAATCAGAAGGCCGCGTCTCACTCAAAGAATTTTCCCGTAGCGAAGACGATCACTGCTTGACTGTCGGCAGCGAAGTCGAAGTCTTTGTCGACCGTGTTGAGAACGCAGACGGCGAAGCCATGCTCAGCCGCGACCGCGCCCGCCGCGAAGCAGCCTGGGACAAGCTTGAAAGCGAATTTGGCGAAGGCAAGCGCGTAGACGGCCGTATCTTTGGTCGCGTCAAGGGCGGCTTCACTGTCGATCTCGACGGTGCCGTAGCCTTCCTGCCAGGTTCACAGGTCGACATCCGCCCGGTTCGCGATGTCACTCCGCTGATGGATGTGCCGCAACCGTTCCAGATCCTGAAAATGGATCGTCGCCGTGGCAACATCGTCGTTTCACGTCGTGCGGTTCTCGAAGAAACCCGTGCGGAACAGCGCGGCGAGCTGATCAATGATCTGGCTGAAGGTCAGGTTATCGACGGCGTGGTCAAGAACATCACCGATTACGGCGCATTCGTTGACCTGGGTGGCATCGACGGCCTGCTCCACGTCACCGACATGAGCTACAAGCGCGTCAATCACCCGAGCGAGATCATCGAGATCGGCCAGACCGTTACTGTACAGATTGTCCGTATCAACGAAGACACGCAGCGCATCAGCCTGGGCATGAAGCAGCTCGAAAGCGATCCATGGGATGGCGTGGCCGCGAAATATCTGGTTGGCGCGAAACTGTCTGGCACAGTCACCAACATCACCGAATATGGTGCCTTTGTTGAACTGGAAGCTGGCATCGAAGGCCTGGTCCACGTTTCCGAAATGAGCTGGACGAAGAAGAACGTGCACCCTGGCAAGATCGTTTCGACCAGCCAGGAAGTCGAAGTTCTGGTTCTCGAAGTCGATAGCGAGAAGCGCCGCATTTCGCTTGGCCTCAAGCAAGCTCAGGGTAACCCTTGGGAAGATTTCGCACAGAAGCACCCAGTCGGCACTGAAGTCACCGGCGAAGTCAAGAACGCGACCGAATTCGGCCTGTTCATCGGCTTGGAAGGCGACGTCGACGGCATGGTCCACATGTCAGACATCGCATGGGGCATCTCGGGCGAAGACGCATTGGCGCTGCACCGCAGGGGTGAAGAGGTCAAAGCAATCGTTCTTGACGTCGACGTCGAGAAAGAGCGTATCAGCCTCGGCATGAAGCAGCTTGAAAAGGGTGCGCCTTCGGCAGACGGCGCAGACTCAGGTGCACTGCGCAAAGGCCAGACCGTTACTGTCACTGTCCTCGAAGTTCGCGATGGCGGCCTCGAAGTTCAGATCGGCGACGACGGCGCAACCGGCTTTATCAAGCGTTCCGATCTTGGTCGTGACCGTGACGAGCAACGCCCGGATCGCTTCCAGGTCGGCTCGAAGGTCGACGCCATGATCACCGGCTTTGACCGTTCGAA
>Ga0181594_10000118_pt1 | contig 62275 bp, 56 predicted proteins | sample 071ome_18_FD_145603 | JGI IMG/M metagenome (GOLD analysis project Ga0181594, IMG submission 145603) | Coastal salt marsh microbial communities from the Groves Creek Marsh, Skidaway Island, Georgia - 071413BT metaG (spades assembly) | ecosystem: Environmental > Aquatic > Marine > Intertidal zone...
CACCGTTTCCTTTCCGACGTGGCACGCCATCTCCGTAACACGCTGGGTGCGTCTTAGGCGCGGGCACGTGTCGGTTGCGACGGCGTCGGCGCAACGTATTCTACCCCGACTCCTGAGCCCTCTGCGGGGCTGACGATCTCTCCCGCGCGGCGGATGACGCCGCGGAAGGACGATGCATGGCGACACCTCCCACGGCACTTCCCGTGCGGCGGTCATTCGGCCAGACGATGCGCAAGGATGCCTGGTGGGTCCAGCCGCTCGTCGTGTTCACGGTGTTCACCGGCTTCATCATCTACAGCACGTGGGCCGCGTTTCAGGGCACCTTCTACTGGCACGAGAACCTGCTTTCTCCGTTCTACTCGCCCGAGATCTGGGGCGCCTCCGAACACGCGCTGATGGAACGGTCGGGGGCACCGGGCTGGTGGCCGGGCTTTCTTCCATACTCGCCCGCGTTCCTGATTCTGTGGGCACCGGTGAGTTTCCGGCTGACCTGCTACTACTACCGAGGCGCCTACTACAAGGCGTACTGGCCGGGCCCGCCGTCGTGCAGCGTCGGGACGCCGAGAAAGGAATACATGGGTGAACGGAAGTTCCCACTGATCATTCAGAACCTGCACCGCTACGCGCTTCCCTTCGCGTTGCTGCTGCTCGTGTTCCTCGCCTACGACGCGTGGGCCGCGCTCTGGTTCGACGACGGCAACGGAGGGAAGGAGTTCGGCATGAGCGTCGGCACCATCGTTCTGACGCTCAACGTCATCTTCCTCTCGGGATACACCTTCGGCTGCCACTCCCTGCGGCATCTGGTCGGTGGCGGCATCGACATTCTGTCGCGTCGTCCGATCCGGAAGACGGCATACGATTGCGTCTCGTGCCTCAACGCGCGCCACATGGCGTGGGCGTGGACGAGCCTGCTCTGGGTCGCGTTTTCCGACATCTACGTCCGGCTCTGCGCGATGGGCATCTGGACCAACGTGAGGTTCTTCTGATGTCGGCCTACCAGGAGTTCGAGCACGACGTTCTCGTGATTGGAGCTGGCGGCGCGGGTCTGCGAGCCGCGATCGAGGCGGCCGCCGCCGGCGTGAACGTCGGTCTGGTCTGCAAGTCACTTCTCGGGAAGGCTCACACCGTCATGGCCGAGGGTGGCATGGCCGCGTCGATGGGCAACGTCGACGAACGAGACGGCTGGAAGACACACTTCGCCGACACCATGCGGGGGGGGCAGTACCTCAACAGCTGGCGCATGGCGGAACTGCACGCGAAAGAGTCGCCTGAGCGGGCCCGTGAGCTCGAGAAGTGGGGCGCACTCTTCGACCGCACGCCGGACGGAAAGATCCTCCAGCGCAACTTCGGGGGACACAAATACCCGAGACTCGCGCACGTCGGTGACCGCACGGGTCTCGAGATGATCCGTACCCTGCAGGATCACGGGATCCATCAGGGAATCGATGTCCACATGGAAGTGACCGTGACGCGGCTGCTCAAGGACGGCGAGCGGTGCGTCGGTGCATTCGGGTACGATCGCGAGCAGGGCCGGTTCCGGATCTTCAAGGCGAAGGCCGTCGTTCTCGCGACGGGTGGCCTCGGTCGGGCCTACCTCGTGACCAGCAACAGCTGGGAGGGCACGGGCGACGGGCACTCGCTCGCGTACCACGCAGGCGCCGAGATGCGGGACATGGAGTTCATCCAGTTCCACCCGACCGGCATGATCTGGCCGCCGAGCGTGCGCGGGATCCTGGTGACCGAAGGGGTGCGCGGGGAAGGTGGGATTCTGAAGAACAACAAGGGCGAGCGGTTCATGTTCGAGGACATCCCGCCCCTGTACGTCGACCAGACGGCCGACAACCCCGAGGAAGGGTGGCGCTACGTCACCGGCGATCGGGAAGCACGGCGTCCGCCCGAGCTCCTCACACGTGACCACGTGGCACGAAAGATCGTGAAGGAGGTCCAGGAAGGGCGAGGAAGTCCTCACGGTGGGGCCTTCCTCGACATCGCGTGGATCAAGGAGCACATCAAGGACTCCGAGGGCCACATCAAGAAGAAGCTCCCGAGTATGTACCACCAGTTCAAAGAGCTGGCGGGCATCGACATCACAAAGGAGCCGATGGAGGTCGGGCCGACTACGCACTACGCCATGGGCGGCGTCGCGGTCGATGCCGACACTCAGATGACCACGACCGTGCCGGGCCTGTTCGCCGCGGGGGAGGTCGCTGGGGGTCTGCACGGTGCGAACCGACTTGGAGGCAATTCGCTCTCCGACCTGGTGGTCTTCGGACAGCGTGCTGGTGAGTACGCCGCGAAGTTCGCCAAGGAGAACCCGAACTACACGGTGTCGGAAGCCGAAATCGCAGAGGCTGCGACCGAAGCGCTCGCGCCGCTCGAGCGGGGTGTGACGCCGGTGAATCCGTTCCAGCTCCAGTTCGAGCTTCAGACGATGATGCAGAACAAGGTCGGGATCGCGCGGGAGGAGGATGGGCTGACGGAAGCGCTCGGCTCCATTCGCGAGATCGCGGGACAGCTGGCCGATGTCGGCGCCGGCGGCAACCGGTGGTACAACCCCGGCTGGCACACGGCCCTCGACATGAAGCACCTCCTCACCGTCTCCGAAGCGATCGCGCTGTCGGCCCGGGAACGGAAGGAGAGCCGGGGGGCGCACTCGCGGCTCGACCACCCCGACAAAGAGAAGGCGTGGTCGACGTTCAACCACGTCGTTCGCAAGGGCCCCGACGGCGAGATGCTTATCGAGCGTCACGATATTTCCCCGATCCGGCAGGAACTGCAGGACATCATCGAGGAGGAAGGCTGATGAAGTCCGCGACGTTCAAAGTCTGGCGTGGCGACCAGGAAGGCGGCGACTTCGAGACATACGACGTCGACCTGGAGCCCGGATACGTCGTTCTCGACGCGATTCACAAGATTCAGGCGGAGCAGGCGACGGATCTGGCGTGTCGCTGGAACTGCAAGGCCGGCAAGTGCGGATCGTGCTCTGCCGAGGTGAATGGCTCACCACGGCTCATGTGCATGACGCGCGTCGAGGACGTGGCGGGCGACGGTCCCATCACGGTCGAGCCGATGCGCACCTTCCCGATCCTCAAGGATCTGGTGACGGACGTCTCGTGGAACTACGAGGTGAAGGCGTCGATCCAGCAGATGACGCCCCGGGAGCCCGACTTCGAGGACGGCTCGTGGAAGATGCACCAGTACGATGTCGAGCGTCCGCAGGAATTCCGGAAGTGCATCGAGTGCTTCCTGTGCCAGGACGTCTGTCACGTGCTGCGCGACCACCAGATGCACGGAGAGTTTGCGGGGCCCCGACACTTCGTCTTCGCGGCGCAGGCCGAGATGAACCCGATTGACGTTGGGGATCGCGTGGCCCAGCTCCGAGACGACATGGGGATCGGCTACTGCAACATCACCAAGTGCTGCACGAAGGTGTGTCCGGAGAGCATCGCGATCACCGACAACGCGATCATTCCACTCAAGGAGCGCGTCGTTGATCGCTCCTATGATCCGATCGCGAAGTTGATGCGCACCGTTCTGGGCTCCGACAAGAGCTGACGGGACGCCACCCGCCATGTTCGAGCTGAAGCGGCTCTCTACGGAGGCACTGGATGCAGCGAGAGAGAAGGCGGCACAGTACCGGCTCCTGAATCACCCCTTCCTGGCGGAGAGCATCTGCCGCGACATCCTCGAGGTGGACCCGGACGACCAGGGCACGCTCGTGGTTCTGTGTCTGACGCTGTGCGATCAGTTCGGGGTCGAAGGGGGCGCGACCGTGCGCAGCGCGATGGATATCGTCGAGCAGCTCGAAGACGATTACGACCGGACGTACTACGCCGGCATGGTTGCGGAGCGTATGGCCTTTTCCAGCCTGCGGCGCGGGGGCATGGCGGCGGGGGAGGTCGCGTACGACTGGTTCGTGAAGGCGATGGGGCACTTCGAAGCGGCGGAGGCCATCAGGCCGGCCGGCAACGATGACGCGATTCTGCGCTGGAACACGTGCGCGCGCGTCATGAACGTGCGGCCGGACGTTCGGCCCGGGCATGACGAGGCCGGGAGGTCGATGCTGGAGTAGGGAGCGGTCCCTACAGCCCCCGCATGAACTCAGGCTTCAGCGGGATCTGCCCTTCGAGTGCCAGATCCACGGCCCTGAGGATCTGCTCCCGATCGGCCGGAAGCCGTCCCGCGATCGGCAGGTAGCTCGAAGCGTGGTTCGTACGGAACACGGTATCGGTCGGGTTCGCGTGCTCCACAATCGTGCGCATCTCGTGAAGCAGCTGCGGGATGTCGGGTAGCTCGAAGTGTCCCTTGTCGACCATCCGAGCCTGCGGGGTACCCGGGATCACAGTGAGGGTGAGGGCCCCCACGTAGTGAGGGTCCATCTCCGAGATGAGTCGGGCGGTTTCTCTCGCATGCTGAGCGCTCCGCTCCACGCCGCCCGCGCCGAGCAGCACGATGACGCTGAGGCGCATACCGGCCTGGTGAGCCTTCCGCGCTGCCTCCACATGGTCAGCGAACGTGCCTCCCTTCACGATGCGCTTCAGCGTGACGTCGTCGCCGGACTCAGGTCCGATGTAGAGCATTTCGAGCCCCGCCTCTCGCAGCGTGGCCAGCTCCTCCGGCGTCTTCTCCAGCACGTTCTCAGCTGTCGCGTAGCACGATGCGCGCCGGAAGCGAGGAAAGGTCTCTCGGCACGTCGACAGGATCGTACGCCACCGATCGACGTCCATGATCAGTGCGTCGCCGTCCGCTACGAAGACCTTGTCGGCCCCGGGGTAGGCGCGCCCGGCCATGGCGATGTCCTCGAGCACCTCGTTCAGGTCACGCACGCGGAACTGCTTGTCCCGGTACATGTCACAGTAGGTGCAGAGGTTGTGCGAGCAGCCGATGGTGGCCTGTACGATGTACGACCGGGCTTCGGACGGTGGGCGGTAGAGTTTGCCTTCGTAGCGCATGGGTAAAGGTAATCCCCCGCCGGTGTCCGCTTGGTCCATCCGCCCGAAATCTCTCGCGCGTCCGTGGTGTCGGTCTGGCGCGGCAGCCGCTTATCATTACGCGCCTCGACGTCCAACTCGAGAACGGAAAGCCCGGTGAATCGATCGTCTGCGTATCTTTGCTCGCTCGCCCTCATTGTCGGAAGCGCGGCCCCCGTCGTCGCGCAGACTGCGGCCGATTTTGATCCGGATCGGGCGATGCTCACCGACGAGCCGATGTTCGACGCCTTCTATCCGACCGGATATGAGCCGTTGGCGGAGGCGCTCGGAGATCGTCGCGTGGATGACGACACGGCGCTCCTGATGCTGCAGCACGGCGGGTCGACGCTGACGTTTCTTACGATGCAGATGTCCTACCACCACATCGCTCAGGGTGAGCTGGCGGGCGAACCGTGGATGGTCTCCTTCTGAGTGATCTGCAACACGGGGATCGGTCTGATCCCGGAAGTGGACGGTGAGGTTCACACGTTCACGGAGCAGGGCCTCTACGACGGACTTTTCCTGATCTACGACGAGGAGTCCGGCACGCGCTGGAACCACATGACCGGGGAAGCCGTGTAGGCCCTCTGGTCGGCGAACAGCTCGAGATCACCAACGTGCTGCACACGACGGTCGAGCAGGTACTGGCCGAGAACCCGGACGCGCTTCTGGCCTGGTCCGAACACCCGGCTGCCATCCAGCGGTCGGGTGAGCGCGGTGGGATCCTCAGCCGCCTGCTCGACAGGATCCGCGACGTCCCCGACATGTTCCCGGCAACCATGGGCGACGAGGATGCCCGTCGCGATCGCATGGAGATGGGGATCGGCATCTGGAAGGGGGACGAGGCGAAGTACTATCCGCTCCCCGCCATCCGGGAGCAGGACGATGCAATCCTCGACGATTTCGCCGGGGATCGCATCCTGATCTTCTACGATCCGACCGCGAGGGCGCTCGTTGCGGAGATCACCGAAGCCGATGGCTACCGGTGGGACGGCCGCATCCTGCGCCTGTCGAACGGGGACCGAATCGAAGAGGGCATTCTCTTCGACGGAAGTGGTGACCGGAAGGAACGACGCCGTCCTCTCCAGGTTTTCACGCGCTGGTACGGCTTCTCGTTCACCTTCCCCGAGACCCTGGTGTACGACCGACCAATCTCCTGAGTTGGCTCAGCGCTCGCGGTGCGCGCGGGCGATCATCTTCGCGATCTGAATGTCCTGCACGGCCACGCCGGTCAGGTCCGCGACGGTGATCTGATCGTCGGAGGTGCGGCCAAGTGCGGAACCGGAGACGACCGCGCCCAGTTCGACGATGTCGTCCCTGGCAAGAAGCCCCGCACCGATGGCGTGCACACATTCACCGTACTCACTGCACTGGGACACGCTGTCTGCAACGACCCGGTCCGCGCGCCCGAGCAGGGCCGCGGCCAGTTCCTGCTTCCCGTCGTCGTCCGATCCCATGGCGGTGATGTGCGTGCCCGTCTGGATCTGATCTGTACGGAGAAGGGGCTCGCGTGCAGATGTGGCCGTGACGATGAGGCGGCTCTCGGTCGCGAGCTCATCCACGCTGGCCGCGGCCCGTATCGTGAGGCCGGCGGACCCGATCGGCTCACTGCGCTCGAGATCGTCGATCATCGTCTGGACCCTCTCGGGATTGCGGCCCCAGACGAGCGCGGACTCCGCATCGACGACCGAGCAGAGCATCTCGAGTTGCATTCGAGCCTGCACGCCCGTCCCGATGATCCCGATGTGATCGACGACCGAGGGGGCGAGGTGCCTCGCTGCCACCGCGCCGGCCGCAGCGGTGCGCATGTCGGTCAGCCAGCAACGGTCGTGCAGGACGAGCTCCAGGGCACCGGTCTGCTGACTGAAGACGAGGATCACACCGTCGGAGGGCGAGAGACCGAGGGATGGGTTGTCGTAGAAGCCGGACGCGACTTTCAGTACCCAGACGTCGTCGTCCGCGATGGATCCGTACTTGATGTGGACATCGCCCGGGGGGGCGTCGAAGTGCAGAAAGCCAACGGGAGGCACGTCGACCCGACCCTCGGAGTAGAGGGCAAAGCCCGTCTCGACCTCGTCGATCAGTCGATCCGCGTCGAGGAGGGATTGAATCGCTTCGAGGTGGAGTATGTCGGGCACGGTGACCGGCCTGGCTGAACGGACGGAACGACCTCAACGTACTGCGAGGCGGCCCGTCCATCACCGCATGGCGGGCCTGGCCGTCCTGGCTCTACCTTCGCGCATGTCCCGGCCGCCGGAGTCGCCGGGTGCTTTCCAGGAGACCCCACCATGCGTGGCTCACGACGCTTCGTTGCCCGCCTGTTGTGCACGTCGACACTGGCACTGATCGCGGGCTCGTGTTCGACGGCACCCGAGCCCTATCCTCGCGAACTCGACATGACGACATGGTCGGTGGTGGGCGTGGATCCCGAAACCGGTGACGTGGGGGTCGCGGTGGCGTCCTGTGTCACACGCAACGGGGACGCGGTCGCTGCTCTGGTGCCGGGGATGGGCGCGGCGGCCACACAGGCAGGCTTCGACGTCGACAACCGGAATCGGGTGTACGCCGCGATCCGGGAGGGGCTGACGGCGGAGGAGGTCATCCTGAGGGTGACCGACCCCGAGTGGGACGATCAGCTCGAGCGAAGACAGTACGGCGTAGTCACGATGCACGATGGGCTCGTCCACGTCGCCGGGTACACGACCCCCCTCCGCCAGGGCATCAGTACGGGTGACGACGGGTCGACCCGATACGCCGGTGTCATGGCGGATGCCAGCCACGGCGTGAGTTCGCAGGGCAACACCCTCGAGAGTGCGGAGGTCGTAGGCGCTCCTCTCGACGCCTACCGCTGGGAGGATCCGGCGGGCTTCAACTGGCTCTCGGACCGTCTCATGCGCGCACTCGAGGCTGGATCGGTCGCCGGTGGGGATGTGCGATGCAACAACGAGAGCGTCCGTCAGACGGCGTCGATGGCGGTGATCCTGGTCGCGCGCGGAGGCGACGAGCCGTATGCGACGGAGAGCATCGGCATGACCGATGCCGGGACGGCGGACGCCCCCTGGCTTGCCCTGTCCGTCGTGACGGACCGGATGGCCGAGAACCCGCTGCTCGAGCTGCGTCGCCAGTATGACGAGTGGCGCCGTACTGCGACGGACGACCGTTGATGCCGGCGTGAGCGAGGTGCAGCCCAGTCACTTCGAGCTGCTCGGGGGCGAGACGGGAATCCGTCGGCTGGTCGACGCCTTCTACGACCGCATGGACGCCGCCGAGGAGGCCGCCGGCATCCGGGCGCTCCACCCGCCCGACCTCACCACCTCACGCGAGAAGCTCTTTCTTTTCCTGGTCGGCTGGATGGGCGGCCCGCCTCTCTACGTCCAGACGTACGGGCACCCGATGCTGCGTGCTCGACATCTTCCGTTCCCGATCGGGATCGCGGAGCGAGACGCCTGGGTCTGGTGCATGGACCACGCCCTTGCGGAGCACGATATGCCCGAGGAGCTCAGGGAGTACCTTCGCCTCCGTTTCCGGTCCGTCGCGGACCACATGCGTAACCAGGCAGAGATTGTCGGCTAGCGCACACGTGGGGGGATGGGGCCCTAGCGCCGCCCGGTGGCATTCGCCCTGATGGCGGTGGCCACATACTCCGCGAGCCCCTCGACGCGATTGTCGTAGTGTGCCCGGAAGCGCTCGTCCGCCGTATACATGTCGGCCAGCGCTGCATGCATCTCATGGCTGCACGCGTAATACCGCCGATCGATGTGTAGCCTCGCTCGCTCGGCCAGCGCCCGGGCGGCGTCCGCGTCCGGGGCGATCCCCTGTTCCATGGCCTCGGCGAAGTCGGACTCGATCGAATCCAGCTCGGTTTTAATCTCGGCCCAGTCCGACTCGGAGTAGGACGTGGTGCGTATCGCGGACTGCCGGTACGCGTCCGTGTCGCCCCAGCGCTCGCGTGCTTCGTCCGCGTGGCTGCGCTCAGTGTGGTCGGCCATGAATCGCCTCCTTCGTTCGACGCTGGCGCCCCGGTCAAACCGGGGCGCCAGGACCTTGAAACGCTCCCCTACAGGAGTACCTCAGTCTACGCCAGATCGAACCGGTCGAGGTTCATGACCTTGTCCCACGCCGCGACGAAGTCGTGGACGAATCGGGCGTGGGCGTCGTTCTGGCCATAGACCTCCGCGATGGCGCGAAGCTGAGAGTTCGACCCGAAGACGAGGTCGACTCGTGTGGCCGTCCACTTCACGTCACCGCTTGTGCGATCACGTCCCTCGAACACGTCCTCGGCGTCCGACGTGGCCGACCACTCGGTGCTCATGTCGAGGAGGTTCGTGAAGAAGTCGTTCGAAAGCGTGCCGGGCCGGTCGGTGAAGACGCCGTGCTGTGCGCCGTCGACGTTCGCGTTCAGTGCGCGCATGCCACCGACAAGGACCGTCATTTCGGGGGCGCTCAGCGTCATGAGCTGCGCCTTGTCGACGAGCAGTTCCTCGGACGAGACCGAGTAGTCGCCACCGAGGTAGTTACGGAAGCCGTCCGCGACCGGCTCGAGAACACCGAAGGAGTCAGCATCGGTCTGCTCGTTCGACGCGTCGGTCCGACCCGCCGTGAAGGGCACGGTGACATCATGACCCCCGTCCTTCGCGGCCTGCTCGACGCCCGCACACCCCGCGAGAACGATGAGGTCGGCCAGAGAGATCCGCTTGCCACCGGACTGGGCTCCGTTGAAGTCCGCCTGAATCGACTCGAGGGCTCCCAATACCTTCGCGAGTTGCTCGGGCTGGTTGGCCGCCCACTCCCTCTGAGGTGCGAGGCGGACGCGCGCGCCGTTGGCACCGCCGCGCTTGTCCGAGCCCCGGAACGTCGACGCGGACGCCCACGCAGCCGCGACCAGCTCGGATACCGAGAGCCCGGACGCGAGAACCGTCGCCTTGAGAGCGGCGACGTCATCGGCGTCGACCAGCTCGTGGTCGACGGCCGGCACCGGGTCCTGCCAGATGAGCTCCTCGTCGGGAACGAGCGCGCCGAGGTAGCGGGGCCGCGGCCCCATGTCCCGGTGGGTGAGCTTGAACCACGCACGCGCGAAGGCATCGGCAAGTTCTTCCGGGTTCTCATGGAACCGCTTCGAGATCTCTGCGTAGGCGGGATCCTCTCGCAGCGAGATGTCGGTGGTCGCCATCATCGGTGCATGACGTTTCGCTGGATCGTGAGCGTCCGGGACCGCGTCAGCTGCTGCGCCATCCTTCGGCGTCCACTGCCATGCACCGGCCGGGCTCTTGGTCAGCTCCCACTCGTATCCCAGGAGCGTGTCGAAGTAGCCGTTATCCCATTCGATGGGGTTCGGTGTCCAGGCGCCTTCGAGCCCGCTGGTGATCGTGTCGACCCCCTTCCCGGTCCCGAAGCTGTTCTTCCAGCCGAGGCCCTGTTGCTCGATGCTGGCACCCTCGGGTTCGACTCCCACGAGGGCAGCGTCGCCCGCACCGTGGGTCTTCCCGAACGTGTGTCCACCCGCGATGAGCGCGACCGTCTCTTCGTCGTTCATCGCCATGCGCGCGAACGTCTCACGGATGTCGTGCGCCGCAGCCAGCGGATCCGGCTCCCCGTTCGGTCCCTCGGGGTTCACGTAGATGAGCCCCATCTGGACCGCCGCCAGCGGGTTCTCGAGATCGCGCTCTCCTGAGTAGCGCTTGTCGCCGAGCCACTCGGTCTCCTTGCCCCAGTAAATATCGCTTTCCGGCTCGAAGACATCCTCGCGGCCGCCGGCGAAGCCGAAGGGCTTGAGGCCCATCGACTCGATGGCGCAGTTGCCGGCGAAGATCATGAGGTCGGCCCACGAAATGCTGTTGCCGTATTTCTGCTTGATCGGCCAGAGCAGGCGGCGGGCCTTGTCGAGGTTGCCGTTGTCCGGCCAGCTGTTGAGAGGGGCGAAACGGAGCGTGCCCGATCCTGCTCCACCACGCCCGTCTCCGGTGCGGTACGTTCCCGCGCTGTGCCACGCCATCCGGATGAAAAAGGGACCGTAGTGCCCGTAGTCCGCCGGCCACCAGTCCTGCGAGTCGGTCATGAGCGCAAAGAGATCCTGCTTCAGCTCTTCGAGATCGAGCTTCGCGAAGGCTGCGGCGTAGTCGAACGTCTCGCCCATCGGGGTCGATGCCGGTGAGTTCTGGTGCAGGATCGAGAGGTTCAGCTGATTCGGCCACCAGTCCTGATTGGACGTTCCGGCGCTCGTCGTGCTCATGTGACCGTGATGCACGGGGCACTTCCCGTTTTCGCTCATGTCGCCTTCCGTTCTGACTGAGTTCGTGTTCGGATCTTGGTTGCTCGATGGCGGGCGGATGCCTGAGCGGAAACGGAATCTAACCATCGAGGGGGTGTTCGGAGAGCCATTGCGCGGCTCGGACGCAGCTTGACGAGCCCGACGTGCCCGGACACCATGTCGCGCCTCCTGCCTTTCGAACTCTCCGATACCCAGCCGTGTCCGAACTGCCTGCGTACGAACGCGATTCACGCCTGATACGACTGGAGACCTCGGTGATCGAGGCTGGAACGGAGAACGGCGAGCCGTACGTGGTACTCGGGGATACCGTGCTGTACCCCGAGGGAGGGGGACAGCCCGCGGACCGGGGCCGCGTGGGCGGCATCATCGTGACTGATGTGAGAAAGAGCGACGGGGTCATCCTGCATATCCTGGAGCAGCCGCTCGAGACCGGGGACGTCACCGTCGAACTCGACTGGGCCCGCCGCTTCGACCACATGCAGCAGCATACGGCGCAACATCTTCTCACGGCGGTTGCGGCGGACCGGTTCGGCTGGCCGACCACCGCATTCCACCTCGGCGAGCACGTGTCGGACGTCGAGCTCGATGTAGCAGCCATCGACGAGGAGCAGCTCCGGTCCCTGGAGAACGCCGTCGCCGCCGAGGTTCGGGCCGCTCGGCCGGTCACCGCACGTCGGGTCAGCAGGGACGAGTACGAGCGCACGGATGTGCGGTCTCGCGGCCTCCCTGCCGGGCACGCCGGTGACGTGAGGCTCGTCGAGATCGACGGAGTCGACCTGAACACGTGTGGTGGTACCCACTGCTCGAGCACGGCTGAGCTGGAGGCGATCAAGCTCCTGGGTACGGAATCACTTCGTGGCGGAACTCGGGTCTTCTACGTAGCGGGGGAGCGGCTTCGCCGGCGGCTCGGCCAGGAGGTCGAGCGGACGGCTGCACTTCGTGGGGTGCTGGGGGCGGCGGACGATGAACTGATCGGCGCCGCGGAACTGAGGATCGAGCAGGTGAAGGATGGCGCCCGGACCGTGCGTCGACTCGAAGAGGAGCTGGCGACCGCGCTCGCACATCAGCTGGCCGCGCGCCCCGGGCCTGTGGCCTTCGAGCATCTGGGACGTCACAGTCTACCCTTCCTGCAGCGTGTCGCCCGCGAGCTGACGTCGACCGATCCACAGCAGGCCGTGCTGCTCACGGCTGGCGAGGGGGAGGTCGGCTTCTTTCTCCTCGCAGCTGGCGAGGGGTCCGAGATCGACGTGTCGGAGCTGGGGCTGCGCATCGCGGACGCTCTCGAGGGTAAGGGCGGCGGGAAGGGTGGTGTGTTCCAGGGACGGGCGAACCGGCTGTCCAACCGTGAAGCGGCTGCTGCTCTTCTGGCGTGACGCCGTGGGGTCGCGGGCTCGATCGTGTCGGGACAGTTTCCGCCGCTGAACCTCTCTATCCGAACCGAGCCCATGCCCTACATCGATCAGGACGCCCGAGCACGCCTTGCCGCCGGTGGTGTTCCGGCCCACGCCGGTGAGCTGAACTACGCCATCACTCTGCTCGTCGACGCCTACCTCGCACGATCCGCCGGGACCGCCGGACGCACCCGATATGCGCACCTCAACGAGGCGATCGGCGTGCTAGAGTGCGCCAAGCTCGAGCTGTATCGCCGCGTGACGGTGCCGTACGAGGACGAGAAGATTGCCGAGAGCGGGGACGTGTATACCGTGATGCAGCGCGGCCCATCCGGGGAGGCCGAGGAGTCTTCCCGGGCCTAGTTCTGCTGCACCGCTTCCCGTACCTGCCGCTGTAGCCTCGCCAGGATGGCACTCATGCCGCGCAGCCGCAGCGGCGATACGACCTCGCCTAGCCCCATGGTGCTGTAGAAGTCGGGTGGCACCGCGAGCACGTCGTCGATTCCGAGGCCGTCCAGACCCTCGTAGAGAATACCTGCGAATCCTCGCACCGTCGGGCTCTCCGGCGGGGCATCGAAGAAGAGGTGGACCGACCCGTCCGGGTCGACCCGCGTCGCCAGGAAGAACGGAGTCTGGCACTCGTGCACCTGCTCGAGCTCAGAACGGTCGTCGAGCATGTCTTCGGGAAGTGGGGGGACCTTCTTCGCGTACTGTAGAAGCGCCTGGACCCGGAGCTCCTTCGGTGCGCGCTCGAAGCGCGTGACGACTTTCTGCAATGATGCCGGGATGCTCATGCGGTCGACTACCACCCGGCCGCGAGACGGTTCCGGTCGCGCCCCCGCGGAACGAACCCTGTTGGGCACTCCGGGTACTGACGCAACCCAGGGTGACCCTACCTGCCATCTCCGGAGATATCGATGTCCGTCGCGCATGATTCTGATCCACGGTTCGAGCAGTATGCCCACCCCGAGCGACTTGTTTCGACGGGCTGGCTCGCCGATCACCTGAACGACCCCAACGTCGTCATCGTCGAGTCCGACGAGGATGTGCTGCTCTATGAAACCGGTCACATCCCGGGTGCGGTGAAGATCGACTGGCACATGGATCTGAATGACGCCCTGACGCGCGATTACCTCGACGGAGCGGCCTTCGCGGAGCTTCTGGCGTCGAAGGGGATCTCGCGGGATACCACCGTTGTGTTCTACGGAGACAATTTCAACTGGTGGGCCGCGTACGCTCTCTGGGTCTTCACCCTGTTCGGCCACCCTGATGTGAGGTTGCTCGACGGTGGCCGTGCGAAGTGGATGGCCGAAGGACGCGACATGACGATGGACGTGCCGGACCCGGCCCGGGGCGAGTACCCGGTCGTCGATCGCGACGACACGACTGTGCGCGCGTTCCGCGAGGACGTCATGGAGCACCTGAAGACGAACGGTCGAATGGTCGACGTTCGCTCACCGCAGGAGTTCAAGGGTGAGCTCCTTCACATGCCCGATTATCCGCAGGAGGGCGCGCTTCGGGGTGGCCACATCCCGGGTGCGTCGAGTGTGCCGTGGAAGCGCGCGGCGAATGACGATGGCACGTTCCGCTCGGCGGAGGAGCTTCGCGCGATCTATCTGGAAGAGCAGGGGCTCTCTCCCGACGACGACGTCGTCGCGTATTGCAGAATCGGTGAGCGATCGAGCCACACGTGGTTCGTCCTCACCCACCTGCTCGGCTTCGAGAAGGTCCGGAACTACGACGGCTCGTGGACCGAATGGGGCAATCTCGTGAGGGCGCCGGTCGAGCGGTAAACGGGGGCGGTCCCGGAGGCATTGCCGGACGGTCGAGGACGACATCCTATAGGTGGGTCACCCGCCGGTGATCGTCCTTTCTGGAGTCGCACGATGCGTGTCCGCATGCTCACCTTCGCGTCGGTCGTCCCTGCGACCGCCCTCTTCTTCCTCGGTCTGACGCCACGACTGGACGTCCCCGACCCGTTCGTGGGTGAGACGGGTATCGAGGTCACGATCCGGGAGGGTACGAACATGGCGGCCGCGCTCTCTCCCGATGGGGCGACGCTCGCGATCGACGCTCTCGGGCGGATCTGGACATTGCCCGCCGGGGGAGGAGACGCGACCCCGCTGACCGATCCGTTCGGTGATGCCAGGCAACCGGCGTGGTCGCCCGACGGTGAGCACATCGTGTTTCAGGCGTACTGGGGTGGAGACTACGACCTCTGGGTCGTCGGTTCCGACGGTGACGGGCTGACCAGGCTGACGAACGGACCCTTCGACGATCGGGAGCCACACTGGTCGCCGGATGGATCCAGGGTTGTCTTCTCGTCCGACCGCTCCGGCACCTATGACGTATGGGAGGTGACGGTCGAGACGGGACGCGTGCGCCGGCTGACTGAGGGGCCGGACAACGAGTATTCGCCGGCCTTCGGTCCGGACGGACGGATCGCGTACGTGACCGACGGTGCCGACGCCGCGGTGTGGAGCTGGTCCGGCACGGGTGGAGCAACGCGAGTCGCCGAACTCTCGGACGTCGATGGATTCGCGCCGTCCTGGAGTCCGGACGGAGCATCGATCGCGTACAGTGTCGGGTCGTACGGCTCGAGCGCGATGTATGTCGCGTCGGTCGCGGGAGATGGCATGTCGACTCGAGTCAGCGCGGAAGGGGAGGACGTATTTCCGTTCCGGGCGCATTGGCTGGAGGGCGGACGACTCCTCTATACCGCGGATGGCCGGATCCGGACGCGCCCGTCCGCCGGGGGCTCGGCGGAGGACATCCCGTTCTCCGCCACCGTCACGCTCGATCGACCGGCGTATCGGAAGCGCCTTCGCAGCTTCGAGGCTTCAGGACCGCGGCCGGTGCGGGGAATCGTATCCCCGGCGGTATCACCGGACGGCACACGGGTCGCCTTCACCGCGCTCGGTGATCTTTGGCTCATGCCGATCGGCGGAACCCCGGAGCGGCTGACCGACGATCCGTGGGTCGAGCTCGATGCGGCGTGGTCTCCGGACGGACGTGGTCTGGCGTTCGCGTCGGATCGCGGAGGTCCTGTCGATATCTGGGTGCACGACATGGAGAGCGGTGAGGCACGGCAGGTCACGCGGGGGGGCGGCGCCATGCCGTCGTGGTCTCCTGACGGGCGGGAGATCGCCTACATCGGTGGCGGTGGTCGGGATGCGGGTGTGCGGGTGGTCTCCGTGCAGAACGGGAGCACGACGACGGTCCGTTCGGGGCTTTTCGGTCCGGGTCGTCCGACCTGGTCCCCGGATGGCACTCATGTCGGTGTGTCCGCGCTTGCACCGTACTCGACGCGATACCGGGAGGGGGTCAACAAGGCACTCCTGATGAGGGTGCCCCGGCCCGCGGCGCAGGATGATGACGGCGATGGGAGCGATCCGGCGGGTCGGCCCCGACAGTCCGACGAGCGTTGGCTCGACTTCCTGCCACACTCCTCCACGGGGACGCGCTCCACGGATGGCCCGGCGTGGTCGCCCGACGGCTCCTGGTTCGCGTATGTGTCCAACGGTGTGCTCTGGGTCGTGCCCGTGACCCGCGATGGAGACCCCGTGGGGCCCCCGAGACGACTCAACAACGAGACGACGTCGGACGTGTCGTGGACCTCCGATTCCCGCTCCATCGTGTATCTGACGACGGATCGGCTGCGTCGGGTCTGGCTGGAGAGTGGTGCCATCGAGGACATCCCGATCGAGATCGAGTGGAGCCGGACGGTTCCGGCCACCCGGTCTGTCATTCACGCCGGTCTCGTATTCGATGGAGTCTCCGAGGAACTGCTGCGGGACGTCGATGTGGTGGTCGAGGGCAATCGAATTACACGCGTCGCGTCGCATGACGACGAGCTGCACCGAGGTACCGTCATCGATGCGTCGGACGGTGTGCTGTCTCCGGGCCTGATCGAGATGCACACGCACGGCGGACTCGGCGAGGGTGAGGCGACGGGTCGAAACTGGCTCTCCTATGGGGTCACCACGATCCGCCGCGTTTCGGCCGATCCGTACGACATGACCGAGGCGCGCGAATCCATCGAGTCGGGTCGACGCGTCGGTCCACGTGTCTTTGCGACCGGCAACTCGATGGACGGTAGCCGGATCTTCTACGGGGGAGGGGCGTCGATGGGCGCCATCGCCCAGGTCGAGCTGGAGATGCAGCGCGCCGAGGCACTCGAGTATGATCTGATCAAGACGTACGTGAGACTGCCGGATGCAGTGCAGCGTCGTGTGATCGAGCAGGCGCATGCCCGGGGTATGTCGGTCACCTCTCATGAACTGTACCCGGGCGTCGCGTACGGTGCGGATGGTGTGGAGCACGTTCGCGGGACGAGTCGACGCGGATATTCGACGAAGGTCACCGAGTTGAACCGCAGCTATCAGGACGTCGTGGAGCTTCTCTCGAGCTCCCGGATGGCGATCACGCCGACCGTTGGCCTCTATGGCGGGTTCGGTCTCCTGGCCGGTGACGATCCCTCGCTGCTGGACGACGTCCGGCTCGAGTATTTTGGAGGGAGCACGGCTCGTGGCCGACGCGGCGGTGACGTCGACATCGTTCGGAGCATGGTCACCGACATGGGATCGCTGGCACGCCGGGTGCATGAGGGCGGAGGTGTGGTGGTCGTGGGCACGGATTTTGGTCCTCCTGGACTGTCTCTGGTCGCGGAGATGGAGGTGCTGACCCGATACGGCGGGATGGAGCCGGTCGACGTCATGCGCGCCACGACGTCGGTGCCCGCCGAGGTCATGGGGTACGGGGAGGATCTGGGCGCGATCCGACCGGGCATGCTTGCGGATCTGGTGGTCTTCGGCGGCAACCCGATCGAGGACATTCGAGCGACTCGGGATGTTCGTGTCGTGATGTCGAATGGAACGGCGTACACGATGGACCAGCTGATGAGTCGACCGGGGTCGCAGTAGGGGGCCAGAGTGGGCGCCCCGTCGCGAGTCATGGCACCGCTGCGCCCGGCTTGCCGAGTCGGCCGGGGCCCGGCAGCCTGACGAGCATGGACCCGGACTGGATGCTCATATGACGATTGCCCGCGCGGTCCTGATGGCTGCGTTCTTCGTGGCCTTCGCGGGGGTGGCTCACGCTCAACAGACCCCGCGCTCTCCGCGAGAGGTGCAGTACGTCAACGCGGAGGACGGGACGGAACTGACCGGATACCTCTCGGTTCCCTATGGCGCAGAATCCGTCCCGGCGGTCGTCCTTCTCTCGATCGCCGGCATCGATCCCGTCACGGAGCGTCTACTGGATGCCGGGTACGCGGTGCTCGCCCCCACCCGTCGCGGCTTCGTGGCCGTTGAGCCGTTGCTGCAGGCGACCTACGCCGATCTGGGGGGAGATCTTCGAGCGGCGCTGGAGTACCTCGGGACGGTTCCCGGGGTCGATACCCGACGGCTGGCCGTCGTCGCTCAGGCCGATGACGCACCCCCGGCGCTCCTCTCTATGGCGGCTGCCTCGTCACCGGTCCCGCTCGCTCTGCTGGCTCCGCCCGCCTTTTCGGGTGTCGACGAATTCAGGCGGGAGCAGCGGGCGATGGCCAGGCGGGATGGGGCGAGACCGGACGAGCTCCGGGCTCTGGACGAGTACATCGACCGCATCGCGGAGATCGCGCTCAGTCGCGTGGAGCCGTACGTGAGGGAGTATCGGCTCGACGCTCTTCGGGCGAGCTCCCCCGTGCAACTACCGAGAAATGCGGCGTTCCCGATGGACGCACGTCAGGCCCACTTCTTCGCGAGTCCGCTCTGGCGCGACCGTCTCGCGTTCGAGCCGCAGGTCGCTTTGGGTCTGCTGCGATCCCCGGCGCTGGTCATGATCGGGGCGGACGAGGCCAACACCCCGATCGATGCGTATCTGGATTCAATTCGTCGGGGGCTCGCGGCCGCGCGTACCGACGACACCACGGTGTGCCTCGTGCCGGGGCGCACTCGCCACTCGTTCACCCCGCGGAGCATGGATGTGCTGGTCGAATGGCTCGACGGCCGGTCGAGCCCGGATGCACCCGCACCGTCGGGCTGCCTCGAAGACCCGCTTTGGTAACGTCTCACCGGGGGCGGGATACGGACACGCGTCGGACCGGGCCTGGTCTGTGGCTCGATGAGTCTCCATCCGGTTATGGGACGGGACTTGGCACGGCTCGCCGTCGGGCGAAATTGTCCCCGGCACTCGATCAATCGAACCTCACGCGCGGAGTCTCTCCATGACGGAGTTTCTGACCCAGACCTTTTACGGAAACACGATCCTGCAATGGGTCATCGCCGCAGGGATCGCGGTCCTGTCCGTGGTCCTGGGAAAGACGGTCTATTGGGTCACGAGTGGCATCCTCCGGAAGGCGACTAGACAGACGGAGAACCAACTCGACGACTTCGTCGTGGATACGATCAAGGAGCCGATCGTCGTCATCGTTACGGTGCTCGGCTTCTGGATCGCGGTGCAGACGCTCACGCTCCCTGCGAGCGTCGACGAATTCCTGTGGGCGGCGATCCAGGCGGCGACGGTGCTCGCCGTCACCTGGACGCTCGCCAGGCTCTGGATTGCCTTCGTGGCGGGCATCCTCAAGCCTCTGGTCGAGTCGAGCGACTCCGACCTGGACGATCAGTTGCTCCCGATCGCGCGCAGGGGCGGAAAGTCGGCGATCTGGATCATCGGTGTCATCGTAGCCCTCAACAACGCGGGCTACGACGTGATGGCCCTGATTGCCGGTCTCGGGATCGGTGGTCTGGCCCTCGCGATGGCGGCCAAGGACACGGTGGCCAACTTCTTTGGTGGCTTCACGATCTTCACGGACCGCCCGTTTACCATGGGTGATCGAATCGTGATCAGTGGTTTCGACGGTACGGTGAGCGAGATCGGGATTCGGAGTACGCGCCTGCGGACGCTCGCCGGAAGCCAGGTCACCATCCCGAACTCGCGCTTCGCCGACTCACCTGTCGAGAACATCTCTCGCGAGCCGAGCCGGAAGATCACGCTCACGCTGGGTCTCACGTACGATACCACGCCGGCGAAGATGAGCCGCGCGATGGAGCTCCTCCGTGAGATCGTCGAGGCCCAGGGAGACGATACCGACGAGAACGTGATCGTGGGCTTCAACTCCTTCGGAGACTTCGCACTGGGGATCACGCTGATCTACTACATCACCAAGGGCGCGGACATCATGGGCGTTCAGACGGCGGTGAACCTCGCGGTGCTGGAGCGATTCAACGCCGAAGGTCTGGAGATGGCGTTCCCGACGCAGACGATTCACACGATTTCGGGGTAGCGGTTCGTACGTCGTTGCCGCGGGAGCCGCGGCCCACTTCATTAAAACCCATGGTCCGCGCGTCTTCGATTCTCCTGTGCACCGGTCTGCTGCTCGCAGCCTGCGACGATCCGATCACCGTTCCCGACTCGGGGCGAGTCGATCCGGTGGCTCGACCGGCGGTCGTTCGAGGTGTGTACGTGAACGCACAGGCCTCGGGGCTGTCCGACCGGTTGGACGCGCTTCTGACCCTGGCCGAGAACTCGAACGTCAACACGTTCGTCATCGACGTGAAAGAGCGGGGCGAAGTCAGTTATGAGAGTGACGTCGCGCTGGCTCGGGAGGTCGGCGCGGAGCGGGGGTACATCCCTGACCTCCGTGCCCTGCTCGCCGAGCTGAAGGAGCGGGGGATCTACCCGATCGCGAGGATCGTGTGCTTCTACGATCCCGTACTCGCGACGGCACGGCCGGACCTCGCGATCCGTACGACGAACGATGACCTGTGGGTGGATCTGGAAGGTGGCATCCCCTGGGTCGACCCCTACAACGCGGATGTGTGGGGTTACAACATCGATCTGGCTCGTGAAGCGCTTGCGGCGGGTTTCGCCGAGATTCAGTGGGACTACGTGCGCTTCCCGGACGTCGCGGACGCCGCGAGGGCGGAGATGGTCTTTCCGGCGCGCGACGGTCGGAGTGCGGTCGAGGCGATTCAGCAGTTCGTGACGACGTCACGCGCTGAGCTGGCCGCGTTCGACGCCCCGATCACCGCGGACGTCTTCGGTCGCGTGATCACGACCGATAGCGACTCGATCATCGGTCAGGACTGGGACGAACTGATCCGGGTCACGGACGTGATCCTGCCGATGGTCTATCCGGCGCTCTACTGGCCGGGCAGCTTCGAGATTCCCGACCCGAACGCCGATCCCTATCAGCTGGTTCGAACGGCAATGGACCGGGCCGTGGAGCGGACCCAGGCAGCCAGCGGCGCGGTGGCGACGATTCGACCGTGGCTCCAGGCGTTCACCCTGGGCAATCCCGAGTACGGGCCGGACCAGATGCGTGCCCAGATTCGGGCCGTCGAGGATGCGGGCCTGACGGAATGGCTCTTCTGGAACCCGAACAGTCTCTACCCGACGGCCGCATTCCAGTAGGCCAATCCGGTTTCGGTCCGGTACGGGGCTCCCTCAGCCCTCCCCGGCGATGGCGAAGTTCCACGGCTCGTAGTCGGACCGTGTCCGCGACTCCATGACCTGCCGTACACGTGCGACCACATCGGGGTGCTGATTGGCCACGTCAGCCGTCTCGAACGGGTCCTCGAGCAGGTCGTAGAGCTCGATGGGTGCGTCCGGGTCGTCGTGCCCGCCGAGCCGAACACCTTTCCACTTCCCGAGACGGACGGCCTGCGCACCGTTCCAGAGTCCGTGGTACTCCCAGTACAGGGGCCGCTCCGTGTCGGCTCCGTCTCCGAGGAGAGCCGGAAGCATGGAGACCCCGTCCAGGTCTGACGGCGCTTCGGTTCCTGCGATCTCCGCGAAGGTCGGCATCATGTCCCAAAAGGCCGAGACGTGATCGCTCACGCTCCCCGGCGGGATGTGGCCCGGCCACCGTGCGATCAGCGGAACGCGGATTCCACCCTCGTACAGAGAACCCTTGAGGCCTCGCAGGCCCGCGGTGCTCTCGAAGAACTCCGCGTCCACACCCCCGGTGTACGTCGTGCCGTTGTCACTCGTGAACATCACCACGGTGTTCCCGGTGAGGCCCAGTTCGTCCAGCCGATCCAGGATCCGCCCGATGTGCGCGTCCATGCGGGTGATCATCCCCGCGTATGCCGAGAGCGGTCGGTAGTGCGGCAGGTACGTCGGGTCGCCGAGGTACGGCTCCTCCTCGAAGACGCCCTCGTACTCCACCAGCGACGAATCGGGGACCTGCAGCGCGACGTGCGGAATCGTGAAGGGCAAATACAGGAAGAAGGGGCGGTCTGCGTTCTCGTCCAGGAAGCGCAGCGCATCGTCGGCCATGACGTCGAGCGAATACTCATTGCCCTGGTACTGCCGATACTGTTCCGGGTCCGTGGGGTCCGTGCCCTCGAATTCCTGATGAGGGTGGAAGTATTCGTTGTCCAGCTCGACCCGCTCACCGTTCCGCCACAGGTGGGTGGGGTAGAAGTTGTGCGCCAGCTGCTGATCGAGGTATCCGAAGAAGTAGTCGAAGCCCTGGAAGCGCGGTTGCCCGAGCGACTCGCGCCCGCCCAGACCCCACTTGCCTATGGCGCCGGTGACGTAGCCTGCGTCCTGAAGCATGGTCCCGATCGTGTACGTTCCGGAGTCGAGCGGCATCTGCCCCAGCTCATCCGGGTCCGGATAGCCCCCGACCTCGAAGTTGTCCCGGATCTGGGATCGCAGGGTGCTGAGTCCGGTCAGAAGGGTGGCCCGAGACGGTGCACAGACGGGGCTCCCCGAGTAGTGCTGTGTAAATCGGATGCCCTCGGCCGCCAGGGCGTCGAGGTTGGGCGTGCGGATCAGGCTCTGCCCATACGCTCCGACCTCGCCGTAACCGAGGTCATCGGCCAGCATGTAGATGATGTTCGGAGGGCGCTCCTCGACCGCAGGTGCGCAGGCCGCGACGGTCAGCCCGAAGAGGACGACACCCATCGCCATTGCACCGCGGCTCATCGGCGACTCTCCTCGCGGATGGCCCGAAACTCCGTGCCCTCGTTCCAGTTGGGCCAGCTGTCGGACTGGATGACGGCGGCGCCGATCTCGTAGTACAGGACTACGTCGGCGACGGCCCCCGTCAGATCCCACGTGTCATCGAACTCGTCAGTGACCATGTGGTAGCGCTCGCTCGTGTAGCGCGCGTTCATCTCGAGGCCGTACTCGGAGCCACGCTCGACATGGTCGATCCCGTTGCCCGGGTAGATCATCGGTACGCCGAGCTTGGCGAGCTCGAAGTGGTCGGATCTGAAGTAGTACCCCTTCTCGGGCTCCGGGTCGGGATCGATTCGGCGTCCCTGCGCCGCGGCGGCGGCGTCTGCGATCATGTCGAGCTCGGACATCCCGTAGCCCTGAACCACGAGTTCCCGCGTCGGGCCGAAGTTGCTGAGCCCGTCCATGTTCAGCCCCGCCACGGTCTGGGCGAGCGGGAAGACGGGGTCCGCGGCGTAGTGCGCCGACCCGAGCAGGCCCTGCTCCTCGGCGGTCACCGCGAGGAAGACGACGGAGCGCCGCGGCGCTTCCGGCAGACTGGCGTACGCCTCGGCCAGCTCGAGCATGGCGGCCGTGCCCGAGGCGTTGTCGAGCGCACCGTTGTAGATGCCGTCCTCACCTGCGTCGACGAGCGCCTGGTCCGTGCCGAAGTGATCCCAATGCGCGATGTAGACGAAGTACTCCCCCGCCGCCTCGGAGCCCGGCAGGAGCGCCACCACGTTCTTCGAGTTCGAGAAGCGGAGCTCGTTCGCGACGGAGGTCGTCAGCTCGAGCCCCATCTCGATTGGTCGAAGGGTCCCGGTGGCGGCCTGCTCGTAGAGTGCGTCGAAGTCGAGGCCTGCCCGGTCGAAGACGGCGCGGCTGGTCTCCTCGGTCATCCACCCCTCGATGGCGACGCGCCCGGCGTTTCCGTCTTCGGGCTGGAGGTTGAACTGGGGCCCGGTCCAGCTGTTCCGGACCGTCTCCCATCCGTAGGCGGCCGGAGCGGTCTGGTGAACGATCAGCGCGGCGGCCGCACCCTGCCGTGCCGCCTCCTCGAACTTGTACGTCCATCGCCCGTAGTACGTCATGGAGTTGCCGTTGAAGACGGCGTCGTCCTGTGTGGCGTACCCGGGATCGTTCACGAGAATCACCGCGGTCTTCCCGGTGACGTCGACCCCCTCGTAGTCGTCCCACCCGTACTCGGGGGCGACGATCCCGTACCCGACGAAGACCATCTCGCTGTCCTCGACCCCGGATGACTCGACAACCCGTGTGGTCCACATGACGACGTCGTCCGCGTAGGCGAACTGCATGGGGCTTCCCCGGCCGGCAACGGTGAAGGGCGCCCGCTCCGGGTCGGCCGTGATGTCGACGAGCGGTACGTCCTGGAAGAAGCTGTCGCCGTTGCCGGGCTGCAGCCCATACGACGCGAACTCGTCCGCGAGGTAGGCGATCGTCAGCTCCTCGCCGGGCGAGGATGGGGCGCGCCCTCCGAACTCGTCCGAGGCGAGCACCTCGATGTGTCGCGCGATTTCGTCTTCCGTGATGGAGGCGGCGCCGGAGGGGTCGTCCGAGCCCGCATTACCGGAGCAGGCGGCTGCCGAAACGAGGAGGGTCAGGGCGAGGAGTGTGCTACGCGTCATGTGGGGATCCCTCATCGATCTAGAATCTGAGCAGTCGGGTGGCCTTGATTGCCAATCCGCGTGTCCGTAGGCCGGTACCCTGCGGGCTCCGATCCCGTTCGTCGGTCCAGACCACGAAGAGCTCACTGCCCGGCGCGTACTCCCAACGGAAGCGCACGTTGCTCGACAGGATCTGATCGGCCTCGTTGTACTGCAACAGCGCACTCGCAAACATGCGCGGTGTGAAGGCGTAGTCGCTCCGCAGTCGGAAGACGGCCTGGGTCTGATCTCCCTCCGGAAGGTCGAGGAGGTTGTAGCTGATCCCCGGTTCGAGCGAGAGGTGCTCCGACACGACCACGCGACCCTGACTCACGCTCAGCGATCTGATCGAGCCGTGGTAAAAGTCGCCCCACTGAAACGAGACGTTTCCGGCCAGGCGGCGCTGGGGCCCCCCGTTGTACGAGACGGTTTGGCTCGTGAAGGTGTAGCGACCCGTCGGGATGTCCTGATCGCTCGCGATTGCGAAGGGCTGGTCGATGCGCTCGAACTCCCTGGCCCTCTCGATCGACCACCGATCGCTGTTCTCCATCTCGACGTCGAAGCGAGCCGTTTGACGTCGTGACTGCATTCGTCCGGCTCCGTCCTCGAAGTAGTCGAGGTTGGTCTGCCACGTCAGCTTACGAACGGCCTCGATCGAAGCCGGGCGCGGACTGAACCTCAGGCTGCCGGCAGTCCGTTCGAAATCGCTGCGCCGCAGGAAGCCGACTTCCGGATTAAAGGAGTCGCCGACCTTAAGCCGGGAGGCGGTGGCTCCGTAGCGGTCTCCGTTGTAGGTGGCGGCAGCCTGCCAACTCCGGGCGTCGCCGGTCAGCGAGGGCGTCTCCGTCTGCGCCCAGTACGCTCCGGCCTCGAAGTCCTGACCGAAGCCGAAGGCGGCGTCGACCCCGTACACCTGGTTCGACCCGTTCTCCCCGACCGCGATGGACCGGTTGGTGAAGATGGCGCCGATCGAACTTCGTGCGAGGATGTCCCGCTGGACCCGGACCACCGAGTAGTTCGTGCTTTCGATGCCCGCTGTCTCGACGTCTCCCGTCTGGATGTTCACGAGGCCGACGTTGAAGGGCCCGACCTTGCCGGTGACTCTGCCGCCACCCTGGATCGGGACGACCGCGCCCCGATCCAGGCCGATCCGACGGCTGTAGAAGAGCGTCGGGCGGTCTCCACCACCACGACGGAACCCTCCCCGGCCACCGCCGAACCCGAATCCGCCGCTACCTCCACGACCGAAGTCGAACACGCCGCGTCCCTCGAGGAAGAAGTCCCGTTTCTCGGGGAAGAAGAGACTGAAGCGCGTCAGATTGACCTGCTGTTCGTCGACCTCGACCTGCGCAAAGTCCGTATTGACCGTGAGATCAGCGGTGAGATTCGCGGTGATTCCGTATTTGAGGTCGAGTCCGATGTCGCCGCTGGCGTCGTTCTCGATCGACGGAGTCGCGATACGGTTCGTGGAGATCCCCCCGATCGCGTAGGGCTTGAGCTCGAGATTGCTACCGGCGGGTGGCAGATCGAGCCCGACCACCGTACCACCCGACGAGATGCGATTCATCGCCTGAGGCCCGGCGAGCGCCGGCGGTACGGGGTTCAGATACGTCCATTCGTTCTTGTGGCGAATCGATCGGCGGAGCTGGAGTCCCCACATCCGGTCGGGCCCTGAGGTGTAGCGGAGCGACTTGAAGGGGATCGCCATCTCCACGATCCAGCCTCCGTCGAACGTCCCTCCCGCGACATCCCAGACCGGGTTCCAGTCGGTATTGGGGCTTCCTTCTCCCACTACCGCGTAGTCGGCACGCGCGCCGAGAGGATTGGCGTAGAAGATCATCCCGTTCCGGCGGTCGTAGAACGTGTCGAACATGACGCCGAAATGTTCGTTGTTCCTGAGTCCGGAGGTGTCTCTCCGGTACTCGTTGATCACCCAGTCCCCGGGGGGCGCCGAGTCCCAGCACCGGCACGTGACGTAGATGTTTTCGTCGTCGAAGGCGACCCAGACGTCGGTACGCTCCGAGGACGGATTGCCGGCGACGGGCACGACCTGGATGAAATCGCCGAAGGGCTGATAGTCGCTGTAGACCGCTTCGTCGAGTCGACCGTCCAGAACGAGGGGAGCGTCGAGCCGGATGGCGCGCACGGTTGCACGACCCCGTTCGTCACGCGTACTGGACTCGGGAAAGACCGGGGCGGGCGATCCGTCGATCACCGAGGTCCGAAGCTCGTTCGGGACCTGGGCGTGACCGGTGACAGGAGACGCCGCGACCGAGAGGACGATCGCGACAAGCCATGGCGTGGAGAGATGATTCAGGACGGTGCGCATCCGAGCACTCGAATAGACAGAGGCGGGGTGCCGGAGCGGGAGGCGGCTCACCCTGGAGAAACGGTCCGGAAACTCCCCGCAGACGGGGGCGCTGGCAAGGACCTGCTAGCTGGTCGCCGACCTGGACTCGAGGCGTGCTTCGGGGAAAACGGGGGCGAGCAGGCCATCTTTTGAGCGACCGTACGGATCCTGTGTCGATCGAACGCGATTCACTATCTCCAGCGCGGATTCACTGCAGGAGGGTAACTCGTCGTCGGTCTGGCCCAGTGGGGTGATCCGGTCACCCCACTTCACGAGGAGCGAGCAATACGTCAGGCCTCCGCCGAAGGCGGGCATGAGCAGCCAGCTGTTTGGTTCCACCCGGCCTTGGTCGAGGGCCTCCACGAGTGCTACGGGCACCGTCGCCGCACTCATGTTGCCGTACTTCTCGACTGTGAGCATCACGCGATCCATCGGGACGCCTGCGTACTTCGCGACCGACTCGATGATGCGTAGATTCGCCTGGTGGGGGACGACGAGGGAGATGTCGTCCGCCGTGAGGCCGGACTGGGCGAGGACCTCCTTCGATGCCCGCGACATGCCCATGACGGCGCGCTTGAAGATCTGCTGACCGTCGAAGTCCCAGAACGTGTCGCCCAGGGTGACGCCATAGCCGGCGTAGCCGCACCCGAATCCGCGGACGCGAAGGGTGTCGCGCGCGCTTGCGTCGCAGCCCAGCACACTCGCGAGCAACCCCTCCTCGCTCTCCGTCGCCTCCAGCACCACAGCCGCCGAGCCATCTCCGAAGAGGACGGCGACGTTCCTGTTCTGCCAGTCCATGTAGCGGCTGATCAGCTCGGTACCGATCACGACCGCGTTGCGGACCTGCCCCGTCCGGATCATCCCGGTTGCCGCCGCGAGGCCGTAGCAGAAGCTGGTGCATGCCGTGTTGATGTCCATCGATGCAGCCTTCGCCGCGCCGAGAGAGATCTGGACACCCGAGGCGCCGTTGGGACACAGCTCTTCATTGCTGACGCCCCCGTAGATGATGAGATCGAGGTCTGCCGGGTCGAGATCCGCGCAGGCGAGGGCCCGCCTCGCCGCCAGGGTCGCCAACTCGATCGCGGTCACGTGCGAGATCCGGCGCTCCCGCATTCCGGTCCGGGTGGTGATCCACTCGTCGGACGTGTCGAGGAAGGTCGAAAGGTCGTCGTTGGACAGGACGGCCGGGGGCATGCAGGAGCCCCAGCCGGTAATGGCGGCGTAGGTGGGTTGGGTCATGGACGGTCCTTGGAGCGGTCGCGGAAGCTGCCGCCTGCCGGACCTCGGTCGCAAGTCGGGTCTTCTGTCTGCGACCCGTGCTGCGCGGTATTTATGAGCCGACCGATTCCCCCACCCGGAGCAACGGAGCCTCCAGATGAGTCATGCGCACCCTCGCAGCATCGACGTGGCCCGCAGTGCCGACCTGATCATTCGCAGGCTTCTGGCGGTGAAGACCGGTGAACAGGTCGCACTGGTGTGTGATCCGCACACCGAGATGAGCATGGCGTACGCGTTGGCCGGAGTGGTCGAAAGCGTCGGGGCCGAGTACACGATCCTGGTCATGCCGACCCGCGGGACGAATCGGAAGAACGAGTTGACCCCTCCGATCGAACGGGCCCTGGAGGCGGCGGACTGTCTGATCGGTCTCACTGGATCGTGCGGAGCACCTACGTACGCCAAGGCGGTCAAGCGCCTCTTCGATGAGAAGAGACTCCGAGCCATCTCGATGGTCATGCGCTCTCTCGACAACTTCACCGAGGGTGGCGCTCGAGCGGACTACGATTCGCTCTATGCAGATGGGGAGCGGCTTGCGGAGCTCTGGCGGGCGGCGGGACAAATCCGCGTGACCACGCCGGCCGGGACCGACCTGTCCGCTCCAATCGGCGGGGAGGCGGTCATGATCGAGTGCGGCTTTGCGACGAAGCCGGGTCAGGAGGCCGCGTTCTCCGATGGCGAGGTGTCGCAGATGCCCCGTAGTGGGACGGCCGAGGGCGTGATCGTGGTCGACGGGCCGATCGCGCACATTGGCACGCCGGACGAACCGATCACGGTGCGCGTGTCGGCGGGCCGGGTCACGGCCGTCGAGGGCACGAGCCCTCAGGCAGAAGAGCTACGGCGGATCATCGAGCGGGTTCCGGACGCCGACAATATCGCCGAGATCGGGATCGGCCTGAATCCGGCGTGTCGACGCAACGGCGACTTCGAGGAAGAGAAGAAGGCGCGCGGACTCGTCCACATCGCGATCGGTGACAACGTCTTCTACGGCGGTGATGTCGAGTGCGCTGTGCACATGGACATGGTCCAATACGCACCGACCATCACGCTCGACGACCGCGTCGTGGTCGATGCCGGCGAGGTTCTGCTGACCTGATTCCCTTCGCGGGCCGGCTACTGCATACCCGGAGGGGCAATCCTGCGCATCGATGCCTGTTCGAACGCATACGCGACTTCGATCAGACGCGGCTCGCTGCACGCTCCTCCGGTGAAGCTGACACCGAAGGGCCGCGGCTGGACGTCGAACCCGTCCGGCAGCGGTGGGTCGAAGTCCGACTGGATCAGCGCGAAGGGCACGATCACGGTCGGGTAACCGGGACGCGCCGCGATGCCCGCACCACCCGATCCGGGAAAGAGCAGGGCGTCCAGGTTGTGCTCCGCCATCGCCGCGTCGATTCCTCGCTCACCGTTGAGCAGGAGATCCCGCGCCCGGTCCGCCTCGTACGTGGCTCGGTCGCCCTCGAGGTCGATGGCATCCGACTGATCGAGACGGAGCTGATCGTATTTGAGCGACCCTGCTCGGCGGTGCTCCTCGTTCCATTCGCGCAGTTCAGTGAGCGTCTGCACGGGCGCAGCGTCCCCGAGTGTCTGCAGCCAGACGTTGAAGTCACGCTTCATTCCGTAGAAGAGGACGCTGCTCCCGCCGGCCGTCATGAGATTCTGCTCGGGATCCGGGTCGAGCACGCTCGGGATATCGGCCGGGTCCACGATGGTCGCGCCCTGGTCCCGCAGGATCTGGATGGCCTCGTCCATGGCCGCGCGAGCCTCGTCAGCGAGTCCGCCCCGCCAGTTGTCCTGGCCCGGAACCTGGACGGAGTCGTAGTACATGGCGCGCGGAATCCCGATGCGCGCTCCCTGCAGGCCATTGGCGTTCAGATACGCGGTGTAGTCGTTCCCGGGCGGTGGCGAGCACGTGGTCGTGGCCGGGTCGTTCGGGTCGGGTGAGGAGCCCTCGAGTACGCCCATCATGATCGCGGCATCCGCGACCGTGCGGGTCATGGGTCCGGCCGTATCCTGATCGCCCGTAATCGGGATCACGCCCCAGCGGCTGATGCGCCCCACCGTCGGCTTGATACCGGCCAGCATGTTGGCGTTCGCGGGAGAGAGGATCGACCCCGAGGTCTCGGTACCGACGTTACCCGCCCAGAAGCTCATGGCCGTACCGATACCCGAGCTCGAGCCGCCGACGCCGAGCACCGGACGGCCGTCGTCCCGTCCCTCACGTGGGTCGCGCCGGGGGTCGTAGGGGTTGAGGCCGTAGCCGCCCACCGCGCTGTAGTTCCCGGGCATTCCGGCTGCGGTGAAGTTGGCCAGTTCGGTCATCACGGTCTTCGCGAGGATGATCGCACCCGCCTCACGGAGGTTCGTGGTCAGCGTGGCGTCATACGGTGGGATCAGGTTCTCGAACGCGACCGCGCCACCCGTCGTGCGGATGTCGGTCGTGTGCACGTTGTCCTTGAGCGCGACCGGAATCCCGTGGAGTGGCCCCCGGACCCTGCCTTCCGCGCGTTCCTGGTCGAGCCGGTCCGCCTCCAGAAGGGCGTTCTTGTTCACGGTGATCACCGCGTTCACCTGATCTTCGTACATGGCGATGCGAAGGAGGTGAGCTTCGACGAGGTCACGTGACGTGACGCGTCCATCCTCCATGGCCTCCTGCATCTCGAAGATGGTCGCTTCCACGACGTCGAATGGTTCGCTGTTTGCGGGCGTGCACGCGGCGAGGACGAGGGGGAGGGTGAGTCGTGCGTACCGCATGGCTGATGCTCGAAACATGGGGATGCGGGGAAAGGCGGATGGACGGCGGACCGGCTTGATCCGCAGGTAGGCTGCCAACATGGGCCGGGGCGCTGGAGGCGCGCCACCGTTCGACCGGGAACGGCGCAGAACGAGACGCCCCGTCCGCGGCGAAGCGCGGACGGGGCGTCGTGTTCCGAAGTGGAACCAGTCCGGCTACATCAGCCGCCGGTCTGGAACGGCAGCGTGATGAAGAATACCAGCCCGTCACCGCCCTCCAGCTGCGCCCGGACGCCGGCGGTCGGGCGGAAGTTGCCGAGGTCGAAGTCGACTCCCCCACCGAGATTCAGGCCGAGATTCGTGTTCGATCCGCCGAGATCCGAGGAGGCTCGTGCGATGTTCAGGCCCCCCAGCAGGAAGGGCACGACGCTCGAGTCCTCGAGAGGGAAGTCGTAGGTGACATTTCCGTTGAGCTCGAAGTAGTCGGAGCCGTCAGGGAAGAAGACGAGGAAGTCAGCCAGGACACCGAATCCTTCGCCCAGATCGTTGAGGGCGGTGCCGAGACTCGCCCCGATACCGAAGTTGGCGTCGTTCTCATACGCGAGCGTGGGGCCGACGGTCACTTGTCCGCTGGCGGCGGCCGGAGCCGCCAGAATCGCGGCGGCGACGAAGACGCTCCAGATCCTGCTCGTGTTCATTGATCCCCTCCCATCATGACGTGAAGCTGCGCAACGTCCCTTACGATGACGGGATCGCTCGTGGTCAGCAATCGGCGCATGGCGGTGACCGTCGACGTGGTGTTGCCGCGGTGATGGCGGAGCGGTAGGAGTGACAGCAGCTCACGAGCATCTCCGATCACGCCGACCCTGATGCGCGACGTCATGCACCGACCCAATCAGCTCCCGGACGTCATCACCGGACCCGCCGCCTGGCTGGGCTCGGACATGGCGGTTCGCCAGGACGAGTGGCTCGTTCCGCTCTCCGATCAGGACATCTCCGACCTGGAACGGGCGGCGAACCACTACCTCTCGCTGGGACGAGACGTGGGTGAGATCACCGCCGAGGACTTTCCGCTCGAGACCTTCGGGGCCCACCTCGAGCGTCTGAAGGAGAAGCTCCTTCGCGGGATCGGCTTCGAGGTTCTGAGAGGACTGCCCGTCGACGAGTACGATCAGCTTTTTTCGGCCACCGTCTTTTGCGGGATCGGCGCGCACCTCGGGAGCGCACGGTCCCAGAATGCGCAGGGGCACATTCTCGGTCATGTTCGTGACACGGGCGCGAGTTCCAGGGATCCGAACACGCGCATCTACCAGACGGCGGAGCGGCAGAGCTTTCACACGGACAGCGCAGACATCGTGGGCCTGCTCTGTCTTCGGGACGCGAAGACGGGCGGGGAGTCACTTCTGGTGAGTGCGCTGTCGATCTACAACCGAATGAAGACGGAGCGACCGGATCTGCTTGATCGTCTCTTCGATCCGATCGCGACGGATCGGCGGGGCGAGATCCCTCCGGGGGCGGAGCCGTACATGGAGATCCCCGTCTTCAACTGGCACGCCGGGCATCTGACCGTGTTCTACCAGCGGCAATACATCGAGAGTGCGCAACGCTTCGACGGGGCGATGCGCCTGAGTCCCGAGCACGTGGAGGCGCTCGACATGCTCGACGCGCTGGCCAACGATCCCGACATGCACGTGCGAATGCGCCTGGAGAAGGGTGACATGCAGTTCGTGTACAACCACTCGCAGCTTCACGACCGGACCGATTTCATCGACTGGCCCGAGCCGGAGCGCCGACGTCACCTCATGAGGCTCTGGCTCTCACCCACCGGCGATCGCGAACTGCCGGCGTGTTTCACCCAGCGGTACGGCTCCATCGAGATCGGCGATCGTGGCGGCATCATCACGGAGCATACCGTGCTGACAGCGCCGATCGACTGAGAGGGCTGAGGGAGCGCCGAGGCTCAGCCCTCGCCCTCCAGCACCCGCAGATACTCGCGGTCCCACGCGGCGATCATGCTCTCAAGCTCGGCATACGGCCCGGGCGTGTAGGCGCGTGACGTGATCCCCGCCTGAGAGAGCTTGCTCACCGTCCAGTCCTGCTCGTTGGTCATGTTCCAGAATTCGATCGCGGGCTGGGGATCGAAATCAGGCGCGGACATCGCGTCCGGGTGGAAGAGCCAGTCGCACACGATCCGTGTTCGATCCGTCGCAAGTCGGTCGATCCTGTGGATCAGCACGTAATCCGGGTGAAGGCTGAGCAGCAGGTTGGGAAAGACCGTGTAGTACTGGACCAGATTCAGGTCTTCGCCCTCGAGCTCTCCGAGCGGTGCGGCGCATCGCTGCCCCGTCATCGTCATGCTCCCTCCCTCGATCTCCATCTTCATCGGGCCACCCAGGAACGGACCCTCCTCGAGATCGTTCCACGCGTTCCGGAAGGGTGTCAGACGGTTGAGCACCGGGTGAAGGGCTGGGCAGTGATAACACTCCGAGTAGTTCTGGAAGACGAGCTTCCAGTTCGCCGCAATGTCGTACACGACGCGGTGCGCGACCTGGAGTTTCGGCAAGTCCCAGCGGGTGAACTTGTCGATGAGCGGAGCAAACGCTTTTTCGAATGGCTCCGGATCGTCGGACAGGTTCACGAAGATGCAGCCCTCCCACTCCGCGACGGCGACCGGGAGCAGGGGGTAGTTCTCCTTGCAGAAGGACTCCACTTCGTCCATGAACGGCGCACCCGTCAGCTCGCCATTGAGTGCGTACGTCCACGCGTGGTAGCCGCATTGAATCGACTTCGGAAAGGTCCCGGTCGGCTCGGTCACCAGTCGCGTACCCCGGTGACGGCACACGTTGTGGTGCGCATGAATCGAGCCCTCGTGATCTCGGAGGACGATGACGCTCTCGGATTCGAGCTCGAAGAGCATGTACGCCCCGGGTGCGGCGATGTGCGACGCGCGCCCAACGAACAGCCACCGACCGAAGAAGATTCGCTCGGTTTCCTGCTCGTACACGTCCTGGTCCACGTAATACCGGCGCTCGAGCGTCTTGGCGTCAAAGGCAGTGCGTAAAGACATGTTCGATGGATGTCCTACGTGGTGACGAGCCAGAGCGCGTGGGGCATGCCTGGCTCGAGTAAGAAGAGCGGGCGTATGGCCGCGATGATGAGAACGAGCGTGTTGTCCTTCGTCTCTCCTCGCGGTGGACAGCAAGGTAGGGCGATGAGGGCCCGTTGCGAACGCGACGGTGATCGAAAGGTGAGCGACCGAGCAGGACGGCGTATGTTGATGCGCCCCTCCCAGCAGCCCCGACCCGGGTGACGCATCGATGAACCGATCCGAGATGTTGCGGCGTGTCCGTGAGCGGGCGGATACCGGGGGTTCGTGGGACATCGTCGTAATCGGGGGTGGGGCCACCGGCCTCGGGATTGCCGTCGATGCCGCCGCACGCGGATACGACGTCGCTCTCTTCGAGTCGAGTGACTTCGGCAAGGGCACGTCCAGTCGGTCGACGAAGCTCGTCCACGGTGGGGTACGCTACCTGCAGCAGGGTAATGTGCCGCTCGTGATGGAAGCGCTGCGCGAGCGTGGAATCCTGCGCAACAACGCGCCGCACCTGGTCTCCGATCTTCCGTTCATCGTTCCGAACTATCAGTGGTGGGAGGCGCCCTTCTACGGCGTCGGCATGCGCGTGTACGACGTGCTGGCCGGCAAGTACGGCTTTGGTCACTCGAAGAATCTCTCGGTGGACGAGACGGTCGAGCAGCTGCCCACCATCGAGACTGACGGGCTGCGGGGAGGTGTCGTCTACCACGACGGGCAGTTCGATGACGCCCGGCTGCTTGTCCACATGGCGATCACGGCGTGGGAGCAGGGGGCCGTACTCGTGAACTACTGCCCGGTGGTCGAGGTCGCGAAGGGTGACGACGGATTCGTGGACGGGGTCGTCATTCGTGACGTCGAGTCCGACACGGAGGTCCGGGTCCACTCGAGGGTGGTGATCAACGCGACCGGGGCATGGACGGATACGGTCCGTCGATTGGACCAGCCGGATGCTCGTCCGGTCATTCAGCCGAGTCAGGGCGTGCACATCGTGCTCGATCGGACGTTTCTACCCGGGTCGTCCGCGATCATGGTCCCCAAGACGGATGACGACCGTGTGCTGTTCGCGATTCCGTGGCACGACCGGGTGCTCGTCGGCACGACGGATACCCCGATCGAGGAGGTGGAGGAGGAGCCGTTGCCGTTCGACGAGGAGGTCGACTTCCTCATCGAGCACGCTGCCCGCTACCTCACGCGCGATCCGGAGCCAGAGGACGTGCTCAGTGTCTTCGTCGGGATCCGACCGCTCGTGGCCGAGACCGATTCGGACGACACCGCCGAGATTTCCCGCGAGCATGCGATCCGGATCAGCGACGCAGGATTGATCTCGATTGCCGGCGGAAAGTGGACGACATACCGCAAGATGGCGAAGGATGCCGTGAGTGCCGCTCAGGCGCTCGGTGATCTCGAGGATGTCGGATGCCCGACGCGGGAACTCCGAATCCACGGGTATCATCTGAACGCCGAACGCTTTGGGCGTCTCGCCGTGTACGGGTCCGATGCACCGGAAATCGAGGAGCTGATGAGGTCCGGACCGGGGATGGGAGATCCAGTGCACCCGCGGCTCGATCTGACGCCGGCGGAGATCGTGTGGGCGTGTCGGGAAGAGATGGCCCGCACCGTGGACGATGTGCTCGCCCGCCGGAGTCGTTCGCTGATCTTCGATGCCCGTGCGGCGATCGAGGCCGCGCCTCGAGTGGCGTCGGTCATGGCTGGGGAGCTCGGTCGCGACGAGTCGTGGGTCGAGGCGCAGATCAATGATTTCGAAGCCATCGCTCGCCGATACGTCTGGCCCCGGTAGCGTGACGCCCGAACAGGTGCGGTCCCTTGCGCGAGCACACGCGCCGATCGTCCAGCTTCATCCGGAGGATCGGTTCCGGCCGATGTCACCCGTCGGGTTCGTAGCCGACTCGCGACTCCGGATGTACGACCGGCGTCAGCCGGCACACCTGCCGCTCCATCCCGTGCTGAATCTGAGGACGCTGGAGTGGGCGAAGCCGCCCACCCTGCTCGGGCTCAGGGGCCACGAGTACTTCGGTCCGCCCCTCGGCCTTCTCGGTTCCCTGGCGTTGCACGACGACGGCGCCAATCGACGACCCTTCGACGGCAAGGCAGCGAGCCGCGGCAACGTTTTCCTGGAACACCGGCACAAGACCCCGAGAGGCGAGGACGACCCGACTGGCAACGCGCCGACCTTCTTCTACTGGAAGTCGATCGGGGGTGGTGACGGGCTGCTGACGTTCTGGTTCTTCTATGGCTACTCGCGCTATCAGGCCGTCCAGCTATTCGGCCACCAGGGAGATTGGGAGCACGTGTCGCTGGTGCTTGGCCCGAATGGACGTGTGCGGGGCGCCTACTTCGCGGCCCACGGCCGGCCGAAGCGCGTCGACGCGGACGACCTCGAGAGGGTCGACGGTCGGACCGTGGTCTACTCGGCGAAGGAGTCCCACGCGTCGTACCCGACTCCGGGAGAGCACGCGGACGGGGATGAGACGCAGGCAGGCCAGCGGTGGGAAACGTGGCGCTCCCTCGAATCGCTTTCCGTTCAGGAGTGGCGTCGCTTTGCCGGCGCGTGGGGTGCGGTGGGAACGCTGGCCGCGACGACCGGACCGCTCGGCCCCTGGTACAAGCGCCACCGCAGGTAGATCGCGCCGGACGCTCCAGCCGCGCCCACCGATCCGGAGGTGCGGGCCTCGCTCCCGTGCCCTAGTGTGCCGGAGCCGGGTCGAAGGAAGCGCTACCCTCGCACGTAGCTCTCTGGAAGAACCGCTCTCCACCGTCCACTCAGGAACGACAACATGCTCATCAGCAACACGCAGGAGATTCCCGGAAAGACGATCGTCGAGTTCTTCGGCGTCGTCAGCGGCAGTACCGTCCGCGCGAAGCATATCGGACGCGATATCGCGGCCGGTCTGAAAAACGTCGTCGGGGGTGAGCTACGTGGGTACACGGAGCTGCTCCAGGAGGCCCGCGGTGAAGCGATTCGCCGCATGAGCTATCAGGCCGAGGAGCAAGGTGCGAACGCGATCGTCAATGTACGCTTTGCGACCTCCAGCGTCGCGCAGGGCGCAGCCGAGCTGTTCGCATACGGGACGGCTGTGAGGGTCGAATAATGATCGAGCTCAGCGTTTACCTCATCACCCCGGTCATGCTTCTGGGCGCGTGGATCACGGGGACCCTGCTGGAGCGGCGGCACTTTCAGGATCTGTTGCGTCTCGAGAGCGGCGCACGGGAGATCCTCGCCGTGACGGTCGAGGACGTACCAGCGGGCTGGGAGGTCGAAGAGTGCGATCTCGTGATCGGCAATGTCGTGATTTCACAGGACTACTTCAAACGTGTCGCCGCCAGCATCAAGGGCATCTTCGGTGGCCGGATTGGCGTGTACGAGCCGCTGCTTGAGCGGGCGCGGCGAGAGGCGGTCGTTCGCATGAAGGAAGAGGCGCGAGCACACGGTCACGACACGGTGATCAACGTCCGCATCGAAACGTCTCCGCTTGCACGGGCCCGGAGTGACGCGAAGGGCACGGCGGGTGTCGAGATCATGGCGTTCGGTACCGCGGTGACCTTGCGTGCCGGCACGCGGAAGCGGATCGGTCCCGGGGGTGGTGTCCCGATCTGAGGGCCTGAGCCGGAGACGAAGGGCAGTGAGCGTCGTCGTCTTCTCTTGCGCGACGCGTCATTCCCGTGGCATGATCTCGGCCCTTTTTGACGGAAACATTTGATTCCAGTTGGTGGTCACCGGCAGAGACCATGGCCCGAAAGAAGCGTTTCCTGCTCACCGAGTTCATGATGGAGGCCGTGTGTGTCACGGCGCTCGTCGTGATGCTCGCGTTGTTCGGGGTTCATTCGAGCACCGCGGTTTCAAGCCTGTCCGAGGACAGGGCGGAACGCATGCTCGCCGCCATGAAGGCGGATCTGGAGCGGGTCGCGGAGGAACAGCTGCTCCACTACCTGGACTCCTCGGAGTTTGCCGCGTCGCCCGAGGATCTCGCCTTCGTCTCCACCACGGGCGTGGCGATCGAAGTCACCGCATCTCCGGCGGGCTGGAGTGCGATCGCGTCGCACGAGGAGCTCGGTGACGAGTTCGGGTGCGCGGTCTTCTTCGGGTCGGTTCAGCGGCCTGCCGACCCGGTCATGCCGAGTTCGCCTGGTCAGGTGGTCTGCACTCAGTAAGTCGGAGCGGCTGCCTGCGGCGCGAGCTTCTGTGATCGTGTGTCTCCCTACGAAGGGCGACCCTATGCCGTGCTCGCGCGGCGAGTCATTGGCGCGCGGAGCGTTCAATCCCGATCTTATCCGCCGTTCCGTAGCTAGGGGTCTCACCGGGAGACCCGGCCCCCTTCAGGGAGAACACGATGTCGATGCACCGTTCCTTCTTCTCGACCGTCCTCCTGGCGACCCTCGCGCTGGTCGCCTGCGCGCCCGCCGGAGATTCCGCACCGATGGAGTCGGCAGGCAATCTCATCACCGGTGAGGGACTCCCCAATCCGACGCCGACGGTTGTCACGAACTGGGGTGAGTTGCCCGAAGGGAGGGAGTGGGGCACCAGCGCGGGGATCGACATCGATCCCATCGACGGTCACGTCTGGGCGTACGAGCGCTGCGGGGCCGCGAGCTTCGGCGGGGGCGAGCCGATCAACTGTGAGACCAACCCCGTGCCGCCGGTCTTCAAGTTCGACCGCAACTCGGGAGAGGTGCTGGCCAACTTCGGCGCAGACCTGATGGTCACGCCGCATGGCATCCACGTCGACGCGGAAGGGAACGTCTGGATCGCCGACTTCGCCGGGAATCAGGAGGGGACTCGCGGTCACCAGGTGTGGAAGTTCAGCCCGGAGGGTGAAGTCCTTCTGACGCTCGGGATCGCCGGCCAGCCCGGAAACGCACCCGGCCAGTTCAACCAGCCCAACGACGTCGTCACCGGTCCGGATGGATCGATCTACGTCTCCGATGGTCACAACGGTCAGGGCATGACGACGAACCAGGCGATGAACGCAGGTCGCGAAGCGGGTCAGACCGCCCGCATCCAGAAGTTCACGCCCGAAGGCGAGTTCATCATGGAGTGGGGTGAGATCGGCGTCGAGCACGGCCAGTTCCGTACGCCGCACGCACTGGTGTTCGACTCGCAGGGCCGACTCTGGATCGCCGACCGCGGTAACCACCGCATCGAGATCTACGATCAGGACGGGAACTACCTCGACTCGCGCTACAGCTACGGTCGAATCAGCGGGATCTTCATCAAGGATGAGATGGTCTACGCGATCGACTCCGAGTCGAGCCCGACGAACCACCCCAACTGGCGCAACGGGGTTCGTGTCGGTCCGGTCGACGAGGATCGGATTGTCGCGTTCGTCCCTCCGTTCGAGCGTGAGAGCCGGGTCTACCAGGGCACGGCCGGCGAGGGCGTCGCCGTCGACGCGGACGGCAACATCTACGCGGCCGAGGGGCCCAATTCCCTCCGTTGGGCGGGTGGCGCATTCACCAAGTACGTCGCGGGGAACTGACAGCTTCAACCGCCCGGCGGACCATTGCCGGTTTCGAGTCAGACTGTGCCGGTGGGGGCCCCCACCCTCGCCGGCCGGTCACCCTCGTACCTCGGCTCAGTATACGACGATCGGCCGGCTGGTAATGAGCGGGGTCCGTCCCGCCAGCTCGAGTCGGAGATGCAGTGTGTAGTCTCCCGGCTCGAGGTCGGGTAGCTCCAACTCCACCGACCGGAAGACGGCCTGCACGACATCGGGGCCTCGGTCCTCGAAGGTGACGTCGATGGTTTCGCTGGCTTCGAGTTCCTCGATGAACTCGTCGGGGTCGCCCATGAATTCCGGGCGGCCCTCGCTGAACCCGAGCGTGACCTGGACGGGCTCCTGAAGCCTGAGGCCGTACATCTCCCAGATCACCGGGACGCGCTCGCCCGCCCGTAGTCGAATGCCGGGCCGGATGTGCGGGATCGCTTCGTCGAGCGTCTCCGGCAGGGGAACGCCGCCCTTGAGAATCATGAGGTCGGACACGTCGACCATGCCGTCGAGGAGCGGCTCCTGCACGACCCCCTGACGAGCTCGCCATGCCTGCCGTCCGGAGAGGTCGGCGACTTCGAGCCCACTCACGTAGCGCCCTGGCCGAACACGAATTGTGAGCACCCCCTCCGCATCACGGCCTCTGACGAAGAGCGGGTCTCGACCGTCTTCCGGGATCATGAAGAGTCCTGCAGCAGGAGGTCCTTCGAGACCACCCTCCGGGCCCCACGCGGGTACGACACCCTGCGCGGAGGAGGCGGAAGGAACGGTAGGTCGGTACGCTCCAACGACGAGCATCTGGTAGTCGCGCCGGAAGCGGCCGATCTGCGTCTCCAGGCCCCACACGTCCGGAGCGTACAGGGGTGCGTGCCAGGTCCGGGCCTCCCGAGGGGCCGTGATCCAGCTCTCGGGCGGTATGTCGCTCGGCGATGCCAGGAACTGCTCGGGGAAGAGGTACCCACGACTCTTCGGATGGTGGAAGCCGAGCATGCGCCGTGTGTCGTTCAGTCGTGAGTTGCCGAAGCCCCCCGGGCGGCCGAATCCTTCACTCCCGCGTTGACGTCCGACGATACCGCTCGGGTCGTGCGTGCGCCCGTAACCGGTATTACGCCCGTACCGGATGAGCGTCTCCTCCAGATCCTCGGCCCAATCGAGTCCGATCGGGTCCCACGCATCACGTCGGTTCATCGCGACGACCCACCGCGCGAAATGGTCCGTCAAACGATCGTTGCCGTCGTACAGGAAGAGGGGGTCGGAGAGACGCCAGTAGAGCTCGAACATCGCTTCGAGCACCTCGTCGGACGCGTCTTCGAAGGCCCTCCGTGCCTCACCGGACACGATGTACGCCGGAATGAGCCAGCTCCGGCGTTCATCCGCTGGCATCGCAGCCAGCGCGTCACGGAAGGCGGCCTCCGCATCGACGTAGTCGTTCATGACCTGCATCGCATATCCACGCAGCGCATGGCACCACCACTCCTCCTGGATACCACACGCTTCGGCGATCGCAGTCGCCTGCCGCTCGTTGCCACTCTCGACCACGTAGTGGACGAGCTGGCCGAGGATCCAGCGGTGCGGGGCCGTGTCGAAGCCGTCCGTCAGCTGGCGGATCAACTGCTGCCGTGCCTGACCCACCTCGCGCAGTTCGCCGGGTACGGCATCCTCATCGTCGCCGCCGAACCAGATGCACATTCGGCCGATGCGCTCGTCGCAACTCCCGCCCACTGGCCCACCCCGAAGGAGCGGTGTCCTCGACTCACGAAACTGCTCGAACTCCATCTGCGCCACCTTCAGCTCGGCGAGGATGGACAGGTCGTCGTTGAACTGGGCGTGGATGCCAGGCGGCCCGACGACCAGCGCGAGAGCTGCGGCGAGGACCCGGGCACGGGCCGAAGGAACGATGGAGGGAGACAAAACCATGCCGGGTCGGGTCATCGAGTGAATGAACTGTCCCGTGAGACGAACGACGCGGGGGAGCGTACACAGCGTTCGCTGCACCTCCCCGGGGCGCTGATGCTTCATTTACGACATGCGGATCGGCATTGTCCGTATGCGCTGCCCGGTAAGTGCGAATACCGCGTTGGTGACCGCTGGTGCGATGGGGGGTGTTCCGGGCTCTCCGACGCCGCCCGGGGCATCACCGCTCGGAGCCAGAATCACCTCGACCTCCGGCATCTGATTGATGCGTAGCATCGGGTAGTCGATGAAGTTGCTCTGTACGGCACGCCCACGCTGGATGTTGATCTCGCCGTACAGTGCCGCGGTGAGACCGTACACGATTCCACTCTCCATTTGGGCGCGAACCAGCCGCGGATTGAGTACGGTCCCACAGTCGACTGCGCACCAGACCTTGTGCACCCGCGGTGCTCCGTTCTCGATCGACACCTCGGCGACCTGTGCGACGTACGAGCCGAACGACTCGACGACCGCGATGCCCCGAGCGCGACCCTCCGGGGCGGGAGTGCCCCAGCGGGCCGCATCGGCCGCCGCGTTCAGCACTCCGAGGTGTCGAGGATGGTCGCGCAGGAGCTCGCGGCGGTATTCATAAGGGTCGCGACCGGCCGCGTGCGCGAGTTCGTCGATGAACGACTCGACCACGAAGCCCGTGTGCGTGTGCCCGACCGACCGCCAGAAGCCGACCGGGATGGGCAGATCGACCCGTGCGTACACCATGTGCATGTTGGGCACGCTGTAGGGCTGGTTGGACGCACCTTCCGTCGAGGTCGGGTCCCGCTTGCCGGCGAATCGGGCGACCGGGCCGGGCACCCATCCGGGTACCAGGCGTTCCATGATGGACTGCGAGGCCATGCGGTGCTCCCACGCCTCGGGCATGCCATCAGCATCGAGGGAGGCACGGAACTCGTGCCACGACGCCGGCCGGTAGAAGTCGTGGCGGGTGTCGTCTTCGCGGGACCAGACCACCTTCACCGGTCCTTCGATCTTGCTCGCGAGCTCCGCCGCCTCCCGCACGAAGTCCCGCTCGGAGCGGCGACCGAAGCCTCCACCCAGGAAGGTGACGTTCACGTCCGTATTCTCGACGGACACACCGGCCGCGTCCGCCGCCACCTGGCGAGCACCCCCTCCGATGATCGCCGGACCGTTCGCGAACTGGGTCGGCGCCCAGATAGTGCAACGGCCGTCCTGGACCCAGGCGGTGCAGTTCATCGGCTCCATCGTCGCGTGCGCGAGGTACGGAAGCCGGTATGTGGCGGCGATCGGGTCCGACACCGCAGCGAGGATTGCCTCGGTTTCCCCCTCGTTGGTGACACTTCGGCCCGATGCCTGCGCCGCCGTCCGGAGTATGTCGAAGATTTCGTCATCGCCGAGAGAGGCTGCGTCGCCCTCGTCCCAGTCGATCACGAGGGCGTCCCGTCCCGCGCTGGCCTCCACGTAGCCGCGAGCTACGACCGCGACCCCGCTCTGGATCTCGACCACCTCGTCGACGCCCGGCACAGAGAGCGCCGCGGCGGCCTCGAATGAGCGGAGACGGCCACCAAACACGGGTGGCCGCGCGACGACCGCGACCCTCGCGTCCGCCGGGCCTGCATCGATCCCGAAGATCGCCTGTCCGGTGCTCTTCGCTTCGGCGTCGAGGCGGGGAAGGGACCGACCAATCAGCCGGAATTCGGACGGATCCTTGACGGCGACCTCTTCCGGGGCGTCGAGGGCTGCCGCGTCCCTCGCGAGCTCGGCGTAGGTAAGCTCCGATCCGTCCGGGGAGATGACTCGGGCGTCGCGTGTCTGAAGCTGAGTCGCGGAGACGCCCCACCGCTGCGCGGCTGCTTCCCGCAACATCCACCTCGCCGTCGCGCCCGCCTGGCGAAGGGGACGCCACGCTTCCATGACGGCCGTGCTCCCACCTGTCACCATCATACCGTACGCGTCGTGCGCCTGCGCGAATTCGAAGGTCACGTCCTCCCACGCGACGTCCAGCTCCTCGGCGATCATCTGCGGGAGCGCGGTCGAGACGCCCTGACCCATTTCGGACTTGTCGACCAGGATCGTGATCGACCCGTCGTCGTCGATGCGGAGATATGCATTCGGAACGAACGCGGCATTGCTGTCGGGCAGGCCGGGGTCACGGGTGACGCGCCATGCAACCCCGAGCGTGAGGCCTGCCCCGGCGACGACACCGATCTTGACGAATGTCCGGCGAGACAGGCGCTTCGTCGTCGATTCGCTCATCGGTCGCTCCCCGAGCCGCCAGGTGCCTCATCCGTGGAGATCCGTCCGGCCTCGATCTCGGCGGCCCGATGAATCGCCCGTCGGATCGCGTTGTAGGCACCGCATCGGCAGATGTTGCCCGACATGAACTGATCGATCTCCTGATCGGTCGGCTGGGGGCGCGCGGCCAGCAGTGCCGTCGCCGACATGATCTGCCCTGACTGGCAATACCCACATTGCGGGACCTGCTCTTCGATCCATGCGAGCTGGACGGCGCTCAGACCGGCGGCACCAACGCCCTCGATGGTGGTGATTTCAGCTCCGGCCGCGCTACCGACCGTGGTCTGGCACGACCGCTGCGGCTGACCGTTGACGAGGACCGTGCACGCGCCGCACTGGCCGATGCCGCAGCCAAACTTCGTTCCGGTCAGATCGAAGTGCTCCCGGAGCACCCAGAGCAGCGGATGGGCTTCGGGGAGGTCGACGTCGCGTCGCTCGCCGTTTACGGAGAAGGTGACCATGGCGGATCGCTCGTTGCGGTTCACGGACCCCTCGGCACGGAGGAGACGAATGGATCGCATGGAGTACACGTGTCGGCTCTCGATCGTGCCCGCGGCTCGCGCAGCAGGCGGATCGAGCCCGGCTTCAGCTCGAGGTTCCGAAGACCTCTCGATGTCGGTCCGCGACGCTCGGCCAGAGGTGCCGCACGTCCACGTCGAGCTCGAACGTATCGCGCACCTCGGATTGCAGCTCGTCGGCACTCTCCACGAGCCATTCCCGCTTTCCGCCGGCGGTGACGGTTCTCCTCACCCGACCTCGCAGGACCTCGATGCGGTCGGGCCGGAACCGCTGACAGATGAGGGTCTGTACGAAGGCAGAATCCCGATCGGTCTGGAGCCATGTGCACAGCTCCGACAGGCGGTCCTCCTCCGCCCGCTCGTAGCGAAAGTCGAAGTCCGCAGCGCCCCCGTGCTCGTGGTTGTGAAGCCGCCAATGCCCGTCCTCAAGCAACTGGAGGCGGTACGTCAGCCCGAATTGCTCGATCGGCCCTTCGCGCAGGGGGGTTGGCTCACGAAGTCCATCGCCGAACCCGACGTCCGCAAGCCAGGGGCCGTCGTCGAGATGGACGGCCAGCGCGAGGTGATTGCCGATAATCCAATCACCACGAATCGATCGGAGCACGCCGCCAGCCATGCGCATGACGTCGAATCCGATCTCCTCGAGGGCCCACCCGAGCAGGCCGTTCATCTCGTAGCACCAGCCCCCCCGCCGCTCTTTGACGATCTTCGCATATGAATCGGCTGGGTCGAGACCGACGGGCTCCCCGAGCTGGACGCTGAGGTTCTCGTAGGTGATGCCGAGAAGATGCTGATGGTGGACGGCCTTCAGCGTAGGCACGTCGGGGCTGGGCGTGCCGACGAAGCCAATGCGGTCGAGGTAGGCCTGTAGATCCATGGCGCGCGAAGCTGTGGCGACCGGCATCGGCCCGCAAACCGATCCTCGGTAGAGCTCGCTCCGCGCTTCTTCACGTTTCGGAGCACGGTGCCGACCGGTACTCTCCGTCACGCCTCAGTCGCGGGCTCGTTTCTTTCACCGGAGTCACCATGCGCCGATTCTCCCGAGTCCTCCTGACCGCCGCGACTGCGTCGTGGTTGTTCACCGCACCCGCGTCGGGACAGATGGCTGCGGAGATCCGTGGGCCTACGGGACCGAGTCCATACGAGGTGATCCGCGGCTGGCACAAACCGTTCGCGGATGTCGGCTACGCCTTCGGGGGGAACTCGGGTGTCTTCGCCGAGTCGCCTGACCGGATCTTCGTCGCGATGCGGGGCGAAGCCCGCCTCCCGTCACCGGTCCCCGAGGGGTACCTCGGCTTCGCCGGGTCCATCGGGATCAACGTTCTGTTCGAGGTGGAGCGCAGGACGTGGCGTCACTGCCTGTATACCCTCGACCGGGACGGTCGCGTACTCGAGATGTGGGACCAGTGGGATCATCTGTGCCGGGATTCCGACGGACCGGGCCCCCACCGCGTCCGTATCAGTCCCTACGATCCTGACGGGCGGGTGTGGGTGATCAACGAGACCTTCCACGTGATCCACGTCTTCTCGAACGACGGGTCGCGGCTCCTGTTCACCCTCGGCGAGAAGGGCGTTGCCGGTGACGACGAGACGCACTTCGCCCGGCCCCAGGATGTGGCGTTCCTGCCGGACGGTCGGATTCTGGTGGCGGATGGGCTCGACAATCACAGGATCCTGATCCTCGACGAAGACGCCAACTATCTCGGTGAGTTCGGCGGCCGGGGTGACGCGCCGGGGCAGTTCAACGGAATCCACGCCGTCGCCGCCGGTCCGGATGGTCGGATCTTCGCGCTGGATCGGTCGGGTGGTCGGGTGAACGTCTTTCGTACCACCGATGACCCCGCGCGGGTGGAACACGTCGCGACGTGGGACGGGCTCGCACTCCCACTCGACCTGATCGTGAACGACGATGCGGTGTGGCTCACGGACCTGGCTCCCCTTCGTTTCGTCAAGTTCGACTTCGACGGCAACCGTCTCTACGAGTGGGAGGTCCCGCGGGAGATGCCGGATGGGTACCTCGAGGTGCACACCTTCTCGGTTGACTCGGAGGGCAACCTCTATGGAGGGGACAACCAGTATGGACGGACCCAGAAGTTCGTGCCTCGCGCGGACGCGGACCCGGATCTGCTGATCGGGCCCCCGTGGGTGGAGGGTCGACGCTAGGCCCCCCTCGAGCTTGATCACCCCTGCTGGCCACCCGACCGTGTTCGCGCAGCGGTGCCCTGCGGGAGTCGGTTGGAGGACGCATACTTATGCGTTCGTCCACGCCGACCCCGAACCTCGACCGACATGATTCGCTTCCGTGGCCTTGCGACCCTGGGTGTCGCCACCGCGATCGCCGCTCTGAGTGTACCAGCCTCAGCGCAGAATGCCCCTCCCGAAACGGACCTCCGCCTCTACGACATCATCGACGCCTCCTCGGCCGATCGGATCGAGCAGGATATCCGGACGCTCGTCAGCTTCGGGACTCGAAACACGTTGTCCGATACGCTCTCCGACACGCGTGGGATTGGTGCCGCTCGACGATGGATCAAGGCGGAGATGGATCGTATCTCCGACGCGTGCGGTGGCTGCATGGAGGTCTTCTACCAGGAGTCGATCGCCGGTCCGACCAACCGGATTCCAGATCCCGTGAACGTCGTGAACGTCGTGGGCGTGATTCGGGGTACGGTTCACCCCGACCGGTACGTAATCATGAGTGGAGATATCGACTCGCGTGCGTCGAACACGGCGGACGGCGAGACCGATGCCCCCGGGGCCAATGACAACGCGTCCGGTATGGCGGGCGTCATCGAGGCAGCTCGGCTCCTGACCCAGTACGAATTTCCCACGAGTGTCGTTCTGGTGGGGCTCTCCGGTGAAGAGCAGGGCCTCTGGGGAGGCCGACACATGGCCGAGGTCGCGCGTGAGGAAGGGTGGGATATCGCCGCCGTTCTCAACAACGACATGATCGGCAACATCGAGGGCATCAACGGCGTGATCGAGAACAACACGTTCCGCGTGTTCTCTCAGCCTTATCCCGTGACCGCGACCGAACAGGAGATCCGCAGCTACAGGATCTACGGTGGAGAGGTCGATGGCCCGTCCCGCCAGATCGCCCGATATGTCGACCGTATCACGGACGCGTACTTCACCAACCTCGATGCGATCATGGTCTACCGCCTCGACCGCTTCGGCCGGGGCGGTCATCACCGGCCGTTTAATGACGCAGGCTTCCCTGGTGTGCGCATCATGGAAACCAACGAGCAGTACGAGCGGCAGCATCAGAACCTGCGAACCGAGAACGGGATCGAGTACGGTGACGTGATCGAGGGCGTGAACTTCGAGTTCGCTTCGCGTTTGACAGCCGTGAACGCGACGGTGCTTGCGTCACTCGCGTGGGCTCCGCCACAGCCGACCGCTGTCGCGATCGGGGGAGCGGTTCGCCCATCGACCACGCTCAGCTGGGACGCAGTCGAGGATCCGAACCTCGCAGGGTACAAGATCTACTGGCGCGATACGACGGCGCCGCAGTGGACGCATGCGCGATATGTCGGAAACGTCACCGAATTCACGCTCGAAGACATGGTGATCGACAACTATCTCTACGGTGTCGCGTCCGTCGGATCGGACGGTCACGAGAGCGTCGTGGTCTTCCCCACGGAGCGTCGGTAGCTGCATTCGGGCTGTGCGCGCCCGGCCGGGCGACCCCGGTCGGGCCCCGGACACCGTGTCAGACACAGTGTCCGAATCGGCCAGTCTGTCGTGGGTCCAAGGCGGTGCCTGAACCCTCGTGTGCGTCTGTAAACCGAAGGCAGAGTTGGCATTACGTGGATCGGCCGAAGTGGCATCCGCGTTGCTTTTTGCAGGGGTGAACGATTCAGCCCGTTCTCACCTTGCATCGAGATTCACATGCCTTCCACGCTACGGCCCACTGCACCCTGGTCCTCGGGGGTCACGGGCACTGCGCTGCGCTCACCCGGAGCGATCCGGTCCAGGGCTCACGACCGAAGCGGTAGATCATCCCTCGACGTTGGTCGCCGAGTCCTCAACGTCGTCGTCGCCGTCATCGGAATTCTCCTCACCGCCCCGCTGATGCTGGTCGTGGCGCTGCTGGTGCGGCTCGACTCGAAGGGTCCGGCCATCTACCGGCAGGAGCGGGTCGGATTGTGCCGCCGGGGGTCTCGTCGGGTCGATCAGCGTGAGCGGCGGCGCGCCGACAACCTCGGTGGTCGCGTCTTCACGATTTACAAATTCCGGACGATGACCGTCGCTCAGAGCGGTGAAGAGCGCTGGGCTTCACAGAACGACGCCCGGATCACACGCATCGGACGCATTCTGCGGGCGACCCGAATCGACGAATTGCCGCAGCTCTTCAACGTCCTTAGAGGCGACATGAACATCGTCGGACCTCGCCCCGAGCAGCCTGGTATCTTCCGGGGCCTCAGGGAAGAAGTGCGAGGCTACAGTCGTCGTCAGAAGGTTTTGCCCGGGATCACCGGTCTTGCTCAGGTGAACCTCGGGTACGACACGAGCATCGAGGACGTGCGCCGGAAGGTGGACCTCGACCTTGAATACATTGAAGAGCGATCTGCTGCCCGGGATCTGGCGATCATGGCGAAGACAGTGCCCGTCATGATCTTCCAGAAGGTCTGGATGTAGCGCAGTTACTCGACGGTGATCGTGCCCTGCATGGAGCCGGGGTGCAGCGTGCACTGGTACGCGAAGGTCCCGGCCGTGGCGAAGGTCCTCGAGAAGGTCCCTGCTGCCTGGGTCGCCGAGTTGCTCCCCGACGCGAACGTTACGTTGTGCTGGGCCGAACCGGACCAGGTCCACGTCACCTGACCACCGAGCGCGATCGTCGTAGCCGTCGGGTCGAAGAAGAAGTCGCCCACGTTGACGCTCGCGGTCGTCGGGGGCGGGGTCGTGAGCTCCCCGGTCGCAGTGAAGGTCACTGGTGACCCATTCGCTCCCGAGGCGGCGGCTTGGAGGGTGTTGGCCCCGGCGTCGGGACCGAGCGTCCACGTCGTCGAGGCGAGTCCGTCCGCGCCGGTGGGACTCGTCGCCTGACTCACCGCGCCGCCTCCCGACTGGACCGTCCAGCTCACGGACGCACCCGCGAGTGCGGCTCCATCGCGAGTAACCCGAACGACGACGGGGCTGGCGAGTGCCTGGCCGGCCGGCCCAGACTGGGCGTCGCCGCTCGAAATCGCGAGGGTGGTCTGTGGCTGGGGCTCCGTCCCGCTGTCCCCACCGCACGCCGCTGCGGCCAGAGCAATGAAGATCGTCACGAGCGATCGTGGGAGAATCATGTCTGTTGCCTCTAAGTATGCTGCGCTCACGTTTCCAACGACGTCGATGAGGTACGCCGGCGCGCCTCCAGGGATCCGTCGGTGCGTGCTGAGCGTGTGGCTGCTGCTCTTCTCTATGCCTGACCACGCGTTCAGCGCTCAACTCCTCGACCTTCCGCAGCGCGCCTCCTCTGCGGCTGACGGGAGCGCGATCGCGGCGGCCGTCGCAGGGATGGATCTCGGACAACGGGAGGCCCGTCTCGTCGCGGAGATCCTCGACGGAAATGTTCCGGCGTTCCTGCGGGCGTTCACGCGCGTCGAAATCAGAGGGGAGCTCGAAGGACGCGAGCGCGTCGTTGTGCTGGAGGTGCTTCCGGACGTGCTCGCGGTCGGCTCGGACCGGGACTTCCTCAGGGTCCCGCTCTCACCGCAGGCGGCTCAGATCATCGCCGATCGAACCGGCACGAGCCTTCCCACGTCGAGGATCTCGGACGCGGTGTGGACGGCTGCCACGCTGCGCATGGTCCCCCAGCCGATCCCACCGAGCGAGGCCATGACGACAGTTCCCGTCTTCCAGGATCATCACTGGCTGATCGACGCGGCATGGCCCGACGGCGTGGGGCACGGGGTCACGGTTGCCGGGATCAAGAAGGACGTCGTTCTGACCCCGCGCCTCGCGGACGAATCCGGCCGAGTCGCCATCTACGGTTGGCACGAACAGAACGGGATCCCCATTCAACCCCTGTACACCGGCCATACTGACGATTGGGTCGACTACAGCCACGGAGTCCGACTCGTGTCACGGCGTGTGCTGATCGACGGGGTAGAGCATGATCTGGTCGATCTCCTCGAGGATTCGGTGCGCTGGGCGCTCGTCTCGGACGAAGGACCGATGACGTCGGCGCGCTATCCGACCGTACGTCGTTGATCGCGCCTGCACTTGCCACTAGCGTCTCTCGTCACTGAAGCGCAGTGGTCTGCCCATGCAGGCCCCGAACCGGAATCCTCATGCTCAAGGTCGGAATCGTCGGCCTGCCGAACGTAGGGAAGTCCTCCCTCTTCAACGCGCTGACGGCGGCAGGTGCGCCGTCCGAAAATTATCCGTTCTGTACCGTCGAGCCGAACGTCGGAACGGTCGAGGTCCCAGACGTGCGCCTCGATCTCATTCATCAGCTCGCGGGATCCAAGACGCGCGTGCCCACGGTGATCCAGTTCGTCGACATCGCCGGCCTCGTCGAGGGTGCGTCCGAGGGTGAAGGGTTGGGCAATAAGTTCCTGGGCAACATCCGGGAGGTCGACGCCATCGCCCACGTGCTGCGCTGCTTCGACGACGACGACATCACCCACGTGCTCGGCAGCGTCGATCCAGCCCGTGATCGCGAGATCGTCGAGACCGAATTGGCACTTGCCGACCTCGATACGGTCCAGCGGCGCCTCGAGAAAGTGGGGAAGAAGGCCAAGTCCGGTGACAAGGAGGCCATCCGGGAGCGGGACGTGCTCGAGAAGGCACTGTCAGCGCTTGAAGCGGGCAAGCCGGTGCGTGCGGCGGCCCTCTCCGAGGATGACATGCCGATTCTCAAGGGATTCCAGCTGCTGACGACGAAGCCCGTCCTTTACGTGGCCAACGTGTCGGAAGACGATCTGCCGGAGGGCGAGAACGAATGGACCCGGGCGCTCCGTGATGCGGTGGCGGCGGATGAGGAGGAGCTCCAGGGTGGTGAGGCGATCGTGACGATCTGCAGCGCTCTGGAGTCCGAGCTTGCCGAGATGGAGTCGGACGACCGGCAGCTCTTCCTTGAGGAGATCGGCTTGAGCGAGACCGGACTCAATCGACTGATTCGAGCCGCGTATGACCTTCTTGGTCTCGTCACCTTCTTCACGACGGGCGAGAATGAGAGCCGCGCGTGGACGGTACGGGTGGGCAGCTCTGCGCCCCAGGCTGCAGGCACGATCCATTCGGACTTCGAGCGCGGCTTCATTCGGGCGGAGACGATTCACGTCGATGAGTTCGAGTCCGTCGGGTCCTGGAAAGCGGCACGTGACCACGGGGTGCTCCGCTCGGAGGGGAAGGCCTACACGGTCGTCGACGGTGACATCATGCTCTTCCGCTTCAACGTCTGAGCTGAGCTGCGCGGACGGCCTTCGGCGACGGAAGGCCCGCAGGATCTTTCGCCATCATTCGGAGTATCACAGCGCGTCAGCTGTTCGCGCGCGCGGGCGCCGAGAAGGAACCGACGGAGGTTGGTCATCGCTACGAAGGTCGAGGTAACGAGAAAGCGGCTTACGCTGCGCTCGAGTGAAGTCCAGGAGATCGCGAGAGAACTGACCAACCTGGGTCTGGTGCACGTGAAGCAGGAGGGTGCACTCAACGTCCGTCAGAACGAGAACCTCCGTCGCGCGCTCGCGGATGCCGGGCAGGCCCTCGCGTGGGACGTCAAGGCAGCGACCAGCTCAGATCCGATGTCGGAGGTCGTGAAGGATCTGAAGAAGCTTGTGCAGGCCGGTGCGAAGACGCTGAAGTCGGAAGTCGCGGACGAGCTGAAGAAGAAGAAGTCGGAGGAGAAGGACCTCGAGAAGGTGGTCGCCTCGCTGACGAAGTTGTCGGAGAAGTCCGATAAGGCGTTCCCGACCGAGGTCGAATACTCCCACACAGCCCGTGACATCACGCAGGGCTTCTTCACGAAGGTCGAAGCGGTCGAGCTCGAAGACGCGGGTCAGGCGAAAGAGACGCTTCAGACGATCGAGAAGAGTCTCAATCGATGGGGTAAACTCCGGGTTCAGATGTTCGAGGACCTCCAGCAGACGGACAAGCGCCTGAACGCGCTGACCTCCGACCTCGAGCCGTTCGTCATCTCATCGAAGCGCCTGATCGACGAACTCCTTCTGACGTTCGCCTGAGGCGAGGCATGCTGCAGGGGGTCCGGATGATCCGGCCCATGGCCCGATGAAGTGCCCGAATTGCTCCGCTGACATGGACCATGTGGTCCTCGACGGCGTGTACGGCCCCGGGGTCGAGGTTGACCTTTGCTTCCCGTGCCACGTGCTGTGGCTGGACAGGCGCGAGAGTCTTCAGCTCTCGCCTCGCGGCACATTGGACCTCTTCCGCGTGCTGACCGAGCACCGTGAGGATCCGCGGCATGCCCTCGCGAACGGGAATCGCTGTCCCCGGTGTGAGCGCCGGCTTTCCCTGAACCAGGATTTCACGCTGGCGAATCGCTTCACGTATTACGCCTGCCCGGCCCGGGATGGTCGCCTCACCCCGTTTTCGGAGTTTCTGAAGGAAAAGGAGTTCGTGCGGTCACTCACCCCTGCGGAACAGGCTCGAGTCCGTGCCGAGCTCAAGACCGTGCAGTGCTCGGGGTGCGGTGCTCCCGTGGATCTGGCCAACGGCTTCCAGTGCGGACACTGCGGATCTCCGATCACGGTGCTCGATCCCGATGCCGTCGAGAACACCCTGCGTCGGCTCGAGGAGGCCGACGAGCGGCGTACCGTGGTTGATCCGGAGGCCAGGGAGCTTCAGGCTCGAGCACTCGCCTCGATGGAGGCGATGCGTTCGGATCCCGAGGAGCAGTATCCGTGGGGCGACCTGGGGCTTCGGCGGACTCGGTCCATCGGGTCGCTCGGGACCGACCTTCTCTCCGCATCCCTCGGTCTGATCTTCGGAGACCTCTAGGATCGCTTGCCCCGGCGGTCTCGATTCAACCTCTTGAGGCGCCGTCCACCGTTCTGCTCCCAGGAGCGCATCCACGATGTTCCGGTCTCTCGTCCTGCCCCTTGTGCTCGCAGCCGTCGGAGTATCCGTCTCGGTCGGTTCACCCGCGCTCGTCGCTCAGGAGGACAAGCGGATCGTGGCCGTTCTTCGGTACGACAACAACACGGGTGACGACCAGTACGAGCACCTGGGTCGAGCCTTCTCGAGCATGATGATCTCCGACCTCTCTGCCATCGAGCGGATTCAGCTCGTGGAGCGGGAGCGACTCGAGGAGCTGATCGCCGAGCTGGATCTTCAGCAGTCGGGGTATGTCGATCCGGAGTCGGCGCAGAGTGTCGGAATGATCATCGGCGCGGAGTATGTCGTGACCGGCGCGTTCCTGACCGTCGATCCCGATATGAGAATGGATACCCGGGTCGCTCGCGTGGAGACATCGGAGATCGTGACCACCGCAGAGGTCACCGGTCAGCAGGAGTCGCTCTTTGACCTGCAGCAGCGACTGGCCGACCAGGTCGTGGGTGGGCTGGAGCTCGTTCTGACCGAGGAGGAAGAGGCGCTCCTCCGGGCGCAGCAGGAAGCCAACCGGATCGACGATCTGGAGACGATGGTGGCGTTCTCCGACGCGCTGTGTCTCCTCGACCACGGAGCGTACGTCCAGGGGTTCGAGGCCATGCAGACCGTGCAGCGCCGGGCGCCCGGGTCCCAGATCGTCAGTGCGGTGCTCGGGATTCTTCGCAACCGTGCCCAGGACGAGGCCGGTCGGCGCGTCCGACAGGAGGCGAACAATCGCATCGGCGGCCTGCTGGGCCGACGCAACTCAGCCCCGGCGGAACCTCAGCGTCCTGTGGCGTGCGGCTGAATAGGGAGCGCCACCCCGACCCCGAGGATGCCGGATTCGGCGGCTACCTCTGACCGATGGGCGCACCGACTTCGGTGGCGTATGCCTCGCGAAGGGCCTCGTGGTACTCATCCAGTAGACCCGACAGGGTCACCTGCTCTTCGGCCACCGCCTCGCGCAACTCGGGGCGGGTCATGAAGTCGTACACGATCGACGACATGATCTCCGCGCTGATCCGGAAGCCCGTGTGCCCGATCTCGTTGAAGGTGTCGTCGAGCATCCCCCGGGTATGGTTCGCGCCCCGCGAGCTGAAGACGCTGATGCCGATGCCCGGGATGTCCTTGGTCACGGCGCCCGTCTCTTCATAGCCGGAGGGACGGAGCGGCTCGGGGTTCATGCGCGGTGCGTCGAGCTCGCCCGCGTAGGCGAACGCGAGCTCCTGTAGCGTCCCGAGGGAGATGCCGTCACGGTACTCGCCGTACCGATCGATTTCGACGGTCGTACCCGTCGCGAGCGCGGCCCCACGAGCCGCATCGTCCATCATTCTCGTGACGTGCTCCAGATACACGGGGTCGGGATACCGGATGTAATAGTCGACGACGGCGCGCTGGGGCACGACATTCGGCGCCTCACCACCCTCCGGGATCACGCCCTGGATGGATGCCTCGGGTCGAAACGTCGAGCGCAGACCGTCTACGAGCGTGTAGAAATGGACGGCGGCTTCGAGCGCGTTGCGCCCGAACCACGACGCCATCTGATGCGACGGGCGACCGAGGAAGGTGTACTTCACCTCGTTGATGTTCAGGCAACAACTTCCGAAGCCCGCTCTCGACCGAGAGGTCTCGGTTACGCCGTGACTGCGAACGAGCAGGTCTGCGTCATCGAAGATGCCCACGTCATGCATGATGACCTTCGCCGGAGGCCCGACCTCTTCGGCGGGCGTACCGTAGACTTTCAGCTGCCCGGGGGTGCCGGACCGTTCCATGTACTCGGCGATCGCGAAGGCCGAGGCATACACGATCGGCGTCTGCGCGTTGTGCTGGTCGCCGTGGAAGGGCCCGTCCGCGTCTCGCAGGGCGTCGTATTCGCCGATGAAGCCGAGGGTCAGGCCGTCCGGTCCCGCCGGTGAGGTCCAGGTCGCGACGAAGGCCGTTTCGAGTCCGGCGACACCCACCTCGACGTCCCAGCCCCTGCTGCGAAGCACCGAGGTGAGGGTGTCGACCGCCAGAAACTCCTCCCAGGCGACCTCCGGGTTCTGCCCGATGAAGTCACTGAGGTCCTGCATCTCGGCCTCCCAGAGCGCGGACGTGCGTGCGACCACCGCGTCCCGCTCCGTATCGGTTCGGCCGGCGAGGCGCTGTGCCATCCCGGTGGGATCGAGGCGCGACTGCAGTGCGTCGATCTCGGCCAGGATCTCTCGTGCGGCGGCGCGTTCGGTCTCGGTGGTCTGCGCGGTCGTTCCCAGCGGGAAGAGCGTGAGGATCGGGACGGCGACGAGGGGGAGGGCGAGGTGAGACGTGATGAAGGTACGCATGGGGTTCTGCTCAAGAGACGAGATCGGAGAGAAGCTAGGAAGCGAAAGGGCGATCGACCACGACCCGACCGATCGACACCTCCAGCCGGTGGCTCGTTCGTTCCCTTCCGTGCACGCGACTGGCCGTGAGCCGGGCTCCCCCGCACATTGCCGGCCGGTCGAACGCCAACCCTCGCAACGAGCCGACGATGATGCATAACCGTACGGTCCTCCCCATGGGGACTTTCCTCGCCCTCGCGCTCCTGATCACGCTCGCGCTGCCCCAGGCGGTGTCGGCCCAGCGCGGGGCCTCGGGGCCTCCGGAGCACGCGGGCGTCGAGCCGATCAACCACCTGCCGAACCCGTATGAGACCGTGCGGAATTGGGGAGTGTTGCCGAACGACCGCACGTGGGGGTCGGTCAGCGCGGTGAATATCGATATCGACGGCGTCCACGTGTGGGCCGGAGACCGTTGCGGGGTCAATTCCTGCGCCGAGTCCGATGTCGATCCGATCGTCAAACTCGATCAGGACGGCAACACGGTCCTGAGCTTCGGGGCAGGGCTCATCACCTGGCCGCACGGAATGGACGTCGATGCCGAGGGCAACGTTTGGGTGGCGGATGCGCGTTCCCCGAACGGACGCGAACTCGAGCGGACGCCGAACGCGCCGATGAACGGACACGTCGTCCGGAAGTTCAGCCCGACCGGCGAGCTGCTCATGACCATTGGAGTGCCGGGAGAGGCGGGTGACCCGCCGACACACCTGACCGAGCCGAACGACGTCCTCGTCGCGCCGGACGGAAGCATTTTTGTGGCGGAGACCCATAGCGCCCAGTACATGGACGACGCGGGGCCGAACGCGAAAAGCCGGATCACGAAGTACTCGCCGGACGGTGAGATGCTTCTTCAGTTCGGCGAGTGGGGCTATGCCGACGGCCAGTTCCGATCACCGCACGCGTTGGCGATGGATTCTCGTGGGCGCCTCTTCGTGGCCGACCGCGGAAACCGGCGGATCCAGATCTTCGATCAGCAGGGCAATCACATGGAGACCTGGTACCAGTTCAGCCGGAACAGCGGCATCTGGATCGACGACAACGACATCCTGTACGCGATCGACTCGGAGTCCGACGAGAACTACAACCCGGGTGGATGGCGGAAGGGACTCCGGGTCGGTAGCGCGATTACCGGTCAGGTCTGGTACTTCGTCCCCGAGCATATGTCGGCACGCGCGTCCGGGATGGGTGGCTACGGATCGATGGGCGAGGGCGTTACGGTCGACCGGGAGGGCAACGTGATCGCCGGTGAAGTCGGACCGGTACAGGGCCTCACGAAGTTCATTCCCCGCCTCTGGGATCCGAACAGCCGCTGATGCGGGGGTCGAGGAGCCGGTGGTAGCCGACCTCGACGCCCGGAACCGATCGGGGCCCTCTCCCCTCGTGGGTGAGGGCCCCGAGTCGTCCAACCAGGGGCCCGCGGCTCCGGGCGGAACCCGGAGGCGGTCTCCGGCCTACACCGCCTGATGCTGGAATCCGCTGCTCCATCTGTTGCCGACCTTTCGCCGCTCGTCTCGCTGATGCGTGACCGTCGTGCGGTGGTGCTTGCCGGGGCAGGTTGCTCCACGGAGTCGGGGATCCCGGATTACCGGGGGCCGGAGGGACGGCTTCACACGCGCAAGCCGGTCCAGTTCGGTGACTTCGTCCGTTCGGCCACGACCCGCCAGCGGTACTGGGCGCGAAGCACCGTCGGATGGCGGAGGATGCACCGGGCCGAGCCGAATCCGGCGCACCACGCGCTCGCCGACCTCGAACGGGCCGGGCACGTCTCGGGCCTGATCACGCAGAACGTCGACGGCCTTCATCACCGCGCCGGAAGTCGGGAGGTGGTGGAGTTGCACGGCTCACTGGCTGCGGTCGTCTGCCTCGACTGCAAGGAAAGCCTGAGTCGCGCGCGGATGCAGCAACGCCTGGAAGATGAGAATCCGGGGTGGCTCGAACGGGTCGGGCGCACAGAGTCGGCGCCGGATGGTGACGCCGAAGTCGGCGACGACCGTTACGCTGACTTCGTCGTCCCGGCGTGCGAACGGTGTGCCGGCACGCTCAAGCCGGATGTCGTCTTCTTCGGCGAGAACGTGCCGAAGCCGCGCGTGGACGAGTGCTGGTACATGGTCGATCGGGCGGACCTGCTGCTTGTAGTCGGGTCTTCGTTGACCGTGTACTCTGGTCGGCGCTTCGTGTACGGGGCGCTCGAGCGCGACCTGCCCGTAGCCGTGTTGAACCTGGGACCGACGCGGGCGGACGACGTGGCGACGACGAAGGTCGAGGCTCGACTCGGTGAGGCGATGCCGCAACTCGTTGCGGCGCTGGCCTCCGGCGGAGGTCCGATCAGGCGTTGACGCCCTGGTCCGCGCGCATCTGTTCGACTCTTGTCGCCCAGAGGCACCACGCGATGAGGAGCAGTTGAACCGGGAGGCGGGTCCACAGCGTGGCCGCCGACAGACCGGGGAGCAGTTCGGGGTTCAGCGCCACGTGCAGGTTGGCGGGGAAGACGCCCACGAGCAGCGCGGCCAAGCCCCAGCCCACCCTCTGCCGAAGTCCCGGGACGAGCACACCGACCCCACCCACGATTTCGAGCACCCCACTCACCGCGACCAGGAGACCGTGTGCGGGGAGGTACGGAGGCATCATGGCGAGATAGAATGCCGGATCCCGGAAGTGATTGATCCCGGCGAGGACGAAGAACGGTGCGAGCGCCAGGAGTGCGTACCGTCGCGCCCGCGACTCGGGAAGCTGCAGCGCGTTCATCAGTCGGAGACGTGCACGACGCACCGCCGCATCGACCCGCGCCGGCGGTGCTCCCACAGATAGATCCCCTGCCATGTCCCGAGCGCCAAGCGGCCGTGCTCGAAGGGGATCGAGAGAGATGTCTGCGTAAGCGCCGCGCGGATGTGAGACGGCATGTCGTCCGGTCCCTCGGATGTGTGCGTGAAGTGTGGGTCGCCCTCGGGCACGTGCCGCACCATCCACTGCTCGAGATCCTGACGTGCGGTGGGGTCAGCGTTCTCCTGGATCGTCAGGCTCGCCGATGTATGACGGATCATCACCGTACAGAGCCCCTCCTCGCGATCGCTATCGCTCACCACCGCCTGAACCGCGGCGGTGATCTCGTGCAGTCCGGGTCCCGGCGTGGGCGTCTGAATATGCCGAATCATGCCGGATCCTCGGGTGCCGTGTGATCGCAGGCAACTGTGATGTGACAAAGGGGAGGGCACCCCATCGGGCACCTCCCCCTTTGCTCTGTTCGGGCCACGACAATCGCCACCCGACCGGTGTGGTGCCTAGAGGAAGCGCACCGCACCGTTCGAGACATCGTACATGCCACCGACGATCGCGATCTCACCGGCCTGCTCCATCTCGGCCAGAACCTCGCTCTGTGAACGGATTGCCTCGATTGTCGCCTCGACATTGGCCTCGGCCACCGCGTCGACGAAGTCGGGGCTCTCTCGGTCCATGTTCTCGGCGACCCGGTCGACCACCGGCTCGATCTTGGTGACGAGCGCGGTCAGGTTGCCCAGGCGCGCCTTGCCGATGGCGCCCTTCACGGCCCCGCAGGATGTATGACCGAGGACGAGGATCGCCTTGGAGCCCGCGAGCTTGCATGCGAATTCCATGCTGCCGAGCAGGTCTTCGTTCACGATGTTGCCGGCCACGCGCGGGGTGAAGATGTCGCCGATCCCCTGGTCGAAGACGGTCTCGACCGGCACGCGCGAGTCGATGCATCCTAGGACGACCGCGTAGGGGTACTGTCCGTGGGCGGTGGCCGAGACGTCGTTCGCCCAATTTCGTTCGAGCGGTGCCTCCTCCAGAAAGCGCCGGTTGCCGGCGCGAAGCATGGCAATCGCGTCTGAGGGCGTGATCTGGGCCTGGGAGTCCTGGTCGTGCGGGCGAGCGGGGATGGTGGTCATGTGAAGACTCGTCTCATCCATCGTGGATTATCGAAAGAAGCGAAGGGTTGGATCAGAGTCCGGCGGGCTCGAGGGGCTCGTCCGCGCCGTCGACCTTCGTGCCGTCATCGCCCGAGGACGTGGTGACGTCGTCGGAGAGGTACTTCTCCAGCCAGCTCGCGGCGTCCGCGAAGGTCGCAAAGCAGGACTCCGGGGGCACGAGATCCGGAATGAGGCGGATCCGCTCCGCGAGATCGCGCGGTTGCCCATGAATGTCGGTGAAGACGACCCTGATCCCGTTCTCGGTCAGGTACATGACCGCGTCCTCGAGCGCGTAGAGGCCCGACTGGTCCATATACGGGACTTTGTCGAAGCGCAGCACCACGACCTCGAGGTCGGGAAAGCGGCTCATGAGCTCCTGGAAACGGTTCGCGAAGCCGAAGAAGAGCGGGCCATCGAGGTGCTTGATGAAGACTTTGTCGCCGCGGCGGGCCACGAGGTCGCCCTCGTCCGCCCATGGGATCTCACGCGAGAATTCGCTGAGTGGCGCGGTGACCGTCCGATGCTCGATGACGTCGGAGATGTTCTTCATGAAGAGAAGAGCGGCGAGGACCATTCCCGAGCCGACTGCCACCAGGAGATCCACGAAGACCGTCAACAAGAGCACGATGACCATCACGGTGGCGTCAGCACGCGGGACCTCTGTCAGGTGGCGGAGGCCCTTGTAGTCGACGATGCCGATGCCGACGGTGATCAGGATTCCCGCCAGTACTGCGTTCGGAATCTGCCCCACCAGCGAACCGAGCCCGAGGAGCACGGCGAGGAGGAATCCCCCTGCGACCACACCCGAGAGGGGTGAAGTCCCGCCCGATTTGATGTTGATGACCGTACGCATGGTCGCCCCGGCACCCGGCAGACCACCAATCAGTGCGGCCGCCATATTCCCGATGCCCTGACCGACCAGCTCACGGTTCGAGTCGTGCCGGGTCTTGGTCATGTTATCCGCGACCAGCGACGTCAGCAGGGAGTCGATCGCACCGAGAGCGGCCAGCGTGACGGCGTACTCGATGATCACGGCCAGATGAGACAGGTCGCCGAGGATGGCGACGAAGCCGAGCTGGAGCTGCGGGAGGCCGGTCGGGATGGGACCCCGGGAACTGATGCGCAGGATCGAGCCCGCATCGAGCAGCACGAACGCGCCTACCGAGACGACGATCAGGGCGACCAGCGAGGAGGGGACCGCCTTTGTGATCCGCGGCAGACCGTAGATGATCGCGATCGTGATCAGCGCTACGGCGACCGAGGCGGGGTTGATGACGTCGGGAATCGTATCGAGCGAATGAATCGTGCCCATGGGCCCGCCGGCCGGTGCGGCGACCCCCAGGAACGGGAAGAGCTGCGTGATCACGATGATCACACCGATCCCGGACATGAAGCCGGAGACGACCGGGTACGGCATGTAGCGAACGTATTTTCCGATGCCGAGCAGGCCCATGCCGATCTGGATCACGCCCGCGAGCAGGAAGGTGGCGATGATGAGCGGGATCGCCTGCTCGAAGCTGCCCATGTAGGCGATGGCGTCGGCGATGACGACGGCCGATACGACGGTCATCGGAGCCGTGGGACCGCTGATCTGGGTTTTGGTACCCCCGAAGACGGACGCTACGATCGCGAGCGCGATGGCACCGTACAGGCCCGCGATGGCCCCCATCTCGGTCTGTTCCCCGAAGGCCAGCGCCAGGGGTAGTGCGACGACTCCTGCGGTCAGGCCGCCGAAGACGTTGCCGCGGGTATTGTCGAAGAATGAGATAGGACGAGCCATTGTGAGTCGTGAACGCTGTCTCGCCTACCGTGGACCAGGCGAAGAGTTGGATGAAACGGAAAGCGAGAATGATGTTCCGGCAAGACGCGCCGAAGTCGATAGACGAGGCTCCATTGGGCAAGCGAGCCGTACGATGGGAGTCAGCAGGTCGCGCGTCAGTAGGTGTACGTGACGCCCGTTCGCAATCGCGTGTCGAGGGCCGCGAGACCGTCCGGTGGTCGACTATCGTACCGGAGGTCGAAGCTGACCGTCAGCGCCAGCGTTTCGGTCACGCCTGCCGAGAGGCGAAGGTTCTCCAGGGCACGGAAGTCGCCGAAGTCCGTCAGGGCAGGCTGCATGTAGGTGGTCGACGTGATCACCAGGTTGTCCGTCGGCACCACCCGGAGCGTGAGGAAGTTGCTCCAGCGCATCTCCAATGTGCGCCTGGCGTGAACGGCGGTGTCGGGGAGTGCCAGCCGCTCGTACTCGAGGATACCGGAGGAGCCCGCTCCGAACTGACCCCATTCTCCCTGCGCAAACGCGGTTCGAACGCCGCCTCCGGCGACCGCGCGAAAGGTCAAACGTTGGGCCCGGTCGTAGTTCAGCTGCCCGAACCACTCGGGATCGAAATACCTCGAGACGGACGTGTACGACCGGCGGTAATGAAGCAGACCGTTCGACGCGAAACGACTCCGGTCGAGGAAGCCCAGGCCTCCGTTACCGACGATGAGGCGGGTCTCGGTCGGCGTCACGTTGTAGACACGCCCTCGAACGTCGAGGGCGATGAAATCGACGTTGCCCGTCCGGATCGACATGTCACCGCCCACTGAGCCGGACCGCCCGAGTGGGAGGCTATCTGTACGGAGGACCTCGATATTCACCTGCGCGTGAACCACCCCGGGGAGCACGCAGCATCCGGTGATGAGTACCGAGCAGAGGACGAGACGCTCGACGCGGCGGAGCCGTAGATGCGGAATACGCAACAACGCGGACGGTGGATGGGACCGGGACAACATACGGTAACATCAACGTTGCCGGTCACTGGATTGTCCGGTATACGGAACCTCGCCTCGGTCCAGCCGTCGGCGAGCCTCACGTCCTGTCTACCGAGATGCCTCCAGCGTCCGGATGGTTCTACACATGTTCGCTTCACTGGGTCGAACGACTCCTTTCGACAATCGCCCCCAGACATCGTCTTCGTCTGGTCGCATCCTTCCGCTGGTCTTCGGCTCGGTGCTGGCGCTGGCCCTCGTGGGGGCTGAAGTGCTCGCGGCGCAGCACAGCC
>Ga0181594_10000121_pt1 | contig 61622 bp, 39 predicted proteins | sample 071ome_18_FD_145603 | JGI IMG/M metagenome (GOLD analysis project Ga0181594, IMG submission 145603) | Coastal salt marsh microbial communities from the Groves Creek Marsh, Skidaway Island, Georgia - 071413BT metaG (spades assembly) | ecosystem: Environmental > Aquatic > Marine > Intertidal zone...
GAGGCGCTTGAGACGGGGGTCGGTCCGCTCGCAACCGGCCTCGACGAGGGCATAGGCGACGAGGGCGCGGGACCCGAGGGGGTATCCGCGCGTCACCGCACCGAGGCGGGCCGGGTCGAAGCGCTCGAGGAGATGCGCGGCGCCGGCCTCGATCGCTCGATCGACCGCGGCGGAGAGGGGCGTCTCCCCCGGCTCCTGAGCGGAGAGCCCGGGGGCGGGGGGGAGCAGGAGGAGGAGCAGGAGGAGGCGGACCGCGCCGCGGGGACTCTTCATTCGTCCCTCTCCCGCCGGAGGCTCGCGGGGGTCATTTCGCCGGCGTCGCCGGGGGGCAGGCGATCCAGATGCTCGACCCAGCCCGCGCGGGTCTGGGGTCCCCACTCGATCGAGATCTCCCGGCTCCCCCCCCCCGCCACGGGTCCGCGCAGGAGGAGGAGCACTTCATGGGAGGGGCGTCGCCGCGTGACGAGCTCGAGGGCGCTGATCCACTCCACCCACTCCCCGACCTCCTCCTCCCGGGGTGCCTCGGTCAGCCGAGCCCGGAGGAGCACATCCTTCCCCGGCTGGGCACCGAGCTGAGCTCCGGCGATGAGGAGTCCGCGCGTGAGCGGGCGGTACGCGGAGGTGGCTCCAGCCCCGGGAGCGAGTCGTTGGCCCGCGGACGCGAGCAGATCATCGAAGCGGGGATCGGCGAGGTCCTCAGGAGGGAGAGCCGGGATCTCCCGCTGGTGGGGCTCCTTGAGAAGCTCCGCGAGGAGGCCGATCTCCGGCAGGAGGAATCCGTCCGCCGTCCGCACCTCCCCCTCCAACGGGAGCTCCGAGCCGGCCTCCGAGAGCAGGATGAGGGTCTCGCCCGGGCGGCGACCCGACCCTCCTCCGAGAGGGTCCGAGATGGCCCCGTCCTCCACGCCCCCGATCCGGAGGTGGGCATGAGAGAGGCGATCCCAAAGCCGGGGGATCCGCCCGGGCTCCCGAAGAAGGTCCGCCGGATCGAAGGGGGCGTGGAGCTCGATGCTCAGGCGGCCGGGCGGCCCTCCGATCGGGGACGGGGTCGGCAACGCGGGGAGCCGAGCCAGGAGGAGTCGGGCCCAGTGCCCCGCCGGGGTCAGGGACCCCTGCGCCTCGAGGCCCTCACCCGGGACCCCGGCTTCCCCGTCCGCCAGGCCCGCCGGCACGAGCCGCAGCCAGTCCGACGGCTTCAGGGAGTGCGTCGCCGGATCCTCGAGAATCGGGTGGTACCGCGAGATCCAGGGGGCGAGGAGGCGGACCAGCACCGCGGGGGGAATCCCGCGATCGACGATCCGCTCGAGGGCGTCCTCCACCTGAGCCGTCAGAGGTCTCCCCGCTCCCGCGGTCCAGAGCGAGCGAAGAGCGCCGCGCGCATCGGTGATCTCGATCGCGCCCTCCTCGAGGCGAGCCCGAACCGCCGCGGTGTAGCGCGTGTCCGACCCGTCCTCCTCCGGGAGGGGCCAGCCTCCCCGCTGGTCCTCTCCGACCTCCGCGCGCAGGCGGCGCAGTCGATCCCCCCAGCGAGCGAGGTCCCGAGGGGCCTCAGCGGGGAGGAGCTCCGCCGGCAGCTCCTCGCGCCCCAGCGTGCCTCTCGCACGGTGCCTCCAGTGCTCGGGTGAGCGGCGGGCGAGGAGGAGGAACTCATCGAGGCCCCCGTCGGCGAAGCGCTGGACCTCGCCCGGAGAGGGGGCCCGACCGAGGAGGAGGATCGAGACGGACCACGCGTCCTCCAACACCCCCGGCTCGAGAAGGAGCCAGCGCCCGAGGAGGGTCGGAGGTGTCTCGACCCGCGCCACCGAACCCGCCGCTTCCGGATCGGCGCGGGGAGTCGGGGGGCGCGCGGTGCCCGACTCCGCGCGATCCGGAGTCGCGGAGGGGAGGGCGGAGATGGGAGCAGGATCCTCTCCCCGGCGACTCTCCTCCCCGCCCGGGCTCGAGAGTTGAGGGAGCGCCCATGCAGCGAGGAGAAGGGAGCAGGCGATCGCCGGGATGAAGAGCCGACGCCGGAGGGAAGGCGCAGAGGATACGGAGCCGCTGGAGACCGGCTCCTCGAAGAGGAGAGCCTCCCTCCGCCTCCCCACCTCGATCGGGCGGCCTCTCGCGGACTGACCCCGCGCACGCTCCCCGATCCCCGGAGCCGGGGCGTCTCCGTCCCCTCGCAGCTGGACGCTCAGGTCACCCAGCCCGATCGACTCCCCCTCGCAGACCTCGCCGCTGTGGACCCGGACGGAGCGGAGCGTCACCCCGTTTCGCGAGCCGAGATCGGTGATCCGCCAGCGCCCCCCCCCCCGGGGCCCCAGGGGAGCATGGCGACGGGAGATGGAAGGATGCCCGAGACGGATCTCGGCGCGGCGGCCCCGACCGAGCACCCCGCCGGTCGGCGGAACGGACACCTCGAAGCGCCCATCTCGATCCCGACCGATCAGCTCGACCAATGGGGGTCCCCCTCCCGCGCGCTCCGGATTCCCACCCCGCGCCCGACTCGACGGAGAACCGCGCTTCCGGCGGATCGGTTCCCCTCAGCGGTCCGCGGAGTAGTAGGGGTTGGTCCCGGAGGCGTGATCGGTCGCGTCGAAGATGTTGCGCACCTGAGGCAGCCGCTGACGGATCAGCTGCTCGACCCCCTGCCGAAGGGTGACCGAGGCCATGCCGCAACCCTGACAGCCGCCCCCCATCGAGACATAGAGATCCTGCTCCTTGACGTCGGTCACCTCGATGAACCCGCCGTGAGACGCGACCATCGGGTTGATCTCCTCGTTCAGAAGATTCTGCACCTCGACGAAGAGCTCCTTCTCGTCCGCATCCATCGGGCGACGGGCAGCCTCCTGGATGCGGTCGAGCTCCTCGAAGTGCTCTCGGACCGCGGCCTCGGCCGCCGGCACGATCTCGTGCCAGGGCTTGCCGGGCACCGGCTTGAGGAGGGTGATCGCGGCGTCCTGGATGAGGACCGCCTCGAGGCCGCCGATCTCGAGGATCGCGCGCCCCAGAGGTGAGCTCTCCGCCTCCTCGGGGGTGCTGTAGTACTCCGGACTCGAGGCGATCGTCCGATCCACTCGCAGGACGGCGGTGTCGGAGTCGTCGGAAACGGGATCGATCTCGATCCGCGGGCTCGCGGTCATGGGTTCCTCCGGTCGATTCTTGGGCTCCCCGGGGTCCGCGCCGCCGTGGGGGCGGCGGCGCTCCTGACATTCCATTCGATCAGTCCACCCGCCGCGGGACAAGCACTCCCGGTCCCGGAAGGCGGTCCACGCCCCCTGTTTCGGGACTCCCGTTCACTAGGCAACGCCCCCACAGGCCCTATCATTGGGGGGGCCTGAAACAGGCTCTGCCTATCGGAACGGTCAAAATCCCGCGCGTCGATTCATGTCGGTGCAGGTCGGTCCGGACCTGCCCTTCGCTGGAGCGCCCCTCCCGCTCACGATTGACGCGAGAAGCCCATCCCACGCTCCCCCTCTCTCGGCTGGGGGCCGTGTATGTGACGTGAAGCCATGCTCGCCAGACTCCTCATCGCCCTCCTCCTCGTCATCGGACTGATGCCGATCGCGACCGGGCCCCGGCTCGGCGCCCAGAACTGCGCGCCGAGCTGCTGGGTCCTGACCGGCCAGATCCTCGATGAGCAGGGCGAACCCATCGCCGGGGTCGATCTCGACCTCATCGATCCGCTCGGGCCCACCGACATCGGACTCAGCGGGGATGTGACCGCCCCGGACGGGTCGTTCAGCGTCACGATCACCGAGACGATCATGGTCGGCTTCTACGAGCTCCGCCTGAGCCCGGATCCCACCGGCAACCTCTTCCCCCTGACCGCTCCGGACATCTTCCTCGGGGGCGACACGCAGGTCGGGAGCTTCACGCTGCAGTCCGGCAGCCGCCTGAGCGGTCGGGTCGTCGACGAAGCGGGGAGCGGGCTCGAGTTGGTCGACATCGACTTCCACGATCCGGTGAGCGGTCTGCTGATTCCCACCAGCGCCGACATCACCGATGCCGATGGCTTCTTCTCGGTTCTGGTCGCACCCGCCAGCTACGACATCGAGTTCCGCACGACGATCGGCACGAACGGCGGACCCTATGTCCCCGTCGACCTCGCCGATGTCTCCCTCTTCGGAGATGTCGCCCTCGGCGATGTTGTCTTCGCGGATGGGCACCCCCTCCTCGGGCGCGTGCTCGACGAGTCGGGATCGCCCCTCGTCGGCGCGGACATCGATGTCCGGAATCCCCTGACCGGTCTGGCCATCTCGACCCCGGGGGACAACACCGACGCCGCCGGGAACTTCATCGTGAACGCCCCGTCAGGAGACTGGATCATCGAGATCGACCCGCCCGCCGGCCTCTCCCTCGTGCCCCGATTCGTCGAGACCACGGTTCTCCCGGGCACCGACACCGACCTCGGGGACCTCGAGCTCGCCGGCGGAGTGAGCTTCTCGGGGAAGACCGTGAACCCGACGGGCCAGCCGGTCCCCGATGTCGACCTCGACTTCGTCATCGCCGCGACGCAGATCGAGATCCCGACCGCTCACGACAACGCCAACGCCTCGGGTGACTTCGATGTCCAGGTCGAGCCCGAGATCTACGATGTGCAGTTCCGTCCCCCGTTCGCCTCCGGGTTCGCGCCCGTCGTGCTGGAGTCGATCTCCGTCACGAGCGACCTGGGTGTGGGCCTTGTCCCACTGCCCATCGGCCGTTCCCTCACGGGGACCGTGACCGACGGAGGGACCCCGGTCCCCGGCTGTCGGGTGACGCTCGAGATCGCAGGGACCGGCCTCGGCGCCTACACCTTCGGGAACCGGACCGACGCGAGCGGCGCCTTCGCGATCCGCCAGGTCCCGGGAATCTACGATGTGACGGTCTCCCCGCCGGCCTTCGTGGGCATCTCCCCGGTCACCTTCGCCGGGGTCGACCTCCTGACCGACTCGGTTCTCAACGTGGACCTCGCCGCCCCAAGCCCTCCTCCGGTCGCCCTCATCAGCTGCTCGGCCACGGGCCCGGACACGCTCATCACCTGGACGAACGGCGCGGGCGACTACGATGCCATCGAGGTCTCCCGCGGGGGGAGCGTCGTCGGCATCGTCGATGGGAGCAGCGAGAGCTTCGCCGAGTTCGCCCTCCCGGCCGGGACGCATCACTACGAGGTCCTGCCGCTCCGCGCGGGGCTCTCCTGCACCCCGGCGACCTGCAGCGTGGATGTGCCTCAGATCCCGACGGGCGTGTTCCTCCGAGGAGACGCGAACGCGTCCGGAGCGATCGACATCGCGGATGCGATCTCGATCCTCTCGTTCCTCTTCCAGGGGGGCGCGGCCCCCGGGTGCGCCGATGCGGCGGATGTGAACGACAACGGTACCGTGAACATCGCGGACGCCGTCGTGCTCCTCGCGCACCTCTTCGTCGGCGGCGTCGACCCGGCGGCTCCCTATCCGCACCCCGGTCCGGATCCGACCTCCGACGGTCTGCCCGCCTGCCCCTGACGCGCAGTCGGGGTGATCCCCGCCCGGGCGTCCCCTCTCCCGATCAGTTCGAGTTCGACTTCACCGGTCGGAAGGGATGGACCCACGCCGCGAAGGCCTGGGGGCTCCTCGACTGCACCCAGAGGCGCCCCCTCCCCTCGAAGCGGAGGATCAGCTGATCGGAGAAGAGGAAGGAGCGGATCTTCCGGGCGCGCTTCATGCCATAGCTCAGAGCGGGCTCCCAGGCGACGGCGAAGCCGTTGTCCACGACATACTCCCCGTCCACCTCGATCTCCTCGATCCCCCCGTAGCTGTTGAAGAAGAGCTCTCCCGTCCCGGTGACGCGCAGGACGAAGAACCCCTCGTTGAACAGCCCCCTGAGGCCATCGAACTTCGAGTCGCACTCGACATCCCCGGTCGAGGCGAGGTAGGCCCCCTTTTGGAGGAAGAGCTCCCCGCCGATCGATCCCATGTCGACACGACGAATGTCCCCCGCCGCGCCGGGCGCGAGGGCGAGCCGCGCCTCCTCCGCCTCGGTCGAGTACGTGTTCTGGAAGAAGCTCTCGCGGGTCAGCAGTCGTCGCCGGAGCCCCTGCAGGAGCCCCCCGCGGATCCCGGTGCGCATCCTGACCTCCGGGTCCATCCACGCGAGCGCCCCCGCCTCGCTCCTCACCTCCTCGCCCCGGCGAAGGGTGAACTCCACGAGGCTGTAGGAGGGGCCCTGCTCGATCGAGTGCTCCATCAGTTCTTCCTCTCCGGCAGCATCGGTCCGAGGGACTTCCCGAACTCGTTCGCCGCGTGCGACTGCACCCAGACCCGTCCCCGCCCGGAGAAGTGGAGGACCACACCCTCCCCGGCGAGGAAGGACTGCAGCCATGACCCGGCCGCCTTGCCGACCCGGTACTCGAGCGTGCTCTCGAACGCGACGAGGTGACCGGTGTCGATCACCATCTCCCCCTCGACTTCGAGCTCCTCGAGACGGCCGAAGGCCGAGACGAGGAGTGACCCGGTGCCGCGCGCGAGGAGGAAGAAGAGGGACTCGCCTGTGAAGAGGCCCTTGAGGCCCTGGAACTGCGTCTCGAGCTCGACCTCCGGGGAGGAGCCGAGGTAGGAGCCCCCGGAGGTGATCCAGTCGACGCTCCCGTCGAGCTCGATCACGCGGACATCCCCCGGGAGCGTCGGGGCGAGCCCCACCTCCCCGGGACCCTGCTCCGCGCGGTAGGTGGAGAGGAAGAAGCTGTCGCCGGCGAGGAGCCGCTTCGCCGCGCGCAGCACGCCCCCCTTCCCCCGCGAGCGCGTCGTGACATCGATGTCCACCCCGTCGCTCGTGCGGTACATCGCGCCCGACTCCGAGACGAAGCTCTCTCCCGCCTCCAGATGGACCAGCGCGGAGCGGAAGCCGCCGGAGGACTGAAGATCGATCCTCATGCCGATTCTCCCCTCAACCCCGCAGGAACGGGGTGACCCACTGCGCGAGCGCCGAGGCGTTCCGCGACTGGAGGTAGATCCGCCCCCGCCCGGAGAAGCCCAGCAGGAGCCCCTCACCGGAGAAGAGGGTCTGCTTCACGCCCCCCGCCCCGCGGAGGCGGTAGCCGACGGTCGGCTCGAAGGCGCAGACGTGACCGGTGTCGACGAGCAGGTCGCCGTCGAGCTCCCGCTCGACGAGGCCGCCGAAGGCGCTGAACCACACCTCACCACTCCCGCTCGCCTCGATCAGGAACGGACCGGAGCCGGAGAGGAAGCCCCGGAACCCGTAGAAGCGGGTCCGCAGGTCGATGCCGTCGGTCGCGGCGAGGAAGGTGCTCGGGGAGAGGAAGAGCTTCCCATCGTCGAGGCGGGCGCTCGTGACGGCGCCGGGGAAGGTCGGGGCGATGCCGACCGCGCCGGGCGCTCCCGCGGTGTACTCCGTGATGAACATCGAGGTCCCACCGAGGAGCTTCCTCGCGACGGAGCGGCCCACTCCACCGAGCAGCCGCCCGCGGAGCTCGAGATCCCCCTGGTACCAGTTCATCGCGCCGGAGGCCGCGCGGACCACATCCCCCGGATCGAGGTCGAAGCGGACCTCTCCGTAGTCGGGGTTTCCGTCGATCGTGCTCCTCAAGGCTCGCTCCTTCCGCGGTCGGACCTCTCACCCGGGCAGGATAGCGAATCGCCGCCAGCTTGCGGGCGGTCCCGTCGAAGTCGGTCCCCGCGGTCGAGGCGCGGGGGCTTCCGGCACCGGGATCCTATGGAGCTCAGAGCCGGGCGTGGCGCGGCTCGAGGAGCTCCACCGGCAGTCCGGCGACCTCCCGGAGGGCGGCCGTGACGTACTTCTCGATCATCTTGCCCCGCCACTGCGGCGCGAAGTCGGTGTTGCCGAGGGGATTCGCGCCATCCGCCTTGCGCGCGATCGCCGCCGCCTCCGCGATCGTCTCCTCGGTCAGCGGACGGCCGGAGATCGCCTCGATGCTCGCGGTGCAGCGGACCGGGCGCGACCCCACCGAGCCGAGCCAGATCTCCACCGAGTGGTCCGCCCGGGCGACGACGGCGGCGCTCAGGACCCCGAAGTCGATGCTCCCCCGTCGGCGCAGCTTCCAGAAGGCGGCGCGCTCCCCGGCCGGGGGGGGGAGCTTCACCTCGACGAGGATCTCGTCCGGTCGCTTGGTGAGGTAGTCCATCCCATCGTCGTGGAAGAGGTCGGCGAGAGAGAGCTCTCGGCGCCCCTCGCTCGAGGCGAGCACGATCGTCGCGCCGAGCGCGCAGAGCATCGGAACGGAGTCTCCGCTGGAGACCGCCCAGCAGCGGGGGGAGCTGGGCGCGACCCAGCAGGTCTCTCCCTCGGCCTTCATGCAGTAGGAGATGCTGCGGCGCCACTCCTCGTTCTGGTTGTAGTAGGTGCAGCGGGTGTCGAGGCAGAGGTTGCCGCCGATGGTCCCCGTGTTCCGCAGCACCGGGCTCGAGATGCTGGCGACGGCGGTCGCGAGGGCGGGGTGCCGCTCCCGCACGCGCGGATCCCGGGTGACCGCGTCGAGGGTCGTCGTCGCGCCGATGGCGAGTCCGCCCCCGGAAGTCTCGCAGATCCCGGAGAGCGCTTCGATGCGACGCAGGGAGACCACCGTCTTCGCCGACTGGTGACGCCGCTTCATGTTCGGCCAGAGGTCCGTCCCCCCGGCGACGATCCGCGTCCCCGCGGGGTCCCGGGCGAGGATGGCCGCGGCCTCCTCGATCGTCTTCGGAGCGTGGAACGCGAAGCTCGGAAGCCTCAGCATCAGCTCCCCCCCTTCTCGCGGAGCGCCTGCTTGCGCTCGGTCATGGTGCCGGTCCCCTTGCGGACCCCGGCCTCATCGATGTTGATCGCCTTGCCGTCCCCGCCCTGGGCGGGCGTCGGGACGAGGAGGGGGACGCCGAAGTCGACCTCGGGGAAGCGCGCCGGCCCGAAGCGGGCCTCCTTCCCCTTCCGCTTCGCCTCGAGCGCCGAGAGGACCATGTGCGGATGGATCGGCACCTGGTCGACCCGGACCCCCACCGCATCGAAGATCGAGTTCGCGACCGCCGGCATCATCGGGAGGAGAGGGCCCTGCCCGACCTCCTTCGCGCCGAAGGGGCCGTTGGGGTCGGGGTCCTCGATGATGTAGCTGGTCACGGTGGGCATGTCGTCGAAGGTGGGGCTCTTGTACTCGAGCAGCGAAGGGTGCTTGTGGACGAGGGCATTGGAGAGCCGCTTCGGGAGACGACGGAAGACCTGCTCCTCCATGATCGCCTCCCCGAGCCCCATGTAGACGGAGCCCTCGATCTGACCCATCACGAGCGCCGGATTGATGCACTTCCCGACATCGTGCGCCATCCAGACATGCTCGACCCGGTACACGCCGGTCTCCGGATCGACGACGGTCTCGACCACCGCCGCCGAGTAGCTGTAGGCGGGAGATGGTCCGACCCCCGCGCCGCGGTACCGCCCGGGAGAGCGGGGAGGGATGTAGCTGCCGGTGGTGCCGAGGGTGCCGAATCGGGACTCCGCGGCGATCACCGCGTCCTGGAACGACATCCCCTTCTCGGGGTCCTCCCCATCGAAGACGCGGCGGTCCGCGAAGATCAGGCGCCCGACCGGGACACCCAGCTCCTCCGCCGCGCCCTTCGCCACGAGGTCTCGCGCCCGCTCCGCCGCCTGGACCGCGGCGTTCCCCGCCATCAGCGTCACGCGGGACGAGTAGCTGCCGAGATCCACCGGGGTGAGGTCGGTGTCCGCCACGCAGAGGCGGATGTCCTTCAGGTCGATCCCCAGGATCTCCGCGACCACCGCGGCGACGACGGAGTCGGAGCCCTGCCCGATCTCCGTCTCTCCGCAGAAGGCCGCGACCCCGCCCGACCGGTCCAGCTTCAGCTGCACTCCGCTCTGGGGCATGTGGTTCCAGTAGATCGGAAGGCCCGCGCCGCTCAGGTAGGAGCCGCAGGCGAGGCCGAGCCCGCGCCCCTCGGGCATTCGGCCGTGGCGCTCGCGGAAGCCGCTCCCCTCCACCACCGCCTCGATGCACTTGCCGAGCCCCATGGAGCCGATCTTGAGCCAGTTCGAGGTCACGGAGCCGGCGGGGGCGAGCTGCTTCAGGCGCAGGTCCGCCGGGCAGAGGTCGAGGGCGTGGGCGATCTTGTCGAGGTGGACCTCGTAGCCGAAGCGCGGCTGCGGCGTGCCGTGTCCCCGCTTCGGACCGCAGGGCGGCTTGTTGGTGAACGCGCGGATCGAGTCGAACCGGTAGTTCGGGAGGTCGTAGGTCACGGTCTGGAGCGCCCCCGTGTAGTAGGTGCTCGCGACCCCGTAGCTGCCGTACGCCCCCCCGTCGAGGGCGGTGCGCAGGTGCTGCCCGACGAGGGTCCCATCCCGCTTCACCCCGGTCTTCATGTGCATCAGCACCGGGTGACGGCCCCGGTGACAGTAGAAGACCTCCTCCCGCGAGAGGCTGATCTTCACCGGCCGCCCGAGCTTCAGCGCCATCTTCGCGGCGCAGATCTCATGGTTGAAGGGGTCGGACTTGCCGCCGAAGCCGCCCCCGTTCGGGGTCGCGATGACGCGGATCCGTGAGGCCGGGAGATCGAGGACCTTCGCGAGGGAGCGGTGGAGGTAGTGCGGCGTCTGGGTCGACGAGTACACGGTGACGCGGTCGGTCTCCTCGGTGAGGGCGACGGTCGCGTGCTGCTCCATCGGCAGGTGGGTGTTCCCCTCGAAGTAGAGGGTGTCCTCGAAGATCTCGTCCGCCTCCTCGAAGGCGGCCTCCACATCGCCGAACTCCATCGAGAGCTTCTTGTGGAGGTTGCCCTCGTCCCCGTAGTCGTGGATCCGGGGCTCCGGGTTGGCGACCGCCTCCTCCACCGACGCGATGGTGGTGAGGGCGCGGTACTCCACCTCGACCGCCAGCGCCGCCTCGTAGGCCTGCTCCTCCGTCAGCGCCGCGACGGCGACGACGGGGTCGCCGACGAAGCGGACCCGGTCGACGCAGAGCGCGTGCTCGTCCTGGCTCACGGGGAGAATGCCGAAGGTGTTCGGCATGTCCGCGCCGGTGAGGAACCCGAGGACTCCCGGCATCGCCGCGGCCCGCGCCGTGTCGATCGAGGCGATCTCCGCGTGAGGCATGGTGGAGCGGACCAGCTTCATGTGCACCATGCGCGGGAAGCTGAGGTCATCGGCGAAGCGGGTCTGCCCGGTCACCTTGGCGCGGCCATCGACCCGGCGGAACGGAGTCCCGACGAGGCGCAGGGCGTCCCCGTTCTTCGGATCGTGCGGCGCTCCGACCGCGGCGTCGGAGGGGCTCTTCACCTCAGGCATCGCCGCCCTCCTCCCCCGGGAGCGGGGTCCCGTGGATCGCGGTTCGCGGTGGACGGAACTCGTGATCCCCCCGCATTCGCGCCGCGGCCCACTCGACCCCCTCGAGGATCTTGTGATAACCGGTGCACCGACACAGGTTCCCCGCGAGGGCCTCGACGACCTGCTCGCGCGTCGGAGCCGGGTTCTCCGCCAGCAGCCCCTTGGCCGCCATCAGGATCCCCGGCGTGCAGTAGCCGCACTGGGCCGCGCCGAGGTCCGCGAAGGTCTCCTGGAGAGGGTGGAGCTCGTTCCCCACCATCATCCCCTCGACCGTCTCGATCGCGTGCCCTTCGCACTCGGCGGCGAGCTCGAGGCAGCTGAGGACGGGGCGGCCGTCGATGAGGACCGTGCAGGTGCCGCACTCCCCCAGCTCGCAGCCGTGCTTCGTGCCGGTGAGGTCGAGTCCCTCACGGAGCACCTCCAGCAGGGTGTGGTGGACGGGATGCGCGATCACGCGCTCCTCACCGTTCACGCTCAAGGTCGAAGTGACCACGCTGTCGGACATCGAACCCCCTCGGGAGGATGTCCGGGTCGGGCGCGGGAGGCCCGCGCCGAGCCCGGGAATGGTCGCGCCCGCGGGGGGCGCGGCGGCCGGCTCCCTGCCCGACGGGGCGGGCCGGCTGCGATGGACGAAGATGAGCGGCGGAGCTCCAGCCGCCGCACCGATCAGACGACCGGGGTCGCCTCGCCGGGTCCGGGGACCTCGGCCTCGGTCCCGATGATCCGGTTCCGCTCGTCGACACGGATGACGCGCGACGAGTGCCGCCTCGCCTCCTCATCCGCGAGCTCCACCCAGCTGGCGATGATCACCAGATCCCCGGGGCGGTTCTGATGGGCCGCCGCACCGTTGATGCAGACCACCCCGGAGCCGGCCGAGCCCTCGATCGCGTAGGTGATGACCCGCGTGCCGCGGGTGATGTTCCAGATGTGCACCTGCTCTCCGGGCAGGATGTCCCCGGCCTCGAGCAGGTCCCGGTCGATGGAAACGCTTCCCTCGTAGTGGAGATCGGCGTGGGTGACCGTCGCGCGATGGATCTTGGCGTGGAGCATTGTCCGGCGCATCGACCCCCCTCCCCAAGTGCAGGACGGCCCCCGCCTGAGGGGAGCATCGCCCGATCCGGGATTCTAGCCCCGCGGGCAGGCGGGGAAACCGAAAGCGGTCTCGCCGCCCCCCACCCGAGCCGTGAGGAGTGCCTCGAGAAGGGGAATCGCAAGGGGAAACCGCCGTCGCGGCCCGGGTCGGCGCCTCTAGTGGAGGAATCCCTGCGTCCACCCCGGGGCCTCGCACGAAGCCATGATCAACGGGCACAGAAGATGGCGCGGGCGGAACCCGGGCTGCCTGCGCCTTCCCTCTCCCCACCCCCCACGAAAGGGGCGCCCCATGGCCGACACTCAACACACCCAGACCTGGCCCGACCTCGCGATCGGACTCTATGACCGCCTCACCGGCCGGGAAGCCGAGATCACCTACGAGATGGACGGCCTCGAGATCAGCGTCCCCAGCGGCACCGGCGCGAAGGCGGAGACCGCCGACTGGAAACTGAACGGCTCGGTGACGATCCGCACCCGCGACCGGAGCAAGTCCCCAAACTGAGGATGGTCGGCCGGCTCGAGGGCACCCTCGACGGTCGACCGGTCGCCCTGCTCGCTTCGGGCGACACGCTGACCCTGCGGATCGGGGCCTGGACCTCGGCGCGCGCGATCCTCCGCGCCCGCCGGGGGATCCCCGGAGCTCCGGTGGACTTCCTCCGCTGGGCCGGGATCCGTTTCCGGGTCCAGCTCCCCGGGCTTCCCCCGCTCCCCGCGTTCCTGCGAGCACACCGTTTCCCCGGGCGCCGGGCCGTCCCCGTGGGCGGCTCGGAGGGGCCCGAGTTGGTTGCTTGAGGAACCTGCTTCTGCCAGAATTTCAGTGCGGGCCTGTCGTTACCGCGAGAGCGGTGCCGAAAGGCCCGCTCCCGGTCCCGGGGAGCGTTGCCCGGGACCGCCGCTCTCCCCGGAGCCCCGCAGGGCTCCTTGAGCGATGGGATCGCCCGCTCCGCGCGCAGGGACGCCTGCGGAGAGGGCTCCCCCGCTCCCCCCCGAAGTCGAGAGGGTAGGCATGGCCTCCACCGAAGAACACGCCGACACCGGACAGACGATCTCCTTCCGGGCGGACCCCTCCAGCTACAAGCACTGGAAGGTCGAGTTCGACGGCCCGATCTGCAAGGCCTACATGCAGGTCGACCCCGAGCACCCCCTGAAGGACGGCTACGAGCTGAAGATGAACAGCTACGACCTCGGCGTGGACATCGAGCTCGCCGACATGGTCCGCCGTCTCCGGTTCGAGCACCCGGAGGTCAAGGTCCTCATCATCGCGAGCGGCCACGCACAGGTCTTCTGCGCCGGGGCGAACATCGGGATGCTCGGACTCAGCTCCCACGCGTGGAAGGTGAACTTCTGCAAGTTCACCAACGAAACCCGCTGCGAGCTCGAGGACCTCGCCGCGCAGACCGGGCTCCGGACGATCTGCGCCGTCACCGGGCCGTGCGCGGGGGGCGGCTACGAGCTGGCGCTGGCCTGCGACGAGATCTGGCTGATCGATGACGGCAACTCTGCGGTCTCCCTCCCCGAGACCCCGCTCCTCGGCGTGCTCCCCGGGACCGGAGGCCTGACGCGCCTCGTCGACAAGCGCAAGGTCCGCCGCGACCGCGCCGATGTCTTCTGCACCCTCGCGGAGGGATTCAAGGGGAAGCGGGCGGTGCAGTGGGGACTCGTCGATGCCCTGGCCCCGCGCTCGAAGTTCTGGGAGAAGCTCGATGCCCACGCCACGGCGCTGGTGGACGAGGTCCCGGACCGCGGCGTCGACGCCGGCGTGGCCTGGTCCCATGTCGAGCCGACCGTCGAAGGGAACACACAGCGCTACTCCACCCTCTCCGTCGAGTATCACGACGATCGCACCGCGACCCTGACCGTCGAGGTCCCTTCCGCGGCGGACTGCCCCACGGATCCGTCGGCCATGATGGCCCAGGGATGCGAGTTCTGGCCCTTGCGCTTCGCACGGGAGCTCGAGCACGCCATCCTGGACCTCAGGATCAACCACTCCCTGACCGGCCTCACCCTCCTGAAGTCGAAGGGCTCCCTCAACGACATCCTCGCCTGGGATGGCGCGCTCCTCGCGGCCCGCGGCCACTGGTTCGTCGATCAGGTCGTGAACCTGCTGGAGAACGTGTTCCAGCGCGTCGAGCGCTCGAGCTGCAGCTTCTTCGCGCTGATCGAGGAGGGGAGCTGCTTCGGCGGCACCCTGCTGGAGCTCGCGCTCGCCGCCGACCGCGTCTACATGCTCGATGAGGACGGCGTGGAGATCGAGCGCAACGAGTTCAACGACGGCCTCCTCCCGATGACCACGGGGATCAGCCGCACCGCCTGCCGACTCCTCGGCGAGGAGGAGCTCGCCGCCTCGGTCGTCGGGAACCACGAGCGCCTCGATGCGATCGGCGCGGACGACGCCGGACTCGTCACCGAGGCGATGGACGAGATCGACTTCGAGGACACCGTCCGCATCCAGATCGAGGAGCGGGCGAGCCTCAGCCCCGACTCCCTCACCGGCATGGAGGCGAACCTCCGCTTCGCCGGACCGGAGACGATGAAGAGCAAGATCTTCGGTCGCCTGAGCGCCTGGCAGAACTGGATCTTCATCCGACCGAACGCCACCGGTCCCCAGGGCGCGCTGACTCTGTACGGGAAGCCCGAGCGACCGCAGTTCGAGTGGAGCCGGGTGTAGTTCCGGGAGCGAACCCCGGTTCTTTCCCGAGCCTCCCCCGACCGGCGGCTCCCCCCCGCGAGCGGGGCGCCGCCGGTCACCATCCCACGCCGGATCCGCGCGCCGAACGACCGCCCGAATGCGGCGCAACCACTGCTCCGGTGTGCTATTCTTCCTGTTCACGAGCGGGCGAGGTCTCGACCTCCGCGACGCGCGGAGATCGATCGGACACGGTCCGCGGCCGGTCCCCCACGGGATCGTCCGTCGACCTGCGAAGGAGACGGCATGGGCAAGGTCGACCTGAACGCGAAGATCCCGAACAACGTCGGTCTCGCCGACGACCGGCGACTCTGCCGGGCGCTCGAGCACTGGCTGCCGCTCTACATGGAGTGGTGGAACGACATGGGCCCGGCCGGCTTCCAGACGAAGGACATCTACCTGCGCACCGCGATCTCGGTCGAGGCCGGCGGCTGGGCGAACTTCGACTACGTCAAGATGCCGGACTACCGCTGGGGGATCTTCCTCAGCCCGCTCGATCAGGACCGCAAGATCGGCTTCGGCGATCACTTCGGCAAGCCGGCGTGGCAGGACATCCCGGGAGAGTACCGCGGGAACCTCCGCCGCATCATCGTGACGCAGGCGGACACCGAGCCCGCCTCCGTGGAGCAGCAGCGCTTCCTCGGCTCGATCGCGCCCTCCCTCTACGACATGCGCAACCTCTTCCAGGTCAACGTGGAGGAGGGCCGGCACCTCTGGGCGATGGTCTACCTCCTGTTCCGCTACTTCGGGCGGGACGGGCGCGACGAGGCGGAGGAGCTCCTCTCCCGTCGCTCCGGGGACGAGGACAAGCCGAGGATCCTCAACGCCTTCAATCAGGCCTGCGATCACTGGCTGAGCTTCTTCTGCTTCACCCACTTCACCGACCGTGACGGCAAGTACCAGCTCGCGTCCCTCTCCGAGTCCGGCTTCGATCCGATGGCCCGGACCTGCGACTTCATGCTCACGGAGGAGGCGCACCACCTCTTCGTCGGGGAGACCGGCCTCGACCGGATCATCCGTCGCTCCGCGGAGCTGACCAAGGAGACCGACGGGGACCCGCGCTCCGCGGGCGGGATCGACCTCGAGCTGATCCAGCGCGCGATCAACTACTGGTTCACGTACTCCCTCGACCTCTTCGGCAGCGAGATCTCCTCGAACGCCTCGAACTTCTTCTCGGAGGGGCTCAAGGGCCGCTTCAAGGAGGAGCAGCGCTACGAGGACCACATCATGAAGGACGGGGTGAAGCCCCTCTCCCTCGTGAAGAACGGCGCGGTGGTGCAGGAGGAGATCCCCTACCGCAACGCCATGAACGAGGTCCTGCGCGAGGAGTACATCAACGACTGCGAGCGAGCCCTCCGGAAGTGGAACCGGACCCTCGAGAAGGTCGGCGTCGACTTCCGCGTGAAGCTCCCGAGTCGGCGCTTCCACCGGCACCAGGGCCTCTACGCGGACTACATCTTCGATCCGGAGGGGAACCTCATCACCGAGGAGGAGTTCAAGGCGAACGAGCGGAACTGGCTCCTCGGCCCGGACGACAACGACTACCTCAGCTCGATCATGCATCAGGTCATCGAGCCCGGGAAGATGGCGAACTGGATCGCCCCGCCGTCCCGCGGCATCAACGGTCAGGACCTGGAGTTCGAGTACGTCCGTCTCTGAGGGACGACCGCGGGCACCAGTCCGACGGAGGAACGGGCGAGAGGGTCGAGCCCCTCTCGCCCGTTCCCCATCGGGGACTTCGGGCCGACTCCGAGAGGAGATCGATGCGCACCCTGATCTTCGGCGATGTCCACGGCTGTGCGTCCGAGCTCCGCGCGCTCATCGCCGCCTTCGATCCCCGGCCGGGGGATCGGCTCGTCTCCGTGGGGGATCTGATCCGGAAGGGCCCGGACTCCCCGGGCGTGGTCCGGACCCTGCGGGGGTGGACGGAGCGCGGGGTGCGGGTCGAACATGTCCTCGGCAATCATGAGGTCCACCTGCGCCGCAGCATGCGAAGCGAGGAGGGAGGCTCCCTGGAGCGGGACCTCCGCACCCTCGTGGAGGCCCTGACGGAGGAGGAGCTGGAGTGGCTGCTCCGCGCCCCCCTTCACCTCCACGACCCGTCGGTCGACGCGAGAGTGATCCACGCCGGCGTGATGCCGGGCTGGACGACCCTCCCCGATCCGGACCCCGCGATCGCGGAGCGATGGGACGCGGAGCGCATGGACACGATGGTGCGGGTGCGGAGCCTCGCCGGGCCGGGTCAGAGGAGGCGGGTGACGAAGGTCCGAGGGGATGGAGGGCGAGGGAGAACCCTCGACCTCGCCCTCGACCTCCCGCTCCCGAAGGCTCCCCCCGGGGGGCACCTCGAGATCGCGGAGGTGGAGGTCGAGGAGGGCTCCTTCCTCGGGCTCCGGGAGATCGGCGCGGGGGATGTGAACTGGCCCACCCTCTATGACGGCCGCTTCGGCCATATCTACTTCGGGCACCAGCCATTCCTGAAGGTGGACGCGCCGATGCGCTTCCCCCACGCGACGGGCCTCGACCTCGGCTGCGTCTACGGTGGCTGGCTCGCCGCGGTCGTCCTGGAGCCCGGTCGAGAGCCCTCACCGCTCCTCGTCGCCGCGGAGGCCGAGTACTCCCGCTGGGGGTTCTGAGCCGGTCCCCCCTCAGTCCCGATCGGTGAGCGGGGGCTTCCCGTCGATGCGCGCCTCGAGGTCCGCCACGGTGTGGATCAGGGTGGCGATCGCCGCCGTCCCCAGCTCGAGCTCACGGGGATTGACGTTCTCCGGGGAGTCGATCGTCGTGTGGTGGAAGTCGAAGTAGCGGCTCGGGTCCGGCACGAATCCGACCGCGAGGACGCCATCCCGAGCCAGCGGGGAGATGTCCGCCCCGCCCCCGCCCATGAAGAGCCTCCCCGCCCCGAGCTCGGAGAGCCCCTCGACGAGCGCGGCGAGGTCCTCGCGCACCTTCCCCTCCACCGCCGTCGAGAAGCCGCGCGGAGCGAAGCCGCCGCGGTCCGACTCCAGCGCCATCACATGGGTCTCGAGCTCGTCCTTCACCCGCGCGTGATAGTCTCGTCCACCGGCCAGACCGTTCTCCTCGTTCATGAAGAGGACCACCCGGATCGTCCGCCTCGGGCGGAGGTCCAGGCGCTTGAGGGTCGCCGCGGCGATCAGCGCGTGGCAGCTCCCCGCGCCGTCATCGTGGGCCCCCGGTCCGACGTCCCAGCTGTCGAGGTGCCCCCCCACGAGAACGATCTCCTCGGGCAGCTCCCGCCCGATCACCTCGCCGATGACGTTCGCCGACTCGACCGGCTCCTCGGTTCGACAGTCGAGCTCGAGACGCACCACGACCCGCTCACCCTTCGCCAGCCAGCTCGAGACCCGATCGGTGGCCGCGGTGGAGAGCGCGACGGCCGGAATCCTCTCGACCCCCTCCCGGTAGCGCATCCCACCCGTGTGGGGATGGTCATCGACCCGGGTGGTCATCGAGCGGGTGATGCTCGCCACCGCGCCGAGCGCCGCGGCGTTCGCGGCTCCGTTGGAACGGTGCTGGACCGCCTGTCCGTAGGCGGCGAAGGGATCGAGGAGCGCGCTCTGCATCGGGGTGTCGTAGAGGACGATCCGCCCCTCCGCCCCCTCCCGGCCGAGGGCGTCGAGCTCCGGGAACCCCGTCACGCGCACGACCTCCGCGGTGATTCCCCGGGTCGGCGTGCCGATGCTGCCTCCGAGCGCCAGGATGGGCAGCTCCTGCCCGGCGTAGAGGGACGGCTCCACCACGACCAGTCGCTCCCGCTCACCCCTCACCCAGCGAGGAACGGTGACCGCCTCCCGCCGGACGTTCTCCAGCCCCAGCTCACGCATTGTCCGCTCCGCCCACTCGACCGCTCTGTCGGCGCTCGCGGAGCCGGACAGCCGCCGGGGCGCGACCCGACAGAGCTCCTCCAACGCGGCCATCGTGTCTCCTCGCTGGAGGAGCTCCCCGGAGAGGCGACGGGCCAGCGACCGGATCCCCGCGACCGAAGACTCCTCCGCTCCCGCCGGGGGTGGGCTGGATGGAGCGGGCGCCGCGACCGCGAGGAGCAGGGCGGGGACGAGGAGCAGGGTGGGAGCGAGACGCGAGAGCGCGGTCGACATGGCGGACCTCCTCGATTCGTGGGTGGGGAGGCATTCTGCCCGCTCCCGGCAGAACCATCCACGAGTCGGAGGGGTCAGGGGCCGAGGCCGAGCTCTCCGCGCACCTGCGGCGGAGCCGGCCAGCGTCCGGACGGCACGAGCTCCCCGCGCAGGACGCGGGCGAGCGCTTCCTGGTGCGGGCGTCGGTAGCCGTAGGCGGTCAGGACGGTGAAGTCCTGACGGGGAAGTCGCGCGAGCTCCCCCGGATCCCCCAGGTGGATGACGCAGAGGCGTGGGTTCCACTCCACCGCGCTCAGGAGGAGCTGCCGACGCGCCTCGCTCGCGGGGAGGCCGAGCGTGGCGAGGAGGATGCCGTCCCGCTCGATCGACCGCGTGGCGGCGCGGGCCAGCTCCTCGGAGGTCGGCTCGGAGGAAACGAGGAGGCACTCGACCCGCTCCCCGAGGAGCTCCGCGAAGGGGAGGAGGTCCTCAGCCCGCAGCGGATCCTCCGCGGGGGTGAGCCCTCTCGGGGCCGGCAGGATCAGGAGCCAGCGCTCTCCCGGGGGGATCGGGATCGGCGCGGCCCCCTGGCGAAGGAGGGTGACCCCCCCCTCCGCGATGCGGGTCGCGACCGCGGCCCCATCGATCGGCCCGCCCGCGCCCCGGAGACGGGGGAGCTCCGCGAGGCGGGCGGAGACCATGGCGTCCTCGCCCGCTCCGATCGCATCGAGATGGCGCCGGGCCCGCAGCATCGCCTCGCGGCCGTGGCAGAGACAGAGGACATCGTGACCGGCGCGAACCGCCGCCTCCACCCGCGCCTCGATCGGGTGCTCCCCGACGGCCCCCATCTCGAGCGCATCGGTCATCGCCACGCCGGCGAAGCCGAGGCGACCGCGCAGGACCTCGTCGACCACCGTACGCGACGCGGTGGCAGGAGCATCCGGATCGAGGCCCTCATGGATCAGGTGCGCGGTCATGACGGCGGGGATCCCCCCGGCGATGGCGACGGCGAAGGGCTCGAGATGCCGAGACTCATCCCCCGGCGGGATCCGCGGCAGCGCGAGGTGCGTGTCGAGGTCGGCCGCACCAAGCCCGGGAAAGTGCTTCGCGACGGTGAACACCCCCTCCTCATGGTGTCCCGCCGCGAGCTCGACCGCGAGCTCACCCACGAGGGCGGGGTCAGCGCCGAAGGAGCGGCAGCCGATGCCGGGGTTGTCGCTCCGCACCGTGAGGTCGAGCACCGGTGCGAGGTTCCCGTCGATCCCGAGGGAGGCGAGCTCCCGCCCGGAGACGCGTCCCCACTGACGGGCGAGAGCGAGCGCCTCCGAACGGTCGTTGGCGGCGAGCGCGCCGAGTGTCAGGTTTCCGGGGAAGACGGTGCACTCACGCTCGAAGCGGGTGACCGCACCACCCTCCTGATCGACCACGACATGGAGCCCCGCGCCGAGTCGATTTCGCAGCGCCTCCACGAGAGCACGGACCTGCTCCGCGCTCTCGATGTTCCGGCGGAACAGGACGATCCCACCGGGCTCCACCTCACGGAGGAGCTCATCGTCCTCCGAGGTCAGACGAGGGCCGTCGAGAGCGATCCACAGACGGTCACCGGCGGTGCGCATCGGACTCCCCATCGCTCTCCGGCCACCCGGGGGCACCGCTCGCGGTCCCTCCCGGGAACAGCGCGATGACGACCATCGTCACGAGCGCGCAGATCGGGATCCGCCAGACCCACGCGACCCAGACCTGATCCCAGATCGTCTGCTGAAGGAAGAGGAGGACGCCCAGCGCTCCGCCGACACACAGCCCCGCGACCGCGCCCGCCCCTCGTCCTCGACGGGAGAGGAGCGCCATCGCGAACAGACCGAGGAGAGCGCCGTAGACGATCCCCATGGAGGAGAGCGCGACCTCCACCAGACTCAGCCCCTGCTCCGCATGCTCGGACTGATGAACGGAGAATCCGATCGCACCTCCCACGAGCAGCGCCGCGATGACGACGTTCCCCCGGCGGGCGCGGGAGCTCGTTCCCGCCTCCGAGCTCGCGTCCCTGCTCGACGACGCGACCGCGATGTCCACGGTCCAGGTCGCGCCGATGGCGCAGATCGCGGAGTCGAGGCTCGACATCGCAGCGGCGAAGAGCCCGGCCACGACCAGGCCCCGCCACGGGTCCTCCATCCGATCGCGAACGAAGCTGGCCACGAGATCCTGCCCGCCCGCACCCCCACCCTCGAGGGCATGGAGGGCGGCGAGGCCGGTGCCCACCGAGAGGAACAGGACGACCACGGGGATGTTCACGAACCCGCTGCTGACGAGCGCGGCGCCGCCCGCCCTCCCGGTCCGGGTGGTGAGGAGCCTCTGCACCATGTCATGGTCGGTGGAGTGGGTCGCGAGGGTGAGGAAGAACCCACCCGCGACCGCCGAGACGACGAAGCTGCTGGAGGCGAGGAGTCCGCGGAGTCCTCCGTCGAGCTCGAGCTGGAGGAGCCTCGCCGCATCCTGATCCCGCGTCCACTCGAGGAGCGCCGCCGCGCCACCCGGTGCCTGCGCGGTGATCGCGGCGAGGATCGCTCCCGCCCCGCAGAGGAGGACGAGCCCCTGAAACGCATCGGTCCAGATGACCGCCCGGATCCCCCCGCTCACGGCATAGATCGCCGCGATTCCTCCGCAGCCCAGGACCGCGACCTCGAGGGAGAGACCGGAGACGAGGGCGAAGGCGGTCCCCGCGATGAAGAGGCGCACGGACGAGGCGAAGAGTCTCCCCACAAGGAAGGTCCACGCGGTGGCGAGGCGGGCGGAGGGTCCGTAGCGCTGGCCGATGAACTCGTAGACCGTGCGGACCCCGCGGCGGTGGTAGAGCGGAATCACCCAGATCCCCAGGACGAGGCGGGCGAGGATCGAGCCGACCCCGAACTGCAGGTAGGTCCAGGCGAGGGCGCCGTAGGCGCTCTCGGGCACCCCGATGTAGGTCGCCGCGGAGAGCTCGGTCGCCACCAGGCTCAGGAGAACGGCCGGGGCGGGAATCCTCCGCCCGCCGAGGAGGTAGTCCTCCTCTCCGCCCCGCCGGGTGGTCGCGAGACCGATCCCGAGGACGATGAGGGCGTAGACCGTGATCGGGAGGATGTCGAGCGCTGACATGGGGGCAGGATACCGGACCGCTCCCCGGATGGCAGGAGGATCACCGCCCCTTCGGGCTCCGGAACGGGTTCCCCTCCGCGAGAGGAGCGGGGAGAATCCAGGGCATGAACAGCCATCTGGAAGACTGGTGCGAGGGAGAGGTTGACGCGCGCATCGGCGCGCTCTTCGGACCGGAGCCCCTCGCCGGGATCGCCGAGCTCGTCGCGGTCGCCGAGGCCGATGAGGAGATCGAGTCCCAGCTGGTGGAGGTCCTCCAGGCCTCTCTGGACGATCCCGTCGATGTCACCATGGGGACGGCGGCCGTCACCCTCGTGCTCGGTGAGATCGGGAGCCATGAGGCGATCGGCGCGCTCATCGCGGCGCTGACCTCGGATGATGAGATGATCGTCGCGGCCGCGATCCGCGCCCTCCGGCGGATCGGCGCCCCCGCCCTCGAGGCCCTGCTGGAGCTTCTCGACGACCCCGAGATCGATGCGGATGTCGCGCAGTCGATCGTCGAGGCCCTCGAGGGAGTCACCCTCCACGAGCTGGCCGACCTCCGCGCGGAGATCGAGGCGCGGCTCCTGCAGGAGCTGCTGGAGCCGGGGCTGCGCTCCCGGAGGAGGGAGGCCGCGGCCCTCGCGCTCGCGCGGCTCGGAGTGAGGCGATCGAGGCCGGTGATCGAGCGCATCTCTTCCGAGGAGTTCCGTCAGGGGAACGCCTTCCTCCTCGAGGCGATCGAGCTCCTCGAGGAGCATCCGGACGGACTCCCCTGCCCCGCCGCGGGTCCGTGGCAGGAGGACCTCCGCTGGGCGGATGCCGGCACCCTCCCCGGCGGCGAGCTCGAGGAGCCCGAGGCGGATGGGGACGACCCGATCGCCGCGGCCGATCCCGGCAACAACTGAGCGGCGCGCCGCGAACGCGGGCGTGAATGGAGAAGGGCCCGGTCCTCCCGCGGGAGAACCGGGCCCTTCCTGTTCGCCCCGCGCGGGAGCCGACGGCCCCCCGCAGGCTCAGACCTCCGCGAAGAAGTAGCGCCCGAGCACCTGCAGGCGCTCCTCGTACTCATCCGGTTCGATCAGCCAGAGCGCGCCCGCCACGGAGCTCAACAGCGAGTTGCCGTCCTGGGGCGTGAAGCAGAAGCCGTAGATGTCGTGGTCGCCCACCACCGTCAGCGTCTCGTGCGGGATCACGGTCTGGTTGAGGATCCGCCCGAAGAAGCCGTGGTCGCGCCCGAAGCTGAAGACCTGGTTCGCGGACTTCTTGTAGGTGAGGGCGAGGCGGTCGTTCTCCTTCACCTGCTCGAGGATGCGGGAGACCGAGGTCGGCTCCTGCACGCGGAGGTGGAAGCGAAGGGTGTGCATGTACTGGGAGTTGAGCTTCACCGCGCTGGAGAAGAGGCGGGGGAACTCGATGTCCAGGGTCTGGAAGAGGTGGTACGCGTCCCGCGCGTGGTGGGTCCCGAAGGACTCCTCCTTGTGCTTCCCGACCTGAGGGCTCGGCGCGTAGCCGGCGTCCTGACTGACATCGTTCGCGCGCCGCATGCAGACGAAGTCGGCGGAGACGAGGTTGTCCATCCGTCGGCCGTTGTCGCAGGCCATCGTCTGGATGATCGCGGCCAGGTTGTGGGTGTTGCAGCTGACGACATGGAGGAAGCGATCCTCCCGCGGGTCGAGCGCGGCGTCGTTGATCCCGCGCGCATACATCTTCCCGAAGCCGAACTCAGAGCCCTGGGCGATGAAGCCCTTCACCCCGGACGCGGAGGAGTAGAGCGACTCCTTGTTGGCGATCCCCGCCCCCGACGGCGTGCAGTCGATCACGACGCTCGCGCGCTCGATCGCCTCGGCGGTCTCGAAGGTCGGGAGCATCCCGAGCTTCTCGAAGCCGGACATCGCCTCGTCCCCGGTCGCGAGCCGCGCTCCGCGCTGCAGGAGGTCCTGGACCTTGGACCGATCGGTGTAGAGCGGCGTCCGCTTGTTGAAGGTGATCTCGTCGAGGCCCAGCTCATTCTTGAGGTGACAAAGCAGACCGATGAGGGGCTCACCGATCGTCCCGGTCCCCACGACGTGCACGATGTTCGGCACCTTGGGTTCCTTCCCCTGCCCCCCGGACCACCTGAGGCGTGAGCACCTCGGGGATCGATGTCGGGGGGGAGGCCCGCCGAACGGCGGGCCGGTTCGCGCGGTGGCACCACTGGGTCAACATGACACCGGGGCCTCACCGCGGACTCTCCCCTCACATCGTATCGCGCCGCCCTTCGGGGTTGAAGCGCGGCCCGGGATCTCAGCGGGAAGTTCCCGGAGCCCCCGGGAATGGAGAGCGGGCCCGACCGGTCTCACCGGTCGGGCCCGCCCCGCCTGTCACTGGAAGTCCGTCGCCCGAGAGCCCCTCAGGGCCCTCCGGGATCAGTTGTTGAAGTCGATCTGGATCTGGTCGATCACCGGCGCATCGGTCGCAGTGGTGTAGAGGAGGACCCGCAGGCGGATGAACTCGACCGCATCGAGGAGGTCGGTGTCATCGAGCGGTCCGAACCACTCGCCGGGGACCGCGGGGCTCGCGGGATCGGCGTAGGCACCTTCGATGAGGACCCGGTACTCCGTGCCGGCGCCGGCGGTCGAGAGGTCGACCACCGACTGGGCGCCGGTCGCGAACGAGGCTCCGCCGATCAGCGTGCTCCCGTCCTCCGCGATCAGGCGGTAGGCGGTGCTCACGGCGGTGCGCTCGCGGAGGTCCGCGGTCGAGAAGGCGCCGGTGAGGAAGGCACCGACATTCTGACCGGACCCGTCCGTGAAGCCGAGCGGGGTCTCCATCCGGACCCGGCCGTCCGCCCCATCCCCCGCAGTGAACTGCGCGGTCGGACCGAGCGGGTAGGTCGAGACCGGCTCGAGGTTCGCCAGTCCGCCCTGGGTGTCGATCACGGCAAGCGGGAGGATGTTGACGGTGCTCGTGCTGCGCATGCGGATCGCACCCCCGGCCCCCGCGCCACCGCTTCCGGCGTTCGAGGGTCCGCGGACGGCGTTTCCGCCGCGCGCGCGCAGGACGGCCGTGGAGTTCACCGAGATCGGTCCGCGGCTGAAGACCTCGACGAACCCGCCGCCGCCGCCGCCGCCGCTCCCCGGGGAGAGGACGGAGCCGCTGGCGTACGCGCCGCCGCCCGCGCCACCACCGCCCCCGGCGCGAAGCTCGATCGCCTCAGCCGGGTTCTCGGGGTCGATGACGAGGAAGAAGTTCGATCCGTAGGAGGTTCCGCCCATGCCACCGGGCTCGCAGCCCCCGGAGGCGCCCGCGTCGGTTCCGGCGCTCGAGAACCCGCCACCACCGCCGGAGCTGCCGTCGCAGGGGTCGGCGTCGGTCGAGCCGTACCCGCCCTGCGCCGCGACGATGCCGTCGGAGGGGACCGGGTTTCCGGTGCCGCCGCCGCCGCCGAGGGGCGGGGTCATGGCGATCAGGGAGTCCGGGATCACGGCGGAGAGGCCGCCCGCCGCGCCACCGGTGGAGGTCAGCGCCGCGGGATCGACCGCGCCACCCTCTCCTCCGGCACCACCACCGGCGCCCGGCGCGCCGCCGAGCCCCGGGAGGGGGTTGAGCGGATCGGAGAAGTCAGGCTCTCCTCCCGCCTCACCGGAGACATCGATCGTGCCGGAGATCGTGGTGAAGCCGCTGCACTCGAAGACGAGAGGCATCGAGCCCCGACCGACGAGCGCGATCCCGAACGGGACCTCGAGGTTGCGGAGCTCGAAGACCCAGGAGTCTCCCCCGGTGGAGAGAGCCGGGTTCGTGAAGACGAGGACGCCGTTCGAGTCGTAGACCTCTCCGAGGTCGGTGTCGACGACATACTCGACCATGCCGAGGTTCGGGCTGGAGGGATCGGTGACCGCCACCTGGCCGGCCGCGGTCAGCACGGAGGAGTCGAGGTCGGTGAAGGAAATGCCCGGGAGGTCGGCTCCGACCGACATCACGCCGATCGACACGCCGATGGTGCCCTCGGCCGGGTCGTAGGTCCCCTCGTTGATGCCGGCCTGGGCGAGGTTGCCCTGAACCGAGATCCGCCCGGGGGATCCGTCTCCACCATTGACCGGGTTCAGGCTGCTGCTGCTCGCGATGCCACCAAAGCCGCCGGCGACGTTCAGCAGCGCGTCCGCGCCGAACTCGACGTTGCCGGTCGCGTGGAGCATGATCGCCCCGCCGGCTCCGCCGCCGCCCGCGCCGGACTGCTGTCCGGGACTGCCCTTGGCGCCATCGCCACCGGCGCAGGAGATCGTGCCGAGGATCTGGATCGAGCCGCGCGCGGCGACGCCGAACGCGCCGCCACCGCCGCCACCGCCGCCACCGTGACGGGCGGAGATGTTGTTGTTCGCGAAGACCGCGACCGCGCCTCCTCCACCGCCGCCGGCTCCCGCCGTCAGGGTGGTGAGCCACTTGTCGCCGCGAGCCGGTCCTCCCGGGGAGGGCGGCAGACAGATCGCGTTGCTGGACGGGTCCTCGTAGAGGGCGTTGATCGCATCGTCGCCGTGCTCGGCGTGGCCCCCTCCGCCACCGCAGCCCGCGCGAGGCGAGGAGCTTCCGCCGGTGCCGGTGACATAGGTGCTGCTCAGGCCGCCATAGCCGCCCTCGAGGCCACCCCGACCCGCCGGATCGATCGAGTCCACGAGGAGGTTCGCGCCGTCGATCGAGACGAACGCCCCGTCTCCCCCGGCTCCCCCGCCGCAGATTCCACCGGCGCCGCCGGGGGTGTTGCTGCCGGAGGTCGCGTCGACCGCGGCCTCACCGTCGAAGTTGATCTCGCCGGCGATCACCACGGACTGGAACTCGTCGGTGCCATCCCCCGCGACGCGGAAGAGGACCGGGTTCGATCCCTGCCAGGTCACGTCGGCGCCCTCCTGAATGAGGAGGCTCCGGACGTGGAACTCGCCGGCGGTCGCGCCCGGGTTGTTCTGCAGGAGATCGACAGGGTTCACCGGGTCGGTCTCATCGAGGATGAACATGCTGTCGGTGTCGATCACGTAGACGCCTCCGGCGAGCAGGATGATGTCATCCGTGCCCGCGCCGGTCGCGGGGATGATCGGAGCGCCGACGGGGGGAGGGGCCGCGGTCAGCACGCCCGGGCTGTTGGCGGAGTTCCAGAGCGCGTTCGTGCCGGGACCCTGCTGGTTGTTCGAGTTGAAGTCCTCGACGATCGAGAAGGTCGCCCCGACGTCGTTGTTGACGACGATCACCGGCGAGACGTAGTCCGGGACGCAGCTCGGGGTGAAGAGGGAGGTACCGCCCGAGGCCTCGTCGAAGAGGATCCGGATCTGCGTCGTGACGAGCCCGAGGCTCGGGGGGATGTCCGCGGAGGAGTCCCAATGGAGGGTGTAGGTGGTCCCCGGCCCCACGACCCCCTCGACATCGCTGACCTGCGAGGAGTTCCCCGGCATGAGGCGCGCGGTGCTCGGGCTGATCTGGTTCGGGTCCTGGGTCAGCGGCAGCCAGGTGTTCCCGGTCGGGTCGGTGGGATCACGGAACTCGAAGGTGGCATCCCACAGGGTCTCGGAGGGATCGCTGGCGTAGGTGAACGCCATGTCGATGATCCCCGCGCGGATCCCGGCCGGGATCGAGGCGGAGGTGACATACGGCTCAATCCCCGCGAAGGAGCCCGGCCTTCCGAGTGGAATCTGGAACGGAACCGCAGAGCCGGAGAGCCCGAGGCTGCTGGAGACGACGGTCAGCTCCAGTGCCTGGGAGTTGCAGGAGTTGTTGACGATGAGCCCGTTCGGGAGCTCGACGGTGACCCCCTCCATGCCGGTCGGAAGCGTGTACGCGGCGGAGAAGGGGATGCCGTTCGTGATCCCGGCGGCCGGGATCGACGAGGACTGGTCGTCGGCGATGAAGACATCGGTGACGTTGTTGATCAGGTTGTAGCCGAGCAGCGTGACGGTGTTCGGCTGCAGCGCACCGAAGGGCTGCAGGATCGCGAAGCCGAGGCCGCTGTCGTTGATCGCATAGCCGAGGACGACCGGCGCACCGGTGAAGCCGCGCGCACCCGCCGGGACCCCATCCTGGGTCAGGCCGGTGTTCGGGTTGAGCACGTTGTCGATCTCGACATTGAGGAAGCCGGTGCGCACTCCGGTGGGGATGCGGACGGTGAGGCTGGAGTCCGCGCCCTCCCCTTCGACGAACACGCCGACATTCACGCTCTCGATGCGCCCCGGAATGCTGATGCTTCCGTTGTTGTTCGTGAAGTAGACGTGGTTCTCGTCGAGGTTCGGCGAGAAGTTCTTGCCGCTGACCGTGATCAGGTCACCGGGGGCTCCCCCCTCAGGGTTGATCCCGGTCACGAGGGGCTGAGCGGGATCGAGCTGGGGGCCCGGCGGGCCCGCCTCGTTCCGACTTCCCGTGTTGCAGCCGGCGGTCAGGAGGAGCGGCAGGAGGAACGCCCCGATGAGGGCGAGGTTCCGCGCCGCGCGCACGCGCCAGAGATCGTTCCGGGGTCGACTGGCAACCTTTGCCACGCCAGAGCTCCTTTCTCCTCGGGCGACCCTCGTGGCCGGCCGCGCACCCCCTCGGGCCTGCGGTCCGGCGAACACGAATCCTCGGTCGTCGAGGAATTGCTTCCGTCCCACCCGGTCCGGGTGGGCTCTTTCCCTGGGGAATCGAGGCCAGCTGCGAGGCGAGTTCCGGCCCGATCAAACGGGACCAGGTCGCTCTTCGCCGGCGCTTCGGGGGTCGCTCGGGTCCCCGTCGAGAGGTGACAGCCCCTCGATCTCCCGAACCCCCGTCCCTCCCGCGGTTCCGCGGGCGAGGTGAGTGGCCCATACCGAGTAGCGAGGCCACTCGGAGGCTGCAGCAAAGGCGATGCCGAGCGGACAACGCCGCCGAACTGCGCGAATCCTGCAGCTTTCGATCGACTCTTGGTCAGCCCCGTAAGCGGGGCTTGACGCCAGGACGCACCGGTGTGCGCCAGATGTGACACAGTCGCTCATCCGGAGCCTCCGAGCACACCCCACCACCGCCGAGAGGCGGGACCCAGGACCTCCTGTGGGAGGAAGTCGAGGTGAGGTGCCAAGGGAGAAAGACCCGGCTCCAAACCGGTGTGAGGTTTGGGGACGAGCCGAAGAGGTCCCTCGCCGAGGGGCGGGAGTCCTCTCGTTGAAATCCGGACCGGCTCCGAAGGGGGCATCCGGCTCCCGACCGCTCAGGACGCAGGCGGGAGGCGAAGCGGAGTCCGCCCGCTGTGCCTGAGTGAGGCAGCGTCGGACGGATTTCATCCCCTTCGTGGAGAAACTCCCATCGTATCGCGCGGGGTGATGTTGTCAAGATGAGGGGGAAGGGCGCAAGAGGCGAGAATCGCCCATTCTCGCGAGAATTCGCGATTCCCGTGGTGCGCCGGGGGTGGGGCGCCGATCATCGGAGGAGAGCCCGTTCTCCCGGGAACCGCCGGGAGTCCTCGGGAGTCCATCTCGCGAAGGGCGGGTGCGGTGCGCGACGACGGCTGGGGACCGATCTTCGAGACCGAGCGGGAGATCCTCCGCCGCCAACTCCGGCACTGGCAGCGCGCCCGCGCCGGTCGAGGAGGCAGCGCGGATCGGCTCGACCTCGAGCGAATGCGGGCCCCCTCTCCCCGAAGGCTGCGACGCCTCGGGCCGATCCTCGGCTGGACCCTCTCCCTGGGGCTCCACATCGGGCTCGGTGCCTGGCTGCTCCCGGCGCTCCTGCAGGACCCTCCCCCCCCGCCCGCTCCGTCGAACCCGATCTACATCTCCTTCCTCCCTCCGACTCCTCTCGTCGAAGTCCCCGCGACGCCGGCGGCGGAGCCGGAGCCGGAGCCCCGCCCCGAACCGGAGCCGATCCCTGAGGCGGTCCCCGAGCCGGAGCCCCTCCCGGAGCCGATCGTGGAGTCGCGGCCGGTCGAGCCGGGTCGGGACGATGGCAGCACCGACGGTGACGAGAGCCTCGCCAGCGAAGTCGCCGTCCTGGGACCGGGGCCCGGGGCGGAGCGGACGGGACGATCGAAGCTGGGGTCGCGGTACGGCGGTCGGGCGCGAGCTCTCCGTGCGTATGGAGGAGGGGCGGAGACGGAAGAGGTCGTCTCGCGCGGCCTCGAGTGGCTCGCGCGCCATCAGGACGCGGACGGCAGCTGGGCTCCCCACGGCTTCTCTCGCCACTGCGCGTCCGGGGTCGCCTGCAACGGTCCCGGGCTCCCCGAGTACCGGACAGGAGTCACGGCCCTCGCGCTCCTCGCGTTCCTGGGAGCGGGGCTCGATCACCGAACCGAGTCCCCCTACCGCCAGTGCGTCGCCGGAGCGCTCGCGTGGCTCACCGCCCAGCAGGACGAGCGGGGCATCTTCGGCTCGCGAGATGGGCAGTACTTCTACAACCACGGGATCGCCACCCTGGCCATCTGCGAGGCGGCGATCCTCACCTCCGATGCGCAGCTCCTGCAGGCGGCGTCCCGAGCGGTGCGCGCCATCGAGAGAGGGCAGCAGCGCGGCGGGGGCTGGGACTACACGTCCGCCCGCACCGATCGAAACGACCTGTCGGTGACCGGCTGGCAGGTGATGGCGCTGAACGCCGCCGTCGGAGCCGGAGTGCCGGTCGAGGCCTCGACCTGGGCGTCGCTGGAGGAGTACCTCGGCCGCGCGGTGCGTCGCGACGGCTCCGCGGTCTACGCCGATCGCGGGACGGCGGCCGGACGCGGCGGAGTCTCGATCGCAGCGGTGGGCCTCCTCTCCCGACTCTATGCAGGCTGGTCCCCCCGCTCCCGGGAGTCGGAGCGAGCGGCCGCCCGCCTCGTACGCGAGGGACCGGACCCCGATGCGCGCGCGGACTGGGATCGCACCTACCAGTCGACCTACTACTGGTACTACGCGACCCTCGCCCTCTTCCATGTGGGCGGGGATCCCTGGGAGGCCTGGAACCTCTACCTTCAGCGGAGCGTCATCCCCCTCCAGCACCGGCACGGCGAGGGAGACGGGTCCTTCGACCCGGATCCGAACTGGCTGGGGGCCGCGGGAGGCCGAGTGATGAGCACGGCGCTGGGCGTCCTCATCTTCGAGGTCTACTACCGGTACACTCCGCTCTACCGCAAGCTGGGCCTCCCCGGCCGCGCAGAGAGGAGCGCCATCGATGGAAGCCCGACCCCCTCGAGCGGACCGATCGGGAGTCCCCGGTTCTGAGGAGTCCCCCCTCCAGCACCTGACCGCCGCCGACTCGCGAGAGTTGGACCGCCGCGCCATCGAGGTGCATCGGATCCCGGGCCTCATCCTGATGGAGCATGCCTCGATCGGCCTCGCCATCGGAGCCCTCGAGCTCCTCGGAGAGCGGGGAGTCGCGCCGGAGGAGGCACGGGTCGAGATTCTCTGCGGCCCCGGGAACAACGGCGGCGACGGACTCGCGGTCGGGCGGCACCTCTGGAATCGTGGGTGCCGGGTGACCCTCCTCGATCTCGTTCCTGCCGGAGGCAGACCCCGGGGAAGCGATGCCGACCGTCAGCGGGAGATCAACGACGCCCTGGGAATCCCCCGCATCGATGCCTCGACCGGACCGCCTCCCCTCTCTCCTCGCGCCTCGCTCCGCATCGACGCCATCCTCGGAACGGGGATCTCCCGACCCCCGGGCGGGGCCCTGGAGAGGGGAGTCCGAGCCCTCCTCGATGAGCGCGTCCCGGTCCTCTCCGTCGACCTCCCCTCCGGGCTCGACCCGGACCGCGGGGAGCCCCTCGGCGCCACCGTGCGAGCGGCGCGGACCATCACGCTCGGACTCCCCAAGCAGGGGCTGGCGCGCCCCTCCGCTCGGCCCTTCACAGGGGCTGTCTCTTATGTTCCCATTGGGGCTGCCCGAACCGAGATCCCCGCCAACTACCCCGCGTTTCCCCCGGTGCCGTGCCCTCTGGGAGAGGACCTCCTCCCCCTCCGTGGTGCCTCCGGGGCCTGAACGCCCTGTGGTCCGGTCCCCGCCCAGCAACCGTGGAGAGACTCGTGTCCCGACCCTTCCTCTGCGACTGCGGCGATGTCATCGATGTGAACGGGCTCACCGAAGATCAGCCCATCCACTGCCCCCTCTGCTCCTGGAGTGGGAGCATCGAGGAGCATCCCGATCGACTCCTCGCGCTCTCGGCCCACGGCGGCGGAGTGTACGACTCGCTCCTGCGCGATCGCCTCTCCACTGCGGAGGGCCTCCCGATCGCGGGCCAGCTCGCGACGGTTCCCCCGAGCCGGATCGAGGAGACCACTCCCATCCCCACCCGCGGAGCCTCCTCCACGCGGGTCGCGAGGGAGCCCGTCGCCCCCCCCGCTCGGAACAGCGCGCTCCAGCCCGGCGAACGACTGGGACCGTTCCGCATCGACGCTGTCCTCGGGCGCGGGGGCATGGGGGTCGTCTATGACGCCTTCGACACCGAGCTGGAGCGGAAGGTCGCCCTCAAGGTCCTTGGAGCGGACCTCCTGAGGGAGGAAGAGCACGTCGACCGCTTCCGTCGCGAGGCCCGCTCCGCCGCCGCGCTCAGCCACCCGAACATCACCCACATCTACGGCATGGGCTCCGAGGGGGGGATCCACTGGTTCGCGATGGAGATCGTCCGTGGGAAGACCCTGGCCGAGAAGGTCGACGAGGATGGGCCGATCGACTTCATGACCGCACAGCAGTATCTGGAGCAGATCGTGGCGGGGCTGCAGGCCGCCCACTCCCACGAGATCATTCACCGGGACCTCAAGCCGTCGAACCTCATCCTCGACGAGGAGGGGCGGGTGAAGATCAGCGACTTCGGGCTCGCCAAGATCGCGACCGACTCGGTCGAGATCACGGCGACCGGTATTGTCATGGGCACTCCCCTGTACATGTCCCCCGAGCAGGGGCGCGGCGAGTCGGTCGATCACCGCTCGGACATCTACTCGCTCGGCTGCACCTTCCATCACCTCCTCTCCGGACAGCCCCCGTTCACGGGCGAGACGGCGATGGCGGTGATCCTGAAGCACATCACCGACGAGCCTCCCCCTCTCGATGAGGCGACGGTCGGCCCTCTGGGATCGATCCTCACGCGCATGCTGCGGAAGTCCCCGGAGGAGCGGCACCAGAGCTACGAGGAGCTCCTCTCCGACCTCCGATCCTCTCGTCGTGAGCCCGGCTTCGGAGCGGAGCCGGTCCACGGAGGCCGGACGATTCTTGTGACCGAGGTCCCCGATCCGGCCCGCTCCCTCGACCCGATGAACTCGAAGCAGCTCTCGGTCGCGGATGCCAACCTGGGCCTCGGCCGGGGTGAGAAGGCGCTCTCCCTCTACCGGAAGGTCGGGGAGGACTGCCCCGAGCTGGCGGTGGAGATCGCCTTCCGGGAGCTGAAGATCCATCAGCGGCAGGGGAATGAGGCGCAGGTCGAGGCGCTCCTCCGACAGCTGCTCCAGACCACGGTCGAGCCGGCGGACCGGGCCTACTGCCGCTGGAAGCTGACCTGCATCACCCTCGAGCGGTCCCACCTGGCGGTCCGGGAGTCCCGCGAGTGGGTCGAGGAGCTCCTCCGCGAGGAGATCCCGTCCGCGATCCCGGTCGGTCCGCTGAAGATGCGCCTCGTCCAGCTCAACGAGCTGGAGCAGCACCTCGGAGACGATCTCTCCGGGGGGATGCTCCTCGTTCGGAAGTCCGGGGACTTCCAGCTCGAGCTCGACTGAGGGCCCCTGGGACGGCAGGAATCGCCGATCCTCGAAAAGGTCTTCCCGAAACGACCGCTCCGGCCGATACGATGAGAGAAACCCCGCGCGAAAGGACCGATTCGCATGCTCGGAGCCATCGAGAAGACCGTCTGGGCCCTCTCCCTGCTGTTCGTCGTGATCTCCGGCGTCTACGTCGGGTACTTCGGACTGCCGAGCACGACCCCGCCCCTGGCCGCCAACTCGCGGCAGATCCAGGAGGGTGACCTCAAGCTCTCGACGGGAGCCCGGCAGGACTTCGACTCCCAGATTCAGGGGGTCGACGTCGAGGGGGGCGAGCAGAAGCCGCGGAACCCCCGGCCTCGCCCGAAGACGTTCTACCAGGTGGACCGGAACCTCCAGCAGCGCCTCGGCAATCTCAGCGACTGCATGCAGGAGATGAACTTCGCCAGCAGTCAGATCACCCCGGAGGGGACGCTCAAGATCTTCGACATCAAGGAGGGGAGCCTCCTCTCGAAGGTCGGTCTCGAGGAGAACGATGAGATCCAGCGGGTCCTCGGCACCTCGATCGACTTCAACGACAAGCTCGCCTGCCACGATGTCTGGCAGCAGAGCCTGAGCAAGCTGGACAGCGGGACCCCCATCGTGATCGAGCTGCGTCGGAACGGCCAGGTCCGCCAGCTGGTCATCACGCCCGGCCTCTAGGTCGCTCCTCGCTCCTCGCCGGAGTCGTGGCCGTCCCCCCCCGCGCGGGCCTCACCCGCTCGTGACGCCGATCCGGCGCTTCACCCGGTTGTAGACCGTCTTGACGTTCACCCCCAACGACTGCGCCGCTCGGGTCTTGTTGCCACCGAAGTGGTCGAGCACCCGGTCGATGTGGGCGTCCTGCAGCTCCCGCAGGGGGACCTCGATCGGGTAGCGCTGGACGAGGGACGTCCCCCCGCTCTCCGACTCGATGGGATCCGCGGCGAGCGTGAGGTCGCGGAGCTGCTGACGGACCTCCTCGGGGGTCGCATCCCCACCTGGGTGAAAGAGCAGCAGTCGCTCGACGACGTTCTCCAGCTCCCGGATGTTCCCCGGCCAGCGATGCTCCGCGAGCACGGAGAGGACGGGCGGAGCGAGGTCGACCGCCGCCGGGAGGCGCGCGCGGAGCCTCTCGACGATGCCATGGCAGAGCTCCGGGATGTCCTCGATGCGATCCCGGAGAGGCGGCAGCTCGATGGAGACCACGTTCACCCGGTAGTACAGGTCGGTCCGGAAGCGCCCCTCCCGAACCTCCGCCCGGAGGTCCCGATTCGTCGCGGCGAGGACGCGGAAGTCGACCTTGCGATCCGTCCCCCCGACCGGGCGCACCATCCCGCTCTGGAGGACTCGCAGCAGCTTCACCTGAAGCTCGAGGGGGAGCTCGCCGATCTCGTCCAGGAAGAGGGTCCCCCCATCCGCGGCCTCACAGAGGCCGATCTTGTCCTCGTCCGCACCGGTGAACGCCCCCTTCACGTGCCCGAAGAGCTCGCTCTCCATGAGGCTCTCCGGGATCGCGCCGCAGTTCACGGGGACCCAGGGCCCCCTCCGGCGGGGGCCGCACTGATGGATGAGGCGCGCGGCGAGGTCCTTTCCCGTCCCGCTCTCCCCCTCGATGAGGACGGTGGTGTCCGCGGCCGCGACCGCCTGCATCCGCTCGAGCGCTCGGCGCATGCCGGCGTGGGAGCCGGGGATGAGGAGGTCGATCGCGCCCCCATCCGCCCGCACCTCGTGCCCACGGGCCGAGCCGACGGGGGTGGGAAGGAGGGCGGGGGGGGCGACGACCTCCTCCGCCCAGGCGGCGATCGCCTCGGCTCCCTCGAGGACCTCTCCCGAGGAGGTGAGCCCGCGAGGGGTGCCGTCATCGACGGCCTCCAACCGCAGTCGTCCGAGGTAGGGCGCCACGGAGGCCAGGCGACCGAGCAGCAGCTCCGCCTCGGCATCGGGCAGGTCCGACCCGGCGATGAGCACGCCCTCCCCTCCTTCAGGGAGGAGCGCGGAGACCCCCTCCCCGCGGGAGGCGGTCCGAACCTCGAACCCATGGCTCGCGAGGGCGGCCGCGAGGCGCTCCCGCATCTGCGGCTCCGCGAGGAGGAGGACGGCGACGGCACTCAAGGAACCAGCTCCCCGACCGGAGACTCGTCGCGCGTGGGGCAGGTCTCGGTGATCTCGGAGAAGTGCTCGAGGAAGGTCCGGGCGATCCGCTCGTCGAACTGACTCCCCATCCCCTCCCGGATCCTTCCACACGCAGCCTCGGCCGAGAGCGCGCCGCGATAGGAGCGGTCACTCGTCATCGCATCGAACGCGTCGACGACCGCGATGATCCGTGCCTCGTAGGGGATCCGCTCGCCCGCGAGGCCGGCGGGGTAGCCCCCCCCGTCCCAGCGCTCATGGTGGTGGAGCACCGAGGGGAGACAGGGGCGGAGGAACTCGACCGGCGCGAGGATCGAGTGCGAGGCGCGGGGGTGCTTCCGGATCTCCGCGAGCTCCGCATCGGTGAGCGGTCCCTCCTTCTCGAGGATCGCCTCGGGGACTCCGATCTTGCCGATGTCGTGGAGCAGGGCCGCGTAGCCCAGTCGCTCCAGCTCGCCCCGGTTCAGGCCGAGGTGCCGCCCGAGCGCCACGGCGAGGTCCGCCACCCTGCGGCTGTGACCGTTGCTGTAGGGGTCCTTGCTCTCGAGGGCGCGGAGCAGGACATCGATGACCTGCTGCAGCCCCCGATGCTCGGCGCGGTGCACCACCCGATCCCGCGCCCGCTCCATGCTGCGCAGGAACGCATCCAGGGTGAAGGGCTTCGGCAGGAAGTCGAAGACGCCCTCCCGGGTGAGCTCCATCGCCTTCTGGATCGTCCCGTTGCCGGAGAGCACGAGGATCGTGAGGTCGGGATCGAGTCGGAGCGCCCGCCGGACGAGCTCCTCGCCTCCCACCCGCGGCATTTGCAGGTCGGTGATCAGGATGTCGAAGCGGTCCTCCGAGAGGCGCTCCAGCGCCTCCCGGCCGTCGGACGAGGTGACCGGCGGCCGCCATGCTCCCACTTCGAGCATCTCGGTGAGGAGCTCCCGCTCCACCGGCTCGTCGTCGACGACGAGTACCCTGAGATCGGTCGGACCCAGCGACATGGCGCTCGTCTCCTCAGTCCTGCTCGTGAGGTCGGGGCACGACCGGGAGGATCCATCCCCCCCCGGTGAGCTCCCCTTCCTCCAGGAGGGCTCTCACCTCCTCGAACGCCTCATCGAGACAGCGACGGACGTACTCCTCCTGCGCGGTGAAGCGCCCCCGGTCCCCGACCCACCGGCGCGGCGCGCGGGCATCCGCGCCACAGTGCAGGCGGACCCGCTCGATCAGTTCGGCGACGTTCCCGCTCCAGTGCGCGCGCATCAGCTCCGGGAGCTCCTCGCGCTCGAAGCGCGCCCACCGCTCATCGAAGGAGTCGGGCAGGGTGTGGAGCCAGACCTGATAGCGGCAGAGCACCGGGACATCCTCCGGCCGCTCCTGAAGCCCGGGCACCTCGTGGTGCCGACGCAGCAGACAGGCCAGCAGGCCGATCTCATCGAGAGAGCGCCAGGCGGGAGATCCGAGCCGGGCCTGCGAGCTCGTCAGGAGCCGCGGGCCGAGGTGACCGTGAACCACGCGCTCGCGGAGCGCCTGCGCCGTCTCGACGGCGAGCCTCTCCACGTTTCGAATGTAGAGACCGCCCGGGCCCTCGGACTCCGGGTCATGGCGGTAGAGGCTCTCCACCTCGTCCACGGTCAGCGCCGCTCCCTCGACGGAGCAGCAGGGGGTGCCCGACCGATGTCCGATCGCGTGGATCTTCGCGGCCATCAGCGTCTTGCCGGAGCCGGGAGGCCCCGTCAGCAGGACGGGCTCCGGTCCCAGACTCGCCGCGACGATGAACTCACGGAGTCCATCGATGGCGGCGCTCTCTCCCAGCAGCGGAGGCTGGATCGTCAGCGTTTCCATCTTCCCTCTCCCCTGCGCGGACCGACTCCGCATCGGAGTCCGCCGCGCCCCTTCTCTGGTCAGTTCGCGTCATGGCTCCTTCGGGCCATGGGAAGAGGAGGTCCCCGCTCGCCGGTTCCGGCGCCCGGGTCGATGTGCTGCTGAAGCCTACAATCCGCCATCGGAAAGCGTCAAACGGGCGAGGCGGTGAGAGCCCGGGGGAGGCGCGAAGTGCGCTCCTCCGCGCCCACGAAGGGGCGGAGACGGCCCCGCGAGGGCGTCCCGGGGAGTTGGATTGGAGGAGGGCTCAGGCGCTCGCGGGCAGGGCGAGATGCGCGACGAGGGGCGCCGCCGAGCGGACCAGGTTGCGTCGGGAGCGCCCGGCGAGGTCGGGCAGGCGCTGCTCGATGAAGGAGGAGATCTCGTCGACCGGGTCTCCATCGCCCGCCCGCGCGGCGGCGTCGACGATGCCCTGCACGACGCTGAGCGCGTCTTCGCCTCTCAGGGCAGGATCCTCCTCCGCCCGGATCACGAGCACCGTGGGGTCTCCCAGCTCGATGCCGTGCAACGCGACGCCCCGCCGGGCACCGGAGTCACCGAGGAGGATCCCCGTGACCACCGCGAGGAGGTCGTCGAGCTCGAGGAGCAGCCCCGCGAGGTCCCCCGGGGTGGGGTGCGCGATGCGACTCCTGAGGCGCACCTCTCCGACGGGATCCGTGCCGACCGAAGGATCGGGTCCCGGGGCCGGGGCCCGGAACAGCGCGGTGATCTCCGGGGTCAGGCCCGGGCAGCTCGCGAGGTCCTCCTCGTCCACTCCGGCCAGGTCCAGCTCGTTGAGGACCGCCGACTCGAAGGACGCGCCCGACAGGAGCGAGCCGTTGAAGTCGACCCGCACGAGGTGGGCGCCATCGAAGCGCGTCCCCGCGAGGCGGGCATCCCTCAGCTCGACATCGGTGAGATGCGAGTCCATCAGGTCCGCATCCTCGAGACTCGATCCGGAGAGCTGCACTCGCTCCAGCGTGCAGCCGCGAAGCCGCACGCGCTGGAGGTCGCTCCGGCGAAGGTCCGCATCGAAGAGCTGGACCTCGCCGAAGATCGCCCGGCGCCAGGAGATCCCCGAGAACCGGTTCGAGACCCACTCGGTCCGCTCGAAGGTCGCCATCGTGAAGCGGCAGTCCCGCAGCTCGCAGCCCTCGATCCGGGCGTTGGAGAAGTCTCCGCTCTCGAAGGTGGCATCGAGGATGCGGGAGTTGGCGATGGAGGCGCGCGCGAAGTTCGAGCCGGCCGCGTTGACCTCCTCGAAGGTCACGTCCTGGAGGGTCGCGCCGAAGAGGTTCGCCTGCTCCAGCCGGGTCCTATGGAGCGTCGTGCCCTCGATCCGGGTCTCCTGGAGGCTCGCGCCCGTCAGGTCGGTGCGGTCGAGCTGGGTCCCCACCATCGACGAGCCCCCGAGCAGGGCGGAGCGGAGGACCGCGCCGCTCAGGTTCGCTCCGTCCAGGTTGGTGCGCTCGAGATTGCAGCGGTGGAGGGTCGCCCCACTGATGTCGATCCCCGAGAGGTCACGCCCGCTGAGGTCGATCCGCGTGAGGGTCGCCCCGCGGAGCGACATGCCCTCGAGGGATCCCCGGGGGAAGGTCGCGCCTTCGAGGCGCGCACCCTCCAGGCAGACGTTCTCCACGATCACGGCGGAGAAGTCGAACTCCACGAAGCGGGCCCCCTGCAGATCCAGCCCGGCGAGTTCGGTCTCATCGAGGCGGACATCCTGGAAGACGGTGCCCTGGAAGCGCGTGTCCGCGAGGCGACAGCGGACGAGAGAGGCCCCGAGGAGCTGCCCGTCGGAGAAGTCGCACCCCGTGATGCGGCAGTCCTTGAAGATCGCGCCTCCGAGGTCCGCGCCGTCGAAGCGGCAGCTGACGATGTCCTGATCGTAGAAGTGAGCCCGGAAGAGGCGGGCGCCGGAGAGTCGGGAGTCCTGCAGGCAGGTCTTGTTGAAGCGGACCCCGCGCAGATCGGCGCGGGTCAGGTCCGCCCCCTGAAGGTCGGCGAGCTCGAGATTCGTCCGGCAGAGCTTCGCGCTGCCGAGGCGGGCGCCCCGGAGGCTCGCGCCGATCAGGCTGCCCTCGGTGAGGTCGGTCCCCTGGAGGTTCGCACCGGAGAGATCCGCGCTCTCGAAGTTCATCCCGCGCAGGTCGAGCCCGCTCAGGTCGAGGCCGCAGAGGATGGCCCCTCGCAGGGAGCGCTTCTGCTCCCAGCATTGAATGACGGTGTCGCGATCGATGGTCGTCGTCACGGTCGGACCTCCCACGCAGGCTCCCCGGCCCCGTCGCCCCTTCCCGTGGGGGCACACCGGGTCCTCTGAAGACTACCCTGCTGAGCGGGATGTCGGCCAACCGGCGGGGAGGCGGGCGCGGGATGCGACGCGGGGAGGGGGGATCGGTCCGATCCCCCCTCCCCGCGCGACTTTCCGAACCGGTCCGCGATCCGTCAGGCGGGCCCCGCCTCCTCGAGAGAGGTCTCGAGCGAAGCCCCCTCGTCCTCGACGCTCGGCTCGGCGGACCCCCGGGTCGGCAGGTGATCATCGGACCCGAGGCGTGGGGGAGGGAGCAGCGCATCCGCGTGGACCGACCCATCGCCGGCCGCCTCCTCGCCGATCCCCTTGTCGACGGTGACCGCCACCTTCCGGGAGACCCCCTCCTCCTCCATGGTGACCCCGTAGAGGCGCTCCGCCTCCCCCATCGTCACCCGACTGTGGGTGATGATGAGGAACTGGGACTGGTCGGAGAACTGCTGGAGCACCCGGACGAATCTCCGGATGTTCGACTCATCGAGCGGCGCATCGACCTCGTCCAGGATGCAGAAGGGGCTCGGCTTCGAGCGGAAGAGCGCGAAGAGGACCGAGACCGCGGTGAGCGCCTTCTCGCCACCGGAGAGCGCGCGCAGGGAGGTGATCTTCTTCCCCGGAGGCTGAGCCTTCACCTCGACCCCCGCCTCAAGCGGGTCGACACCCTCTTCGAGGATGAGGTCGGCGTTACCGCCATTGAACACGGTGCGGAAGAGGTCCTGGAAGTTCCGGCGGACCGCCTCGAAGGTCGAGAGGAAGAGGTCGCGGCTCTTCTCGTTCAGGGTCTCGATCGATTCGAGGAGGGTCGTCCGCGCCTCCTCGAGGTCCGTGATCTGGGAGCCGAGGTGGTCCCGCCGGTCCTCCTCCGTGCCGAGCTCCTCCACCGCCTGCAGGTTGACGTTGGAGTTCTTGCGGAGCCGGCGGGAGAGCTCCTCCTGCTCCGATCGCAGGCGCGCGAGGAGACCCTGCTCCCCGACCTCGGAGCCGTACTCCTCCAGCAGCTCCCCTCGCCAGGTGTCGATCGGGAGCTCCGTCACATCCCCATCGAGCTCCTCCTGCAGCTTGGTGCGGATGTTCTCGATCCGGACCCGTCGCTCGTTGTCGGCGAGGAGCTTCCCCTCACGGTGCTCCCGCAGCCGCTCCCCTTCCCGACGCAGCCGGCCGAGGAGGCCCTCCGCCTCCCGCAGCCGCGCCTTCGCTGCGGCGTTCTCATCCTCCGCCTCGGTGACGCGCTCGGCGAGGGCCTCGAGCCCCCCCGAGACCTCGGTCCCCCGATCCCTGTCCCGCTGCTCCTCACCGTCCAGCCGCTCCCAGCGCTCGTCATCCTGCCGGGAGTCCTCCTCCAGCCGGCGACGCCGGGCTCCGCGCTCCTCGAGCTCGGACTGCACCCGCATCTGCTCCCGCCGGCGCGCGACGAGTCGCTCCTCGGTCTGCGTGGTCTCGACCCGGAGTCGGGAGCAGAGCCCCTCCAGCTCGGTGAGAGCCGCGTCGAGGGGAGCACGCTCCTCCTCCGCCTTCGCGACCTTCGCCTCGAGCGCCACCCGCTCGCGCTCCACCTCGTTGAAGCGAGAGACCCGCTCCGCGAGGTCCGCCTCGAGGCGGACGAGCTGCTCGGCGAGATCCTCGAGCTCCGTCTCCACCACCTCGCTGCGGTCGATGAGGCGAGACCGCTCCTCCTCGTTCTCGGAGAGCAGACGATCACAGTGCTCGACATCCAGCTCGTGACGCTGGGCGGCCTCCTGACTGCCGCGCATCTCCGCCTGCCGCTCCTGGATCGTCCCCTCCAGCTCCGTCCCCTTCTCCCGCGCCTCACCGAGCTCGGCTCCGAGAACCTCGGTGCGGCTCTCGAGTCCGGCGATCTCGATCCGGCGGGAGACGAGGCCACGCCCCTCTTTCGCCGGCATCCGGAGCGCCCCCCACGGCTCGAGCACCGTGCCGTCGGCGAGCACGCAACGCACCTCGAGACCCGGCGTCGCCTGCAGCGCGACCGCCTCGGGGAGTCCGGGGCACAGGATCACATCGAGGAGGAGCGCGCCGATGACCCCTTGGTGGCGCGGCTCGATCCGCACCACATCGAGCAGGGGGCGACAGCCGTCGGGGAGCTCCCGCTCGGTGCCGGGGGCGTCGCTCAGACCATCGACCTGAATGAACGCCACATCCCGGCCGTCGACCTCCCGCGCGATCGCTCGGCAGCGATCACCGGGCGGGATCTCCCCGGAGAGGACCACGGTCTCTCCATGGACGCCCAGCGCGGCGTCGACCGCGAGCGCGTGCTCCGGGTCGACCTCGAGGCCGCCGGCGAGCAGCCCGAGGACATCCCCTCCGATGGCCGCCTCGCTCGCGAGGAGTCGCCGCGCTCCCTCACCGATCCCCTCGCGCCGCTCCTCCAGCTCGCGGAGGAACCGCAGTCGGGCCTGCGCCTCCTCGTACTCGCCGCGGAGGGTCGCGAGGCGCTGACGGTTCTCATCGAGCAGCTCGGTGCGCGAGCGCACCTCGCGCTCCAGCTCCTTCGCGCGACGCCCCGACTCCTCGGCGTCGCTGCGCGCGGCCTCCCGCCGCGCTTCGAGCTCCGTGCGCACGCGGGAGGTCTCCTCGAGCTCCTCGCGGAACTCCTGGGCCTCGCGCGCCCGACGCTCTCGCAGGGAGCGGACGCTCCGCTGCTCCGACTCGAGCGCCGTGCGCTCGTTCGAGAGCTGGGTCGCGCGGTAGACGCAGCCGAGGGCCTCGTCCTTCGCCGCATGAACGCTCTCCTCGAGCGCGCGCCGCCGGGCCTCGAAGTCCCGATGCCGGGTCTCGGCCTCCTCGGACTCCTCCCGGCTTGTCCGCAGCGATCGGATCGACTCGAGCACCTGCGCCCGAATCCGGTTCCGCTGGGCGGCGTAGTCCTCCTCGCTTCGGCGCAGCTCCTCCGACTGCTCCTCCCGCCGCTCGCGGGCGTCGGAGATCTCCAGGCGTCGGGCGGCGATCCCCTCGAGGCGCTGCTCGATCCCCTCCAGCTCGACGCGGAACTCCAGCTCCTCGCGGCGAAGCTCGGTGACGCGAGCCGCCGCCGCCTCCGCCGCCTCGCGGGACTCCTCCCGGTGGGACTCGGTGCCATCGTCGAGCCGGGTCAGCAGGGAGCGCTGGAGCTGGGTCCAGAAGAGATCGAAGGTGAGCAGCTCTCGCTCCGCGACGAGGGCGCGCTGCTCCTCGTTGGCGAGGACCGCCTTCACCTGGATGAGGCGGTCGCGGTCCTCGACGAAGCGACGCGCCTTGGTCGCCTGGATCTTCAGGCTGCGGATGCGGCTCTCGACCTCCCGGAAGCGGTCCTGGGAGCGGTCGAGGTCTCGCTCGGCCCGCTCGAGGCGACGCAGCGCCTGCACCTTCTGTTTCTTGTAGCGGGAGACCCCGGCCGCCTCCTCGAAGATCTTCCGGCGGTCCTGCGCGCTGGAGTTCAGGAAGGCGTCGAGGTTTCCCTGCTCCATGACGGAGTAGCCCTCGGTGCCGATGCCCGTGTCCGCGAAGAGCGCGAGGATGTCCTTCAGCCGGCACTTGGTGCCGTTGATCAGGTACTCGCTCTCACCGCTGCGGAAGAGGCGGCGGGAGATCTCCACCTCCGAGAAGTCGATCGGCAGGGTCCCGTCCTCGTTGTCGAAGAGGAGGGAGACCTCCGCCCGCCCGAGCGGCTCGCGGCGGCTCGTCCCCTTGAAGATGACGTCCAGCATCTCGCTGCCGCGCAGCTCCTTGGCGGAGCGCTCGCCGAGGACCCAGCGGAACGCGTCCACCACGTTCGACTTGCCGCAGCCGTTGGGGCCGACGATCGCCGTCGTCCCGGGATGAAAGTGGAACTCGATCGGGTCTGCGAAGGACTTGAAGCCCGCGACCGTCAGTCTCTTGAGGTACATCGTCGATCCGCTCCTTCGAGGTCTTCCCCGATCGGCGGCGACACCCGCCGCCGATCTCCCCCCGGTCCCGGAGCCGCCGCCGCGCGGCGACCCCGTGACCTCGGGAGTCCGCTCCCCCGGTTCCGCGCGCCGAGCCTGTTACTCGACTCCCCGGGACTCGGACTCCTTGGTCCCCAACAGCTTCGCGAATTCGCTCGGATCGGCGAACTCCTGATAGACCGATGCGAAGCGGACGTAGGCGACCTGATCGATCTGCTTCAGCTCCTCGACGAGCATCTCCCCGATGCGGACCGCGAGGATCTCCGTCTCTCCCGACTCCTGGACCATTCGCTCGACCTTGTCGACGGCGAGCTCGAGACGGTCCGCGGGGACCGGTCTCTTCTCACAGGCCTTGCGCAGTCCGGACAGGACCTTGTCGCGACTGAAGGGCTCGCGACTGGTGTCCTTCTTGATGACCAGGGGGGGATTCCACTCGATCCGCTCGTAGGTGGTGAAGCGGCGAGAGCAGCTCTGGCACACGCGACGGCGCCGAATGGCGGATCCATCCCCGGCGGTCCGGGAGTCGATGACCCGGTCCTCCAGCGACCCGCAGGTCGGACACTTCATGGGATTCTTCTCCCGTCGCGGGCTCCTCCGTCTGGCTCTCCTCCGGGACCCCCGATCGCATCCGGCCTCTCCCTGAGAGGCTCGAGCGAGCGGGCCCAGGATCCCGGATCCCCCTGTCGAGGAGGGGACGGTACCACGGAACCACGGGGGCGGCAACGGAGCGCAAGAGTTGGCCGCTGCTCACTTTCCGACGCAGAACCGGGAGAAGATGCGCCCGAGGGTGTCCTCGGTCGCGATCTCTCCGGTGATCTCCTCGAGCGCCGCGTGGGCGCGCCGGAGGTCGACCGCGGCGAGCTCCGGCTCGAAGGACGCCTCCGCCTCCGCGCAGACCTGCTCGAGGAGGCCCGCGCCGATGAGCGCCCCGCGGCGCTGACGCTCGTTGAACCGGAGGCCGGCCCCTCGCGCGCCGAGGTCCCCCCCCCGAAGGATCCCCCCGACCTTCGTGGCGAGGCTCTCCATCCCATCTCCCCGGAGAGCGGAGATCGCCTGGGTCCGTCCCCCATCGGCCTCGAGCCGGGCGCAGAGGCGCGAGACCCCCTCCCCCGGGTACCGATCCACCATGGTCAGCACGAGGAGGGCTCGCTGCCGCAGCTCCGGTGGGAGTGATTGCCACTCCTCCTCCACCTCGCCCGCCGGGCGCCCCCCGTCGATGAGATAGAGGACCGGTCCCCCCTGCTCCAGCGCGCGCCGGGCGAGCGCATCCGCCTTCTCCTCGATCGAGGTGAGCCGCGCCTTCCTGCCGGGGAGATCGACGAGCTCCACCTCCAGCCCATCGATCGGGGCGACCACGCTCACGGCGTCGGTCGTGGTCCCCTCCCGGGCAGAGACGAGGGCGCGATCCTCTCCCGCCCAGGCGTTCAGGAGGGTCGACTTGCCCGCGTTCGCTCGCCCCCAGATCAGGAGGCGGGGGGGGATCCCCTCCTGCAGCGCGGCGTCCGGACTCCCGGCGGCCTCGCGGAGCTCCCTCGCGATCGATCTCGCCTCACCGGTCCATCGCCCGACCTCGGGGGGCTCGACCTCCTGATCGGCGAAGTCGAGGCCCGCCTCGAGCAGCGCGATCAGGTCGTGGATCCGGTCCGCGAGGGAGACGATCCCCGCGGCGAGGCCGCCCTCGAGGGTCCTGCGCGCCGCCTTCAACTCCGCGCCGGACTCGGCGGCGATGAGCGCCGCGACCGACTCCGCCTGGGTCAGGTCGAGCCGACCCGACTCGAACGCTCTTCGGGTGAACTCCCCCGGACCGGCCGCCCGGATCCCGTGGTCGGAGAGGAGGGCGAGGATCGCGCGGACCCAGGCCGGGATGCCGGGGAGGAGCAGCTCCACCGACTCCTCTCCCGTGTAGGAGCGGCCGGACGGCTGCAGGAGCGCGAGCACCGGGAGAGGCCCGCGCTCGGCTCCCGACCCGAGCACCAGCTCGCCTCGATGGAGAGAAGCGCGAAGGGAGGGGCGGCGCGCGGGGTCCTCGGCCTTCGGGAGCGGAGGCTCCGCTCCGGCGAGCAGCTCGCGGAGAGTCTCCCAGCACCCGCGCCCCGAGACGCGCACGAGGGAGAGCTCGCCGATGCCGTCGACGGTCGCCGGCGCGGCGATGGGATCGCCATCGAGGTGCACGCCCTTCACGAGCGGCGCTTGATCGGCTTCCCCGGCTTCGGCGGCGGAGGCGTGGCGGGCGCCTTCACGACCACGCCATCCCCCTCGTCCTCCTCGCGGGCGAGCTCCGCGCGGATGATCTTCTGCTCGACGAGCCCGAGGGTGGCGGAGGTGAGGAAGTAGAGGAGCAGGCCGGAGGCGAAGCTGTAGAAGATGAAGCCGAACGCGACCATCATGAAGGTCATCATCTTCTGCTGCTGGCGCATGTTCGGATCATCCGACTTCGGCATCATCCGCTGGTTCACCAGGGTGACGATGACGTAGAGGATCGGCAGGAGGTTGAAGTCGGACCCGAGGAACGGGAGCGCGAACGGGAGCTCCCCGAGGCGGTCCGGGGCGGTCAGGTCCGCGATGTAGAGGAACGGGGCCTGGCGCAGCTCGATCGCGATCCGGAAGGTGCTGAGGAGCCCGATCCAAATCGGCAGCTGCAGGAAGAGCATCAGGCAGCCCCCCGCCATCTGCGCCGGGTTGATCCCGTGCTCCCGGAAGAGCTTCTGGATCTCCTGGTTCGCCTTGAGGGGGTCGTTCTTGTGCTTCTCGCGCAGCGCCTTCATCTGCGGCTGGACCCGGGCCATCTTCTTCTGCTGCCGCTGCATCCCCCGCTGATTCTTCTTGTTGATCGGGTGGAGGAACGCCTTCACCACGACGGTCAGGAGGATGATCGCCACCCCCCACGAGCTGACCAGCGCCTCGAAGGTGCGCAGGAGGAAGAGGAAGAGACGGACGAGGAGACCGAGCGCGCCGTAGTCGATCAGCTCGAGGTACCCGACCGCCTCGAAGCTGCGCAGGACATCGGGGTCCTTCGGGCCCAGGAACACCCGGTAGCGGTCGGTCTCCCCGGACCGGATCGGGGTCTGGAACCCGACCCGGAACGGGTACTTCTGGAGCGCGGTGTCGCGCCCTCCCACCACTCCGCCCTGGGATGCGTCGGCGATCCCGACCTCCACCGCGCGGGAGAGGGCTCCCGCCGCGCGCTCGATCGGCCGCACCACGCAGGCGAAGTAGTTGCTCTCCAGCCCGATCCAGAGAGCCGGCTCCTGGACGAAGCGAACCCCCTGGGCGAGGAGACCCACGGCCTCGTGGTCGGTGGCGTTGAACTCTCCGCGCGCGTTCTGGATCCCCACCACCCGGGCGTTCGAGCGATAGCCGCTCACGTCGTGGCGGATCCGCTCCGGGCCGAGGAGGCGGTAGGGGACATCGGTGCCCTTCGGGAACTCTCCTTCGAAGCGAACTCCGACCTCGAGCTCGAATCCTCCACGGGGGAGCCGCAGCTCCTTGACGACGGCGCGACCGCCGGGGAGGGGATGACGGAAGACGAGGAGCTCTCCCTCCCGCTCCTCGATGAGCTCCCAGTGGGTGTCCTGCAGGTCCGCCTCGATCGCCCCCCCGACCAGGTCGACGAGGAGCGCGCGCTCGGAGGCGAGCTGCGGGCCGAGGAGGCTGAGGACCGCCTCGCCGTCCTCCTCCCGGTACTGCACCAGCTCGACCGACCGGACCGACGCGCCGAGGGAGTCGACGGTGAGGCGCAGCTGCTCGCTCACGAGGGTCCGGGTGACCGCCTCGAAGTCCGGCTCCGGCTCGGGAGCGGAGGTCGGCGCGGCGGTCGACCCCGCATCTCGTGCGGGGGCGACGGGCGCGGGATCTCCCGCCTGACCCGCCCCGGGCAGGGCGGTGGCGAGCGAGGCCGGCTCCCCCGGCGTCGGGTTCGACGGCTTCTCCACCGGCGGCATGAACAGGTTCATGTAGGCCGGGATGAAGAATGCGCAGAAGAGGATGAAGACGATGAATCGCTTCTCCACGGGACGTACCTTTCCGCGACGGCGACCCGCTCGCGGGGTCTTCAGGAGGAAGGGGGTCGGAGCCACCCCGCTCCGGAGGGGAGCGGGCGTCGGGCGCCCTCGTCAGTGCCCTCGTCAGCGCCCCTCGATCAGGCGCAGCGCGAGCTCCTCGGGGAGAGGGGTCTCACGGAAGCGACGAATCGCCTCCTCGACGTCGTACTTCACCCGATGGAACTCGACGATCTCCCCGTCGAAGATCACATAGGAGCCGCGGGGATCCCCGTCTCTCGGCTGACCCACGGAGCCGACGTTGATGAGGACCTTCCTCTCTCCCACCTGATAGCGGTTCCCGATCTGACTCGGGTGGAGGAACTCGCAGTCCTCGGTGAACACGCCCGCGGTGTGGGTATGCCCCGCAAAGGAGGTCCGCTGCTCCTGGGCCTCGAAGATCTCGGCGATCTTCGCCGGATTGCGGATGTCGGAGACGAAGACGTACTCCCGTGTCGGATCCCGAGGGGACCCGTGGACATAGAGGACATCTCCCTCGACATGGCGGGCGGGCATGTCGCCGAGGAAGTTCCAGATCTCACGCTTCTCATCCTGCGTCAGCTCGGCGACGCGGAGCTGGTCCTTCGTCCAGTCGACGGCGGACTTCGCCCGTGCGTTGAACCCGATCGGCTCGTAGAGCACGGCCTCCTCATGGTTTCCCAGGAGGTTCAGCTCGAAGCTCCTCGACTTCGCGAGGCACTCCCGCGGCTGGGGGCCGTAGCCGATCACATCACCGAGGCAGTAGATGGAGTCGACTTCCTGTCGCTCCAGCTCGGAGAGGACCGCCTCGAGCGCCACGAGGTTCGCATGGATGTCGGAGATGATCGCTCGCCTCAACGCGAGTCCTTCCCGCCCCGGGCGACCGGAGCGCAGGGGGATCGTCCCGCCCCCCGGACCCTCTTTCGCGGGACACCGGAAGGGGGGGCTTAATCGGAGATCGTATCGGGTCCAACGGGCGATTCCAGCGATCGCGAGGGACTCCCCGACCCCCGAGAGCCCCCCCGAGGCCCGGACAGGCCGGTCTCCGCCCCTCCGCGACGATTCACGCTTCCTCGCCTCCCCGGTCTCCGAGCAACGAGACCCACCGATCCGCCCCGATGATGAGGTGGTCCAGGAGGGGGATGCCGAGGGTCTCGCCGCATCGGCGAAGTCGCTCGGTCACGGCGCGATCCTCGGCGCTCGGCGTGGGATCCCCGCTGGGGTGGTTGTGCAGGACGATGATCGCCGCGGCCGCGTGTCGGATCGCCGGTCGGAAGACCTCACGCGGATGGACGATGCTGGCGACGAGGGAGCCCCGGGAGACCAGCTCCTCGGCGATCAGCCGGTGACGCACATCGAGACTGAGAACGAGGAAGGACTCCCGGCGCGCCTCGCGGAGCCGAGGAGAGAAGCTCTCGAACACCTGACGGGCTCCCTCGAACGGCGTCCCCACGCGCCAGGGGCGAGCGGCGACCCGTCGGCCCAGCTCGAGGGCGGCCCCGAGGCGCACCGCCGCGGCGGGGCGAAGTCGACCGGTGCGCACCAGCTCCTCGGGAGCGGCGCGCGCGAGCCCGTGGAGACCATCCGTCCCGAGGAGCTCGACGGCGCGCCGATGGGAGGACCCGGCCTCCGCGTCGTCGCAGATGAGCAGGGAGAGCAACTCGACGGTCGAGCGCTCCGCGTGTCCCCCGAGGATGCTCGGTTCGAGAGCGCGAAATGCGCGGGGAGGGTGCGCCGGAGCGAGCGCCTCTTCCGTGGGCGGGGTGGGTGGGAACATCCTGTCCTCTCCGAGGGGGGACCACGCGCCGGGCGCGCCATCTGAATCGCTCCCCCCCGGAGGACAAGGGGGCTTCCGCCCGAGGTCGGGTCCGGGACCGCGCGTCGGAAAGCGGACGGTGCGCCGCGCTCCCGGGACCATCGGTGTCCGATCAGGGGAACTCCCAGCGGACTCCCTCCTCGCGAACCTCGGCGTGCCGCTCGAGGAGTCGGCGCTTCAGTCGCTCGAGGAGCTCGGGGTGCACGGCGGCCAGGTCCTGCTGCTGGGCCGGATCGCGGGAGAGGTCGTAGAGCTCGAAGCGCTCGAGCCGCTCTCCCTTGATCGCGGCCATCGAGCGTTCGTTGATGTTCCTCCCGAGCGCCGGGGGGCCGACCCGCGAGGCGAGGATCATCCAGCGCCCTTCACGGAGGGCGGCCTTGGGATCCCCGAGCGCGCGATAGTAGTGCCAGTAGAGGGGGCGATCCCGATCGAAGGCTCGGCCCTCGAGCAGCGGGGTTGCGTCGCTCCCGTCCAGGATCCGATCGGCGGGAGGTTCGACCCCGGCGAGGGCGCAGAGTGTCGGGAGCACATCCACCCCGCAGAAGGGGACATCCACCACCTGCCCCCCCGGCACCCGCCCGCTCCACCGCAGCAGTCCGGGGACTCGGATCCCCCCCTCGTAGAGCCAGAGCTTCATCCCGCGCAGCGGACCGGGGCTGCCGTGCGATCGGGAGGCACCCCGATAGCGGTCGAGGGTCTCCGGTCCGTTGTCGGAGGTGAAGAGCACCACGGTGTCCTCGCCGAGCCCGAGCGCATCGAGGCGTTCGATGATGCGACCGACCGCCCGATCGAGGTTGGTGATGTTGGCGAGGTACTGTGCCTCCCCCGGACTCCGGGCTTCGGCCTCGTAGCCACGGACGAGGTCCGGGGGGGAGGCGACCGGCTCGTGGGGCTCATGGAAGCAGACGAAGAGGAAGAACGGCGCATCCGCCGGTCGCGCTTCGAGCCACGCGATCGCCTCGTCTGCGACCAGCTGGCAGGAGTAGCCCCGGAGGGGGCCCACCTCCGCGCCATTTCGGACGAAGTTCCGCGGGTCCTCATGGGAAGGCGCGGCGTTGTTCTGGGTCGCGAACCAGTGGTCGAAGCCGTGCTCCCCGGGCTGCGGCTGGCGGGGGTCGTTGAAGACTCCGTTGAGATGCCACTTCCCGACCTGCGCCGTCCGGTAGCCGGCGCTCCGCAGAAGGGTGGCGAGGGTCCGCTCGCGCGCCGGCAGATGGACCGGGTGGCCCGCCGGGATCCAGTCATAGACGCCGACACGACTCGGCGTCCGACCGGTGAGGAGCCCGGCGCGAGAGCTGGAGCAGACCGGCGCCGCGGCGTAGCAGCTCGTCAGGCGCATCCCCTGCTCCGCGAGGCGATCGAGGTGGGGAGTGCGGACCCGGGGGTGGCCGTAGCAGGCGAGGTCGCCGTATCCGAGGTCGTCGCAGAGGATCACGAGGAAGTTCGGGCGACGCGCCGACTCCCCGACCCCCGCATCCTCCTGCGGCGGAGTCGCGCAGGAGCTGACGAGCAGGAGGATGGCGAGGAGTGCCGCCCCGGCGCGCGATCGACGCCACCTCCCTTGCTGCATCCGTCGGCTCCCCCGGTCCGACCCGCCCTCGCTCCGCTCGGCGCCGATCCCCGCCGAGAACGAGGGGCGGCCGGCTCCGCCTCTCTCCAGTCCGCGGGGCACGCCGCGCCTCACCGGTCGGAGATCGCGGCTTCCGGGCAGCCGGGGAGGGTGTCCGGGGTCGGATCGAGACCGATCCACGGAAACGGTGCCGGGGGGGGAGGTCCGCCGGCGTGGAGGAAGGACGCCAGAGCGACGAGGTCGTCGATGCCGATGCGACCATCGTCGTTCACATCCGCCGCGTCCGCGCGTCGCGGAGGGAAGCCCTGACCGGAGAGGATGCTCCGGAGCTCGAGGAGATCGCGCCCGTCGATCGCGCCGGAGACATCCGCGTCCCCCCGGAGGAACTCCCGAGAGTAGCGGAAGCCATCCCGCAGGGTGAACAGCTCCCCCGTGCGGGGGTCGAGCACCGTGACCGGGATCGGAGAGGATTCCTGCCAGCGAGCCGGGAGCTCACGAGCGGGAGGAGGAACGACGACCGCGGTGTACCCGGTCGTCCCGACCTGCACCACCTCCCCCGGAACCCCACCGAAGCGCACCTGGAGATGGGGCGGCAGTCGGCTCCCTTTGAGGAGCACCCGACCGGGATCGCAAGCCTCCGCGCTCGCTGGATGGACGGCGAGGAGCGTGAGCCGCGGTGCGTCGGTCCGCTCCGCCGCGGGGATCAGCTCCGGGACCCCGCGCACCAGCCCCCGCGCCCCGAGTGTCGAAGGAATCGGAGGAGCATCGGAGAGAGCGGAGCCCGCGGGCGACGGCGGGACCGCCTCCCCCCGCTTGAGAGCGGGACGCGGAGGGTTCTCCTCGAAGGCAGCGACAGTGGGACCCGGCGAGGAGAGCGCGGGGAGGAGCGCGCCGAGACCTCGGACCCCCACCGCGCGGGAGGGACGCACCCTTCGCCCCTGCCCGTGGATCTCACGCAGCGAACCCGCCCCGGCGGCGGCCGCCGCGGGTGCGGTGAGAGGGAGACCGGAGGGGTTCTCCTCCGTCGTGATCGTGAAGGTCGTGCCGAAGGGGGTCGGCGGGGGCCCGATCGTCCCGAAGTCGTAGAACTCGTTCTCGTATCCGGCTCCTCCACCACTCCAGGCGGCGAGTCGGATGGTCGTGGCGCCGGAAGGGGCCTCATCCCGGACCCGGAAGCGATAGAAGGCGAGCGGGAGGTCGACGCCCCCGCCGAGGACTCCGGCGCCGGGCGGGACGGTGAGGCCGGCGCGCCCCTCGAGGGTGTCGATCGTGGAGGCCACCGCCGCGGGCGACAGCGCGCCGATCGCGCCGGCGACCTCGAGGCTCTCGAGAACCAGTCGCTCCCGATCCCAGCCGAGAGCGAGCTCGTAGCCGGTGATCTCGAGGTTGGTGGTCCCCCGGATGTAGCCCTCGATGAGCGAGCCGGGGGCCGCGCTCGCCGGGTCGAGGTAGATCCCCCGGGGGCGGAGCTGGAGGGAACCTGTGCCGCCGGTCGGGCTGATGGGCTCACCCGAGAGTCGTACCGCGAAGGGATCGAGGATCGAGATGAGACTCCCATCCGCCTCGGGGGGCGCGCTCTCCGGTGTCCGGAAGAGGATCTCCGCGATCGTCGTCGCACCGGCCTCTCCCGGTCCGGGTCCGGCGATGGGCAGCTGCGCCGGCACCGCGGCGGGCGTGTCGAGGGGGGGAACCGGAATCGTCTCCCCTCCCACGCGGACCGCGAGGATCTCCAGGCCCCGGGGGTCGTACTCGAGGAGGAGGGAGAAGGACTCGATCGGCTCGACCAGGGTCGCCTGAATGGGGAGCAGACCGGAGCGGCCGGGAACGGAGACGAGCCCCGGACCGGGGATGGCATCGACCCGCTCCACCGAGCAGGGCTCCGAGCTCACCCCGACGCCGGAGACGAGTCCGGAGAGGAGATAGGTCACGACGCCCTCGATCGCCTCCGGATCGGTGAAGGCGCTCTGACCGAGGACCGAGCCGAGGGAGACGGTCGTCCCGGTCGGGTCGATGCGCAGGAGCTCCAGCGCATCGAAGATGACACCCTCCTCGATCGTCCAGGAGAGCTCGGACGCCCCGTCCGCGCCCACGAGGCACGCCTCGAAGGAGGGCCGGGGGGCCTCGATCGCCAGGGTCCGGAGAGGCCCGGCCACGAGCAGGGGGCCGGAGCGACCGACGAGCTGGTACGAGTAGCTCCCCGGCGCGAGCTGGGGATCGAGGTAGGAGGTCGTGATCGCGAAGCCGGATGGCGCGTCGGTCCCCGAGAGCTCGGCGATGAGCACGCCGTCCCGGATCACCTCGATCGACTCGTAGGCCTGTCCGTTCCGCCAGCGGAGCTCCGCCCCTCCCCCGCCGGCGCTGACCTCGAACGCATCGAAGGAGAGGAGCTGATCGCAGCCGGGAACGGCGGGGAGCACGCAGAAGGCCTCTTCGCTCTCCCCGTCGACCGTCGCGCCCACGACGGAGTAGACGTGGACCCCGCAGTCGCTCGCGGGGTCGATGGCATCACCCAGCGAGGTCGCCTGACCGCTCGACGGCTGGAAGGCGATGGCCGTGCCGTCCCGGCGAACCTCGATGGAGGAGTAGGCCCCCGGGCTGTCCCAGGAGAGGTCGATCCGCTGGTTCCCGTTCGCCAGGACGATGCCGCGGGCGCAGCTCACCGAGGTGATCGGCAGGGTGCAGGAGCGGGGCTCCGAGAGGCTGCCCTCCCGCACCACCCGCACGCTGTAGCTGAGCCTCCCCGCGCCGCTGTCCTCGAAGGGCGCCTCGGTCGGGGGGAGGTTGGCGAGCACCTGGCCGCCGCTGCTCACCTGCACCCCGGTGATCGTCTCGTCGTCGGGGAGGGACCAGCTGACGATCGGCGTGCCGCTGCCGTCGAGCGCGCACTCGATGGCGAGCACCGGGGGAACCTCCTCGGCGAGATCCTCGAGCTCGATCGGCGCGACCGCATCGGTGAGGTCCGGGGTGAGCCGCCGCCCATCGGGGAGCTCCACCACGGTCGAGAGTCCGGAGCCGGTCCCGCCCCCCGAGGAGAGCAGCCCCGCGAAGTAGGTGCCCGGCGCCACCCCGGGACAGGAGAGGACGATCGTCGCGATCGGGCTCGCCTCCGCGGAGGTGAGCGGGGTCTGACCGAAGTCCAGGATCAGGTGGACCCCCTCCGCGGTCGGCGTCTCGGCCAGCCCGACCGAGGTCTCCACGAAGTCTCCCTCCAGGAAGACCCCATCCGCGAGGGAGAAGCCGGGGGGGAGATCGAGGAGCAGCTCCAGCCGCTCGACCGGCTCCGGGATCACCCCGGCGAGGCGGAGGCGCGCGACGCCGCTCCCCGCCCCGGGAACGGGCTCCAATGAGAGAGCGAAGGAGGGAGGGGTCGCCGGCACGACGCCCAGAGTCGGAGCCAGGAGCAGGATCCCCTCCTCGGGGGAGGGACCCCCGTGGAAGACCACATCGCGTGCCCCGTCCCGATTCGTGTCCGCGAGGGCGAAGCCCCCTTCGACCGCCTCGGGGGGGAGCGGGAACACCTTCTCGGAGTACTCGGCGAAGGTCGCGCCATAGCAGCGCAGGACGGCGGTCGGCAGGGGCGCGTCCTCGTACCAGAGCAGGTCGGGGAGGCCGTCCCCGTTGCAGTCCCCCACCTCGAGCTGACGAGGCTCTCCCGCCGCCGCCAGGGTCACGAGCTCCCACCCGGCGCTCAGGGATCCGCTCTCCGGGTTGAGGAGCGCGGCGATCGTCCCCGGGCGTCCGAAGAGGATGTCGGGCGCGCGGCCCGCGCCGAGGGGTCCGACTTCCAGAGCACCGATCGTGACCGGCTCCTCGAAGAGCGCGACCTCGAGGAAGGTCCGCTCTCCCGAGCCTCGAAGGATCCGGATCGAGGTCCCATCCGTGGACACGAGATCGAGCCGCCCATCCCCATCGAGGTCCGCGAGCTCGACATCCCGCACCCCCGGGAGGAGCGGTCCCTCCTCCACCACGAAGCCCCCCGACTCGCCGTCGTTGTGGAGGATCTCGACTCGATCCCCCGCCGCCACCACGGCATCCAGCCGGCCATCGCCGTCGAGGTCTCCGGTCTCGAGGTCTCGGACCCGGTCGTCGGAGACCGGCACGGAGAAGTCGGGGTCGAGGAAGAACAGGCCTCCGATGAGTCGTGAGTACTCCACCTCCCCGCTCCGCAGCAGCGTCAGCAGCCCCGTCTCCCCGAAGCCTTCGAGATCGACCGCCTCGATGTCCCGCAGGAGACCGCCCTCGAAGCCCGCGACCGGCGCGTAGCCCCCGGAGCCGAAGCGCGAGTGGACCTGCACCCCCCCGCCGGGCTCCGCCACGACGAGGTCGGGGGCCACCGTGGGCATCAGGTCGGCGAAGAGGATCTCCCGTGGCCGCCCGAGCCCCTCTCCCGCGAAGGAGATCGGATCCCCGAAGCCGGCGGGGACGGAGACCGCGCCGCCCAGCGCCTCGAAGCGGGTGACATGGGGGCGGAGGGAGAGCGGAGGCTCGAAGAGCGAGTTCGCCGGCGCGGTGAGACCGGACCCGAGGATGACGGTGATCTCCTCCCCGGGCTCGAAGGCGGGCTCCCCGTCCGCCGCGCGGATCAGGAACCCGGCGGAGGTGACCGAGCCGGGCGTGCCGGACTGCAGGAGCGTCTCCCTCACCCCGGTCAGAGACCCGCGGAGCTGAACGCTCTCGCTCTGGATCGATCCATTGAGGAACTCGGCGGAGGGCTCGGCGATGGCCGCGAGGATCGGGCTCGGGGGCACGACGGAGGTCGCCGGACTCCCCACCGCGGAGAGGCTCTGGAGAACGAACCGCCCGGTCCGGTCATCGATCGTGTCCGGATCCGCCGTGACCCCGGCGGTCGTGAACGAGAAGGCGTAGGAGTCGACGGGGTAGTTGGCGCTGGTGCGGATCCCGTCCCCGAGGACGACCTCGACCGTCTTCGCGGTCCCGAACGGCTCCGCGGTCACGATGCGGATGACCCGATCTTCCTCCTCGAGGGTGATCGAGAGCTCGCGGTCCGCCTCCTCCCCCAGCACCCGCACGGAGAAGTTCGCCGCGCTCGTCGCGGTGTCGGGATCGAGAGGCGCGGTGAAGGCGATCGCGATCTCGACGTCACCGGCGACCCCCACCGCCCCGTTCGCCGGGATCGTGTAGTCGACCTCCGGGGACTGGTTGCAGCCGGACGCGGCGACCGCGACGAGCAACAGGGCTCCCGCGAGCCTCGCGGTCCGGCCCATCACTCCACTCCCCCACGACGCGAGGCGCGATCGGCATCGCTGCATCGAGACTCCTCCCCTGGAATTGTCGGCGAGGGGGCTCGCTCCACCCGGTCCCGCCCCCGTCGCCGTGGACGGAGGGCGCGGGTCGGACTCGGGGCCGGGGGAAGAGGCGGGATGGCACGCATCCCGGCCCGGATCCCGCCGGAGAGCCCCCTCGCGGCGGCATCCTAGCGGATCCCCCGGGAGGCGTCAGGGGAGTTGGGACCGGAATCGAGCGCGAGGGGTGCCCCGCGGAGGGCGAGGGCCGGGATGTGAAGAGCGCCCGGTGCGATTTCTCGCACCGGGCGCCTGAGGAGTCGGTCAATGGACGAGAGGCTAGGGGCAAGCGCTCGCGTCACAGTCGGCACCCGCTTCGGTTCCACAGTTCGGGAACGGAGCCGCCGGAGCCGGACCGCTGAGGAGTCGATAGTTGAAGACCCACATGGCGTCGGTCATGGACAGGGCGTCGTTGGAGTCGGCGTCGCACGCCTCGGCGCACGTCCCGGCCGGTCCACCGAGGAACAGGTTGTTGAGGATCCAGACACCGTCCGCGATATCGAGGCGGAGGTCGGAGTTGCAGTCGCCGCGGAGGAACGGGGTGTCGGTCACCGGGAGGAGCGTCACGGTCCCGTCGACGAAGCTGGCGTCGAGGCTGAGACCGGAGACGACCACCACGTTGGCGACCGGCGGGGTTCCGAGGTTGTTGGAGAAGGCGAGCGTGGTCGTCGTCTCCGCCGCACCGGCGAGTCCGGAGATCGCGTACTCGACCTCGAAGACGGGGAGCGCGGCGTCGAAGACCTGGAAGACGCCACCGAGGAGGCTGTAGACCACACCGGCCGTCCAGCCGCCGGCGAGCGCCTGAGTCTGGTTGAACTCCGGCTCCGGCGTCAGGAGCGACGTCGGGGTCCCGACGATCTCGAGGATCGACGCATCGTGGGAGACACCCATGGAGAAGCCCTGGGTGTTGTTCGGGAAGCCGGTCCCGGCCGCGTCCTCCTGGATCGAGAACTGGGCGGTGAGGGAGCCGGTCCCGCTGGCCGCGTCGAAGTTCGCGCTCAGGTTCGGAGCGATGTAATTGAAGGTGGCGGGCGGCGGCTCGGCGACCTCGACGTCGAGTCCGACCTGGTTCGGGGTGATCGACGCGCCGTTGATCACGACGACAGTGTCGACCGGCGGGCTGCCGAGGGTGTTGCAGAACTGGATCGTGGACGCGAGGGTCGCGTTGGCGCCGGCGGTGTAGTGGCCGACCTGGAGCTCGTAGCCGGTTCCGGGCGCCAGCGAGGCAGCGCCGAGGAGGTCGACGACGACTCCGACGGTGTATCCCTCGGGGAAGTCGTTGCCCTGGGCGAAGCCCGGGGGGTTGCCGTTGTTCACGGTCGCGGTCGTGGAGCCCTGCTCCGAGCTGTTGAGGGTGATGTTGGCGGTGTCGTTGCAGACGCCGAAGGACCAGCCGGCCATGTTGTTCGGGCCGTCGAAGTCGAGGGTCGCGGACGCGTCGAAGTCACTGTTGACGTCGACGGTCGCCGGCCCGGCGACGGTCAGGGTGTAGGTCTGCGCCTCCGCGGTCCCCATGGTGAGGACCAGAGCGGTCAGGGCAGCGGCTCCGAGGAGCTTCTTCATGGTCTTGTCTCTCTATTCGGTAAGGGAGTGTGGAAGTGTGAGCGAAACTCGAGGCGCAGGGATCAGCAGGCCGGGGTGACGTCGCAGGTCAGCTCGTCCTCGGTCGGATCGGAGCCGGCGGCGTTCGGGCCCGGAGCCGGCATGATCGGTCCGAAGCTGTAGAGGTAGTTGAGGATGTAGACGGTGTCCGCGAGGTTGACCTTGCCGTCGTCGTTCGCGTCACAGGCGTCCTCGCAGGCGATCGCCAGGTCGTCGAACTGGTAGCCGAGGGTGGTCGCCGCGTCGGAGAGGTCGAGCAGCTCGTCGACGTTGCAGTCACCGCGACGGAAGAGCGTCTCGGGAATGACCATGCAGCCGCCGGAGTAGAGACCGATGCCGAGCTCGGAGGCGTAGTCGATGACCGCGGTGTTGTTCAGGAACACGCTGCCGGCACCGTTGATGTTGTTGCAGAAGTCGATCGTGAGGACCTCGCCGCAGGGGGCGTTCGGGCTGACCAGGGCCTTGACGCAGGCCACCGCGAGCGGGGTGGTCGTCGCCGGGAGCATCTGGTTGTCGAACGGCGGGAGGACATCCATGAGGATACCGAGCAGGAACTCGTGGCCGTCACCGTCGGTGGTCGAGTTGTCGATGTTGTAGTTGACGTACTCGGCGCCGATCTCGTCGACGATGGTCCCATCGAGGTCGAGGGTGCCGTCGATGATCGTCAGGTCACTGCCGTAGCAGAGGCCCATCTGGAGGCCCTGGAGGTTGTCGGTCGGATCGGAGTAGAAGAGGCAGAGCTCGATCTCCTCGCCCGGGAAGCAGTTCGTGATCGCCTCGCCGGTGAGGGAGAAGTCGGTCGGCCCGACGTAGAAGGCGGTGTCGCTCGCCGGGGGCGGCGGCACGGGCAGGCAGGTGACGGTGCCCGAGTTCAGGGCCGGGCTCACGGAGAGCCCGCCGACCACGACGATGTTGTCGAGGGCCGGAGCGCCGAACTGACCGTTCACGAAGGTGAGCGTCGTGTCGAGCGCCGGAGCCGGCTCCTCGATCTCGTTGTCACAGGCGTAGGTGAAGTCGGCGATGTGCAGCCCGAGGCCGGCCGGGATCGGCGCCGTCTGGCCGTTGCTCGGATCGGTCTCGAGGACCACTCCGACGGTTCCGCCGTCCGCGTAGATGTTCGTGACCACCAGCTCGGCGGCCGCGGCCGCGGTGCCGGCGAGGTCGATGTCCAGGAGGGTCAGGGCGGCGGCGTCGTGAGCGATCGAGAGCACGAAGCCCTGGGTCTCACCCGCGTTGTTGTCGAGCAGGATGCGGACGTCGCCCGCGCCGTCGCTGTCGATCGAGGTGCTCTCGATGCGCAGCGCGGAGGGCGGCGGCGGCAGGATGCTGACGAGGCCGTCGTTGAGTCCCAGACCGTTGACCGCCTCGATGGAGAGGCCGCCCTGAACGATCAGGTTGGAGAGGGTCGGGCTTCCGAAGATGCCGTCGACGAAGGTGATCGCCGTATCGGTGGTCGCGGCGACCAGCTGCAGGGAGGCGAGATCGAGCTGCGCAATGAGCTGATCCGTCCCGGCCGCGATCGTCTGACCGTCGAACGGCGGGGTGGCGTCGAGAACGACCGCGAGGGTCGCTCCGTCGCTGTAGAGCTCCGCGGTGACGAGCTCGGCGCCCACCACCTCGGTGACGGTTCCCGCGATCCCCAGGTCACTGACCTGAAGCAGCGCCGCATCGACGCCGATCGAGAGAACGAATCCTTCCGTCTCGCCGGTGCTGGTCATGGTGACGTCCAGCGTGGTCGAGCCGGTACCTGCGATGCTCCCACTGCCAATGGTGAGAGACTGCTGTGCATCCAAGGATCCAAGGCCCATGACGCTGAGCATCAGGGCGAAGAGGATCCGACGGGTCCCGAGAATGCGAAACATGATTTCTCCTCGTTCCTCGGTACTTGCCGGAACCGCGCTCCCGACCCCGGAGGGTGGAGTGGAGCGGGAACACGGCGTCCTAACGGCCTCCACGGGAACCGCCAGTGCGGTTCGCTACGCGGTAGGCACCCCAAAACGTTCCAGGTGTGCTCGGTCGGAAGAGGAGGAATGGACGGAAGGTCAGGTGGTGTGTCTTGAGGTCGGAATGACCCCTGCTGGTAGCGCCAATGTTAGCACCCGGTGTTAGTCCGTCTACGGCCTCGACGTCAACCCGGACTATTGACAAAATCCTCGGGGCGTCCCTACGTCTTTGAAATAAATAGGGTTAAGGTCGCACCGCAGGGCTCACATCGACAAAGATTGTCAGCAGGAAAGTACGGTAGACGACCGCAATTCCGTTCTGGAACGATTGTCAGGATTGGTCCTGACCGTCTGGGAGGCGGTGAGGAGTGAGGAGAGAGGCGTGATCAGGGAGGCGTGAGGAGAGAGGAGGGCGGGGAGAAGCAGGAGGGGAGAGCTTCGAGGGGAGCGGCGAGGCCACAGGATGGAGAAACGCCCGGTGAGAGGGGTGGACTCCCCCTCACCGGGCGTTCGATCACGCGGCCAGCCGCTCCTCCGGAGAGGAGATCGTTAGCAGGCGTTGTACTCGTTGCAGTCCTCCGGGGCGGGCTGCTGGTCGACATCCGTGCCGCAGCTCGGCCACGGAGCCGGCGGCGGGGCGCCACCCATGAAGCGGTACATGAAGATGTACGACGCGTCGGACATGTCGACGAGGTCGTCGTCATTGGCGTCCGAGGCGATCTCGCAGTCGAACATCGGACCTCCCTGGAAGAGGAAGTTCAGGATCCAGATCCCGTCGGCGATGTTGACCATGCCGTCCTGGTTCGAGTCCGCGCGACGGAAGTCGACGGTGCTGACCGCGTTGAAGGTGATGCTGCCGTTGCTGAAGTTGGCATCGAGGCTTGCACCGCCGACGACGACCACGTTGGCCACCGGCGGAGTGCCGAGACCGTTGTCCCAGGCGAGGGTCATGACCGGGCCCGGATCGACGCCGACGAGGGCGCCGGCGACCGTCTCGTAGCTGGCCGTGAAGACGAGCGCATCCTGAAGGGCCTCGTTGATCCCACCGAGGAGGTCGTAGACCACTCCGGCGGTCCAGCCGTTCGGGTCGCCGAGGCCGATCTGGATGAAGCCCGGTCCGGAGCCGCCCGCCATCGCGGCGAGGAGCCCGGCCGTGTCGACCGAGGTGACGCTGACGAGGCTCGGATCGTGGGAGAGTCCCATCGAGAAGCCCTGCGTGAGGGCCTCCGGCGCTCCGTTGTCGTCCTGATCGATGGTCAGATCGATG
>Ga0181594_10000122_pt1 | contig 61423 bp, 52 predicted proteins | sample 071ome_18_FD_145603 | JGI IMG/M metagenome (GOLD analysis project Ga0181594, IMG submission 145603) | Coastal salt marsh microbial communities from the Groves Creek Marsh, Skidaway Island, Georgia - 071413BT metaG (spades assembly) | ecosystem: Environmental > Aquatic > Marine > Intertidal zone...
GATTCAGGACAGCCTGCACCTGGTCTCCGGGAAGCGGGTCGGCCTCGTGACGAATCACACGGGGATCGACCGGAATCGTCGGTCGGACATCGACATTCTGGCCGATCACCCCGATGTCGAACTGATCGCGTTGTACTCACCAGAGCACGGGATCCGAGGAGAGGAGCGTGCCGGTGCCGCGATCGAGAGTGGCATCGACGAGCAAACGGGGCTTCCCATCTACTCGCTTTACGGGGAGACGCGAAAGCCGACGCCGGACATGCTGGAGAACGTCGACGTCCTGATCTTCGACATGCAGGACGTCGGGGCCCGCTATTACACGTACGTGTCGACCATGGCCCTGGCCATGGAGGCTGCCGGCGAGAACGGGATTCCCTTCCTCGTGCTCGACCGACCGAACCCGATCCGGGGCGATGTCGTGCAGGGCAACGTGCTCGACCCCGACTACAGCACGTTCGTTGGCCTGTACGAGGTACCCATGCGCCACGGAATGACCCCCGGTGAACTCGCCCAGATGTACGTCGGTGAGTTCGGTATCGGCGTCGATCTGACCGTCGTGCCGGTCGACGGCTGGCGGCGCGACATGACCTTCGACGACACCGGGCTGCCGTGGGTCGCACCGTCTCCCAACATGCCGGATGTCGCGAGCGCCCTGGCGTATCCGGGCACGTGCCTCTTCGAGGGCACCCCGATTTCGGTGGGGCGTGGCACGGACCGTGCGTTCCGATGGATCGGGGCGCCATGGCTCGACGCGGCGGTGCTCGCCGAGGCGTTGAATGGATACGGGATCGACGGTGTGCGCTTCGAACCCGTCAGCTTCACGCCGACGAACGCCGGGGACAGAAAATTCGAGGGGGTGGAGGTGCATGGAGTCGAGCTGGTGGCCGAGCGTACCGACTACGACGCGTCCAGGGCCGCCATCGCGATGCTCATCGAAACGTATCGGATGTCGGGGGACAACTGGGCCTGGTACCAGGCACACTTCGACCGCCTGTCCGGAACGGACGCGATCCGCACGGGGCTGGTCGCCGGCACGTCCTTCGACGATCTCGTCTCCAGCTGGGATGCGGAGGTGAGCGCGTTCGAATCCACCCGAGCGCCGTACCTCCTGTACTGACGCACTACGGATTCCACGCCGATGAGACCATCGAATCACACATTCGAGCTGCGCCACCTCCTGCTCTTCGGCGCTCTCTTTGTCGCTGCGTGCGGCGGTGCGGCGACGTACGGACCGACCACCCCGGCACCCACCTCGCCGGAGGAGCTGGCCGTTGTACACGACAACGTGCGCGTCCCCGGGCTCGAGGATCGCCGCTTCAACCACCGAACATACTGGGCATCCGTCGATCCGTACCTCGACGGCGCCGTGACCTCACGAGTCGCCGGAGAGAGCGCCGAGGGACGGGAGATCCGTCACCTGACCTTCGGGAATGGGCCCACCACGGTGCTGCTCTGGTCGCAGATGCACGGCAACGAGAGCACCGCCTCGATGTCTCTCGCCGACATCATCCGCTTCTTCCACGACCAGCCGGACCACCCGCTGGCTCGACGGATCGCAGACGGTGCGACAGTCCACATGATCCCCATGCTGAACCCGGATGGCGCCGAGCGCTTTCAGCGGAGGAACGCGCAGGGGATTGACGTGAACCGTGACGCTCGGCGTCTCCAGACGCCCGAGGGGCAGTTGCTCAAGACCGTTCGGGATGAGCTGGACCCGGCCTTCGGCTTCAACCTCCACGACCAGAGCGCCGCGGTCCGCGTCGGCCAGAGCGACCGTGGTGTCGCGATCGCCCTGCTCGCCCCTGCGTTCAACGCAGCCCGCGACGTCGATGACAAGCGACGCCGTGCGATGCAGGTGGCAACGCTGCTGATCGAGGCGGTCGAGCCACTCGTCGGCGATCACATCGCCAAGTACGACGACACCTTCAATCCACGCGCCTTCGGCGACCTGATGGGCGCATGGGGCGCGAGCACCATCCTCATCGAGTCCGGTGCCTGGGTTGGTGACCCGCAGAAGCAGCACCTGAGAAAGACGAACTTCGTCGGCATCCTGAGCGCCCTCGACGCGATCGCGACGGGGCGGTATGCCCAATACGACCCCCGTGTGTACGAGTCACTCGAATACAACGGGCGTCGCGTCACCGATCTGCTCATCACGGGTGGCACGATCGCGGTCCCCGGTCTTCCTCCCCTCGAGGCGGATCTGCTCGTGAACTACGACATGCCGCTCCTGCGCCAGGAGGCGCTGATCGCTGACATCGGCGACATGGGAACGTCCGAAGCGCAGGACACACTCGATGTCCGAGGGCTCTTCCTCATCCCGACCGGGGAGGCGCTGGATGAAGTGGGAGGTCTGAACACCGGCGCGCCGGCCCACTTCATCGTGGCGGAGGACCCTGACGGCCGCAGGGTGCGCTTTCTGTTCGAAGGGCGCTTGCCCGACGCTCACCGCGAAGAGTAGACCGAATACGGGCGCTGGACGCCACGGTCCGACTGAACGGAATCGGCGTCCGTTCTGAGCGAAGTGCGGTCTCATCCATGCATGGGCGAAGCGCTGCGGCCGATCGAGGTTTGCTGCAGCACCGAAGAAGAGTTCCACATCGGAAATGACGCCGCGGCGCGATCGCGGCGACCGGCCTGATCAGGTTCTCACCCTTCTTGGGGGCGTTGGGATGTCACGTGTCCAAGGAGGCAGTATGAACCACAAGCCAATTTCGATCCTCCCGTTCCTCGCCGCACTCACGATGCTGGCCGTATTGCCTCCGGGCGTGCGTGCCGACACCGAGTGCACGGACGGATACCTGCTGTGCCTGAACTCCGCCGCGGCCAAGCACGACGCGTGGGGCGAGCAGCACTTCGACATTCTCGATGACGTCGCATACCTCGAATGCGGAGCCGAATGGACCGGCTGCGTACGCAAGAAAGTGCTCGGAATCTGAGCTGATCACCGGCCCTGACGGGCCTCCCGTGAACCCTCGAATCTGAACCGACATGCGACATCCCTTCGCCCTCCTCGCCGCCGTGATCCTGGCGTGCACGCCCGTCTCGCAGCAGGCAGAGCTATCGACCTTCGACCCCACGCGAGCTTCCGAGACACTCGCCTGCGAGCCCGGATCACCGGGCTTCGAGCCCCCCGCGAGTGTCGAACGAATGACCGCGGCCTCGGACTCCTCCCTTGTACTCGTCTACCCGGACGCGCGTGAAGTCGTCCTCGTGGACGGGAATCTCTCCCCGATCCATACCCTTCGACTCGAGCCCGAAGGACCGACCGGTATCGCCGCATTACACGATGCCGCGGTGCTCGGCGATTCTCTCGTCGTCGTTGCCGACGGGCCCCGGCGCCTACTGCGTGCCTTCACGCCCGAAGGCGATCCTGCCTGGGCCGTTCGACTACCGGCCATACCCGATCGGGTCCTCCCGACTCCTGCGGGGCTCGCCGTCTTCCCTCTGCATCTGGCTGGCCTCCCCGGCGGAGGAGCGTACCTCGTGCGTGACGGTGCGGCACACGATCTGGGCATGAAGCCCGTTGCGCTGGACGACCCTCAGATGGGCACGCTCGCGAATCTCGTCTCGCCTGCGCTGGCACGAGGGACGAGCAGGCTCATCGTGCCCCGGCAGTTCATCGCGCCAGTCGCAGCGCTGGTGGACCTCGACACGGCGACCCTCCCGAGGACCGTACCGATGCCCGTGGCCGAAGCAACGGCCGACCGGGCGTGGTGGGCACCGGGTCCACCGTATACCGATGGGGAGATGCAGCGGATCATCGCTCCGGCCATGTCGGCGACGAGTGGCCCGGGCACGGGGGAGATCTCCGTGCTCACGCGGACCGGTGTTCACACAGGGGAACACCTCGAGAAGGTTGTCATCCGCCTCGATTCCGAGCTTCGTGTGATGTCCTCGATGACGCTGCCGTTCAACGCGATTCACCTGGCCTGGCTCGCTTCGGAGCACGCGTACTACATCATGACCGCAGATGAGGGCTGGTACCGCTGTAGCCTCCCCTCCCCGCCGTCCCTTCTGGAGCCCGAGTGATGAGAGAAATCGATGCGCCAGCCGTGTACCTCAGCCGTCGATTCTGGACGGACTTCGGAGCTGGGTCGATCATCGCGATCGGGATCGGCTGGTTCTTCGCTATCCCGGCCACCCCGGTCCTGGGGGTGCTGATCGGCGGTATGTCTGCCTGGCAGGCGCAGCGACCTCGCGTGCGCGACGAGGTGGCGTGGGCGCGGGCTATCCTGGCGAACGCGGAGAAGAGGCGCATCGCGGAGGCCAGCGCAGAAGAACTGCATACGAGGGAGGGAGATCCCCCGAGCGAACGCTGACCGCCGGGGCCTTCGCGCGAGTTGGCCTACCCGCCTGCGGGAAAGCGGAACACCGTGCCGATCTCGGGACGCCACCACTCGCCATCAAAGACACGCTCGAGGCGGTGCTCGAAATGCCCGAGATCCAAAAGGCGCACCGACTGGGTCGGCGTATCCATGGGGACGAAGAAGTCTTCCCAATGGCCCAGAAGCACGCGCTCGGGACGCAGGTTCTCGATGAAGGCCTCGGGATGCCAGTCCACCTGATCGAAGGTGGCGGGTACCAGAATCGCGAGGTCGACGGGGTACTCTTCGATCAGCGGGGCCGGAGCGAAACCCCAGGGCGCGGGAGCCACGGCATCCTGATAGTAGATGCGGTAGCGGACCTCACCCTCACCATCGAGGAAGTCGATCAGAAACGCCACCGTCTCCCCGTCCAGCCACTCGACGGCACGCCGGGGCGGCTCCTCACGAAGAACGTCCGCAGTTCCCTCGAAGAGCGTCAGACCGTCAAAGTGGGGGGCATGCTTGGACTGCAGGGGCATGACGCGAATGCGGGGCCCGTAGGAGAACCATCGTCCCACGCGCTCTTCGGTGCCCTCGTGTCCATTGGCGACGTCGATACGTTCGGCCAGGCCGGACCACGTACCAAAGAGGTTGGCCGCCGTCCGGTTCGTCAGGATTCGAGCACCGGTGGCGTGATGGCTCGCCACGCGCGGGACATCCATCGCATGGTCGTAGTGCCCGTGCCCGATGAGGATGACCCTGGCGTTCGACACGTCGTGCTCGTCCATGTACCCATCGATGGCCACGGTGTCCGGCTCGATGGAGAGGAGGCCCGTGCGGAGGAACGACGGGTTGGTGAATAGGGGCGCCGCAAGCAGCTGCTCGCCGCCCAGGGTGATGATCCACCCACCACTGCCGAGATACGTCAGCTCAACGGCGGCACGACCGTCACTCACGTCGATGGTGCCGTCCGCACCGGGCGCGAGCCGCGGAGTACAGGCCAACGCCGAGGTGACTCCGATGAGCGCGAAGGCACCGCGCACGCCGAGTCCGCGGGTGAGCATCCGACGCGTTCTAATGGGTATTCAGGAGACGCTGGAGTTCCGAGGCAGTCCTCGGGGTCTGGAGTGCCAGCATGACCAGAACCCTAGCCTTGTGCGGAGAAAGATCGCCCGCATACGCCAGTCCCGACTCGTTTCCCTGCGCGTTGCTCATCACCCGACCCTCCGGCACCCGTGATGCGAGGACGATCGGCACACCGGCGTCCGCGATCTCTGCATACGCCTCACGAACCGCCGGGCTGGCGCGTCCTCCTCCGAACGCCTGAACGACAATGGCCGACGCGCCGTGCTCGAAGGCGGCCCGCAGCAAACTCGCGTCATTACCCGCGAAGTCGGCTACGACCGGTACGCTCGGGAGCTCGTTCGTCCCGGGGAGCAGGTGCAGCTCGGACGTGTTTGTGTGGCGCGTCATGCCCGTACGACGGAAGACCACTTCGTCCGCATCGACGACACCCAGCATGCCGAATTCCCGGGACACGAAAGTGTCCACCCGATTGTTGTCCATCTTCCGCACGTCGCGAGCGGAATGGATTTCGTCGTTCAGGACGACGAGAACCCCATGACCCACTGCCCCGGGGTGCCGGATGACGCGGGCAGCCGAGAGCAAGTTCGCGGGGCCGTCGGCGGACACGGCGCTCGAGTTGCGCATCGAGCCGACCATGACCACCGGTCGATCGGTGGTGACGGTCAGGTGGAGAAAGTACGCGGTCTCCTCCATCGTATCGGTCCCATGCGTGACGATGACCCCGGCGAGACCGGCATCGGAGTCGAGAACCTCGTTGACCCGACGGGACAGGCGCACCCAGTGATCTGGTCCGATGGCGGAGGACCCCACCCGACTGAACTCCTCCACTTCGATACGTGCGACGTCCCCTAGCTGGGGGACCGCTTCGACGATCTGCTCTCCCGTGAGCTGACCGCCCGTCGCCTGCCCCGCGATCGTCCCGCCGGTCGCGATCACGAGGATTCGCGGAAGTTCCTGAGCCTCGAGCGACCCCGAGGCGAACACTGATCCGGACGAGGCCGCCGCTGCGACGAGCGCCGCAAAGACAACCCTCGTCCGACCGAGCGCGGGGAAGCCGGAGAACCTCAGGAGGCCTCCACCCGCTCAGCGGCTTTGGCCTGCTCGACACGTGCCAGGAAGCGGTCGGAGAGCTGGCGTGTGATCTCACCCACGCCCCCGTGGCCCACGACCTGACCATCAACCTCGCGGATCGGACGGACCTCACCGGTGGTCCCCGTGAAAAAGAGCTCGTCCGCGAAGGTGAGTTCCTCGATCTGGATGGGCCGTTCCTCCACCGTCATCCCCGCGGCCCGGGCCTCGTCCAGTACCACAGCGCGCGTGATCCCGGGCAAGATGTGCCCGGTCGTGGGGTGCGTAACCACGGTACCGCCGAAGACGGCCCAGAAGTTCTGATGCGCCCCTTCGATTGCGACGCCGTCGCGAACGAGAATGGCGTCGTCCGCCCCGGCATCCTTCGCGGACTGGAAGGCCAGCGCGTTCGGAAGGAGGCAGACCGTCTTGATATCCACCCGGCTCCAGCGACGATCGGGCACGGTCTTCGCCGAGAAGCCGCGGTTCCACGCCTCGTCCGAAGGACGGCTCCACTCCTTCGTGTAGGCGTAGATGGTTGGAGTGACCTCACCTTCGGGGAAGTAGTGCGTGCGAGGCGCGGCACCCCGAGTGATCTGCATGTAGACCATGGACCGCTCCGCGGACTCCAGCCCGTTCCGGGCGATCAGCTCGCGGTGCATCGCCTCCAGGCCCGACGTGTCATAGTCGATCCGAAGCCAACAGAGTCCGCGCATGAGCCGCTGGAGGTGTCCCTCCAGCCCGAACGGGACCCCTTCGTAGAACGGTGTGACCTCGTACAGGCCATCTCCCAGAAGGAAGCCCCGGTCGTCGGGGGAAATCGTCGCCTCGGCCTTCGGCATATACTCGCCGTTCAGGAAGACGGTGCTCATTCGAAACTCAGCTCGGATCGGGTGATCGGGCGGACGCTCAGGTCCGCGTGCAGCGCCCCGGCGGCGCGTCCGACCGAAAGATGCTCACGCGCCCCACAAACGAAAGGGGAGGCCCCGAAGGACCTCCCCTGCACCTCGTTCTCCTGCTCGCAGGCCTAGCCTTCCGCCGACTTCTCCAGCTTGTCGAATTCGGAGAGTAGCTCGGCCTCCGGGATCGCATCCGCCTCAGCGTCGGACACCTCCTCGGCTTCCACCTCGTGGACCTCGGCCTCGGCGATGCCGTCCGCGTCCGCGGCGACCCCGTCGTCGTCACCAGCCTCGAGCTGCTTGGGTGTCTCGGCAGCCGGAGCGGCAATGAGACCCATCTCGGCCTTGAGCGCGAGAAGCTGATCCTCCACGTCAGCCCCACCCGGGCCGGCTTCCAAGCGCAGGAACTCCGATTCGAGCGTGTCCCCACCCAGCTCGGCGTTGACCTCGGCCTGAGCCACGCTGCGGCGCTCCTCTTCTTCGATCTTATCGGCCATCCGGTTGAAAGCCTCGAAGGCGGAGGTGTCGGACAGACCGGACATGGTCTCGTGAATCCGACGCTGCGCCTGAGCGCGCTTCTGCTTGGCAATGAGGAGATTCCGCTTCCGCTTGGCCTCCTCGATCTTGTCGTTCAGCTGGCGCAACGAGCCCTTGAGCTTCTCGGTCTCCGCCGCCTGAGCCTCCCAGGTCTGCTGGAGAACCGCAGCGCGCTCAGCGTGCTCCTTTTGACGCAGAAGAGCCTGTTTGGCGAGGTCGTCCCGCCCCTCTTTGACGGCGAGCATCGCGCGGTGCTGCCAGTCCCGCTGCTGCTTGACTTCCTGCTCGAGCTGGGCCTTGAGCTTGCGCTCGTCGGCGATAGCCGCCGCGACTTCCCGCTTGGCCTTCGCCAGCTGGTCCCGCATATCCAGAATGATCTGGTTGAGCATCTTCTCCGGGTTTTCGGCCCGGGAAATCAGATCATTGATGTTCGACTTGATGACCGTCGACAGCTTGTTGAAGATGCCCATTCTCTAGCCCTCCGCCCCGTGGCCCGCGAGGGCGCGGATCTGTTGCATGTGTGAGGCGGCCGCGAGGGTGATCGACTCCATCGATGCCTGGATTTCGTGAAAATCGAGCGTCTCGAGCTCGAGCGTGTCACTCAGAATGAGATCACCGTCTTCGATGCCGTACGCACCGTGCACGACCTCAGTGGCATTCCATTCGAGAAGGGTACGGTACAGGTCCATGGAGTCCTCAGCAGGCATGTCCATGACCTTCATCCGTATGAGCAGAAGGGCGTCGGCGTGATGCACGACGACCGGTGCTCCTCCGTCCTCACCCCGTGTGAGAAACATTCCATCGTCGACCTCTTCGTACTCGAGGTCCATCCGGATCAGGAAGCTCTCGAGATCCTCTCGGCTTACCATGACGGTCTCCGTATCTGTAATGCTGCGTCGCAGCGGATTCGCCGCTCGTGCAAATCCCTACGCACCCGCTCGGGCGCCGGTTTCCCGACCATGGCGAAAGGTAAATGTCCCTGACCACGGAGCAACGTTCGTGCCTGCGGCTTCGATGAGCCGAGCACGCATTGGGCACAGGGCCATACGGAGCCGTCCCTGCCCAGCGGGGAAGGGCTCGCTATCCCAGAAGGGATTTCAGGTGCTGTCCGGTATGAGACGCAGGATCGGCCGCAACGGTTTCCGGTGTTCCCTCGACCACGATCTGGCCTCCGCCTTCTCCGCCTTCAGGACCGAGATCGATCACCCAGTCCGCGGTCTTCACGACCTGCAGGTTGTGCTCGATCACCACGACCGTGTTCCCGCGCTCCACGAGTCGGTGCAGCACGTCGAGCAAGACCCGTACGTCCTCGAAGTGCAGACCCGTCGTCGGCTCGTCGAGGATGTACAGGGTATTCCCCGTGGAGCGCTTCGAGAGTTCGGTCGCGAGCTTCACGCGCTGTGCCTCACCCCCGGACAGCGTGGTCGCAGACTGCCCGAGGTGGATGTACCCCAGACCGACGTCGTTCAGTGTCTTGAGCTTCTGCTTGATCCGCGGTACCGCGTCGAAGAATTCGAGGGCGTCCTCCACGGTCATATCGAGCACGTCCGCGATGTTCTTGCCCTTGTAGTAGACGTCGAGTGTCTCGCGGTTGTATCGCCGCCCTCGGCAGACGTCACACGGCACGTACACGTCGGGCAGAAAGTGCATCTCGATCTTCACCAGCCCGTCTCCCTGACACGCCTCGCACCGACCCCCCTTCACATTGAAGGAGAATCGGCCCGGCCCGTACCCGCGCATCTGCGACTCGGGCAGGTTCGCAAAGAGGTCCCGGATGGGCGTGAACAGACCCGTGTACGTCGCCGGATTCGACCGGGGCGTACGACCGATCGGCGACTGATCGACATCGATCACCTTGTCGATATGCTCGAGGCCATCGATCGCGTCATGCGCCTCGGCCACAAGCTTGCTTCGGTAGAAATGGCGAGCGAGCGCGTGGTACAGCGTGCTGTTCACGAGGGTCGACTTTCCTGAACCGCTCACGCCCGTGACACAGAGGAACGTCCCGAGGGGGAAGCGCACATCGACCTTCTGGAGGTTGTGGCCCCGAGCCCCGCGAACCGTGACAGCCCGATCCGGATCGACCGGTCGACGCGTCTCGGGCAACGGGATCTCCCGATCGCCCCTCAGATACGCGCCGGTCAGCGAGGCGTCGGCCTCCAGCACTTCGTTCAATCCACCCGCCGCGACGACCTCGCCTCCGTGCCGTCCCGCTCCGGGACCGAGGTCGACGATGTAGTCGGCCAGCCGGATCGTGTCTTCATCGTGCTCGACGACGACTACGGTGTTTCCGAGGTCACGCAGGCGCTGCAGAGTCGAGAGCAGTCGCGCGTTGTCCCGCTGATGCAGTCCGATCGACGGCTCATCCAGGATGTAGAGCACACCGACGAGCCGGCTGCCGATCTGCGTCGCAAGGCGGATCCGTTGAGCCTCTCCACCGGAGAGGGTCCCGGCCGAGCGGCCGAGCGTCAGGTAGTCGAGGCCGACATCACGCAGAAAGCGCAGCCGCTCCCCGACCTCCTTGAGGATGGGACCCGCGATGTCCGCAGAAAGGGGCGTCGTACCCGCGGGGATGCTTACCCTGTCGCTCCCACCCGCGCGATCTCGCTTCCCGTTCTTTGCCGAGGGCCCTGCACCGCTCTGCCCGCCCTCCACGGGAATCGAGGCGAAGAACTCGGTCGCCTCGGCGATGGAGAAGTCGACGATGTCACCGAGCGAGCGACCGGCAATCGTGACCGCCCGAGAGGCGTCCCTCAGCCGGCTGCCGTCGCATGCCGTACAGGGCAGCGTCGACATGTATTCGTCGAGCTGATTCCGAACGGTCTCCGACTGCGTCTCGCGATACCGCCGCTCGACGTTCGCGAGCACGCCTTCCCAGTGATCCTCGTAGTACCCATCGAAACGACCCGAGCCCGACTTGTACGGGAAGCGAATCTTCATGCCCCCTGAGCCATGGATGATGGCATGGCGCACGTCGTCCTCGAGTTCTCCCCACGGCGTGTTCGGATCGAACTCGTACGCTTCCGCGAGACCCGCGATCACGGACCGTCGAAGATGACCGGACGGATCCCCCCACGGCAGAATCACACCCTCGAGGATCGTTACGCTGGGGTCGGCCGTCAGCAGCTGCGGGTTCACCTCCTTGCGCGTCCCCAGCCCTCCGCACTCGTCACACGCGCCGTAGGGCGAATTGAAGGAGAACTGCCGCGGCTCGAGTTCGGCGAGGCTGGTACCGCAGTTGTCGCAGGCATAGTGCTCGCTGAACACATGCTGGTCCGGGTCGGCCTTCGTCTTTCCCTTTCCATGCTCCAGGACTTCGATCACACCGTCACCCGCGCGCAGCGCGGTCTCGACGGAATCCGCGATCCGGTCCCGATCGGCGACCTTGATCACGAGCCGGTCGACGATGACGGCGATGTCGTGGTTTTCGTACCGGTTGAGTGACGGTGGATCCGACAGATCGTACGTCTCGCCGTCGACACGAGCGCGCACGAACCCCTCCTTCCGAGCCTTCTCGAACAGGTCTCTGAACTCACCTTTTCGGCCTCGCACGAGTGGGGCGAGGATCTCCACACGGACTCCTTCTCCGATCCCGAGTAACCGCTGCACGATCTGCGTCGCAGACTGGCGAATGACGGGCTCACCGCACGTCGGGCAATGGGGGATCCCCGCCCGTGCCCAAAGGAGCCGGAGGTAGTCGTAGATCTCCGTGACGGTGCCGACGGTCGAGCGAGGATTCTTGCTGACCGTCTTCTGTTCGATGGAGATCGCGGGGGAGAGCCCCTCGATCGAATCGACGTCCGGCTTCTCCATCAGCCCGAGGAACTGCCGTGCGTATGCGGACAGCGACTCCACGTATCGGCGCTGGCCCTCGGCGTAAATCGTATCGAATGCGAGTGACGACTTGCCGGATCCGGAAAGGCCGGTGATGACGACCAGCTTTTCCCTGGGCAGCTCGACGTGCACGTCCTTCAGATTGTGCTCGCGCGCACCACGAACGACGAGCGTCTCCTGCGCAGCAGCCCCGGTCGCAGCGGCGGCCGCACTCGAGGATCGGCGTTTCGCCGAGGCTTTGGAGGAGCGTGATTCAGGCACGGCCTGGATGTCTCCGGATGAAGGACAGACCATGTAATTTAGTCGGATCGTCGACGGCCAACAAAACGTCCACTCGGCCGGAGTAGAGGACGAGGGAACGGAATCAGGGCCAAGAGGGTCGCACCTGTCTGGAGCATTCCTTCCGGGGACTCGACGTGGACCAGACTTCGCTCGCCATAACCTTCATCTTCTTCTCCTTCCTGATCCTCTTTGGACTCAAGTGGATCAGTCGGGAGGACGACTAGCGTCGAGCGCACGGCCACGCCGACGTGGGACTGGCTCGGCTGAAAGTGGGTCGACCCGCGGGAAACGACTCGGGGGCCGAGCGAGAATCGCTCGACCCCCGGCGCCAAACGCCTAGAGCTGGACCTGCTCGATCTTCTCGATTCGCGCGTCGGTCGGGGGGTGCGTGCGGAAGAGCCCCGAGAGTGCGGCTCCCCGGCCACTGCTGAACGGATTGATGATCGCCATGTGTGCGCCGGCAGGATTCACCTGCATCGGCACCTGCCGAGCCACAGCCTCGATGCGCTGCAGCGCGCTCTGGAGGCCGCGCTTGTCACCCACGATCTGCACCGCGGTCGCGTCGGCCTGAAACTCGTTCTGCCGGCTCACGGCCATCTGTACGATCACCGCCACGAGTGGTGCGACGATCGCCATGGCCAGCATCGCCAGGGGGTTCTCGTCACCATCGCGGCCCGAGCCGAGAATGATGCCCCACCTCAGAATGCTCCCGACCAGGGCAATCGCTCCGGCCATGCCCGCCGCAATCGTGCCCACGAGCATGTGGCGATGCTTGATGTGCGCGAGCTCGTGCGCGATGACCCCCTCGAGCTCGCGCTCGTTGAGAGCTTCCATGAGTCCGAGCGTGACGCACACGACCGCATTCTCCGGATTTCGTCCGGTCGCGAATGCATTCGGCTGGCGTTCCGGTGCGACGGCGACCTTCGGCATCGGCAGATCCGCCCGCTGACGGAGCCGATCGACCATCCGGTACAGCTCGGGTGCGTCCTGAGGCCCGATCACCTGTGCACGATACATCTTCAGCACGGCACGATCGCTGAACCAGAAGGTCCAGAAGTTCATGATCATCGAGATGCCGAAGAACACGGCCGCCATGGACGAGCCGCCGATGTAGTCCCCGGCGATGACGAAGAGGATCGTCATGACGGTCATCAGGCCGAAGACCTTGGCCATCTGCATATCAGTTCTGCTCCGTTGAATTTCGTTTCGGGCTGTATCCCCATTCCCGGAAGAAGAACACACCCCAGATGCGATCGCCCTCGACGAGTCCCGAGGACGCGCCACGCGAGAGGCTGCCGCTTCGGAGGAAGCGGTCTTCCAGAAAGCCCTCGACGTTGTAATCGTCGGTGAGCGCCCATTCTACACGCAACCCGGCCACCGTGTTCTGATCTTGGGAGCCGGCGTCCCACAAGCGCAACACGGCGACCGCGAACACGTCGTCACCCACATACCGGCCGAGTTCCAGCTGGGTATCGGCTACATAATCGCGACCGAAGGATTGACCACCTCCGCTCTGCTGTACCGAGATGTAGTCCAGGAAGTCTCTCGTGACGGCCGATCCGAACTGATTGGTCAGTACGCCCCCTACGAAGGTCACCGTCCCCTGCACCGCGGACGAGACGACGCCGCTGCTTCGGAGCGCTCCCACACCGCCACGCTGGGTCCCGAGAGCCCCGCTCGGTTGCCCGAAGACCAGGTACGACACGAGGTCCTCTTCAGCCAGGCCGACCTCGTCGGTCGTCAAAGTGACCACCGGCTGCACGAGAGTCCCCTCTACCAGGGCATTCACCTCGAGCGGAGGTTCGTTCTGTCGTCGGATCCGACTGGACGCCTGGATACTCAGGTCCGGGTTGAGGCCGGGGCGGCCCAGGAACAGGACCCTTCCACCATCGAGCTCGAACGTCCGTCCCAGAACACGGTGTGAGCCTCGGACGGCTTCCAGCTCCCCAATCAGCACGAAATCACTCTTGGTTCGGTCGTATCGGACGAGCAGGTCGCCTGCCATCTCGACGTCGGAGTCGATCGACCGCAGCCACGAGCCCCGTGGAACGGACAGATCCACGTCGACACGGAGATTGTCGAAGAACGGATTGCCCAGACCGGCGAAGAGGGGCTGCGAGATCAGCGCCGTGGTGTCGACCGCGAGTCCGCTTTCGAAGAGGAATGGGTCGTTGAGGTTGACGACCCCGGCAGCCCGTTGGAGTTCGTCTACATAGATGGCACCCTCGTCGACGGTGAGCGCTCCCTGAGCGAGCGGCAGAGAATAACGCCCGGCCAGATCGAAGCTCCCGCTGATCGACCCTTCCATGTCCGGGCGGGACACGGCGAGGAAACGATCAAAGGCAAAACGAAGGTCGAGCATCGGGTCGGAAAACGGTTGCAGGAGAACCGTCCCGGTCACGTCAGATCGGCCGTTACCGGAGGCCGACAACTCGACGTCGACACTTCGGTCGTCACGCAGCGTGACCGTCCCGTTCACGCCGGTGTGTCGCACGCCGATCGCCTCGATGGACCAGGCGGCGTCGGACAAGGTCAGTTCACCGCGGGGCGCAGGGCCGTTCGGCGTGCCCCCGACGGAGACGTTGCCGGACACGGTCCCAACGACGCCCTGGAGAGCGGCCACGTAGCTCAGGGCAATCGCAGCGTCCAGCGAATCCGCGACGATATCGACCCTCATCGGCTCGTCCCGGACCCTCTGCTCCACGTCGATCAGCGCCAGATCGATCGGGATCGTCCCATTGGCGCGCAATGCGGCACGAGTCCCGTCCAGGCCATCGACGTCGAAGCGCAGTTCGCCTCCCCGGTACGACATCTCGCCGTCGACGCGCGTAAGCTCGATCGAGCGATACCGAGGCCCGTCGATGTTGAACTCACCTTCGATGACCGGGGCCTCCGCCGGGCCACGTACCGTGAGTGCGACGTCGACGTGTCCACCCGCCTCCAGCTGGTTCAGCTGTGCCACGTGAAGGATCTGCTCGACATGCAACCCCGACACATCGAGATGGAAGTCGCTTCCACCCCCGCGGGCGAGCATGCCGTCCGCCACGAGTCGCATGGGGTCCTCATTCGTGCGTGCGATCTCGAGACTGTCGACCGTGACCGCTCGCTCGTCCCATTCGACGTGTACGGGCCTCATCAGGGACCAGCGCTGCTCGTCCACCTGCACGTCGAGACTGTCCATGTCGACTGAACCGCCATCCGCATCGATGACGAAGGATCCAATCGCGTGGTACTGCTCACCCGGCCGGCGAACGATGTCGAGTCGCCCCTCGCCATCCTGAGCAAACATGTCGGCCTCGAAGCCGCCTTGCTCAAAGCGCCGACCAGCCACGTCGATCCCGAATGCCGAGACGCCCACCTGCACCCTTCCCTGTCTGTCGGGCAACCCCGTGGCCGTCAGGGCGATACGGGCAGAGTCGATCCCGTTCTCCTTCCAGGACGCCTTCTCGAAGCGTCCAACGACGCCCAGGTCGATATCGCCGAGGTGTCCACTGATGCTCGCAGCCCCGACCAGTGACCCGTCCAGCTGAACGTCGGCGAGCCGGGGGAAGGTGTCGGGTTCGATGCCCTGAAGCCGGAGGAATTCCCGGTCGAGCGGCGTCAGTGATTCCTGAACGATGATCGAGTCGGCAACACCCATGAGGGCCGGCCGAAGCCCTACGAGTCGGTCGGCACTGAAGTCCAGTGAGGCACTGCCGTATCGTCCTTCGACGAGACCGAGTCGGCCACGGCCGACCACATCGACACCACCCACGTTGGCGCGCAGGGAATCCGCGATCACGACTCCGTTCCGGATACGGAGCCCGGTCGACAGCGTATCGATACGCAGGTCTCCGTATCGGGACATATGTGCCGAACCGACGAGATCGAGCATCATCGAGTCCGGCGTCAACCCAACGCCCTCGAGCCCGAGGGCACCGGTCCACATGGTCCGCTCCGGCAGGAGGCTGCTGAGCGCGAACAGTGGAAACTGCTCGGCTTCGAGTTCCATGCGGTAGGCGGCCGCCGGGTCTCCGAGGTCGATCCGACCGCGGCCCTGAATGCGACCCTCGCGCACGGCGAGGTCTGCCACCACGGTCGCGTCATCCACGGGGCCGTCCACGCTGATGGAACCCCACGCCTCACCAGACAGCTGCAACTCGGGGGCAACGCCGTCGAGAAGTCCTACGGCAAGTGGTCTGAACTCGATCTCCGTGTCGGTCGCCCATCGGTCGGACTCGACACTCCGCTGGAACATTCCGTCCACCCGAGCAACCGTCCTGAGCTGGGTGGCCGAGGTGTGCTCCAGATCCGCGATGACGGACAGGCCATCGCTCACACGCCCGTTCACGCGAAGCTCGCCGTTCCCCACACCCGCCCAGGGAAAGTCCGGCCACAACGCGGAGAGAATGTCGTAGTTCATTGCTTCCAGGACGGCGACGAAGTCCGTCGCTCCGGGGTTATCGCCCTGGTGGAGCGTGCCCTCGAACTCGGCCGTGGTCAGCGTTCCGCCCAGGCCGGTAGGTACGAGCGTGACGCGCCCGGATGTCGTCACATCGGACAGCGTGCCATCGAAACGCACCTCTCCGCTGAGCCATCCATCGAGCGGAATGTCTCGTCCGATCCACGGTTCCAGCCGTTCCAGAGGAACCGGGTTGGCCGTAACGTCCATCGCAGTCAACGAGACATCGTCCGTGAAGCTGATTGCCCCGTCGAAGAGCAGACTGCTGGCCTCCAGCTCCACCTCCACATCGCGCAGGACGAGGTGAACACCCTCGTCGATCAGGATATCGGTCCCGCCCCGGAATCGACCGTTGGGAATCCGTGGATCCGTCCAGGCGATGTCGGACAATTGCACCCACCCATTGGAACGAAAGTCGGCAGACATCGTCCACGGCTCACCCTCGGCCCTCGGACCGACGGCCAGGTCGCCCTCGATGAGCCCACCCGGAAGACGGAACTGCCCTTCCTCGATGGCGATACCCCGATCGCCGAAGGAGAGAAGACCGAACGCCTCATCGATGACGAGTGGCTCTTCGAGGACGCCGATCTGCGACGAGAAGGATGCCAGGCGCGCGGTGAACTGCGTCTCCTCGGAGAGTGACAACACCGCATCTTCCACATCAATGTCGAGTGCCTCGAACGCAAGTTCACGAAGGATCTCGCCCTCCGGTCCTTCGACGATCCGGGGGCCCGATCGGTCCGTGGTGGGAGCGAGAATCCTCACGCGACTTTCACGCACACCGACTCGACCGAGTGAGACGGGCTGGCTCGTTCCGGAGGCCTCGGGCGCCGGTGAACCACCACCATCGGCCAGCAGCCGACTGATGTTCATGCCCTGGTCGCTCGTATACCGTGAGATCTCGAGGTCGAGCCCCCAGAACACGGTCGAACGGATCGGACGCCCGCCCGAAATCGCCGCGGGAATCGAGTATCGTACCACGACGGAATCAGCGGACAGGAAGGGGCGGTTGTCCGCGGCGACGAGCCGAACACCCGTCAGCGTTGCACCGGCCAGAAGCGTTCCGCTTCGCACTCCCTCGACGGTGAGCTGTCCAGAGAGGCTGGACTGGACCCGGTTGAGCGCCGTCCGCAGCGCAAGGTCCTGGCCCTGACCCGTCTGCGCGATGAAGCCGATCGCGAGGAGAAGCAAAACAACGCTCGCGACCACGCTCTGCCGCATCCGTCGGCGCAGCACGACGAGTCGGCGGCGCGCCCGCCACGACCGACGCACCTCGGCCAGGGCGTCGCCTTCCTCGAAGGGCGCGATCGGCGGGAGCTCGCCCTCCATGTCGACGTCAGGCCGCTTGACCACCTCGTCCCCGTCCGGACGTCCAGGATCGTCGGACATCAAAAAGCCTGACCGATCGAAATGTGGAGCTGAAAGCCCCGGTCGTTCTCTCCGAAGGCGACGAGCGGAATCAGCTGAACGAACGTGCCGGTGCTCGCCCAGCCCTCCACACCCGGGAGCGGCTCATTCGGGACACTGCAGGTCTCGATCTTACAGATCTCTTCAGTGACGACCGGAAGATCCTCCGAGCCCCTGAATCGATACGCGAGATCGAGGCGAATCGGTCCAACGGGGCTCGCGAAACGGACGCCTACGCCCGGCGAGAATTCAAGATCCTGAAACAGGACGGTGTCCGTCGGCCCCCAGGCCTGGCCAACGTCCGTGAAGAGTACCGCCTCCACCAGACCAAGCGGAATCCGGAGCTCCGCGTTGGCCTCCACAAGCCTCGTCCCCCCAATGGGTTGGGCTTCGTACGCGACACCCGAATCAGCCTGACAGCTCCGATCCGCAAGTTCTTCAGGAAGGCATTTGCCCCCACCGTCCTCCATGGACAGCAGCGTGGACGGTTCGGCGCGGAGCACGCGCGGCCCGAGCCGGCTCTGCGCAAAGCCACGGACGGAGTTCGCCCCGCCGGTATAGAAGCGCTTCTGGGGGTGAACAATTCCGACGGTGTCCGCGGACTGCCCGATCAGTCCCTCGAAGCCACCGGAACGGACCCAGCCACCCCGAGCACGCGTCGCGAGGACGACCCGGCCCACCGAAGCGTAACGGCTGGCCTCGGCGATCACCCTGTCATACCGGAAGTCGGATGCCGTCCAACTCGCCGCATGCTCGACGTCCAGAAGAAGTCGATATCCGCTTCTCGGGTTGAGGATGTCATCCGATCGATCTCTGGTGAACGCCAGCCCGACCGGGGAGAGCCAGTTCGGATTCTCCAGCTCCCGGATGTCTTTCGGGTCACACACGAGGAAGCCGGTGCAGAACAGATCGTCCTTGGCATCGAGCTGCGAAAGCTCCGGGCGGTAGAAGCCGGTGAGCACCGTCCGCTGCGACACCGACCGGGATAACCCGACCTGCACGCCCAACGCCCGTCTGACGAAGACGTCGGGGAGAGATTGGCGCTCTGCGAAGAGCGAAGCCGACAGGGCATTACTCGTGGAAAAGATCCAGGGCTGCACGAAGTCGACCGCGCCCAGTCCGGTGAGGTACCCGTACTCACCTTCACCACTCTGCGTGCACAGCACGTCCCGGGACTGCGCGGCGAGGATGTTTCCAACGCGACCCCGAACGGACAACGTCCGCCCACCCCCGAAGAAGTTCCGGCTTGTCCAGCGCGCCTCGACGTTCAGGCACTCTGACGTGCTCCACCCTCCCCCCGTTCGTACCCGGTACGCATCCCCCTCCTGGACGGTGATGGCGACATCGACGGTCGAGTCCTGGACGAAGGCGACCGTGTCCGGCACAACGCTCGCGTTGCGCACGATCTCCAGCCCGTACAATCGTGTCGTGGCTTCGTCCACCTCCGAACGCCGGTACGGATCGCCGCTGCGCAGTTCAACAGTTCGCAGCACCGTTCCGAGTCCGAGGTTCTCGATGCCCTCGACACTGATGTCACCGAACGTGGTCCTCGGCCCCGGGACGACCTCGAAGGTCGCGATGGCATCATACGACGGCGGATCGCCCGGACGAGTCACCCTGCGGAAGACGTCCGCGTAGGCGTATCCGCCGTCGCTCAGACGCCGAATGATCGAATCGCGAGTGGCGTCCATCGCAAGCGTAGAGAGGCGATCTCCCCGGGCGATCGGCAGATCGTCCAGTAGACCCTCGCCCCCGAAGTTCTCGACGCCCAGAAACTCGATACTGTCCGCAAGGATCGGGCGCCCCTCTGCAATGCGGAACATCACGCGCGCCGACAGGCCACTGGTCTCGACGACCGCCGTATCGACCGCAACGTCGCGGAATCCTCGTTGCCGGTACCAGAGCACCAGTCGAGCCCGGTCACGTGGCAGATCCCGCTCGCGCAACGTCGACCGGCTGAGTGCGAAGTCGACCCCCAGCGGGCAGAGCGGTAGAGGAAAATAGAACCAGAGAGAACGACACGTCGTCTCGCGTGTCGCGATCGCGCGGGCAAGCGAGTCCGAGGGGAACGACATGTTCCCCTCGAAGCGAACCTCCGCGACCTCGGGTCCACGCAGCTGTCCCGCGACCGCGGACGGTATCATCAGAAGCGTCGCCCCGACGCAGGCGAGGAGTGTCGAGCGACCGGGGCGCAGACTCACCGTGCCCCCGTGTCCGCCCCCGAAGCTGCACCGGATGGCGGAGAAGTGGGACCCGCGCCGACCGTGCGGTCGACCGACGAATCGGGCTCGAGCGCGTCGGGCAACGAATGATCATCGGCGGGGAGGCCCGGCAACATCGGGTCGCGCTGCAGCATGAGTCGGGTGATCACATACGTGACCGCGGCGGCTGCCGCCCCAACGACGACGGATGTCAGCGCGGTCTGGAGAGACTTCTCCCGTGTCAGCGGAATGCGACGGTATCTCGGCATCAGCTGACCACCCCGAGTCCGCGCCGAAGCGCCCACGACCGAGGAGGCATCGGATCGAACACATCCGCGTCCGGTGCTCTCCGATACGGCGTCACCTCGACGTCGGTCTCGGAGAAGCGGAGGACGCCGAGGCTGTTCCAACCGGCCTCGGCACCGCGCCCACGCCGCGAGGTACTGGTCCCACATGCGAGGATCGGAAGGGGAGGCTCTCGATCCACACACCCGGGGATGTCGCCCGCCACGTTCATGTGGATCTGGTGCACGTGTCCGCCCAGGAGCACGTCGACCCCCATCTGGCCGAAGGCCTCCGCCAGCCGCGTCGCACGCGGGAGTGGCCGCCCCGCGTCCCCATCGGGGACGGGCACGAAATGGTGATGAATGACCAGGAGGCGCAGGTCCTCAGCAGCGCTCTCCGAAAACACCCGACGCGCGAACTCCACCTGCTCATCGTCGATGCGTCCGTTCACGATCGCTCGTCGGGGGGCCGCCGAATTCAGCGCGACGATCGTCGCACCGTCGATCCTCGTCACCGAATCCAGGGAGGAGTCCCCGGCGAAGTGTCGCCACTTCCCGAATGGGTCGAAGAGTCGCTCCCACACTCGGTAGAGGGGCACGTCGTGGTTCCCCGGAGTGATCACGATCGGGACCTCACCGAAACGGTCCAGAAGCTGGCGAGCCTGCTCGAACTCACGCGCCTTGGCGCGCTGGGTCAGGTCTCCCGACACGATCACGACGTCCGGGTCGAGCTCGGATGCGAGCCGAATGAGCGCTTCGGCAGCCTGCGGCAGATATGGCTTCCCGCACTGGAAGTCGGACGCGTGCAGTACGGTCAACCCAGCGGACATGTCAGGCCGGCTCCGCCGCTTCCCGCGTCTTCATGACGCCCCAGATCCCGACCGCCACGATCGCGAGACTGATGATCTGAGCGACCGTCAGCACGCCGAAGAAGCGGTCATCCTTCGCACGCAGAAACTCGACCAGAAAGCGCTCGATCCCCGCGCAGATGAGCCAGAGCATGAAGAGCCAGCCTTTCTGGTGACCGTGATCCCGGATCCTCCAGAGGAGGAAGAAGATCAGCGTGCTCATCCCGACTTCGTACAGCTGGGTGGGATGGACGGGAACGACCTGCCCATACTCCTCGATGAGCGCGGGGTCGACAGTGATCCCGAACATCTGCTCGATGTTCTGCACCGTCGTCGCGGGCGTCCCCTGCGGGAACCGCATGCCAAAGACGGAATCCGTAGGCCGTCCCCAGTCGTCGCCCACCATGAAGCACCCCACTCGTCCGACCGCGTACGCCAGTGCCAGCGCCGGAGCCATGAGGTCGGCCATCGCGGGGACGGCCAGCTTCTGCCGCCGGATCTCCCAGATCACGAGGGCCGTCGCAAGCAGGAACCCACCATACCAGACCAACCCGCCACGCGAGAAGATCATGGCTGCGGGCTCGGCGACGAGGCGCGGGAAGTTCAGAAGTAGGTAGTATCCCTTGGCCCCCAGGATACCTCCGATCACCGCCATGAAGACGAAGTCCCACGCCTTGTCCGGGTCTTCGCCGGTGCGACGGAGCTCCGCCCGCAGGACATAGCCCGCGGTCAAGAAGGCGAGCAGCATGAATACGCCGAACGACGTGATCGGCTGGCCCCCGAGGAAGGGGACCCAGTCGGGCATTTCGAAGAAGACTGGATACATAGCCTTTTAAGTTCGTGATGACGCGGCCGTCCGGGAACCGGTACGAAGCCCGGGGAACGGCAACGACGCGGATGCGTTCTGATCGAATCCCGCCCTCTCCCCTTGATCGAAACGGAATCGGGCGGCTCGTGCGATCATGGCCCCGTTGTCGAGCGAGAGCCTCAACGAGGCGTGATGCACGACCCTGGGGCCCGTATCCGCGTCGAGTTTATCGAGACGCCTGCTCATTTCGGAACGCAGGAGCGTGTTCGCGCTGACACCGCCACCGAGAACGATGCGGCCGCACCCAGTCTCCCGGACGGCCCGCAGGGTCTTCGTGACCAGCACATCGACTGCGGCCGCCTGAAACGCGGCAGCGACGTGCGGAACCTCGTCATCGACGCGGTCGCCGAGGTCGCGCGTCAGTTCCACCACCGCGGTCTTCAGGCCACTGAAGGAAAAGTCGTAGTACGCGGGGTCGTCGACGGTCTGGTTTCGCCGCAGCATGGGCCTTGGGAGACGGTACCGGGCCGGGTCCCCCTCGATCGCGATGTTCTGAATCGCCGGTCCCCCCGGATACGGAAGCCCGAGAAGTTTCGCCACCTTGTCGAAGGCTTCGCCGGCTGCGTCGTCACGCGTATGACCGAGCAACTCGTACTCGCCCCACGCTGTGGCGTGAAGCAACAGGGTGTGTCCGCCGGAGACCAGCAGGGCGATGAAGGGTGGTTCCGCCTCCGCCTCCTCGAGCACGGGGCCGAACAGGTGGCCTTCCATGTGATGCACCGCTACCCAGGGACGATCGAGTGCCCAGGCGGTTGCCTTGGTCCAGCATACTCCGACCAGCAGGGCCCCGATCAGACCCGGCCCGGCCGTCACCCCGAAGACGTCGATATCGTCGAGAGTGATGTCTGCCCTGGACAGAGCCTCGCCGACCACGCTGTCGACATTCTGCAAATGCGCCCGGGCCGCGAGCTCCGGCACGACGCCCCCGTACACCTCATGCACATCCTGCGAAAGGATGACGTGTCCGAGGATCCGGTTCTTCCCATCCAGCACGGCCGCAGACGTCTCGTCACACGACGTTTCCAGCCCGAGCACGAGCGGACGGCTGATGGACGAGGTCACGGTGGTTCGCCCGGTAGCCCCGCCTGATCGATCATCCGACGCACCGTGATGCGATCATTACCCGGAATTGCGGTCACCAGCCCAGGTACGCCCTCGATTCGAACGTTGACGACCCGTTCTTCTCCCGGCGCCATGCCCTGCAGGTATTCAGGGGGTACCCATGCCCGAAGCCGCTCGGGATCGACGGACATGACGAGGGTGCGAGCACCGGCGAGGCGGACCTGGATCGTCGCTGGATCGGCCACGACCTCGGCTTCGCCAGGATCCGAGACGGCCTGAACCGTGATCCCGTCGAGCACGCGTTCCACCATGTCTTCCACCTGAACACCGACCGTAGCGGTGGTCGGAACGACCGACGCCCCGAGAAGGCCGGTCGTGTCGATGCCGATCGTGAACGCCCCGGAGCGGGACACGTCGGACAGATCGAATGCCGCGAGGCGCAGGGAATCCAATCCCTCGACCCGGCTGCGCGGGCCACGAACACGAACGATCTGAGGACTGAACTCGATCGGCGCGGCGAGCGCGAGATGGTCGCGGACACGTCCGACGAGGCGCGGCGCGATGGGGACCAGACGCGTCTGTGCTTCCTCGAACGAGACGCGGATCGTGGACGGCGACAACGACTCCACGCTGAGCCCCGAGCGCTGCCCGAGCTCCACCCACTCCCGGCGGAGGGCGATAACCGTGTCCTGAGAACCGACCATACCAACCGGAATGCGAATGCTGGTCCCCTCCCGCGCCAGTCGGATGATCTCACGGGCCGGGCCACCAAGGCGCACCTCGACCGTGGAGGGGTTCGGCGCACCGGATGTGGTCCACCCGGTGTCCGCGACCTGCACGAGCACCGGCACGGACGCGAATGTCTCCTGGTTCGAGGGTTCGGTCTGTACCAGTGCCCACAGGAAGACCGACAGCCCCAGCGCAGCCAGCTTCAAGCGCCAGTTGTGTGTCAGCGCCTGGTTCGTGGTCGCCACAGCCCCGCCTCAGTCGGAGGCCAGAAGCCTGCGGATGAGCTCGACGTTCTCCGGCGCGTCCCACTCGGTGTCACCCGCGACCTTCTTGTAGATGACTCCATCCTTGCCGATCACGAAGCTCTCGGGAACGCCCGTCGTCTGATAGATCTGCTGAATGTCGCCCGAGGGATTGTGCAGAATCGGAAACGTCAGCTCCAGCTGCTCGGCGAACGCGAGCAGATCTCCTCCCTCACGGCCGAACAGGTCGAACTGCCCCGCAGGTGCGTCGATGCTCACCGCGAGGATTTCGAAGTCTTCCCCGCTCAACTGGTCGTAGAGTCTCTGCATCGAGGGCATCTCGGTGAGACACGGTCCACACCACGTCGCCCAGACATTCACGAGCAGCACGTCCTTGCCCAAGAAGTCGGAGAGGTGGACTTCCTGCCCGTCCATGTCGAGCACCGTGAACTCGGGCGCATCGCTGCCGGTGATGACCGGCTGGTAGTTCTCGCGACCGATCCACGCCACGAGGACGACCGACGCGAAGGCGACGATGGCCCAGAAATACGGCGATCGAACGAATCTGCGCTTCATCACTGACATTTCGACGGTTGAGACATGTCTCCTGGACTACGAAGGGCAGGGGTCATTGTTCCCCACCGGCTCCACGCCGACCCACCTTCAGGCGCACTCCACTCCCTCGCTGGAGTTCCGTGTCCGCGGCCGGCTCCTGCTCGACCACGATGCCCTGATCACGGCCGAAGCGAAACACCTCTTCCACATCGGTTACGTCCAGGCCGAGCGAGTCGAGCAGAAACTCCGCCTCCATCTGCTCCAGACCCAGGAGCAGAGGCATCAGAACGACCGGTGGGCCGGCACTCACCACGAGGGTCACCGCGGCCGGAAGAGCCACCACGCTGTCTGGCGGCGGCGACACATCGACCACCTGCCCGCGAGGCTCGTCTGCCTCCATCGTGTCGACATCGACGAAGAAGCCACTGGTCTCGAGAACGACCCGCGCGCGCACCTCGTCGAGACGGAGCACGTCCGGGACCGATCGCATCTGAGGACCGATGCTCAGCGTGATCTGCACGGGGGAATCCGGCCGGCTGACCTGACCGGGCAGCGGCGACTGACCGAGCACGAGACCGGCTGCGACGGACGGATGCGTGATCGAGTCGGTTTCACCCAGCTCGAGCCCTGCTCCCGCGAGCCGCTCCTCGGCGCTCGCCAGACCCAGGCCCCGAACGTCGGGTACTTCATACAGGTCGCCCGGAGGTGGGGGCGCCGGAAAGAAGACCTGAGTCGCGAGCACATAGCCGGCAAACCAGCCTCCCACCACCACGGCGACCAGACCCACGAGCAAGGTTCGTCCATTCAGCCGACCCGCGCCGCGAGGCCGGGCCGAAGCCGCGGGCGCTCTTGCCCCGGCGCTCCTGTCGGTTCCGTTGCCCTCACTCGATGCTCGGTCGCCGGATGCAGTGTCCCGCTCAGCAGTCGGCAAAGGCTCCAGCGTGCGGTTCGCCCCCCGCTTCCGCCGCTTCCGGTTCCGCCCGAGAGAGTCTCCGAGCTTCATGCAGCCTTCCTCAGCCGCGCCGCGAAGGATCCGTCGAAGCCGGACCGCCAGGGTTCGACACGCAGGTAGCCCGCCGCGTCGACGAAGCCTGTGCCTCCATCCCTGCGCTCGACCGCATCCGTGGGTTCAAGGCCGAAGTCACCATGAGCGCTCAGGAATTCCGTGATGCGCTCCTCGTTTTCTTCCGGCTCCAGCGTACAGGTGGAGTAGACCAGGAGGCCTCCAGGGCGTACCAGCTTCGCAGCTGCAGCCAGCATATGGGTCTGAAGCGAGGCCATCGCCCGTATGGCGTCAGGCTCGAGGCGCCATCGCGCGTCTGGATGCCTGGCGAGCGTCCCCGTCCCGGTACACGGCGCATCGAGCAGGACCGCATCGACGGTGTTCAGGGCAGGGCGCAGGGCATCGGCCACGACGAGGTCCAGTCGTCGTCCCGTCCTGAGGGCATTGTCTTTCACCATGCGAATGCGCGATTCCGATCGGTCAGCAGCGATGATCCGAGCAGCTCGATCCGACAGCGCAAGCGCCTTGCCGCCGGGGGCCGCACAAAGATCTGCAACGATCGTGCCCGACGAAACATCCGCGTAACGCACGACGAGATTGGATGCCGGATCCTGAATGATCGACGAAGGCAGGATGCGCAGAGCCTGCGCCACCGAAGCTCCGCCGGCCAGCCTGAGGCAGGGACTCCAGTCCGCAGCAGGCTCGGCCTCGATCCCATGCGCGGCGAGGACGGAACGGGCCTCGTCGGACTCCATTCCCAGAGGAGCGAGACACGCCGCCGGGCGACGGTTGTCGTGTTCGACCAGACGCCGCACCTCATCGGCCGTGTAGCGGGAAAGCCAGCGGCGGACGAGCCACTCGGGGTGTGAACCCCACCCGGAGAGAGCCTCCAACGAGTCAGTCGAGCCCGGCGGCTCCATGGTGACCGCCGCCACCTTTCGGAGGACGGCATTCACGAAGCCAGTCAGCCGCCGCCCCAGCTCTTCCCGCGCCTGATCCACGGTGGCCGACACGGCAGCGTACGCAGGCACCGAATCCATGTAATGAATCTGGTAGGTCCCGATACGCAGGAGTTCGAGCACGGGCGGGTCGACGTCCACGAGTTGTCGAGATACGTGCGGAGCGATCACAGCGTCGAGTCGCGCACGAAGCCGAGTCGTTCCGAAGGCCAGCTCGTGCGCGAATGCACGCTCCCGAGGTTCCAGCGTGTCAGCGACAGCAGAAAAGGCCCGATCGAGGCGCCTTCCCCGTTCGGTCTCGACCCGGACCGCGTACGCAGCCGCCCGACCGGGCGTGACTCCGGTCAGTCGAGCATGCCCTCGGTCGGAGACGACGGAACCGCGATCTCCCGCGACGGCATGCGGCCGGCCAGGTACGCGAGTCGACCTGCGATGACCGCATGCTTCATCGCGTACGACATCCGCACCGGATGATCGGCTGCGGCGAGCGCCGTATTCATCAAGACACCATCGACTCCCTGCTCCATTGTCACACACGCGTCGGACGCCGTGCCGACCCCGGCATCGACAATCACCGGAACTTCGAGGCGGCTCTTGATCTCACGGATGAAGTACGGGTTCACCACACCGAGGCCACTCCCGATGGGGCTGGCAAGCGGCATGACCGCCACACATCCGGCGTCCTCGAGGCGGAGCGCGGTGATGAGGTCGTCATTGGTGTAGGCCATGACCTTGAAGCCCTCGTCGGCGAGGGTCTTCGCGGCCTCGAGGGTCGCGTGTACATCAGGCAGCAGCGTTCGCTCATCACCGATGACTTCGAGTTTCACGAATTCATTGAAGCCTGCTGCCCGAGCCAGGCGCGCATACCGGATGGCGTCTTCGGCGTTGTAACATCCGGCAGTGTTGGCGAGCAGGAAGAACTCGTCGGGATTCAGGTGGTGAAGGATCGCTTCTTCCCTGGTGCGATCCAGATCGACGCGGCGAACCGCCACCGTCACCATCTCGGCGCCGGACGCACGAATGGCGTCGACCATGATCTCGTTGGTTTCGTACTTCCCCGTCCCGACGATCAGGCGCGAAACGAACTCCACGTCTCCGATGCAGAGCGGCCCATCGAGTGCGCGGGCGCGGTCGATTTGCGTATCGGTCTCGGTCATGTCATCCCCCACCCACGAAGTGGACGAGCTCGATCGTGTCCCCGTGAGCGACGTCGGTGGCATCGTAGCTGTCCCGCTGCAGGATTTCGCGGTTGAGCTCCACGACCACCATGCCCGGGTGAAGCTCGAGTTCCTCGAGCAGACTGGTCACGGTATGCGCGCGGTCAAGCGTCCGTGCCTTCCCGTTCAGCTGGATTTCGATCGTCGTGTCTTGTGGCATCAGGTTCCTTCGGCTTCCGCCTGGAGCACGGAAATGTACTCGCTTGTGGCGATGCGCGGAGACTCGGCGCTCCAGATGCCTGACCGAACGGCGACGCCCCATGCGCCTGTATTCGAGACCTCATCGACACGAGCCGGCGTCACACCACCGATGGCCACGACCGGAACGGCTCCGGCCGCATCGACGAGCGCTCGAACTCGGTCCAGCCCGAGACCCGGCTGGCCAGGATGGGAGCTCGTCTCGAATACGTTGCCGAGAATGATCCAGGAGACATCGAGTGCGCGCGCGGCGCAGACGTGCTCCTTTTCGTGGCAGGAGACTCCGATCAGCCCGGGGGCGCCGAGCCGGCGCACGTCCGCCGCGGACAGTGATCTGCGCCCGAGTTGCACAGCGTCGACCCCGACCGCCAATGCAACGTCGACTCGGTCGTTCACGACCAGAGTCGACCCGGACCGGGCTGCCGGTCCCGTCAGGGTCACCGCGAGATCATGGAGACGCCGTCCATCCGTCCGCGGGCCACGAAGGTGCAGCGCGAGAGACGACTCCCCTGCCTCGAGCACCTCACGAGCCCGCTCCTCGAAGTCGGACCGCGCCAGGATCTCGTCGTCGGTTACGACGTGAAGCCTTGGCGGCCCGCTCACTCGAATCGCTGCCCCACGGCGATCCCACGCCCATTGATCCAGTCGGAGGCCGGCATGCGCCGCTTGCCCGGTGGCTGGACCTCGGCGAACGCGACCGCGCCTTCCGAACAACGGACCACGACCCCGTCGGAGGCCGCGGCCAGGATCACGGTGCCCTGCTCCGTCTCGACCGGAAGGGTCGGTGGGCCCCCGTTGGTCTTCAGACCTTCGGGGTCCAGCCCCTCGACGTCTTCCTCACTCCACACGGTGGGCCGGAACAGCTTCACCGGCACCTCCGCGAGACGAGTCCACGCACCCGGAACGGCATCCATGCCCCTCGTATGCGCGGCCACCTGCGGCGCCGGGATATGCCAATCGATGCGCGCCAACTCACGATCCACCTTCGATGCGAAGGTCGCCGCGTCGTGGTCCTGCTCGCGCTCCTCGGCAACCCCGGCAGACATCAGCGCCAACGCCTCGATCAACGCACCGGCTCCAAGCTCGGAGAGTCGAACGGTCAACTCACTCGCGGTCTCGTCATGGAAGATTGGCTCAGGCACCTGATGGATGATCGCTCCCGCATCCATGGCCTCTGCCATCCGCATGATGGTGACTCCGGTCCTGGTGAAACCCCGGGCGATCGCCCAGTTGATCGGCGCGGCACCCCGAAGTTCCGGCAGAAGCGACGCGTGCACGTTGATCGAGCCCAAGGCCGGTACATCGAGGACCTCGGGCTTGAGGATGTGTCCGTACGCGACGACGATCGAGACATCGGGCTCCAGTGCCCGGATGTCAGCCATGAAGCCGTCGCCCCGCGGGACCTCTGGGGTCAGGATCGGAAAGCCCTGCTCCAGCGCGACCTCCTTCACGGCGGAGGGGCGTAGACGTCGTCCCCGACCTGCGGGCCGATCCGGTTGAGTTACGACTCCGACGATGTCGAAGCCCTCGTCGTCGAGCGCCCGGAGGGACGGGACGGCGAACGCCGGCGTCCCCCAGAAGAGGATCTTCACCCGGCCTCAGCCGCCGCCTCGGCCTCGATCTTCTTCCATTTCTTCAGGAGCATTCGGCGCTTGAGCGGCGACACCCGATCGATGAAGAGGACGCCGTCGATGTGGTCGATTTCGTGCTGCAGCGCACGCGCGAACAGATCATCAGCCTCCACGACGATGTCGTTCCCCTCCGGATCCTGACCCTCGACCGTCACCGCGACCGGACGCTGCACAACCTCCTCCAGCCCCGGAATGCTCAGGCAGCCTTCCGTCTGCTTGGCGACCTTCTTGCTCGACCACGTCACCACGGGGTTCACGACGGCGACGCGCCGGGGCTCCGGCTCGTCTTCGTCCTGCCTCCGCAGGTCGACGACGATGACGCGGGTCGACAGACCGATCTGAGGGGCAGCGAGGCCGATCCCGTCCGCGTGGTACATCGTTTCGAACATGTCCCGGACGAGCGCACGCAGTTCATCGTCGAAGACGGTGACATCTTCGGCCTCGGTGCGAAGAACCGGATCTCCCAAGTAGACGATCCCACGAATGGCCATGGCCGTCCTCTACCCTTCTACTCGTCCTTGGGCTCGCCTTTGACGTCGAGCACGGCAGCAACGCGCCCGCGATCGACCGTGACACGCGTGTTGTCGCCGGTCCGCAGCGTCAGACGATTCCCGTCGGCGTGCACGATTTTTCCGATGAGCCCGCCATTGGTGACGATTTCGTCACCCTTCTTCACGCCTTCCACCATTTCCTCGTGGCGCTTCCGCTCCTTCATCTGAGGGCGGATCAGCAGGAAATAGAAGATGGGGATGATCAGCGCGAAGTTGAGCATCATCCGGAGGCCGAAGTTCTGATCCGGCGCAGCCTGCAACAGCAGCGTTAGAGGCGTCACGAAGGACTCCCTTCCTTGCGATAGCGTTCGAGCCAGTCCCTGCGCCAGGAGTCGAAGCTCCCGTCGAGGACTCGACGGTGGGCCTCCTCACCAAGGCGGACAAGGAACCGGAGATTGTGGATCGAAATGAGTCGCACCGGCAGCCATTCCGCCGACGAGACCAAGTGCCGAAGATAAGCCCGATCATATCGTCCGCAGGTGTAGCAGTCACAATCCGGGTCGATCGGGCGGGTGTCATCCTTGAATCGGGCGGCTTTCAGATTGATCTGCCCGTCTTCGCTCGTCCACGCCGTACCATGCCGCGCGTTGCGGGTCGGAGCGACGCAGTCGAAGAGATCGCACCCCCGCGCCATGGCCTCGAGCAGGTCATCGGGATAGCCCACCCCCATCAGGTAGCGAGGGCGATCCGCAGGGAGTGCGTCATCGAGCACCTCGAGCGTACGCCACATGTCGGGCTTCGCCTCGCCGACACTGAGGCCGCCGATGCCATAGCCCGGCCAGTCCTCGAGATCCATGAACTGCTTCGCGTGAGCGCGTCGCAGGTCGTCGAAGATGTTCCCCTGAAGCACCGGGAAGAGGGCCTGCTCGGGTACGTCCCCCCTATGCTCGAGCTCGGCGAACCTCGTCCGGCACCGTTCGAGCCAGGCGAGGGTCCGGCGATTCGCGTCCTCGGCGGTCCGGCGGTCACATCCACCCGGCGGGCACTCGTCGAACGCCATGATGATGTCCGCGCCGAGGGCCCGCTGGACATCCATCACCGATTCCGGGGTGAACGTGTGGCGTGACCCGTCGATGTGGCTTTGAAATTCCACACCCTCGTCGCGGACTTTGCGAATGTCGGCGAGGGAGAAGACCTGATACCCACCGCTGTCGGTCAGAATGGGACCGTCCCACCGCATGAAGTCGTGGAGGCCGCCGAGTTCTCGCACCAGCTCGTGACCCGGGCGCAGATAGAGGTGATACGTGTTCGCGAGCACGACCTGAGCCCCCAGCGACTCCACCTCCTCCATAATCAGTCCCTTCACCGTGCCGGCAGTCCCAACGGGCATGAACGCCGGGGTCTGTACGTCACCGTGAGGCGTCGAGAACGAGCCCGCGCGTGCAGAGCCGTCCGTCGCGGAGAGGGTGTAGTCGAACATGGCCGGGAATGTAACCAAGCGGTCCCGAGCGTCGGATGGTGGGGGGCAGTGAACCCTCCCTTTGCCTAGCGGGGGGCGGGCAGCACCACCATCGCGTCGCCGTAAGAATAGAAACGGTACCGATCGCGCACGGCCTCCCGGTACGCATCGAGAACGCGCTCGTATCCACCGAGGGCGGCGACGAGCATGATCAGCGTCGAGCGCGGCAGGTGGAAGTTGGTCAGTAGGCCGTCCACCACGCGGAAGTCGTACGGCGGCCGGATGAAGAGATCCGTGTCCGCCCAGCCGGCGCCAAGTGTTCCGTCCTCCTGGGCAGCCGACTCCAGTGTTCGAACCGCCGTCGTTCCGACCGCCCAAACCCGACCGTCACGCGCCCGCGTCCGCTCGATTGCGTCGGCGGCGGCGTGCGAGACGAAATAGCGCTCGCGGTGCATGGAATGCGCCGACGCGTCATCGACCTCCACGGGCCGAAAGGTGCCGATACCGACATGAAGGGTCACGGCCACACGCTCGACTCCGCGCGCCTCGATCTCGGCCAGCATCCGGGGGGTGAAGTGGAGTCCGGCCGTCGGCGCCGCGACCGATCCACTGGTGCGCGCGTACACCGTCTGGTACCGATCCCGGTCCGAGTCGTCCGCCTCCCGGTCGATATACGGCGGAAGCGGCATCGTCCCGTACCGCGCCATCGCGGTCTCGACGTCGAGCGGAGTGTCCAGACGGACGAGCCGGTTCCCGGAGGGAAGCACCTCCACGACTTCCACGGCCAGATCGTCTCCGACCTCGACCACATGCCCGGTCTTGAGCTTGCGCCCAGGGCGCACGAGCGCCTCCCAGAGACGATCGTCACGCTCGGGCTCACTCGGGGCCAGCAGAAGAATCTCGGCACGCGCTCCGGTCGTCTTCCGACCCATCAATCGCGCAGGCATCACCTTCGACTCGTTGACCACGAGCAGGTCGCCAGGCTCCAGCAGCTCGACGAACTCGCGAATCCCGCGGTGCTGGAACGGGCCGCCGCGCGGAACGACGAGAAGCCTGCTCTCGTCGCGTCTCTGCGCGGGGCGTTGGGCGATCAGCTCGACCGGCAGCTCGTACGCGTAGTCGGAGACTCGATCACTCAAGGTCTGACACTGCTCGGGTCCCGGCTCCGGTCACCCATCCTGCGAGAAGAGGGACCCCTGGTCACCGCCCGACGGCGTCCCCGGCTCGGGAATCGTGTACCCGAAATGCCGAAACGCACGCGGCGTCGCGACGCGTCCCTGCGGCGTTCGCTGCAGAAAGCCCTCCATGATCAGGAACGGCTCGTAGACTTCCTCCAGTGTCGTCGCATCTTCGCCCATCGCGACCGCGAGAGAATTCAGGCCGACCGGTCCACCTTCGAATTTCTCGATCAGGGTCTTGAGCACCTGCCCGTCCATCTCGTCGAGGCCGTACTCGTCGACATCGAGAAGCTTGAGCGCGGCCTGGGCGACCGGGGCGTCGATGTGGCCGTCCGCCCGAACCTGCGCGTAGTCGCGCACGCGCCGCAGGAGTCGGTTCGCGACACGGGGCGTACCGCGGGAGCGTCGAGCGATTTCCGAGGCTCCCTCCTTCGTCGCGTCCACACCGAGGATTTCCGAGCTGCGCTGGACGATCGTGACGAGCTCCTCGGGCGGGTAGTAGTTCATCCGCTGCACGATTCCAAAGCGGGCCCGCATCGGTGCGGTGAGCGAACCGAAGCGCGTCGTCGCACCGACGAGCGTGAAGCGTTCGATCTTCATCGTCATCGTCTGCGCTTTCGGTCCGTCGGACAGACGGATATCGACCTGCCAGTCCTCCATCGCCGGATAGAGGAACTCTTCGATGATCGGTCGCAGGCGGTGGATTTCGTCGATGAAGAGGATGTCCCCCTCGCGCTGATTCGTCAGGATGCCAACGAGGTCGGCGGGCTTCTCCAGGACCGGCCCCGAGGTCGTCTTGATGTTGACGCCCATCTCCCGCGCCAGAAGGGCGGCGAGCGTCGTCTTTCCGAGACCGGGCGGCCCGTGAAAGAGCACGTGGTCGAGCGGCTCTTTGCGGAAGCGCGCCGCCTCGATCGCAATCGAGAGCGCCTCCCGAACTTTCTCCTGACCGATGAACTCTGCGAGGCGGGTGGGCCGCAGGGAGGGCTCCGCCTGAACATCTTCCGAGAGAGACTCGGGCGTCGTGATCTGGGTGTGCTCGGTCATGGCATCTCTACCCGGCCAGCGCCTGACGGATCAGGTCTTCGGTGGTATCGGGGGTGCCAGACTCGAGAACGTCCCGCACCGCCTGGTCGGCGTCGCCGAACGAATACCCGAGCGCCACGAGGGCCTGAACGGCCTCCTGCGCTCCGCTCGACGGGCCGGCTCCGTCACCCGACGGCGTCACGATAGCCAGATCCGTCACCTTGTCCGCCAGATCGAGCGCGATCTTCTCCGCCTTCTTGCGACCGATCCCGCTGATCTGCTGGAGGGCAGCGGTGTCCTTCTCGACGAGGGCTCGCGCCAGCCGCTCGGCGGAATACGTGGACATCATCGCGAGCGCGACCTTCGCTCCGACACCGGAGGCCGTGAGCAACCGTCGGAAGAGCGCTCGCTCGTGCGCATCGATGAAGCCGTACAGCGCGACCGACGTCTCCGAGACGACCTGGACCGTCCGTAGCTCGATTGTGGTTCCCGAGGATGGGAGCCGCTCGAGGACGGTCAGAGGAGCCTCCACCTCGTACACAACGCCACCCTGCGTCTCGATCTCGACCCGCTCACCCTCTCGACCGAGCAGAACGCCCTGCAGACGGGAGATCATCGAGGGAAGCTCCCGACCATGCAGTGACACAGCGCGGCCGCGACACCGTCCGCCGCGTCCGCCGGGGTAGGGATCTCCTTCAACTTGAGCTGTTGCTGCACCATGAAGCCGACCTGGTCCTTGGTCGCATTTCCGTTCCCCACCACTGCCTTCTTGATGTGTCGGGGTGCGTACTCGGCAATCATAACGTCATGGTGGGCCGCGGCGAGGAGGATGGCACCCCGAGCATGGCCGAGCTTCAGCGCGCTCTGTGCGTTCTTGCCGTGGAAGACCTCTTCTACCGCGACGGCGTCGGGATCGTGACGCTCGATGATGGCGACGATGGCGTCGTAGATTTCTCGAATCCTGACGGGCAGCGGCTCCCGCGCGGACGTCCGGATGACGCCGCACTCGACCAGCGACACGGAGGCGTCATGTCCTCTTCGAACGACCCCGTACCCGGTCGCGGCCGTCCCCGGGTCGATCCCGAGGACCAGTCTCACATCGCCTCGGCGAGGACGGCCTCGTCGATGTCCGCGTTCGAGTGGACCTTCTGCACGTCATCGAGGTCGTCGAGCATGTCGAGGAGCTTGAGCAACTTTTCCGCATCCTTGCCGGCGACCGCGACCTCATTCTTCGGGATCCGCGTGAGTTCAGCCGACGCCGCTTCGATGCCGGCCTCCTTCAGACCAGATTCGACTGAGGTGAAGTCCGTCGGCTCGGCCGTCACGACGAACTCTTCACCGTCACCCGACACGTCCTCCGCCCCCGACTCGATCGCCGCCTCGAAGACGTCTTCCTCGGAGTATTTCGACGCGTCGATCACGATCTGACCCTTGCGATCGAACTGCCAGGCCACGGAACCGTCGGTGCCGAGGCTTCCATCACACTTGGACAGGGCATGTCGGACGTCTGCTACGGTGCGGTTCGTGTTGTCCGTGAGGCACTCGATGAACAGGGCGACGCCACCCGGTCCGTACCCTTCGTAGGTCACTTCCTGATAGTCGACCCCCTCGAGCTCCCCCGTCCCCTTCTTGATCGCCCGCTCGATATTCTCGGCCGGCATCGAAGCGGCCTTCGCGGTCTCCACCGCGAGGCGGAGGCGCGCGTTGAATTCGACGCTGCCCCCTCCCTCCCTCGCGGCTACCGTGATCTCACGGATGAGCTTCGTGAAGAGAGCGCCGCGCTTCGCATCGTTGACGCCCTTCTTTCGCTTGATCTTCGACCATTTGTTGTGGCCAGCCACGAATCCTCCCGCGCGTCCGGATGTGGCTCAACCACCAGATCCGTTGCGAAATCCACTCAAGAAACCTGTTGAAGACTGCCCTTTTCGGCTCTGGGCGACTTCCTTGCGTCCACCGGTCCGGCCAGGTAGCGTCAAATAAGAGTACGCGTTTTTGGGAATTGTCACAGGAGGTCAGATTGCTCGCGCGATCGACCTCGTCTCTACCCCCCTCGGGGGCCGGTTCGAGGCAGGCAAGATGAAGGCTTCCAGCAAGGGGTTCACGCTCATCGAGCTGCTGATTGTCGTCGTGGTGATCGGCATCCTGGCCACGATCGCGATTCCGAAGTTCTCGCAGATGAGAACGAAGGCGTACATCGCCGCAGTGACATCAGATCTCAAGAACACCGCCAGTGTGCAGGAGATCTATCTGAGCACCGAGTACATCTACGCCTCCGACGTCTCGGACCTGGACGTACTCCTGACCGACGCTGTGACCATCACGGTCACGGAAGCGACCGGAACGGGATGGGCTGCGACCGGCACGCACAGCGGCCTGGCCGGTCAGCAGTGCGGGATCTTCTTCGGCGACGCCACGGCCAGCAATGCCAGTCCGGCAACCACTCCGGGAGTGGTGCAGTGCAACTGACGGCCCTGTACACGGCGCCGCAGGACCGCACGGGGTCTTAGAAGAAGAACCGACCGCCCCCCCCGCCGCCGAAGCCCTGGGCGTTGCGGAAGCGATTGTTCACGACGTTGTTGAAGATCGATCCGAACTGGAAACTGAAGCCGACGCTGACGCCGTACTCGAAGTCCGTCTGAAGCTGCTGCAGACGGAGCAGAGCTTCTTCGTCTGAGACCCCGCCCGCGGACAGATAGATCTGGTCCTGTACCCAGCGGATGTTGCCCTCCAGCCGGACGGAGAAGCCTCTGACGATTCGGAAGTCGATGTCCCCGCGCACGTTCACGCTGTACAGATCGTCCTCGTACTCCTGTGTATCCGGCAGGAAGAGAAAGTTCGAGGCACTGATCGAGACTCCCGTCTCACCCCACGGCTGGCGGGCGGCCAGATCGATCTCTGCTGACTGCTCCCAACGGGTCTCTGCCGTCTCGCCGTAGAGGGTTTCCTCGAGGTAACGGCGGTATGCCGGCCCGATCCGGTACGAGAACGTGAGCGCCTTGCGAGTCGCTTCCTCATACGGGAAGAAGCTGTACTCGATCGCCGGCGTGACTTCCCAGCGGAACTCCTGGTTGAACCTCGGCTGGCGAGCGACCTCCGCCCGGGTACCGAGCGACCAGTTGTCCGCCACTGTATAGACGATCCACGGCCGGACCCCCCAGTCCGTGCGAGAATCCTTGAACGTGCTCTCCTCGAGTTCGATCTCCTGCTCGCGTGAGTTGACGTTCGTACTGAGGTTGATCTTCCACGTCGGAGACACCCTCGACGCGCTGAAGCTCGCGAACGTGTTCTCCGACTTTCGCCTCGATTCCCCGTCGACGTTGTAGTTCGCGTTCACGCGGAAGACCCAGAGGTCCCAGGGGTCGTCGACTTCCTGGTTGGATACGACACGGTCGACAGCGCTGGACTCCCCGGAGGAGACGCCGGCAACCCGAGCGATGCCCTGGAATCCCGAGACTGCGGCGAACCGCACCAGGCCGATCGACATCGCATGGGTGACCCCATCGAGTCGCTCTACGTCGGTATCCGTCGGAAGCGCCTGATACCGCATGTTGTCGACGTACTCCACCGCATCATCACGACCGATGAAATCGAGCTGGTATTCCCGCCCACCGGCGCCCGTCGTGATGCTGGTCATGATCAGATGAACGTCGGCGACCTGCCTGTCGTTCACCCAGTCTACCCAGTCGATCTCGGTCCGGTAGTACTGTGAATTGCAGTCCCGACCATCACAGTCGAAGAACACTCGGGGCCTGGTCTGGGCAGAGGCATCTGCGGGGACGTGCAAGAGCCCCCCCGCCAGGGCGAGTGCCATGAGGAAGGCCCGCGACATTCGCACCGGCCGGTGAGCAAGAGGCATGGAAGCAGAGAAGAGTGGATGGAGAATCCGTCTTAGCGGACACCAGTCCGTCGACGACTGTTGAGATCTCGCGTCGCCAACCCACAAGGGTAACTCACGAGCCGGGTCCGGTCTCCAGTGAAGGAGCGATCCGTGCCCGGGTCGCCTGCTCCAGCGCAAAGGCCCACGCGAGCAGATCGGCCTCCGACCACATGTCACCGATCAGCGCCAGCACGAAGGGCGTGCCGTCCTCGAAGTACGAATACGGCACGGTCACCGTCGGAACCCCGATATCGTTGATGATGTTGCTCGGGATCTCGGCCCAGTTGTTCGGATTGTACTCCGGCCGCTCCGCGTCCTCGACGACCGGGCGATTCGGCACGCCCGACTGCGGGAAGAAGAGGCCATCCAGTTCGTGCTCCTCGAGCACGGAGCGAAAGAGCGTCCGAATCTCGTGCCGCCACGCCTGGTACGCGTCGCCCTCCTCGGTCGCACTCGGGCGTGCGGGCGGAGGGGCCGGCTGATCACCTCGACGCCCGCGCGTGTATTCACGACCGCTGAGCGCCTCCCACTCCTCGATGGAATTGAAGGGCGCGTTCGGCCCGAGGCCCAGCATGTACACGAGCATGTCGTGGGCTCCCTGCGTGCGAACGAAGGGCCGCTCGCCATAGAGCTCGACGAAGCCAGAACCCGCGAAGGGGTCCTCCACGACATCCGCTCCAAGACCCCGAAGTGTCTCGACCGCTCGCCGATAGTGCTCGTCCGTGACTGAATCGAGCGGGAGGAAGTCGTCACGCCACCCCGTTCCCACCAGGCCGAATCTCGCTCCCTGAAGCGACTCGGCGTCGAGCGCGGCCACGAACCCGTCCTCGGGGATCTTGCCGACGGACGCGTACGTAGCGAGGTCCTCCGTCGTGGGGCCGGCGAGGACGTCGAGCGTGAGCGCGGCATCGAACACGGTCTTCGCCATGGGGCCCACCACGTCCACATACGTCCCGGAAAGCGGCACGACACCCTCGTTCGGAACGAGTCCATACGTCGGCTTGACGCCTACGAGCCCCTGGGCCGAAGACGGATTCTGAATCGATCCCCCGGTCTCGGTTCCGAGCCCCAGCACGGCGAAGCTGGCATTGACGGCGGTCGCGGTGCCTCCGCTCGATCCACCGGGCACCTTGTCCACGTTGTACGGATTGAGGGTGCGTCCCGCGACGGAGCTGGTCGTTCTCGTTCCGTGGCCAGCGAAATCGGGCAGGTTGGTCTTTCCGAGAATGATCGCACCAGCGGCCCTGAGTCGACTCACGACCGCAGCGTCATCGTCGGGCACCATGTCGACGCCGCCCGTCGCACGACTGAAGCCCTCCCACCCTGCGGTGGTTACAAGACCGCCGTAGTCGATGTTGTCCTTGATGACGACAGGGACGCCGTGCAGCGGCCCAACCGGACCCTCTCCGGCGTAGCGGCTATCAAGCTCCGCCGCCGTCGCCAGCGCAGCCGGGTTCATCGAAATGAAGGCGTTGTAGTAGCCCTCGAAGGCGCGGATGCGGTCGAGGAAGGCCTCTGTCACCTCCACGGCCGTGAAGGCTCCCGAGGCATACCCTGCCTGAAGGTCGGCGACCGTCATCTCGACGACGTCGACCCCTTGAGCATGAAGCGCACCGCCGAAGGTCAGCGGCGCGGCGAGGGCCGCGACGACGGTCAGCACCGCCGCCGCGACCCGCCGACTCACGTCAGCTGCCACCCGAGCCGCTCGGTCGGGTGGACGAGTCCTCGTCGGAGGCCCCTGCGCCGTCCTCTTCCGAGACGGGCCGGGTGCGGATGGTCGGATACTCGATCCCGAGCTGCTCCAGGTACGTGTCGTACTGGGACGCATCGTAGTAGAACGGCCGCATCTGCTCACGCCACTGCCCCATGATCTCCTCGTTCAGCCAGATCGCGGGTTCGTCGGTCTCGGCGATGAAGGGGATGTATTCCGTCTCCGCGGTCTGGACGTTGTTGAAGTAGTCCCATGCGGCCTCGACCGTCTCGCCGTCGAGGAACAGGTCCAGAAGCGTGAGTGCCTGCGCCTTCGCACCGGCAACACCACCCTTGTGCGCGACGGGCGTGGCCATGGCGATGCCGTTCGCCCAGTTGTGGCCGGGGCCACCCCTCATGTTCGATGGGAAGCCGAGGGTCACGGTCGGCATGTTCCACGAGATGTCGCCAATATCGTCCGAGCCACCCCCGAGGGAGCGAGAAAGGTCGACTGGGCCACTCATCTCTTCAGGAACCTCGGTCACCAGACCCGAGACTTCGACGCCCATCTCTTCCTGGAACGCCTCGGCGAAGCGGACATCGTCCTCGGACCACTCCGGCATGCCGACGCGCTGGATGTTCGCGAACGTGGCTTCCGCGACCGGCCTGCTGAAGTGTCGACTCCACGCGGAACCAACGGTCATGATCGTATCGAGCTGTGTACCGGTCATGAGCGCCGCGCCACGCGCCATATCCGCAGCCGCGTCGTACTGCTCCTTCGTGAGCTCGTAGTCGCGCTCGCGGAAGTAGAACCAGATCGTTGCCGTCTGGGGGACGACGTTGGGCTGGTCACCACCGTCGACGATGATGTAGTGCGAGCGGGCGGCCGGGCGAAGGTGCTCCCGCTTGTACTCCCAGGCCTGCGCCATGAGCATCACCGCATCGAGCGCAGAGCGACCACGCCATGGCGAACCGGCAGAGTGCGCGGTCTCGCCGGTGAAGCGGTACATCACCGACCAGAGCGCATTCCCACCCTGCTGCCCCCAGTTCACACCGAAGCTGGAGCTGACGTGGGTGAAGAGGTTCACATCGACATCGTCGAACACGCCCTCTCGGACGAAGTAGGCCTTCGAGGCGACCTGTTCCTCGGCGACGCCGGGCCAGATCAGCAGGGAGCCATCGATGTTCTCGCGCTCCATGATCTCTTTCACCGCGAGGGCCGCGACAATGTTCACCGCCTGACCGGAGTTGTGGCCTTCCCCGTGTCCGGGTGCCATCCCGAGGATCGGGTCACGGTATGCGACGCCGGGCTTCTGATTGGACTGCGGGATCCCGTCGACGTCGGAGCCGAGTGCGATGACCGGTTCGCCCGAGCCGTTGGACCAGCGGGCGGTCCAGGCAGACGGCATTCCTGCGACCCCGAGTTCGATCTCGAATCCTGCATCCTCGAGCAGTCCCGTCAGATAACGCTGGGTTTCGAACTCCTGCATACCCAGCTCACCGAAGGAGAAGAGGTGATCGATAATCTCCTGAACGAGCTTGGAACGGTCCTCGACCATCTCCAGCGCCTCGTCCTTGAGTGATTCGAGGCGTGGATCGGCCTGGCCGAACACGGCCTGGGGCACGACGGCCAGCGTAGCGATCGCGACAAACGTGCGGAACAGCACTCGGTGCATCGGGGACTCCGGGAAGAACGATGGTTATGCGAGCAGCCGCACGATGCGCGCCCCGTTTCGATCCGGCAAGACGGTCGCCTTGAGGGGTGACCCGGGCGCCAGTAGTTTCCTTCGTTGAGAATGGTTTTCAATTTCACTGATTGTGGTTCTTCACGCGCTCTTTATCGCCGCGGGATTGGCCTCCTCACCGGCCCCCGCGTCCCTCGACACCGTGCCTCTCACCCGGGAGGCGTGGGTCATGGGCACGCGCGTGGTCGTCACCGTGGATGGGCAGTCGTCGTCGACCGGGATGGCATGGAGCGAGGTCGTTCTCAGCGAGTTACGGCGCGTCGAGCGGATGCTGAGCACGTGGGACCCGTCATCGGAGCTGAGCTCACTCAACGCGGCAGCGTTGGACCGACCCATCGTGCCCGGACCGGACGTGGCCGAGTGGCTCGCGCGGGCATCGGAGCTCGCATCGCGGACCGGAGGCACCTTCGACATCTCGGTGGGTGCCCTGATCGACGCGTGGGACCTGCGGGGCAGTGGGCGACGCCCCAGGCCGGTCGAGCTCGAACGCGCTCTGTCGGCCAGCGGTGTTGGAGCCATTTCGGTCGATCCGGTAACCGGAGCCGTGACCCGACACGACCCGGCTGCCTGGATTGATGCAGGCGGTTTCGGGAAGGGTGCGGCCCTCCTCGCGGCGGCCCGCCGCCTCGAGTCGGATTCTGTCGCGATGTTACTCGACCTGGGCGGGCAGCTGTGGCTCTCGCCTCACGCGCGGGCCCGACATGTTCAGGTCGCCCACCCGGCGAATCGGGCGCTCACCGTCGGCCGACTCCTGCTTCCGCCCGGGCAGTCGGTCGCGACATCCGGTCTCTCGGAGCGAAGCGTCTCTCTCGACGGCGAGCGCCTCGGACACATTCTGGATCCCCGCAACGGCCGACCGGCTCCCCCCTGGGGAAGCGTAACGGTCGTTTCGGACGATCCTGTGGAGGCCGACGCGCTCTCGACCGCCCTGTATGTGATGGGTCCGGAGGCCGGCGCTGAATGGGCCGAAGCGCAGGGCGACATTGCAGCCCTCTTTCTGGTTGATGAGGCCGGCGGCGTGCGAGCCCACTGGACCGGCCCGATGACGAGCCTTCTCCCTCAGGACCACGCCGGGAGTCCGTCCTTCCTTTTTGAACCGAACCACCCGTCTTCCTTCTGATGCGATCCCGTTTGACTTCCACCTCCGGACTCGCGTCGGGTGCGCTCCTGGCACTCGTCGTCGTACTGTCGGGCAGCGCCTTCGCCCCCCGTCACGTTTCGGGGCAGACAGCTCCGGACTCGGCACGAATCGCCGAGCTGGAGCGACGGCTGGACGCGCTCACCCGCGAACTCGAACGGCTCGACCTGGGCGAGGACGTCGTGCGTGCCGACACGACGCAATACGGGTTCGGCCCCGGCGCCTCGAAAGTGTATCAGATCGAGCGCGGCGTCTCGATTGGCGGGTACGGTGAGTTCCTGTACGAGAACTACAGCGCAGAGCGCCAGGATGGCACGGCGTCCGGTCGGTCCGATCAGCTCGACGCACTTCGGGCGATCATCTATGTCGGCTACAAGTTCGACGATCGATTCCTGTTCAACTCGGAGATCGAAGTCGAGCACGCGGACGAGATCTTCCTCGAGTTCGCGTACCTCGACTACCGCCTTTCGGACAACTTCGGCCTGCGCGGAGGGATGCTGCTCGCCCCGCTCGGCCTCGTGAACGAGCTGCATGAGCCGCCCGTCTTCCTCGGGAGTGAGCGATCGGTCACCGAGCAGCGGATCATTCCGACGACATGGCGGGAGAACGGCTTCGGAGCCTTCGGTGGCAACGACGACATCTCCTGGCGCGTGTATCTGATGAACGCGCTGGACGGTGTGGACTTCGGGGCGACCGGCGTGCGTGGCGGTCGCCAGAAGGGTAGTAAGGCGTTGGCCGAGGACTTCGGCCTCGCGGCGCGACTGGATTACACGGGCACCCCGGGACTGCTCGCGGGCCTTGCCGCGTACTCGGGTGAAACGGGGCACAATCGCGAACTCAGGGGAACGCCCGTCGGCGGACGCCTCACGATCTGGGATGCACACGTGGATTACCGGTCCCGCGGCCTGTGGCTGCGGGCGCTCATGGCCGGGGCCTCCGTGGCCGAGACCGCCGAACTGAACGAACTGGCGGGATTGACCGGCTCGGACGGGATCGGAACCCGGATGCTTGGCTGGTTCGTGCAGGCGGGGTTCGACGTCCTTCGCGGCACGGATATCGATCACGAACTGTTTCCGTACGTCGGCTTGGAGAAGGTCGACACCCAGCGAGAGGTCGCGGCCGGATACGGTGTCGACCCCGCCACCGACGTGACCGTCACGTCCCTGGGCGTGGCGTGGAAACCGATCCCTCAGATCATCCTGAAAGCAGACCTGCAATTCCACTCGAACCCGGCGGACACGGGCGTGAACCAGTGGAATGTCAATCTGGGGTGGCTCTTCTGATCCGCCCGGCCCTCGTGATCGCCGTCGCAGCCGCGGCGGTCGCGGCGCCGCTCGACGGCCAGATCTCGCAGGACGATGCGCTTGCGCTCGCCTTCCCGTCTGCCGATGTGGAGCGGCGCACTGCCTACCTGGACGACGGGCAGCTGGATACGGCTCGGCGTCTGGCCGGCGAGCGGGTGGAGATCGAATCGACGATCGTGACGCACTACGTGGCGAGCCGGAACGGGACCGACGTCGGGGTGGCGTACTTCGACGCACATCGCGTGCGCACGCTTCAGGAGGTTCTGATGGTCGTGGTACGCCCGGACGGTTCGGTGGATCGAATCGAGACGGTCTCCTTCCGAGAGCCACCGGAGTACGAGGCCCCGGCCGGGTGGCTTGACCTCTTCGAAGGACGTCCACTCTCCGATGGTCTGTCCACGCGGGGTGAGATACCGAATGTCACCGGGGCCACCCTCACGTCGAACGCCGTGACCGCCGCGGTTCGGCGCGTACTGGCGCTGCACGCCGTCGTGCGTCCATTCGGCACGGAGACGCCATGACCCGATTCCAGCGGTGGCTCCTATACGGGTCGACCATTGTCGCGACCGCCTCCGGCGTGACGTACTTCGTCATGAAACGATTCATGACACCGGTCGACCCGTGGGCCGTCATCAATCACCCGCTGGAACCCTGGGCGCTCAAGCTGCACATCCTGTCCGCGCCCATCATGCTCTTCGCCATCGGCCTCATCACCACCCAGCACATCTGGCGCAGCATGCGGTCGAACCTCCCGACCGGGCGAAACAGCGGCCTGGTCGCGGTAGGGACCTTCGCCCCTCTCGTTGTGACCGGCTACCTCATCCAGACGTTCACATCACCCGCGACCCTCACCGCCCTCGGGTGGGGACACCTGGTCCTCGGCCTCGCGTGTTCCGCCGCGGTCCTGACACACCGCCTCGTGCTCAAGGGCAGGCGGAGGCGGAGACGTCCTGGTACCCTGCCGGTACTCGCGATGGGAACCTCACCGTCCGAGGCCTCCATCGAGGCATCGGCTGCCGGGACGCCCTCCGGGGGAGCGCCCCCTGTCGAGGCGTCCCCGCTGGAAACGACCGCTCGGAGCTGACACCGCCGCTCAGTCGAGTGTCGGGCGCCGCAGGTGCCAGTCGGTGCGCGTCTGAAATGCGTGCGCGACGTTCAGGATCTTGTCGTCCGCGAAGAGATCGCCGAGGAGCGTGGTCGTGAGTGGCATCGTCGTCGGCATGTCCGCGTCCGGATTCCGAACGCCGAAGCCGTACTGCACGATCGCAGCCGGATGGCCAGTCTGGTTGGTCAGACCCACATGGCCACCACCGGACACGAACATGTCGAAGCCGTCCATCACCTCCTGAACCTGCTTCATGAGAAGCAGGCGACGGCGCTGGCTCTGTACGTAGTCGAGAGCACGGGTGTCACGACCACGACGGAACCGACCGCGGCGGCGAGCCTCCCGCGGCTCCAGCCCTTCCGGCACCGGCTCAGGCTCCTCGCCGTCGGGCGAGACATGAAAATCGAACGCAGCGGACGACTCTACCCCGAGGGAGTTCGAGCTTCCACGGGGGATCTCCGGCATCTCCTCGAGCTGGACCCCCATGTCACGGAGTTGATCGAGGAACTCCTCGGGCGCGTCCTCATCGTACCCGATGCGATACTGCGAGATGTCCGCATCCGGATCGAAGTGGAAGGGTGCCGTGATGGACGCGGGGTCGTTCTCGCTCGCCCCGTGGATCTCGTTGAAGACGAGCGCACAATCCTGGATCGTCCGGCACATCGGGCCAGCCTTGTCCATGCTCCACGAGAGCACCATCCCACCATGCCGGCTCACCCGCCCGAAGGTGGGACGCAGTGCGCTCAGGCCGTTACGGCGCGACGGGGAGACGATGGACCCCTGCGTCTCCGTGCCGATCGCGAAGGCGACGGCCGCGGCTGCGGTCGCGGAGCCCGGACCGGCGGAGGAGCCGCTCGAGCCCTCCTCCGGGTTCCAGGGGTTCCGGGTCTGTCCGCGATACCACCGATCACCCGACGCGAACTCACCCGTGGCGAGCTTCGCGATGAGCACCGCCCCCGCCTCGCGCAGGCGCACGACGAGGTCGGCGTCTTCATCGATGCGCTGGTCGGCGTAGCTGTCCGAGCCCCACGTCGTACGTGTACCCGCCACGGTAAAGAGATCCTTCACTCCGTACGGGATCCCGTGCAGAGGTCCGCGCCACGTGCCGTTACGCAGATCCATGTCCGCCTGCTGGGCCTCTTCGCGAGCACGGTCGGGCAGGATCGAGACCGCGAACATCAGCTCCGGGTCGTATCGATTGATCCGCTCGAGGTAGATCTCCGTGAGATCGACCGACGAGATGTGGCGATCCCGGATCAGGGCTGCCAGACGCTCTACCGGTAACCAGGCGATCTCTTCCGGATCGCTCGGCGCCGCACCGTCCCAGGGCCGAATCGGGATGTCGTGACGCGCGAAAGGATCGATCCCCTCCTCGTTCCACATCCGGTAGAGTGAGCCCGTCCCACCCGGATAAGCCTGATAGACCAGGGCGGGATGCTCTCCATTGCCCAGAGGGACTGGAGGGGGCTCCTCCTGGGACTGCTGGGCGAGGGCGTGCAGGAACTCGGGATCATCCTGAAGACGAGGCTCAGCTGCCAGGAGCGCCTCCGGACGCACCGCGCCGGCCGCCACCGCGACCGCCGCCGCCTTCAGAAAGTCACGCCGCTCGAGAGCTCGGAGCTCGTTCAGAACTCCCAGTTCGCGGGTCGTCGGGCCCATCTGCACTCCTCCCGTGTGAGTTGAGTCGCTGAGGATGTCGGGGGGAGGGCCAGGCGGCAAGACAGAACGGCCGCCATCGCCCCAGGGCCGGGCGCATCCGAGCACATCGTCGCCCACGGGCTCGGCGGGGGTCGAGCTACGCCAGCAGCGTCGCCTCCACCGCCAGACCGGGCCCGAAGGCCAGCGCAACACACGGCCGCCCTGCCCCGCTCCGACGCATCCGGTCCAGGATGAACAGGATGGTCGGGGACGACATGTTTCCGTGCTCGGAGAGCACGTCCCGCGAGACCGCCGTGGCCTCCGCGGGTAGTCCCAGGGCCGCCTCAACCGCGGTCAGGATGCGGGGACCGCCCGGGTGGATGGCCCACGACTCGACCTCACCTCGCCGCATCCCCTGCTCCGAGAGCCAGGAGTCGAGCCAGCCGGCCAGACGCTCCTCGATCAGTTCCGGGACGCGGGCCGACAGGGTCATCCGGAATCCGTGATCCCCGATCCGCCATGTCATGGCTTCGGCCGAATCGGCCATCAGAAAGGTTCCGGTGCCGACGACACGCCATGGGTCTCCCTGGCCAGCCTCGCCCTGACTCGTCTCCTGAACACGACCCACCGCCGCTGCTGCCCCGTCGGCAAACAGTGAATTCGCCACGAGCATGTCCGGGTCCCATCCATACGCGAAGTGGAGACTGCACAGCTCGACGGCGCAGATGAGCGGCACCGCACCCGGGTCCTGAAGGGCGTACGACCGTGCCACGCGCAGACCATTGAGCGCGCCGTGGCAACCCATGAATCCGACGTGTGTGCGTTCCGTGCCTGCGGGCAGACCGAGCGTCTCGATGAGTGCGCTGTCGACACCGGGCGAGACGAAGCCCGTGCAGGACACGCTGACCAGATGAGTCACCTCATCCGCCGACACGTTACCGTCGACGAGTGCGGCACGAGCCGCGCGGATCGCCAGATCGGGTGCGTACTCGGCGTACGCCACCATTCGTTCCGACGTCGTCGGGCCCGGGTCTTCGTCATCGAGCGCCGTTCGGTAGAACGCCTGACGTCCTTCGACCGGACCCTCCGACGACTCGAAGAGCACACTGTGCCGCGTCCGAATACGTGAGCGACGGTAGAGCGCTCGCAGCGTCCGCGCCCGACGCTCGTCGATGCCACAGAACGTCGTGTGCAGATCGACAGCATCGGCCTGTGTCATCGAATGGGGTGGCAGCGCCGTCCCAGTACCATGAAGCACGAACGTCATGATGAGCCTCCCCCAAGAGGCGAACAGGTCCGAGGGCGACTCGTGACCCGGATGAAGGGTGAGGCGAGGAAGGGTGCGCGCGCAGCCGCGGCGATCGCACAGCGCACCACCATCCCGTGTCGCAGTCCGCGAGCCAGCAGATGACAGGTGCGACGGCGGCGGGCCACGGTCCGCGCGTGAAGCCGCGACCACTCCTCGATCAGCCCGTCGTGCCAGCCGCCAACGGCGGCGTCTACGAGCGGCGTGACCCGATGCGCCCCCTCGAGCGCCCACGCCATGCCCTCACCGGTGAACGGCTCCACGTATCCGGCCGCGTCCCCGATGCGGAAGACTCGCTCGGACGCCACAGTCGCAGGGGACCACGTCAGCGCCGGAGTCCCCCTCCAACGCTCGAGCGGCCCGCGCTCCGGCAACGCCACACCCGCGTCGCGCAGAAGGCGCTCGACGGTCAGCCCGATCCCGTGGGCCGCCACTGCCGCGGGGTCGAGCGCGGCGGCTACGTTCACCGAGCCATCCTCGACACGGACGAGCCCGACGTAGCCCTCGGCCCCCACGACCATCTGAAGGATCCCCTCGGGCAGCGTAAAGGCGTTCGCCGGAAACGACGCACCCGCACCGATCCGTGAATCTGACGCCACACGGGTCGACCTGCGTGCCTGCGGGGAGCGTGCAGCACCGGACAATCCCGCCGCATCCACGACGACCGAGGCTCGCAGAGAGCCCTGGGGAGTCTCGAGGTCGACACCCCCGTCCGCCACGACACCGATGCGCACCCGACACCCGTCGACGAAGTCGACACCCGCCTCTCGAGCGGCCGCCACGAGCATCTGATCGAAGGCGAGGCGAGAGATCGCCAGATTGCCTCGCAGCCGTATCATCGCCTGCCCGTCGGGGCCGCGAAGCTCCATGGTTCGAAGTGGATGCCCGGAGAGCCCTCGTATGCGTTCCCCGAGCCCCTCCACCTCGAGCAGGTGGAGCGCGGCAGGCCCCACACACGCACCGCAGACCTTACGTCGGGGGAAGCGGGCACGGTCGATCAGTACGACCCGATGGCCGGCCCTTCGCAGACGCAGCGCCGCGAGGCTCCCGCCCGGACCCGCACCGACGATCGCAACGTCGCACGACTCGGGGAGGCGGCTCATGCCGCACGACTCCAGCGCAGGACGAAGCGCTGCGGCCATACGCGTCGGATCGTCGCGTTCTCCAGCTTCGCCCGAGCCGCGAGTCCCCCCACCTCTTCCACGGTGAACGCCGCACGCACGGATCGCAGGCCATCGACTCGTGCCACGTCCGATCCGGTCAGCGTGTGCAGCCCGATCCACGCAAAGACGTAGCCGAGGCGTGTACGCCGGAGATCCTGAACCAGGAGGACATGTCGTGCCGACTCTGCCATGCGCTCCATCAGGCTGACCGCGTCGTCTTCGTCCAGGTGGTGGAGGAAGAGATTGGTCGTCACGACATCGGCGTCGGGCAGCTGCTCCGACAGTGCGTCGACGCGAAGAGTGCGAATCCGTCCTTCACTCTCCTCCTCGGCCCGACCGAGCGCCAGCCGGCTCAGGTCGCATCCGACAAGGTCGACGGGAACGTGCGCTCGATCTGCCATCCGGCCCACCTCGATGAGCAGGTCTCCCCCGCCGCATGCAACATCCAGCACCCGGACCGGTCGATCGATCTCGGTGCCACGAGCGGCAATCTCGTGCCACACCCTGGACGCGGCGAACGAGACACGATTGACCCGGGCGAGCGCGGTCAGCGCCCGATGATGTCGATCCGGCTCGAGGTCCGGATCATCCATGAGTTCAGCCTGGCGATGCCGGACCGAGAGATCCGGCACCACCAGGCTGCTCATCGTCACGCGGACCGCCTCGGGCGATCCCCGGTCAGTATCCTCCGCCGGGGCGGACGGGCTCTGCACCCTGGTCCGAGTCTTCACTGACCGGCCGAGTACGCACCGTCGGATACTCGATGCCGAGCTGCTCCAGGTACGTGTCGAAGCGATCCGGATCGTAGTAGTAGGGACGCATCCGCTCCCGCCACTCCGCCATGATGCCCTCATTGAGCCAGATGGCAGGCTGATCCGTCTCGGTGATGAACGGCGTGTACGTCGTCTCGGCCGTCTGAACGTCGTTGAAGTAGTCCCACGCGGCGTCCACGGTCTCGCCATCGAGGAAAAGGTCGAGCAGCGTCAGCGCCTGGGCCTTCGCACCGTGAAGCGACCCCTTGTGAGCGATCGGCGTCGCCATGGCGATCCCGTTCGCCCAGTTGTGCCCGGGGCCGCCCGGCATGTTCGCGGGGAAGCGCATCGTCACCGTCGGCATGTTCCACGAGATGTCACCGATATCGTCCGACCCGCCCCCGAGAGAGCGAGACAGGTCGACAGGCCCGCCGAGCTCACTGACTTCGGTCGGCAGACCTCGCTCTTCCTGGCCCATCTCGCGCTGGAGCGCATTGGCCAGCGTGATGTCGGCCTCGCTCCAGTCCGGCATCCCGACGCGCTGGATGTTCGCGTGGGTCACCTCGGCGACCGGCTTGCTGAAGTGGCGGCTCCACGCGGAACCGACCGTCATGATGGTGTCGACCTGAGTGCCTGTCATGAGGGCGGCGCCTTCGGCCATCAGCTTGGCGGCGTCGTACGACTCCATCACGAGGTCGTAGTTGATCTCGCGGAAGAAGTACCAGATGGTCGCCGTCTGCGGTACGACGTTCGGCTGGTCACCACCGTCGACGATGATGTAGTGCGACCGTTCCGCGGGGCGGAGATGCTCACGTTTGAACTCCCACGCCTGGGCCATGAGCATCACGGCGTCGAGCGCGGAGCGCCCGCGCCAGGGTGAGCCCGCGGAGTGTGCCGTCTCGCCCGTAAACCGGAACTGAGCGGAGACGAGCGCGTTACCGCCCGCCTGACCCCACGTCGTGTTGAACCCCGAGGACACGTGCGTGAAGAGGTTCACGTCTACGCCGTCGAACACACCATCTCGTACGAAGAACGCCTTCGAGCCGAGCTGTTCCTCGGCGACGCCCGGCCAGATCAGGAGCGTACCGTCGATATTCTCGCGCTCCATCAGCTCCTTCACGTTCAGGGCGGCGACGACATTCACCGCCTGCCCCGAGTTGTGTCCCTCGCCATGGCCGGGAGCCATCGAGAGGATCGGATCGCGATAGCCCACGCCGGGCTTCTGATTGGACTGCGGAATACCGTCGACGTCGGAACCGAGCGCGATCACGGGCGACCCCGAGCCGTTCGACCATCGGGCCGTCCATGCACTCGGCATCCCAGCGACTCCGAGCTCGATCTCGAATCCGTGGTCTTCGAGGATCCCTGTCAGGTACCGCTGAGTCTCAAATTCCTGGAAGCCGAGCTCTCCGAAGCTGAAGAGCATGTCCACGATTTCCTGGACCATCTTCGCATCGTCCTCGACCATCTCGAGGACTTCGTCCTTGAGATCCTCGAGGCGGGGATCAGCCTGAGCGGAAAGCGCGGCGGGCAGGAGGAGCGCCGCGGCCCACAGGCCCAACGCACGGAAGACGACAAAACGCATGGGAACTGCTCCGGGTGAGGTGGAGGATCCGGGCAGATTGGCCGGGCGAGCGTGACCCGGCAAGTCGTTCTCCTCCGTCCGTCAGCCGCCGATTCGCCTCCCACGCTCCGCCCAGCTCTCACCCTCCGTGATCCACTCGGCCGCAGGCTCCCCCTTCAGGTAGTGGCCGAACCACTCGAGGATCCTGCGGTGATAGTCGACCTGCTGCGTCTCATCGGTCAGGCTGTGATCGGCCCCCGGGTAGACCAGCAATACGACCTCCTTCCCCGCGCGCCGCGCGTAATTGTAGAACTCGAGCCCCTGATAGAAATCGACCACACCGTCGGCGTCCCCGTGCATCAGCAGCATCGGCGTTTCCAGCTCGGTGATGAAGTTCGCGGGTGAGCTCTCGAGGTGTCCGTCCAGGTCGTCCCAATACGGCATGGCCATGCGCGCCTGACCCGTCTCCCAATGACCGGTTTCCGGAAGTCCCCCATTCCAGTGAACGGCGCCCATGAAGCTCATGAAGTTGGTGATGGCGGCGCCGGCGACCGACGCCGCGAAGCGATCGGTCCGGGTGGGGAGATACGAGGCCTGGTACCCTCCCCATGAGTGGCCGATCAGGCCCATTGCATCCGGATCGACGTGGCCTGTCGCCACCGCCGCATCGAGCGCATGCCCCACGGCATCGAGCGCCGATGGGCCGGGGCGACCCGGTTCGTAGACGATGTCGGGCATGAGCACGAAGTATCCCGCCTGGGACCACGCCTGATAGTTGTAGTACCGACGCTCACTGGGGACGTCGTACATGTGCAGGTTGTCGCTCAGCCGCTCGTACTGATACAGGATCAACGGGTACGTGCCGCCTTCCTCGAAGTCCGCAGGATACACGAGGATCGCCTGAAGATCGTGGCCCGCATCCGTCGTGTATTCCAGCAACTCCGAACGCCCCCACGCGAAGTCCGACTGGAAGGGGTTCGTGTGGGTCACCTGCACCACATCGTCCAGCTCGCCGTCCGCCGCGAAGACGTCGGGAGAGTCGTCCCAGCGCTCGGACCGGAACGCTACGCGATCCGCGCCGGCAGCCCTGGTCAGCTCCCGCACGCGGGCCTCTCGACGCATCGCCCACCGTTCCCGACCCCGTGCATCAATACCCACGTACCCCGACGCCTTGGTCCGCAGGTGCCGCACGGAGAGCACCATCGACCCATCATCACCCTCCAGCAGGGTCGGTCCGAAGCGCGGCTGGTCGGGATCCAGGTTGACGACCCGGAACTGCTCCCCTGAGGCAGCCCCGTCGGTGAGGCGAACCGCACTCCCCTGAGGCAGGTCAACACGCCACACGTCGTGGCGATCGTAGACATATGCCGCGTTGCCGTCGGCACTCCACGCCCCGAGACCCCATGAGGGACGAGGACCCGGATAGTCGAAATCGGCGAGCGGGCGCGTGAAGCTTCGACCGTCCGCGACGACGACCCGCTCGAGCGAGGCCAGGTCGATGCTGTGCCACCGATCGAGGTGGTAGACGAGGGCACGGCCGAGATCTTCATGGGTCTGCACGTCGAACTCAGCCGCCTCCACGATCAGCTCGCGCTCACCGGTCAACGGATCCACGCGATACCAGTCGGCCGTTCGCGCACCGAAGCGTCGCTCGAACAGGTACGGGTCGTGGTCCGGCACGATGCCCCATGCGCCCCCCGCGACCATGCGGACCGGCTCATCGAGTTCGGTTCCGAGCATCACGACCTCGTCGGTCGTCGTATGCCACGCCGCGAGCAGCGTCTGCCGCGAGATACGCGCCGCACCATACTCCTGCGCGCGGAGAATCTGGTCGTCATTCCAATGCCAGACCTGCACGTCGGCCGGTCCGACGTCGTCGGAGCCATCGGCAGCTTCGTCGCTCTCCGCGTCCTGCTCGTCCACACCCGCATTCGTGTCGTCCTCGCTGTCGTCCTGAGCCGCCTCCCATGGCCGGACGCCGACGAAGAGGGTCCGGCCATCGTCCGAGAACGCGATGCCGGCGTACTCGGTGACGCGCATGTTCGACCCGAGTACGGACACCTGACGCGAATCGAGCACACGAGGTTGGTCGGGGGATCCTGCTTCGGCCCACACGAGAACATCGTGCGTCACGTCTTCCTTCCCGTCCTCTTCCACGGCCCGCAGCACGGCGAGCTGACCCGTGGCCTCGTGCCAGGTGGGCGCCCGGTAATCGGCGTCCCCCGATTCGATCGTGCGCAGGATTCCTGACTCGGGGTCGAAGAGGACCACGCCGTTGGCCGTGCCCCACGCAGTGCGCAGTGTCGCGGCCAGATGCCGGCCCTCGTCCTGCCACGCGAAGTCATCGACGTTGCCGATCAACGTCCGCGCTCCCGTGCCCGGGTTCATCACGATCAGATCAGCACCCACCGTATCCGCGGCAGGGATTCCGAGTGCCGCCAGCCAGGTGCCATCGTCTCGGAGAGCGACCGACCGGACGTCGAAGAGGACCGAGTCGCGAACAGCCTGGAGATCGACCAGCCCCAGGCGATCCTCGACACGCTCCGCTGCCTCCTCGGACTCGGCGACCGAGACACCCTTGCGGTATATCAACCATCGTCCATCTGCCGAAAACTCGGGCGAACGGCCGTGTGGCAGGACGAGTCCCTCACCCTGGCCGTCGGCCCGATCAACCCGCAACTCCGTATCACCGTCCACGCGCGTGATGGCCGTCACGACCCAGGTGCCGGTCGGATCGAGCTGAAACGCTCCCAGGCGCTCCCACTGCCCATAATCTTCGGGGTTCAGCGTCCGCTGCTGGCCGATCACACCCGCGGGCGCGCATGCCAAGAACACCACAACTGCGCCGATCCCACCGATCCATCGCCGAATCACGTCACGTCTCACCGAAGTCTCCTTGAACGCATGCCAGCACGTCGCGCAGGAGCCCTGCGGCGGGGCATGCACTCGTCCGTCGCTACGCTGGCTCCCGGGTACAGGCCGCCAACGTCGTCCTGACGATGACACGAGGCAATACGGTTTGCCGCACGGGTGCCCGACGGACCATCTTCGCGCCCTCCCTCCCCTTCGAACCGGAGTTCACATGTCCGCTATGCGACCCTGCACTCGACTCGCACTGTCGCTCGTGCTCCCGGCGATGCTTGTCGGGTGTTCGGGCGAGGTGATGGTCGATGACGGAGCAGATTGGCCGCACTACGCCCGTGACCTCGCCGCCAGCAAGTACTCACCACTGGATCAGATCTCGGCTGACAACGTCGGGGAACTCGAGATCGCCTGGGTGTGGGAGTCCGCCGACTATCGACTCGCTGGCGAGCACGAGGGTGCGTCCGTGAACGCCAACTATCAGGCGACACCGATCAAGATCGGCGACCGGCTGTACACGTCGACGAACATGGGCCAGGCCGTGGCCCTCGAGCCCACGACGGGGGAGGAACTCTGGCGCTACGACCCGTACGCCTCCGGGCTTCGTGAGGTACCGGGAGGGCGTTCGAACCGCGGCGTCGCATACTGGAGTGACGGTGAGGAGGAGCGCATCCTGCTCGGCTCGGGTGAGTACCTCGTCTCACTCGACGCAGAAACCGGACAACCCGATCCGGACTTCGGTGGCACCGGCACGGTGAATCTCGCCGACGACCCGGACCCACGCGTACTGACGTACTCCTGGACGTCCGCGCCACTCGTCGTGCGGGATGTGGTCGTCGTCGGCACCACGGCCATGGTGCCGAACCGGAACTGGACGACGGCCCCGCCGGGGTACGTGCGCGCGTACGACATCCGGACCGGCGAGCTCCGCTGGCGCTTCAACCCGATTCCGGAGCCCGGTGACCCGGCGATCGAGACATGGGCCGACTCCTCATGGGTCTACAGCGGGAACGGCAACGTGTGGACGCTCATGAGCGCCGATGCCGAACTCGGCCACGTCTACCTGCCCCTGAAGACGACGACGAACGACTGGTACGGGGGAGCGCGCCCGGGCGACAATCTCTACGGAGAGTCGGTCGTCGCGGTGGACGCCGACACGGGCGAGCGCGTCTGGCACTACCAGATGGTCCGACACGGCCTCTGGGATTACGACCCGCCCGCCGCTCCTAACGTGATGGATGTCGTCATCGACGGGGTCCCACGGAAGGTGGTCGCACAGGTTACCAAACAGGCCTTCGTCTTCGCGTTCGATCGCGAGACGGGAGAGCCGATCTGGCCGATCGAGGACCGACCCGTACCGCCGTCACCCGTGCCCGGCGAGGTGGCGGCCGAGACACAGCCGTACCCGACGCACCCTGCGCCCTTCGATCATCAGGGGATCACCGTCGACGATCTGATCGACTTCACGCCGGAACTGCGCGCCGAAGCCGAGGAGATCCTCGACGACTTCGTCTACGGTCCGATGTTCACACCGCCGACGGTGAGGGGTGTCGACGGAAAACAGGGCACGATCCTCATGCCCGGCTGGGTGGGTGGCGCCAATTGGGGTGGAGCAGCCGTCGATCCCGAAACCGGGCTCATGTACATCCCCTCGGTCACCTCACCCAACGTGACCGCACTCGTGCCACCCCCACTTCCGGACAGCTCGGACCATCGGTACATCCGGGGGCTTCCGCGTGAGGTGCCGATGCCCGGCGGTCTGCCGCTCCTGAAGCCGCCGTACGGCCGGATCACTGCGATCGACATGAACAACGGTGAGCACGTATGGATGCAGCCCAATGGACCCGGGCCCCGAGATCATCCGGCCATCGCGGACCTCGACCTGCCGTGGCTCGGTCAGCGCGGACGTCCGGCCCCTCTCCTGACCAGGACTCTGCTCTTCATCGGCGAGGGTACGGAAGACGCTCTGTCCATCCTCCCGATCGCCGGAGGCAAGGCGTTCCGGGCGTGGGACAAGGAGACGGGTGAGGTCGTCTGGGAGATGGACCTGCCTGCCGGCACGTCCGGTGCACCGATGACCTATCTGTCGGATGGCCGGCAATTCATCGTGGTAGCGGTGGGCGATCGTGAGACGACAGGCCGTCTCATCGCGCTCGCGCTCCCCGGGAGCGGCGGTTAACGTCCGTCCGTAGTTCTACCCATGTGCCGCACAGACCGTTGCGGTCTTATCCGGAGAAGCGCCGTGAAGCCGTACAGAAGCCTGTTCGTAGCCCTCGCCGTCGCCGTCGGCGTCGGCGCTCCCACCGCGACCGAGGCGCAGGAGGAGGTGGTCGAGTACCGCCAATCCCTCATGCAGGCGTTCCGCATGCACATGGGTGGTGTGGGTGCCGCCATGGGTGACGCCGCTCCGATGGGTCACGCCGTGCATCACGCACAAGCGTTCCACGGCATGGCACAGGCCCTGGCCAACGCGTTCCCCGCAGGATCCGAAGGAGGCCGCGCGCTTCCGGCGATCTGGTCGGACCGCGACGGCTTCATGGATCGCGTGACGGCGATCCAGACCGCGACGGCGGGGCTCGTCGAGGCCGCTGAGGCCGGAGACGCCGAGGCGGTCGAGGCTGCGATGCAGGCCGTTCGCGGCACCTGCGGCGCGTGTCATCAGACGTTCAGGGGCCCGGCCGGCCAGTAGCGCCACCCGGGATCCCGTCGAGGGTTGGAAGGCCTCGCCCCCAGGGGCGGGGCCTTCTTACATCCCGGCCCAGATCTCGGCGAGCACCCGCTGGAAATTGCCGCCGAGGATACCCCGGATGTGGTCGTCGGTGTACCCGCGACGAATCAGGCCGTCCGTGACGTCGAACATCCTCTTCGGGTGCGCGATTTCGTCGATGTCGATCTTGTCGCGGAAGGCGTACGACCCCTTGTAGTTGGCCTTGAGCGCAGCGTACTGCTCAGCGGGCATGTCGTCGTATCCGTGGAGGTCGATGTCCGACCCGATCCCGAGGTGCTCAACGCCGATCAGGTCGCGTATATGGTCGAAGTGGTCCAGATACTCCTCGATCGTCGTCGGCTCCCGGTCGCTGACAAAGTTGCGGACGCCCGTGATGCCCATCACACCCCCGGTCTCCGCCATACGGCGAATCGCCTCATCCGTCTTGCAGCGGGGGTGGCCAGGGTTGAGCGCCCGGGCGTTCGAATGCGTGTAGAGCACCGGCGCGCTGGACACCTCACAGGCATCGAGGGTCGTCTGATCCCCCGAGTGAGAGACGTCGACGGCCATACCGACGCGATTCATCTCCTCGACGATGGAGACTCCGAAATCACTGATGCCCCCGTCGACCCGTTCGGTCGACCCGTTACCGATCATGTTGCGGCTGTTGTAGGTGAGCTGACTCACCCGCTGGCCCAGCCGGTGGAAGGTCTCGACGTCCTGCGGGCTCCGGAAGTGGGATGAATTCTGGATGCCGATCAGGATGCCTGCGCGATCCGAGCCGTGCACGGCGGCCAGGTCCTCGGCCGAGTCGATACGCACGAAGACATCGGGTCGGTTCGCGATGATCGAGTTGTAGTTCCCCACGAAGGCCAGGCAGTTCTGATAGGCCTCGTTCTGAGTCCGTCCCCCGACCCCGCTCGCGATGTGGAAGACGTCGATTTCCGACGAGCGGAATTCGGCCGCATCCGCTGCACTCAAGCCCGAGTAGTCCGGGCCCCAACGTTCACTGGTCTCGCCGTTGATCGTCGTGAGTCCGAGCATGTCGATGACGAGGGACCCCTCGACGAGGTCGATACACCGTCGGGTGTACTCCTGAGTCACGCCCGCGAAGAGCCGAAACCGACCGACGTTGACGAACGGAGCTCCAGCGAGCGCACCGGCAGCGCCGAGGCCGATCCTCATGGCATCCCGACGCGATATCGATCTCTGACTCACGACGATTCCTCCTGTATTTGGCGCGAAGGTGTGCGGATGCGACCCGGTCAGGCCACGTACGCCTCCAGAATGTCGAGCACACGGTCGATGTCGGCCTCGGTGTGATCGGCATTGATCTGAGTCCGGATCTCTTCGTCACCACGCGGGACGACGGGAAACGCCAGACCTGTCACCAGAACCCCCTGCTCGTACAGGTGCCGGACCAGATCGTGCGTCTTCGCCGTGTCCCGGATCATCAGAGGGACGACGGGATGCTCGCCGGGAATCGTCTCGATTCCGATGCGTCCGAGACCGTCCTCGAAACGCTTCGTCAACGCACGGAGGTTGGCCAGCAGCCCCTCGCCCTCTGGGCTGTCGATCACCCGTAGCGCCGCGTGTGCAGCCGAAGCCTCACCGACCGTGATCGGGTTCGAGTAGATGTACATCTGCGATGACTCACGGAAGAACCGGATCATCGCGTCGTTCCCGACGACGTAGCCACCGTTCACACCAAACGCCTTGCCCAGCGTCCCGACCAGAATGTCGACCGGGGGGCACTTCGTATACTCCTCGGTGCCGCGACCGGTATGGCCGAACGCACCGACCCCGTGCGAGTCGTCCACCAGACAGACGACGTTCTCTTCATAGGCGTCGTCATGTTTCTGACAGAGCGCCATGACCTCATCCAGCGGCGCGTGATCGCCTCGCATCGAGAAGATTCCGTCGGTCACGACCAGTGCCCGCTTCGCCTTGCCCTTCCACTCCTCGAGTGCGGCGTCAAGCTGAGCCATGTCGTTGTGCGCGTAGATCGCCTTCCCGGCAGGGCGCGACAACTTCATCGCGTTGATGATGCAGTTGTGGTTCAGCTCATCCGAAATGAGCACCGTGTCCGGGGTCACGAGCGGCGTGATCGTGGACACGATCGTTGCGTACGCGGACGAGAAGATCATGCCCGCGTCACGGTCGTGAAATGCCGCCAGAGCACGTTCCAGGTCGACGTGGGCTGCGTAGCTGCCCGAGATGAAGCGAACGGCACCGGGTCCTGCCCCGAATTCGGCCGTCGCCTCCTCCTCCGCTGCCATGACAGCAGGATGCAGCCCCAGCCCCAGGTACGAGTTGGAGTTCATCCGCATGAACTCCTTGTCCCCTTCTCCATCCAGCAGGAAGCGCGGGCCGCGGTCTCCCTCGGCGCGCTTCACACCGACGACCACGGTCTCGGCACCCTTCGCGGTCCCCGCCGAGTCGAGGTCCGTCACGTGTCGGTTCAGCGCCTCGGTCAGGCGATCAGAAGGCATTCAGGACTCCAGGTCTTCGTTGTCGGTCAGGTGCTCGAGCATGTCGGCCGTCATGGCCGCGGCGTCGAATGACGGGCTCCAGTCCCACTCCTCCCGCGCCGCCGAATCGTCGATCCGATCGGGCCACGAATCCGCGATGGCCTGCCGCACGGGGTCGATGTCGTAGTCGATCTCGAACTCGGGGATGTGCTTCCGGATCTCCGCGGTGAGGCCGGTCGGGGTCAACTGCATCGCCGTCACGTTGAAGGCGTTTCGATGCCGCAGCCTGGCCGGGTCCGCCTCCATGATTCCGATCAATGCGTCGATGGCGTCGGGCATGTACATCATGTCCAGCTGTGCATCGGGGCCGAGGAAGCAGGTATAGCGACCCTCGGACACGGCCTTGTAGTAGATGTCGACGGCCCAATCCGTCGTCCCGCCTCCCGGAGGTGCGCCGTACGAGATCAGGCCCGGAAAACGAACGCCCCGCGTGTCGACGCCATACCGGGTGTGGTAATAGTCGCAGAGAAGCTCGCCGGCGACCTTCGTGATCCCGTACATCGTAGCGGGCCGCATGATCGTGTCCTGCGGCGTCGGATCCTTCGGCGTGTCCGGGCCGAAGGCCCCGATCGAACTCGGCGTGAACACGGCACACGCCTGCTCCCGAGCGACTTCGAGCACGGCCTCCAGACTGGCCATGTTCACATGCCATGCGAGCTTCGGGTCCTTCTCGCCCGTGGCGGACAGAATCGCTGCCAGGTGATACACCGTGTCCGCCTCATGCGCTATGACGCACCGCCCGACTGCTTCGGCATCCGTGGCGTCGAGGAGCTGGAAGGGCCCGGACTCCGTGAATTCAGGACCGAGACGTCGGACGTCGGTCGCGAGGACGTTGGCCTCGCCGTACAGCTCGCGTAGACGAGGGACGAGCCAGGAGCCGATCTGGCCACCCGCGCCCGTGATGAGGATGCGCTTCAAGTCGGACCGTACTCCGATCAGTAGTGCGAAAGGCAGGGAGCGCGGCCCCCGAAAAGGGGCGCGAAAGGCCGAATGTTACCGAACCCGGACGCGTCCGGCGACCCACCCGGAAACGGACCATGCGGTTGGCGTGTTGCCGTTGCGAGGCCCCTGGTCTAGCGTGCCAGCTGAAACAATGACCAACCCAGGCAGAACCGACATGCGCAGCACCACCCACGCCCTCGTGGTCGCGATCGCCGTTCTCGCGATCTCAGCGGCACCCTCCGCGGCGCAGACCACCAATCCGCTCCACGGCACCATCGACGAGCTCGCCGCGGCGATCAACGACCAGGTCGTGTCGTGGCGTCGGGACATCCACGCGAACCCCGAGCTCGGCATGCAGGAGTTCCGTACGGCCGCCCTGGTCGCGGAGCACCTGGAGTCTCTCGGCATCGACGTGCAGACGGGCGTCGGGGGCACCGGCGTCGTGGGCGTGCTCGAGGGCGGACGCCCCGGGCCGGTGGTCGCGCTACGTGCGGACATGGACGGACTTCCGGTGACCGAACTCGCCGACGTTCCGTTCGCCTCGAAGGTGACGGCACAGTGGCAGGGGCGTGAGGTCGGGGTCATGCACGCGTGCGGTCACGACAACCACGTCGCGATCCTCATGGGCGTGGCCTCCGTACTCGCAGAGATGCGTGACGATCTGCCGGGCACTGTGAAGTTCCTCTTCCAGCCCGCCGAAGAGGGGCCGGGTGGCGCCGAGCCCATGATCGCGGATGGCGCGATGGAGAACCCGAAGGTCGACGCGGTGTTCGGGCTGCATGTCTTCCCGGACCGTGTTGGAACGATCCGGACACGAGCCGGCGGCATGCTGGCGAGCTCGGACGGCCTCCGTATCGTCGTGCGCGGTGTACAGACGCACGGTGCGTATCCGTGGGACGGGGTGGATCCGATCGTGACCGCATCCCAGATCGTGATGGGGCTGCAGCAGATCGTGAGTCGGCAGGTGGACACGAGTGGCTCGACGGCGATTGTGACCATCGGTCAGATCCAGGGCGGCAACCGGGGCAACATCATCCCGGATACGGTCCTGATGGTCGGTACCATCCGGACACTCGACCCGGATCAACAGAACGACGTTCACGAACGGATCCGCCGAATCGCCACGAACATCGCCGAAGCGAACGGAGCCGTGGCCGACGTGACCATCGACCGTGGATACCCCGTCACGGTGAACGACCCGTCACTGACGGATCGCATGTTGCCCAGCCTGGAGCGTGTGGTCGGCGATCAGCTCGGCTCAATGACACCGACACTCGGTGCAGAGGAT
>Ga0181594_10000129_pt1 | contig 59796 bp, 50 predicted proteins | sample 071ome_18_FD_145603 | JGI IMG/M metagenome (GOLD analysis project Ga0181594, IMG submission 145603) | Coastal salt marsh microbial communities from the Groves Creek Marsh, Skidaway Island, Georgia - 071413BT metaG (spades assembly) | ecosystem: Environmental > Aquatic > Marine > Intertidal zone...
TTCGCCGGCGTATGTGGCGACGGCGACTCCGGTGAATGGCGTCAAGCTGCCCGGGTCGAGGTAGAGTTGGCCGTCGCGCACGAGTTCATCGAAGGCACGCTCCCCGGAAGAAAGGAAGGGGAGGGCACAGGCGATCAGAAGCGCAGCGTACTTCAGAACAGTCTTCGGAGAAGTGAAGAGAGACGTTCTGGCCGATTCCGGAGCGTTAGCAGACATGTCACGCAGGGGCCGAGGGAAATTTTCGCCAAAGTACACCCGCGGTGACTTGTAAACAAATGTTTTTTTTCGTCGGAATCACCCATCAGGGCGCAGAATCCTGGCTATCGATCCGCCAGGGCGTGGTCCCAATCGTGACGATTGTGGGAGCCGTCGCAGAACGGCTTGTTCGACGAAAGCCCGCACCGGCAAAGGAAGAACGGCTTTCCCTCGCGTGTTTCGATCGGATTGCCCTCGTGGTCTTCAAGGGGGACTGGACCCTCGACCTTGTACGATCCCGTCTCGGAGACGGTAATTCGGAATTTCGGTTCGGACATGGGGCACTCCGTCTGAAGGGGTGAGAGCGCTGGGAAACCCCGGACCCTCTGGGCGGTTCCGCCTTGGTGGGGCAGGAGGACCCGGATAGATTTCTTCCGGTTTCGGCACCGAAACTCCAGCCGCGCGCGAGGGCGGGTGATGACCCCAGAACGCAGGAAGACCGTGGCCGTCGATGTGGGCGGCGTCCGAATCGGCGGCGATGCTCCCATCGTGGTCCAGTCGATGACGAACACGGACACGGCGGATGTGCAGTCGACGTACGACCAGATCCGGTTGCTGGCCGACGCCGGAAGTCAGCTGGTGCGCGTCACGGTGAACAACGACGAGGCGGCCCAGGCTCTTCCGGAGATCGTCTCCCGGCTTCGGGCCGCGGGGTACGGCACCCCCATCGTGGGAGACTTTCACTACAACGGGCACCTGCTGCTTACGAAGTACCCGGAGACTGCACGGGCTCTGGCCAAGCTGCGCATCAATCCCGGGAACGTGGGTACCAAGCATCGGGACGCGAATTTCACGCGGATCGTCGACGTCGCGATGGAATACGACAAGCCTGTACGCATCGGTGTGAACTGGGGCTCGCTCGACCAGCGTCTGCTCACCGAACTGATGGATGAGAATGCCGAGCGAGACGAACCGCTCGAGGCACAGGACGTCCTGCTGGAAGCCCTCGTGGAAAGTGCGCTGCGCTCTGCAGCGCTGGCGGAGGAGATCGGGCTCGCGCACGACCGGATCGTGCTCTCGACGAAAGTTTCTTCGGTCCCCGAACTGCATCGGGTCTATCGCATGCTGTCAGCCCGGTCCGACTACCCGCTCCACCTCGGGCTCACCGAGGCGGGGCTCGGGGCAAAGGGGATCGTGGCGACCACGGCCGGCTTGGCGCCTCTTCTCATGGAGGGGATCGGCGACACCATTCGCGTTTCACTCACGCCGAGCCCCGGAGGCGATCGCGCGGAGGAGGTCCGCGTCGCCCAGCAGGTCCTGCAGTCGCTCGGAATCCGTCATTTCGAACCCCAGGTGACTTCGTGCCCGGGGTGTGGTCGCACGACCAGCACGTTCTTTCAGGAAATGGCCGAGGACATCACGGCGTACATCCGCGAGATGATGCCCGAGTGGCGAAACACGTATCCGGGTGTCGAGCAGATGGATGTGGCCGTCATGGGTTGCGTGGTGAACGGCCCCGGAGAGTCAAAACATGCCAACATCGGCATCTCTCTGCCCGGCACGTTCGAGGAGCCGAAGGCTCCGGTGTACGTGGATGGAGCCCATACGGTGACCTTGAAGGGCGACGGGCTCGTCGACGAGTTCAAGGAAATCCTGCGGGACTACGTCGAGCGGACATACGGAGGCGGCGTGTCGGTCTGACGTCTGAACGCATGTCCGGACCGGGCGACCTGGTGCGAATTCGGGCCTGAACCCCTCTTCTCGGGGGCGAACCGGCTAGAATCAACGATCCTCTACAGCTGTTGGCGGCAACGCTGCGTGCGTGACTCGGTGTCTTAGAGTTGATCGAGCATGGACGGGCCGTGCCGACCGGGCGTTCAACCCACCCGTACGGGGGCTTCATGAGTCACTCCAGACGCACACTCAGTCTGGCTACTGTCGTCTTGATTTTCGTGTTGCTCGGGGCGGGCGTCGTGTGGCGCGTCGTGGGCGACGGCCTGTTAGGTGGTGAGGCCGACCCGGTCGCCGAGCCCGCGGGCAGCGCACTGCCAGAAGGCGAGGCCGCGCCACAGTTCTCCGCCGCCGTGGCACAGCCGGTGGGTGGAGCCGAGGTGATCCGGGACACGCTCTGGATTCGCGTTCGCGCCGCCGGTCAGGCAGAAGCCTACCGTCGGACGACACTCACCGCGCAGGTCGAGGGTATCGTGACGCGCATCCAGGTCCGCGAAAACGACGAGGCCGAGGCGGGGAACCCGCTTTTGCAGATCGACACGACCGAGCACGCTCTGGGGGTGGCTCAGGCACGCGCCGACCTGCTGGCGGCAGAGACCGACTACCGCCAGCAGATCCTGTTCGACGACGCGATCGAGGATGTGGCGGTCCGACGTGAGCGAGAGCGCATCGCCCGGTCGCGAAGTGGGTTGGACCAGGCCGAGGTGCGATTGAGGCAGGCGGAACTTCAGCTCGACCGCTCGAGGGTCGTGTCTCCGTTCGGGGGTCGTGTCGCGGACCTGGGCGTCGTGGAGGGGCAGTACGTGACCGTCGGAACCGAGCTGATGACGGTCGTCGATCTCGATCCCATCAAGGTCGAAGTGCAGGTGCTCGAGGCCGAGCTGGGGCTTCTAACGGCGGGTCGTCGAGCGGAAGTGACGTTCGCGGCGTTTCCGGGCGAGGTCTTCGCGGGCGCAATCGAGACGATCAATCCGGTCGTCGACCCAGAGAGCCGCACCGGGCGTGTCACCGTGTTTCTGCCCAACCGGGACGGGCGGATCAAGCCTGGCATGTACGCAGAGGTCTCGCTCGACGCTGAGGCACTGCCGGATCGGATCCTCGTTCCCCGGAGTGCAATTCTGGAACGGGGTACAGGGCAGCGGCGAACGATGCTCTTCGTTCACGAAGAGGGACCTACAGGAGCGCTCGCGAAATGGCGGTATGTGAACCCCGGGCGGGAGAACGATACCCACGTCGAGATCGTCCGGGATGGGGCGGAGCAGGGGATGGTCGAGCCGGGAGAGATCGTTCTGGTCGACGGGCACCACTATCTGGCGCACGACACGCCGATCCGCCTCGTAGACGATGTCGCAGCTGAGGGCGGGAGGCCGGGGCGATGATGGTGAGCTACGATATGAAGTGGGCGCGCGTATATGTATTCCAAGCAGTCATATACGGCGCTCTGTTGTTCGCCGGGGCTGCCTCGCTGGTAGCCCAGGAGCGCGAGCCGATCCAGCTCTCCCTCGGTCAGGCATTGGAATTGGCCGAGGGCAGTAGTCCGGCCCTTCGACGGGCAACCAACGCGACGCTGATCAATGGGAGTGAAATGCGGTCCACGTGGGCCGAGCAGCTGCTGCCCAGGGCCCAACTGACCCTGTTCAACACCGCATTCACGGGGAACCTGCAGCGCCGGGCCCTCGACAACTTCGGAAACCCCATCGCGAACCCCGGGGCCGAATGGAATTACTTCTCGCAAACGTCTCACAGCCTGGGGCTCTCGTGGAGCGTACAGGGCGCCTCGCTCTTCCAGAGCCACGAGCGCCAGCAGCTGACGAACGAGGACCGTGACGTGGCCCTGCTCAGGGCTCGTACCGACGTCGAAATCGAGGTCCAGCGGCTCTACATCGACGCCATGGAGCAGAAGGCGCTGACGCGAGCGGAGGAAGAGCTTGTAGCGGCCCGTCAGATCGATCTCGAGGTCGCGGAGCGTCTCTTCTCCCTGGCGCTCCGCACTCGCGTCGACATCCTGAATGCCGAGTTGGCCCTCGAGCAGCAGGCACTGACCCTTCAGCAGCAGGAGGCGACGTATCAGAGAGCACTCCTGGCCCTTCGGACCGCGATGGGCTTCACCGACGATCGGCCGCTGGAGGTCGGAGACGAGGAGCTGCCCCTCTTCGACCCGTCCGGCTTCGATGCGGCGGCGCTCATTTCCCGCGCGCTCGAGGTGAATCCTGCGCTCCTGCAGTCGGACGTTCAATTGCGTTCCGCGGAACTGACGCTCAGCGAACGGAAGACTGCCTGGTGGCCGGAGGTTCGCTTCGGATTGGACGTGTACCGGCAGTCGTACGAGCCCGAAACCGAAGCGCTGTTCGATCCGTCGATCGGAACCGATCTGGAAAGCCGGTTCTTTGTCGGCTTCTCGATCCCGGTGCTCAATGGACTCTTTCGTCAGAGGGCGCAGCAGCAGCAGGCCTCCATCGACCTTCGAAATCAGCGCGAACGGGACCGCGAAGCGCGACTGCAGCTGGACGAGGCGATCCGGGGTTCGCTTCTCGAACTAGAGAATCAGTGGGCGTCGGCTCAGCTCTCCGATCGATCGAGCGAGATCGCTCAGGAAGCGTTGGCTCTGGCGCGAGAGGAGTACCGGCTGGGGACTCGCTCGTTCGAGGAACTCAGGTCCGCGTTTCAGCAGGAGGCCGACACCCGCAGGCAGGTCATCACGGCTCGTCATGCATTCGTGGATGCACTCCTGACCCTGGAGGAGGCGGTCGGAGCTTCCGTGCGCGGAGAGGCGGGGACCGGCGCCTCCGGCGAGGGGAGCTGATCGGTGTCGGTCCCTCGCACCTCCACCGAGCGTCCGGTCGCCGTATGGATGCTTTTTCTGGCGATCGTTCTGCTCGGGGGTATTTCGTACGCTCGGCTGCCAATCGATCTGCTGCCGGACGTCAGCTACCCGAGGCTGGTGATCTACACGCTCTACGAAGAGGTCGCGCCCGCCGAGGTCGAGCGGCGAATCACCGAGCCGATCGAGGGTGCCGCGGCCGCCGTGCCCGGGGTCGAACGAGTCACGTCCACGTCGCGATACGGGGTCAGTCTCGTAACTCTGCGGTTCACGTGGGGAACCGACATGGACTTCGCCATGCTGAACGTCCGGGAGCGGATGGACAACGTGCGCGAATCACTTCCCGAGACCGTGCGTCGCCCCACGATCCTTCGGGTCGACCCGGAGTCCGATCCGATCATGACGTTGTCGGTGTCGGGCGGTGAGGATTTGTGGCAGACGAAGGAGCTCTCCGAGACGGTCATCCGACGTCGCCTCGAGCAGCTGGACGGCGTCGCCCAGGCTTCGGTGACCGGTGGGCTGGACCGCGAGATCCGGGTCGAAGTCGAGCCGAGGCTCCTCGATTCGTACGGGCTCACGATCGAGCAGATCTCTCGGGCGCTGGATCAGGCGAACGTCAGCGCGCCGGGGGGAACGATCCTGCAGGGGCGGTATCGCTATCCGCTGCGAACCCTGGGCGAGTTCCAGACGGTCGAAGAGATCGGGGACGTGGTCATCGCGCGGCAGACCGTGGAATCCGGGGTTCGTGTCGTCCGCCTCTCGGATGTCGGTCGCGTCGTCGACGGTTTCGCCGAGCGTGAGGCGATCGCGCGGTATGCGGGCGCCGAGTCCGTCGGCATTCTGGTCTTCAAGGAGTCGGGTGCGAACACGGTGACGGTGGCCGAGTCCGTAGGCGACGTCATCGACGAACTCGCGGAGGAATACCCCTCGATGCGCGTCGATGTCGCGGATGACCAGGCGGGCTTCATCGCCGACTCGATCTCCAATGTGGTTCAGGCACTGGTCTTCGGAGGGCTGCTCGCCTTCCTGGTGCTCTTCCTCTTCCTCCGAGACAGCCGATACCCCTTCGCGATCGCCCTGGCGATCCCGATCTCCGTCGTGGGGACCTTCGCCCTCATGGAGGCTGCCGGCGTCTCGCTGAACATCATGAGTCTGGGCGGCCTGGCCCTCGGCGTCGGGATGCTCGTTGACAACTCCATCGTGGTTCTGGAGAACATCTTCCGCCATCGAGAGGAACTCGGTGAGGGGGCGGTACAGGCCGCGGCTGCGGGTGCTGAAGAGGTGCAGAGCGCGATCACCGCATCGACCCTCACGACGATCTCCGTCTTCGGGCCGATCATCTATGTCGAGGGCGTGGCCGGGGAACTCTTCGAGGACCTTTCGCTGGCCGTCGCATTTTCCCTTCTGGCGTCTTTGCTCGTGGCTCTGACGCTGCTCCCGTCCCTTGCGGCCCGATTCGCCGGAACCACCCCGATCGAGTCCGCGGTCGAGCGTTCCGTGCCGCCGGAGGATGTGGCACGAGGGTCGGTGGCTCGAGCCCTCCACGCGGTCAGCGTCGTCTTCACGGCACCCTTCCGCGCGATTGCTTGGCTCGTTCGGCTCGCGCCCGAGCTGGCCGGATTCTGGTTCTCAGGCGTGGCCTCGGTGATCGGCACGGCCGCTGCACCACTCCTCCGCGCCTTCGATCGGGCGTTCGCGCGTTTCACGGGCATGTACCACAACGCTCTGCAGTGGTCGCTGGATCGCGCCGCAATCGTGTTGACGGCGTCGGTCGGTGCGCTCGCCGTCACGGTCCTTCTCGCCTGGGCCCTGCCCAGAGATCTCCTTCCAGACGTCGATCAGGGTGCGTTCGCCGTCTCTCTGGAGCTCCCCGAAGGCACGTCCCTGTCGGCGACGGCCGAGGCTGCACAGCGCATTGAATCGGCTTTGCTCGAGGACCCCGACGTCGACGCGGTCTTCGCCAGTGTGGGGCGTGACGTGCGCGCGTACGCCGAGGGCGAGCAGGCCTCCGGGCTGCATACCGCGACCTTCCAGGTGCGCGTGCGCGAGGGGGTCTCGTCGGGAGGCGTGGCGGAGCGCGCTCGGTCCCTGGGCTCGGAGTTCCCGGCGGGTGCGTTGTCGGTGGAGACCGGACAGGCGACCGCGCTGGGCTCCATGCTCGGAGGATCCGAGGCGGACATCGCCGTGAGGGTTCGAGGGGAGGACCTCGACGAGGTCTATGCGATGGCCGAGCGGATCGCGGGCCGCGTGACATCGGTGTCGTCCGTCGCAAACGTTCGTATCGGAACGGAGCGCGGGCAGCCGCAGATTCAGGTCGAGATCGACCGCGCGGCATGCGCCAGCTACGGCATCGACCCCGGTCTCGTCGCGTCGACGGTAGATCGGGCGATGCGAGGGGACGTGGCAACCGAGTTCGTCGACTTCGACCGCAAGATCGACGTGGTCGTCCGGTACCCGGAGGACCGCCGCTACTCTCGTGAGACGCTGGAGGGCATCCGGATCAACGGCGTTCCGATCCGGGAGCTCGTCACGATCCGTGACGCGGTCGGGCCGTCCGAGGTCCATCGTGAGGATCAGTCCCGTGTCATCCCCGTCTACGCCGATGTCGTCGACGGTGGCCTCGACCAGGCGATTTCCGACGTGAACGGGGTGCTTGCTTCGATCCCGCTGTCTCCCGCCGTCCGGTGGGAGGTGGGGGGAGAAAACGAAGAGATGCGCCGGTCCTTCCGCGACCTCGCCTTCGCCTTTGGGCTGGCCCTGATCCTCGTGTACATGATCCTGGCCGCCCAGTTCGAGTCCTTCGTTCACCCACTCACGATCCTGATGTCGGTTCCGCTCGCGCTCGTCGGCGCGGTAGCCGCGCTGGTAGTCGCGGGGCAGGGGTTGAACACGATGAGCTTGATCGGCGTCGTGATTCTGGTCGGGATCGTCGTGAATGACGCCATCGTGAAGGTCGATTTCATCAATCAGTCGCGGCGTGGCGGACGATCCCTCCGCGACGCGATCGTCGAAGCGGGTCGGGTCCGACTGCGGCCCATCGTGATGACCACCGTCACGACGGTGCTGGGCCTTCTTCCGATGGCCTTGGGGATCGGGCGCGGGTCGGATCTGCGCGCTCCGCTGGCGATCGCCGTGATTGGTGGCTTGATCGTCGCGACCGCGCTGACGCTCATCGTCGTCCCGGTGGTCTACCAGACCGTCGAAACAGCCCGCTCCCGGCTGGTCGGATGATCGGCGTGTCCCTCCGGCGGCCCGTCGCGGTCGCGATGACGTATGCGGCCGTGGCACTGCTCGGGGTGGCTGCGTGGCGGAACGTGCCCATCGAGTTGCTGCCGGACACGCAGTTGCCCCGACTTTCCGTGACCGGCACGTGGCCGGGGGCTTCACCGGAAACCGTCGAGGCCTTCCTGACCGCACCGCTCGAGTCCGCGGTCCAGCAGGTGCGGGGTGTCGAGCGGATCGTGTCGGAATCGTTCGAGGAGCAGGGGCGGGGAACGGCCCGGATCGAGATCGAGTTCCAGCGCGACACCGATATGGACTTCGCTCGCCTCGATCTGTCCGAGCGGATCGCGACGCTCGAGGAGACCCTGCCTGCAGGTGTGGGCCAGATCCAGGTAAGCCAGTACGTCCCGGAGGAGTTCGAAGAACAGAACGCACCGTTCCTGTTCTACACCTTCACGGGCCCCTACACGCTGGAGGCGCTCCGGGCCCACCTCGACGACGTGATCGCCCCGGAGTTGAATCAGGTCGAAGGCGTCTCGCGGATTCGCGTCTTCGGGGGACGAGATCGTCGCCTGGAGGTCGAGCTCGACGAGGAGGCTCTGGGCTCACTGGGGCTGGATCCGGTCACCGTGCAACGGGCCATCTCGGAACTGGACCTCGTCGGGGAGGCGGGCGTGATCCGGGAGGGAGATTCGGAGCGGACGATCACGATCATGAATCGCCCCGGGAGTGCGGAGGATGTTCGCAACGCCGTGATCACCGCCACCGCGGGGACTCCGATCCGTGTGGGTGATATCGCCACCGTGTTCGACACCTACGAAGAGGCCCGCCAGATCTCCCGGATCAACAGGCGCCCCTCGGTCGGCTTTGAGGTCTTGAAGGGAATCGGGGTCAACACGGTCGCGACCGCCGAGGCGGTGAAGGAGCGCATCGCCGAGCTCGAGCGCCTGAATCCGATCGGCACCGAGCTGATCCTCGAAGAGGACATGAGCGAGGAGATCGAACGGCAACTCACGGACCTTCGCACTCGTGCGCTGTTCAGTGCTCTCGTCATTTTCGGCGTCCTGCTGGCGTTCCTGCGCTCCTTTCGCTCCGCAGCGCTCGTGTTTACGACGATCGGGTTCAGCGTCCTGATTTCGCTGAATCTGATCTACTTCGGAGGGTTGACGCTCAACCTGCTGACCCTCATGGGGCTCGCCATGGGCTTCGGGTTGATCGTGGACAACTCGATCGTGGTGCTCGAGAACGTGTACCGGCGCTGGCAGGCTGGTGAGCCCGCGGGGTCGGCCGCCGAGGCGGGCGCACGAGAGGTCGTGCTCCCGATCCTGGCGTCGACGGCCACGACGTTGATCGTCTTCGTCCCCTTCGTGTATCTGCAGGGCGAACTGCGAGTTTTCTACGTCCCGCTGGCTATTGTCGTCGCCCTCACGCTGCTCGCGTCTCTTTTTGTCGCCTTCACGTTCATCCCCTCGATCGCGGCGCGACTCCTGGCGACCGGTCCGAGGGCGGAGGCAGTAGGGCCAATCAGAGGCGTCGGCTCGGCCGCTCGGGACCGGATGCCCCTGTACATGCGGTTCTACGCCGATCTGGTGGGCTTCACCGTGCGCAGGCCATGGCTGGCCATCACCGTCACCCTCCTCGTCTTCGGCGGGTCCTACACCCTCTTCGACCGCTATGTGAACACGTGGGCGATGTGGGGAGGGGGCGGAGGGCAGGACACGTACATCCTGGTCCAGATCCGGCTTCCGAGGGGCTCGAACCTCGAGCGGAGCGACCAGCTCATGGAGTATTTCGAGGAGCGGGTCGAGGCGATCCCCGAGGTCGAACGCTTTACCGCGGATATCAATCAGACGTTCGGGATCATGCGCATCACCTTCCCGGATTCCCTGGAAAACACTCAGGTGCCACCCGCAATCAAGCAGCAGATGGAGGCCTACAGCCACACGTTCACGGGGGCTGAGGTTCGCGTCTTCGGGTACGGACCCTCGTTCTACGGAGGAGGGGGTGGGGCCCCGACGTATGGCATTCAGGTGCTGGGCTACAACTACGAGCGGGTACGAGACATCGCGGAGGACCTGGGGCGACGTCTCGAGCGGCACAGTCGCGTGGTGGATGTCGACACGAATGCATCCTCAGGTCGTTTCACCCGTGATCGGGCATGGGAGTTTGTGGCGACCGTAGACCGAGAACGCATTGCCCAGTATGAGCTTACGGTCGAAGACCTGAGTGGGAGGATGAATGCTGCGGTGGCGGGAACGGCGGGGCTCGGATTCATCAAGCTGGGAGGCGAGGAAGTCCAGTTCCAGGTCAAGCTGGAAGACAATCTGGAGATCGACGTGCTGGCCCTGAGGGAGACTCTGATCGACACACCGAGTGGCAGGCGAATCCGGCTCGGCGATGTGGTGACGATCGAGTCCCGCGACGTGCTCTCTCGCATCCGCCGTGAGGACCAGCAGTACGAGCGCACGGTGGCATATGAGTTCCGCGGGCCGGCACGGCTGGGAGACCTCGTGCACGAGCAGGTGATCGCGACGGCCTCCGTGCCTCCCGGGTATACGGTCGAGGCCAGCGACACGGGCTTCTTCATCGATGATGAAGAGCGCCTTCAGATCTGGATGGTTCTGGGGGTGGCGCTCTTGCTGGTCTACATGGTCACGGCGGCGCTCTTCGAATCACTGCGTCAGCCGCTCTGCGTAATCTTCACCGTGCCGATGGCCCTGATCGGGGTGTATCTGATCTTCTTCTATGCTGATGCCTCCTTTACACGAGAGGCGTACGTGGGCGTGATCATGATGCTCGGTATCGTGGTCAACAACGCCATTCTGCTGGTCGACCACGTGAACGGGATCCGTCGTCGGGACCGTCATGTTGCTCTCGAAGACGCGATCGTCCGCGGGACGCTCGAGCGTGTCCGTCCGATCCTCATGACGACCACCACGACGGTTCTGGGCCTCCTGCCACTCGTGCTCTTTGGCGACCCCGCGGGAACGAACATCTGGGATGCGCTCGCGCTGGTTCTGATCGGTGGCCTGCTCTCTTCGACACTCTTCGTGTTGACCATCACGCCGGCGGCATATCATCTGCTCGAACGTGGGCGTGGCGATCATGCCCCGAGGCTGTCCCCCGGAGGGGACGGGGCTGTCCTGGCGATGGGAGTTGCCGCACCGCGATGGGACGCAAAAACCTCGTAAATCCGCCATATTTCGGTGCGGGCGCGGTGGCATGGGGCTTGCGCATCACAAAAGTGGAGATTCAGCAGTGGGAATCGGGTCAGAGGACACCACCATGGCCAGACGCTTCACCGAGATCGTTTTCAGCCTCGCGATCTTCCTCGTCGTGCTCGTCGCGACGCCCCTCGGCGCCACTGCGCAGAGCGGGGACGGGTACCTGCTCAAGAAGCCCCGTGTCACGGTGAAGTTCGAGTCGGGATACGCGTTTCAGCAGACCAATAGCGACATCTTCGACTTCGTGATCGAGGAGCACACGCTCGAGGGAAGTGATTTCAACGCGCCGTATTTCGGTGCGGAACTCGGGATCCGAATGTCGGAACGGCTGGACCTCACTGTGTCTGTGGGCTTCCAGGAGTCGTCTCAGCAGTCCGAGTTCCGCGACTGGGTCGACCAGGACGACCTCCCGATCACTCAGGTGACCGGCCTGTCCCAGGTGCCCGCGAGCATCGGTGTGAAGTTCTACCCCCTCCCGCGGGGGCGGTCGATCGGGCGCCTGGCGTGGGTTCCGCGCACGGTATCGCCGTTCTTCGGCGGTTCCGTCGGTCTCGTGGCGTACGATTTCGAGCAATTCGGCGATTTCATCGACTACGATACGTTCGACATCTTCTACGACGACTTCTACAGCGAGGGGCAGGCGTTCCTCGCCCGAGCGTCGGCCGGCCTGAATATCTCGGTCGGTCCGCAGTTTCTTTTCTCGGTGGAGGGCCGCTACAACTGGGCCCACGCCAATATGGACGGCGATTACTTCGGCTTCGATCCGATCGATCTGGACGGCTTCCAGTTGATCGGCGGCCTCGCCGTCCGCTTCTAGGGGGAGTACCATGACCACCATGAATCGCACCCTGGGACTGTCCGTGGCGGCCGGAGCCCTGGCACTTGCGCTGGCCGCGCTGCCCGCCGCTGGACAGGTGGATACGGCTGATCTGGACAGCCGATGGCTGCCCTTCATCGGCTGCTGGCAGGCGGTCGGGGCCGAAGAGGACATCGGGCTCCTCTGCTTCAGCCCAGCTGGCGAGGGCGTCGAGGTCACGAACTACGTGGACGGAGAGATTTCGTCGATCGAGCTGCTCGTCGGTGATGGCCAGCGACGTGAGGTGAGTGCCGAAGGCTGTGAGGGCTGGGAGAGCCTCGTCTTTTCCGAGGATGGGCGTCGGGCCTTTACCAAGACCGAGTTCCTCTGCGGAGACTCCGAGACGCGAGCCGGCACGGGGGTCATGACGTTCCTGTCCACCACGGGGTGGGCGGACGTCCGTGCGCTGGAGATCGAGGGCGAGCCGTTCGCCTGGGTGCAGGAGTACGAACTCGCGAGCCTGGAGACGCTCCGCGAGCATGACATCGCGGATCCTTCATCGGATCTGGGCATGGTGGTTCGATCGGCCCGCATGGCGGCGTCGGCCTCGATCGACATCAGCGACGTGATGGAGGCCTCGGTGGCCATGGATGATAAGGCCGTGGAGACGTGGGTGATTCTTCAGGGCGAAGACCTCCGAGCCGATGCCGGAGACCTGATGGCCCTCGCGGACGCCGGCGCTTCCGACGACCTCATCGACGCCGTGGTCGCGGTGTCGAATCCAGAAGAGTTCATGGTGGAGGTCGGCCACGACGTTGAACGGTACGAGGTGCCCGCATACCCAGTTCACTATCGCGGGTACATGTCCGTGGCCCATTACTGGGGCCCACGGTGGGGTCCGGGTTTCTGGTACGGATACTCGCCCTACTCGCCCTTCTACGATGCCTATGGCTACTACGGGGGCTCCTACCGATACGGGTACTGGGGATATCGCCCTGGTTACGTGGTTGTGACCCCGAGGGGCAGCCGCGGTGGTGCCGTGTATCGTGACGGGTACCGCAGTGGCACCGACCGCGCGGGGCGCACGGCGAGGCCCCGCGGGTCAAATCCGGCGGCCACCGAATCCGGCGGCGCGTCGTCCCAGGGGAGTTCGGGGACGCCGCGGCGAGCGAAGCCGCGGCGCCGGACGAGTGGTGAGGTGACGCCTCAGGCAAGTGGCGTATCATCGCTGAAGGCTAGACCAGCCGCACCGAGTCGCTCGGGGGGGGCTCGGGGAGCGGGCGCGACCTCCCGTCGTGTCACGCCACGGGCGTCGGCGGCAAGCCCGTCCCGCACGGGCCGGACGATTCCCCGGGCTGCGGCGTCGGGTGGAGCCACGAGGATCGCGGCCCCGCGGCCTTCGTCGGGCCGGATGTCGCGTCCCTCGACGCCGGTCCGCTCGTCTCGTCCCTCTGCACCCGTCCGCTCGTCCCGTCCGGCGGTCCCGAGCCGAATCTCGCGGCCTTCGGGTCCGAACCGGGCTTCTGCTCCGCGGGTGTCGAGGCCGAGTCGCCCCTCGGGCGCGCGGCCCTCGACGTCACGTCCGTCCGCGAGTTCACGGCCTTCGGGTGCACGGCCGGCGCGACCGTCCGGAGTGGCGCGGAGACCATCCGGAAGGCGGTAGACCCGCGTATCGTCCGGCGAGAGAGCGGAGCAGGGGGCGCGAGCCTTCTGCTCCGCTCTTTTTTGCTCGTGCTTGTGCTAAATTCCCGGGCCTATGAGCGAGACGAACACGCCGCCCACCGAGGGCACGGACTTCATCCGGCAGCAGATCCGAGCCGACCTGGCCTCCGACCGATACGGGGGGCGTGTCGTGACGCGTTTCCCTCCCGAGCCCAACGGGTATCTGCACGTCGGCCATGCCACTGCGATCTGCCTGAATTTCGGGATCGCGGAGGAGTTCGGCGGCCGATTCCACCTCCGATTCGATGATACGAACCCCGAGAAGGAAAACGAGGAGTTCGTGCGCGGGATCAAGGAGGACATCCGGTGGTTGGGCGCGGATTGGGGTGAACACCTGTACTTCGCCTCCGACTACTTCGAGCGGATGTACGAGTGCGCCGTCCTCCTGATCCGGAAGGGGCTCGCGTACGTCGACTCACAGCCGCTGGAGGCCATTCGGGAGGGTCGCGGAACCGTCACGGAGCCTGGCACGCCCTCGCCGTACCGGGATCGGTCGGTGGAGGAAAACCTCGATCTGTTCGCGCGGATGCGGGACGGAGAGTTCGAAGACGGCGCGCATGTCCTTCGGGGCAGGATCGACATGGGTCACCCGAACATGCTCATGCGTGATCCGGTTCTGTACCGGATCCGACACGCCCACCATTACCGGCAGGGTGACGCGTGGTGCATCTATCCACTCTACGACTATGCGCATTGCCTCGAGGATGCGTTCGAGGACGTGACCCATTCGATCTGCACGATCGAGTTCGAGAACAACCGCGAACTGTATGACTGGGTGCTCGAGAGCACGGGTTTCGAGGAGCCCCGGCCGCATCAGTACGAGTGGGCTGGCCTCGATCTCGAGAATGCGGTGCTCTCCAAGCGCGCGATCGGTCCTCTGGTCGCGGCCGGGTTGGTGTCCGGGTGGGATGACCCGCGACTCGCGACGATATCGGCGTACCGGCGCCGCGGTGTTCCGCCCGAGGCCATACGGCTGTTCGCCCAACTCGTGGGCGTGTCTCGCTCGGGGGGGCGCACTGAGGAAGACAAGTTCGAGTACGCAATACGGGAGGTTCTCAACGCCGAGGCGCCGAGGGTCATGGCCGTCCTCGATCCGCTCAGGGTCGTCCTGACGAATCTCGCCGAGGGGCATGCCGAGTCGTTCGAGATCGATTCGTTCCCACCCGACGTGGACCGCACGGGTTCTCGACTCGTGCCGTTCGGGCGCGAGGTCTGGATCGAGCGATCCGACTTCGCCGAAGATCCGCCGGACGGGTTCCGCCGACTCGTGCCCGGAGGGGAAGTCCGGCTGCGCGGCGCGTACGTGATCCGGTGTGAGGAGGTCGTGAAGGATGGCGGCGGGGCGGTCGTGGAACTCCGCTGCTCCGTTGACCCGGACACCCGGGGCGGGGGAAGTCCCCGGGGGCGCAAGGTGAAAGGCACGATTCAGTGGGTTTCCGGCGCGGACGCACTCGAGGCTGAGGTTCGGCTCTTCTCGGCGCTCCTGCGTCCGGTCGATGCCGATGCCGCCGACGAGCCCGACATTATCGACCGAGTCGACCCGGATTCCCTTCAGGTCATCCAGCGGGCCAGGATCGAGCCGTCGATCGCTTCGGACGACCCTGAAACCCGATACCAGTTCGAGCGCACTGGCTACTTCTGGCGGGACCCGGCCGACGGGCGCGGAGAGCGTCTGGTCTTCAACCGCATCGTGGCTCTGAAGAGCACGTACAGGGCGGCCGTGGGCGCAGATCGCGCGGACCAGCGGGAGCGCGCGTCTGAAGAGAGAGTGACGGGCCCGTCGGTGAAGCCTCAGATCAGTGACGCTCGTCAGGCTGCGCGTGAGGCCGACCCGGCGCTGATGGCGCGATTCGAGTCGTTGCAGACGGATCATGGGCTCTCGACGGAGCACGCGGATCTTCTCACGGGGTCGGCCGCTATCGCCGCCTTCTTCGACTCGGCTCTCGGCGAACATGCGGATCCCGCGGATGTGGCGTCGTGGATCGTGACGGACGTCCGTAGCCTCCTGGGAGATGGAGGGCTGGCCGAGTTGCGGTTCTCCGGTGAGGCACTCGGGCGCCTCGTAGGTCTCGTCGCGGAAGGCGCCGTGAGTCGAAGAGCAGCGAAGGACGTCCTCGTGCGCATGGCCGCAGGTGGTGGGGATCCCGCCGAGCTGATTGAAGAGATGGGGCTCACTGCGGTGTCGGATGCCGATCAGCTCGGGGCCGTAATCGACAGCGTACTGTCGAATATGCCGGACAAAGTTGAAGCGTACCGGGGTGGAAAGACCAACCTGATCGGACTCTTCATCGGCGAAGTCATGAAGGCGACGAACGGTGCGGCCGACCCGAAGGCCGCCAGGACACTGCTCAGTGAGAGGCTCGACCCGTGACCATGCGACTTCGCTTTGCCCCGTCCCCGACGGGCTATCTGCACGTCGGTGGCGCGCGCACGGCCGTGTTCAACTGGCTCATTGCACGCCACGAGGGAGGCGTTTTCGTCCTTCGCATCGAGGATACGGACCGGGCGCGGTCCAGTGACGAGCACACGCAGGTCATTCTCGACGGCCTCACGTGGCTCGGTGTGGACTGGGACGAGGGTCCGTTCTTTCAGAGCGAGGGCCTGGAGCGCCACCGGGCGGATGCGTACCGCCTGCTCTCGGAGGGAAAGGCCTACCGCGACTTCTCCGATATGGAGACGGTCCGAGCCGAGGCCCAGGAACGGGGCATGCATCCGAGTCGGGTGGCGAGAGAGAAGATGGAGGAACTCGGGCTCGAGGAAGCCCGGCGCAAGGCAGAAGCGGGAGAACCGTTCGCCATTCGTCTGCTCGTTCCGGATGGGGAGACCGTGTTCGAGGACCTCGTCCACGGACCGATGCGGTTCGGCAACGAAGACATCGACGATCTCGTGATTCTTCGCAGTGATGGGACCCCTACGTACAACCTGGCTGTGGTGTCGGACGACGCTGACATGAGGATCACACACGTGCTTCGAGGGGATGACCATCTTTCGAACACGCCGAAGCAGGTACTCCTCTACCGTGCCCTGGGGTACCCCGAACCGGTCTTCGCCCACGTGCCCCTGATCCTTGGCGCAGACGGGAAGAAGCTATCGAAGAGGCATGGAGCTACGGCTGTCGGAGATTATTCCAAAGAGGGGATTCTCCCCGAGGCGATGGCGAACTTTCTCGCGCTCCTCGGCTGGAGCCCGGGCGATGACCGCGAGTTCATGAGCCGGGAGGAGCTGATCGAGGCCTTCAGCACCGATCGTTTGCTCAAGTCAGCCTCCGTCTTCGACACCGAGAAGCTCGCGTGGTTGAACGGCCGCCACCTCGCCGAGCACCCCGACGACGAGCTGGTCCAGCACATCCGGAGGCATCTGGACGGCGAGGAATCGTTCCGCCCGGACCTGCTCAACGATGAGATCTGGGTCGCTGAGCTCCTCGAGGTGATCAAGCCTCGCGCACGCACGCTCGACGAGCTTGGCGATCAGGCACGTCCGTTCCTGTGCGACGAACTCCACTTCGACGAGAAGGCCGTCGCAAAACACTGGGACAAGGATCCTGCATCTGCGATCGATCGAATCGACGCCCTGACGGATGCGTTCGACGGCGTGGTGTGGACCCGGGAAGACCTCGAGAGCGCGTTGCGCGCGCGGGCTGAATCGATGGAGGTCGGTGCAGGGAAGTTGATCCATCCGCTGCGTGTCGCACTGACCGGAAACATGGCCAGTCCCGGCATCTTCGACGTCCTGGTGCTGCTGGGTCGGGAGAGGGCGCTGAAACGCATGGAAGATGGCGTCACCCGGATCCGTGAGCGTTGAAAGAACTGCTTTCTTGACACCTTTCTCGGACGCACATTAGGATAGCTCCCGATCTCCCGCCGGGCGCACGATCGCCCCCCCCTCCAAGGTGTTGATTGTTGGCTAGAACGGACGCACTCGTGCAGCGCGAATCGCCGGCCGCCGGTCATCAGGCCGAGCCGCTCACTGAAATCGAGCGGAAGATCCTCGACTTCATGGTCCAGTACCTGCGCGCGAACACCTATCAGCCGTCGATCCGGGAGATTGGCGAACGCTTCGGAATCAAGAGCACGAAGACCGTGTCCGAACACCTTCAGGCCCTCGCCGAGAAGGGATGTCTCGAGCGCGATCCTTCGCGATCCCGCGGAGTGAAAATTCTCGGGGTCGATCTCAGCGCGGACACCGTCGCCGTACCGTGCTTCGCCGCGATGCCGTCGGACGGCTCGGCGGACGCCGACGCGTACGTCTCGGTGGATCGCCAGCTGGGGAGCCGTGACGGATCCTTCATGGTCCGAGCGAATGCAGGCGATCTCGCGGTCCTCGGGGTCGCGGAGGGCGACCTGGTTCTCGTCTCGCCGGCCACGATCGACGACATCGACGACGGTTCGGTCATCGTCGCCGAATTCGGGGACGACTCGGCGTTCCACCGCTTCTCTCGCAGCAATGGCGGCGTCAAGCTCGAAGCACTGCAGCCTGGCGGCGGCATGACGCTCGTGGAAGACGCCGACACGCTCCAGGTGCTGGGGCGGGTCACCGGCTTCTACCGTCGGATGGACGAGGTGGGGTCCCTCAACCTGACCCAGCACTAGGGGTCTCCCGGCGAAGATGGCGTCCACGCCGTCTCCGTCGTCTTCCTCTCCCGTGGCGGACGTGTCTCAGGATGAGACGTGGATGGCGCGCGCCCTGGAGCTTGCGCGCGGGGCGGAGGCGCGCGGCGAGGTCCCCGTCGGTGCGGTGATCGTACGGGACGGCTTGGTCCTCGCCGAGGGCAGCAACCGCACGATCGGGGATTCCGACCCAACGGCCCACGCGGAGGTCGTGGCGATTCGAGCGGCGGCGGCGCTGGAGGGTGACTGGAGACTGCTCAACACGACGCTCTACGTGACACTCGAGCCCTGCGCGATGTGCGCGGGTGCGATCGTGCTCGCCCGAATCCCGCGGGTCGTGTTCGCTGCCCATGACCCGAAGGCGGGCATGGGGGGCTCGATCGAAAACCTTCTCAAGGACGACCGACTGAACCATCGTTGTGCGGTGACCCCCGGGATCATGGCGGAGGAGGCGAGTTCCATGCTGAAGGCGTTCTTCAAGGCAAGGCGATGAAGCGAGCGTTGTCGGCCCTGGTTCTCCCGTTCCTCCTGCTGGGTTGTCGCGTGGTGAGCGTGCCATCCAGTTATCCGATCCCAGCCGGGGCGCCCGCGCCCGCGCCCACATCGATGCCTGCGCCTGCGTCTGCGGACGATCGCACGCTGGAGGCGACTCAGACGGTCACGGTCGACCCGCTTCGAATCTTCGACGAAGTGCGGGCCCTATGGGTGGTCCGCTTCACGATGACATCCGAACAGGCCGTGCGAGACATGGTGGCCGACGCGGACCGGAACGGCATCAACACCCTGATCGTGCAGGTTCGTGGACGTGCCGACGCATTCTACAGCTCGTCGATCGAGCCGCGCGGAGAGTCCCTGCGCGAAGCGGGTCCGTTCGATCCCCTGGAGCTGGTGATCCAGGAGGCGCACGCGCGCGGCATGGCGGTGCACGCATGGGTGAATACACATCTGGTCTGGGGCCCCGCCGCGCTGCCCGAGAGTCCAGCTCACATCCTCAATGCACACCCGGACTGGTTGTCGGTGCCTCGTGAGCTCGGACGTGAGATGGTCGGCATCGACCCGTTCGACGACCGGTTCGTGGGTGGCCTCATTCAGTACGCGAGGGACAACTCAACGACTGTGGAAGGGGTGTACACCAGCCCCTCGCATCCGGCGGTCCAGGACCGGGTACACGCCATCTGGCTCGATCTGGCGGCGCGGTATGACCTCGACGGGCTGCACTTCGACTACATCCGCTTTCCGTCTGCCCAGTACGACTACTCTATCGGCGCACTGGAGCGCTTCCGGTTGTGGGCTCGGGCGGGCCTCGATCCGGCCCGGTGGGATCACCTCGACGAGGCGTACGAGTCGGATCTATACGCCTTCGTGGACGGGGAACCCGAGCTCTGGGGCGACTTCCGCCGCGAACACGTGACCCGTCTCGTGGAGCGGATCCACCGAGACGTGAAGACGATCAAGCCGAGGATCACGATCTCGGCCGCCGTCATCGCCGACGCGGAGTTGGCCCTGAACGATCGTTTTCAAGAATGGCCGTCGTGGCTCGAGCGCGGGATTATCGACGTCGCTGTCCCGATGGCGTACACGCCCGACGCTGGCCGATTCCGGGCACTCGTCCGGACGGCGAGGACTGCTGCGGGGCACCCCGATCGTGTCTGGGCCGGCATCGGCGCGTACATGAACACCCCGGAAGGCACCCTCGGCATGATTGACATCGCGCGCGCCGAGGACTCGGGTGGCGTCGTCCTCTTTTCCTACGACTGGGCGGTGGGCGAAGGAATGGGTGATCCCCAACGCCCGTTCCTCCGCCAGATCGCAGAAGGACGGTTCGGACGCTAAGGGGTCGTGCGTGAAGCGCCGGTCCGCGCAGCCCTAGCCCTGCACCTCGGCGTTCTCCACGGGGGTCCCGATCACCCGAAGGATCACGGCGAGGATGGCCACGCCGATCAGAAGCCCGACGAGCGGCGGAAGACCGTACGCGGTTCCGACATTGCCGAGCAACATGGCCAGGATGCCCACGACCAGGGCGTAGGGAAGCTGAGTCTTCACGTGGTCGACGTGATCACACGCAGATGCCGTCGAGGACAGGACCGTCGTGTCCGAAATCGGAGAGCAGTGGTCGCCCCAGATCGCTCCGGCGAGCACAGACCCGATGCTTCCAAGAAGGACGGCTTCCAATGGCCCTCCCGGGAGTACGTCCACTCCACCCAATCCCACGACGAGCGGGATCGCGACAGGGAGCATGATCGCCATGGTGCCCCATGACGTCCCGGTCGCGAATGCCATTGCGCCCGAGGTCGCGAAGACGATGACCGGGATGAGCTGCACGGCGATGCGGTCCGAAAGGATGGTCTGAAGGAAGAGGGACGTCCCGATGACTTCGGTGACCGACCCGAGGGACCACGCCATCACGAGGATCACCATCGCGATCATCATCGACTTGAAGCCGCCAACGGCCGATTCGACACACTCGCGGAGGGTCAGAAGCCTCTGGCCAAGCGAGAGTGCGATCGCGACCACGGCACCCGAGAGGGAGCCCCAGAGCAGGGCGTTGTAGGACTCGGCCTCGCCGAAGACGTCACGCAGTCCAGCCTCGGGGCCCGCGCCGGCGCGGCCGGTCGTGTAGAGGGTGGCGAGCACGACGACGATCACGGTCAGGACCGGCAGGCCGGCATTCCACCAATTCTGTGGGGCCCCCTCCTTCGGCTGCATCTCTTCAGACGCGGTGTCCGTCGGCAAGGTGGCATCGGGCGCGTGCAGTCCACCCCCCGCGGCTGCCCTGAGCTCGGCTTTCGCCATCGGACCGAAGTCGCGTCCGCTGATTGACGTCATGAAGACGAACGCCAGCGCAAGGAGCGGATAGAAGAGATACGGAATAGTCTGAACGAAGATGGTGAAGGCGCTTGCGCCCATGAGGACGCCGGCCGCCTCCGGAGTTTGCGACGACGCGATCTCGAATCCATCACCGATGAGGCTGATTTCGTACCCGACCCACGTCGACACGGGGATCAGGGCGGCGACGGGGGCGGCCGTAGAGTCGACAAGGTAGGCCAGCTTCTCGCGAGATATCTTCAGGCGGTCCGTGATCGGCCGCATGGTGTTGCCGACGATCAGGGTGTTCGCGTAGTCATCGAAGAAGATTGCCATGCCCGCACCCCAGGTGGCGATTTTTCCACGCTTCTGAGTCCGGGCGAGGGGCTCCACGGCCTTCACGATGCCCTGCGTGCCCCCGTTCCGTGATACGATCCCGACCATGGCACCCAGAAAGAGGGTGAAGACCATGATGGCGGCATGATCGGCATCGGCGACCGCCGGGACGATGAACAGGTCCACGAGCCGGCCCGTCGCGGTCAACGGGTTGAAGCCGACCACGAAGAAGGCGCCCAGCCAGACGCCGGCGAACAGGGCCGTCACGACCTCCCGGAAGATGAGTGCGAGCGCGATCGCCAGCAGGGGAGGCAGGATCGATGCCCACCCCGGAATGACGGTCGCGTCCACGTCGAAGGATGCGTCGCCGACGAGCACCGTCAGGGGAAGGTCGTCACTCGACGAGATCACGACGCCAGTCGCGTACGCCGAATCGTGCGGGAGTACCGTGCCTCCAGCGAGCACATCTCCGCGCACGTTCTGCACTTCGAACCATGAAGATTCTTCCGTGCCTCCCTTCACTTTGATATCGAACGGAATGTTCGACAGCATCACGGGTGGAGCGTCCGCCACCTCCTGGCCTGCGAGGGGGACAGTCGGCAGGAGGCACAGCGCGGCGAGCAGAAGCGGGCGAAAGCGCATGGGCAGGTGCGTCGGGAGATCATTCCGGAGGCGTGCGTCGTGCACAGAATGGTGGATCTGCCCGCGGGATGACAGGGCGACCGTTGGGTCGTTGACCGTGGGCCGGCCAACGCCGAACTTTCCGCCGCCCTCGGGCGTCGGGGTGCCTCCTCGAGCCCGCGCGTTCCCCTGGACAGGATCAGATGCCGACACCGAATCGCATCCACGTCATGAGTGAGTCGGACGTTCGTCGGGCCGTCGCCCGGATGTCCAGGGAGGTGGTGGAGCGAAATGGTGGCACGGAGGATCTGGTTCTCATGGGCATCCACCGCCGCGGCACGCACGTGGCGGCGATGATCCGCGACGAGATCGAGCAGTCGGAGGGCGTGCAGATCGACAGCGGTTCGATCGATATCACGTTGTACCGCGACGATCTGGAGGTCGTCGGGCCCCGACCCATCGTCGGAGGCTCGGAGCTGCCCACGGGTGGTATCGACGACAAGTGCGTAGTCATCGTCGATGACGTCGCCTTCACGGGCCGAACCACGCGCGCGGCGCTCAACGAGCTGGGCGACTGGGGTCGCCCGAAGCGGATTCTGCTCTGTGTGCTCGTGGACCGCGGCGGCAGGGAGTTGCCCATCCATCCCGACATCACCGGACGGGACGTCCAGGTGCTCGAGGGCCAGCGTGTCGAAGTGCTGGTGCCCGAGCTGGACGGCCGCCTCGGTGTTGAACTCATCCAGACCGAGACGGAGGACGCGTGACCGAGACCGTCCCGCCCCTGGGCAAGGATCTCGTCGGCCTGGAGCGTCTGACCGCGGGTCAGATCCTTCAGATTCTGGACACGGCCGAGCCGTTCAAGGAGATCTCCGAGCGACGCATCAAGAAGGTGCCAGTCCTGCGCGGCAAGACGATCGTGAACCTCTTTTTCGAGGCGTCGACCCGGACGCGGATCTCGTTCGAGTTCGCCGAGAAGCGACTCAGCGCGGACACGGTGAACATCTCGTCGAGCGGTTCTTCCGTGGTGAAAGGAGAGACGCTCGTCGACACGGCCCGTAATCTCGAGGCCATGCGCATCGACATGGTGGTCATGCGACACGGTGCTTCGGGCGCTGCACGATTCCTCGCGGACCGTATCCCCTCGAACGTCATCAACGCGGGCGACGGTTGGCACGAGCATCCGACGCAGGGTCTCCTCGACCTGCTGACGATCCGAGACCACATGGGCAGCCTCGATGGTCTCAAGGTCTGTATCGTCGGAGACATTCTGCACTCGCGCGTGGCACGTTCGAACATCTACGGACTCCGCACGCTCGGCGCCGAGGTCGCCGTGTGCGGCCCGCGGACGTTGTTGCCTCCGATGGTCGAAGAGCTCGGGTGTCACGTATTTCCTCACATCGAGGACGCGATCCAGTGGGCGGACGTGCTCAACGTCCTGCGACTCCAGCTCGAGAGAATGGAATCCGGGTACGTACCGAGCTTGAGGGAGTACAACCGAATCTGGGGGGTGACGTCCGAGAGGTTGGACGCGGCGCCCAGGGATCTACTGATCCTGCATCCCGGGCCGATGAACCGCGGGGTCGAGATCGACTCGGATGTCGCGGACGGGTCGCACTCGGTCATCCTCAACCAGGTCACCAACGGGGTCGCCGTCCGAATGGCGGTCCTCTATCTGCTCGCAGGGGGTCGGCCCGAGAAGGCCGAAGCCGCGAAGCAGGGAGCCGAATCATGAGCGAGAAGCTCTTGCTGAAGGGCGGTCGTGTCGTTGATCCGAGCCAGAATCTGGACGACACGCGAGACGTGCTGCTCGTCGACGGGCAGATCGCGTCGGTCGCGGCGTCCGTCGATGCACCTGAAGACGCGCAGACGATCGACTGTTCGGGTCTGGTGGTGACGCCCGGCCTGATCGACGTGCATGTGCATCTGCGCGAGCCGGGGGAGGAGCACAAGGAAACGATCGCGACGGGGGCGGCGTCCGCCGCCGCCGGAGGCTTCACGTCGATCTGTGCGATGCCGAACACCGATCCACCGATCGATGACCCCGCGGGCGTCGGTTTCGTCGTCGCTCAGGGCAAGAAGGCCGGCAAGGCCCGGGTCTATCCTGTGGGCTGTATCTCGGTCGGCCGGGCGGGCGAGCGCCTGGCGCTGGTGGGTGAGATGGTCGACGCCGGGGCGGTCGCGATCACGGACGATGGCAGTCCCGTGATGGACTCGGGGCTCATGCGGCTGGCGCTGGAATACGCCCAGACGTTCGGAATTCCGGTCGCCGACCATCCCGAGGACATCACACTCTCCGCCAATGGGCATATGAACGAGGGTGTCATGTCGTCACGACTCGGGCTCGCGGGCAAGCCGAACGCCTCCGAGGATATCCACGTCGTGCGAGACCTCATGCTGGCCGAGCTGACGGGCGGACATATCCACCTTCAGCACTGCTCGACCCGGCACGGAGTGGAGATGATCCGGCAGGCGAAGGCGCGCGGAGTGCGGGTGACCGCGGAGGCGTCGCCTCACCACCTCGTCCTGACTGAAGCGGCGGTCGAGGGATACCGGACCGAGGCGAAGATGAATCCACCGCTCCGTACCCAGCAGGATGTGGACGCCGTACGGGCCGGGGTTGCGGACGGTACGCTCGACACGATCGCTACCGATCATGCGCCCCATCACTACGATGAAAAAGAGGCGGCCTTCGCCGATGCTCCGAACGGGATCGTCGGGCTAGAGACCGCACTCGGTGTGGTACTCACACGTGTGGTGAACGAGGGTGTGATCGACCTGCCGACGATGGTCGAGCGGATGAGCTGTCAGCCTGCCCGGGCGTTCAATCTCCCGGGGGGAACGCTTGTGGAAGGATCCGTCGCGGACGTGACCGTGTTTGATGCGAGGGAGACGTGGACGGTCGATCCGGCGGCCTTCCTGTCGAAGAGTCGCAATACCCCGTTCGCGGGCTGGGAACTGACGGGACGGCCGCGCGTCACGATCGTCGGGGGACGGATCGTCTGGAGCGCCTGACCCAGAGCGGAAGCACGATTTCAGCGGGTCGGGCGCGATCCGGCCCGTTGCCGGACAGGGAAACAGAAAGAGACCCGGGGGCTCGAAGCCTCCGGGTCTCGATCGTTGAAGACGGGAGCGTCAGCTCCCGCGATGGCTCAGCCCAGCGAGTTGACGTGCCGAGTGAGGCTACTCTTGATGCGTGCTACCCGATTGGGGTGATACAGGCGGCGAGTCGCGGCACGGTCGAGCAGAGCTACGGCGGCGGTCAGGCTGGCTGCACCGTCTGCGGCAGACTCCGCGGCACGAACGCTCTTGATGGCAGAGCGGATCCGGGAGCGCTCCGCTCGGTTCTTGAGACGTGCAGCGGCGCTGAGCTCCATCCGCTTCTTGGCACTCTTGATATTCGGCATTGCTGGGTGGTGGTGCGGTTCTTCGAAGAAATCGTAGCAGAGAAAGCTAGACGAGTCCGAGAACGGGATCAACGGGTACGGGCCGCAGGTGGGGGGCGATAGCTTAGTCGCCTTATGGAAGCTCTCCTTGTCATCGTCGTGCTGATCGGATCCATCGTCGTCCACGAGGTCGCCCACGCGTGGCAGGCCCGCCGGGAGGGTGATGACACCGCCGAAAAGCTGGGACGGATTACGCTGAACCCGATCCCCCACCTGGATCCGCTCGGCTCCTTTATCGTCCCGGCTCTTCTCTATTTGTCCGGGAGCGGAATCTTCTTCGGATGGGCGAGGCCCGTGCCGGTCAATCCCCTGAACTACAGGAATTATGTAGCAGGTGACATTCGAGTCTCGATGGCCGGAATTGTCTCGAACCTGGTCCTCGCAGCGATCTCCACGCTCGTCCTGGCCGTCCTGACGAAGGTGGACTCGTTGGGCGCGCTGCCGGCCGGTGTGGCGAACGTTCTGTTCCTGACGTTCCAAATGGGGATTCTGATCAATCTGGTGCTGGCGTTCTTCAATCTGCTGCCGATACCCCCACTCGACGGATCCCATGTGGTCGCGCACATCCTGCCTGAAGGGGTGGCGCGGCGGTATCGTGACTTCGGCCAGTACGGTATTCTCGCGCTCATGGGCATCATCTATTTCGTGCCGGGCGCCCTCGGAGTAGCGCTCTCTCCCGTGTACTTCCTGAGCAGCGCTGCAAACTGGTTCGTCGAACTGTGGATCTGACCGTCACCGAGGGTGCACCCGTCCGAGACGGATTCCTCGTCATCGACATTGAGCGCTTTCAGGGGCCGCTCGACCTCCTGCTGCATCTCATTCGCACGCAGGATATCGAGATCTTCGACATCCCGATCGCGAAGATCACCGACCAGTTTCTGCAGGCCATCAAGGGTTTGGAGGTCGACGACCTGGACGGCGCAGGGGAATTCCTGGAGATGGCGGCGACCCTCATCCACATCAAGGCGCAGATGCTGTTGCCGAGATCGGAGGACGAGGAGGACGAGGATCCGCGAGCCGAACTCGTGCGTCGACTCCTCGAGTACGAACAGATCCGGGATGTTTCCCAGCGACTTCGTGCGGCAGAGGCCGATCGCAGCCGTCGGCACGGGAAGGGGTATGTGCCACCACGGCCCAAGAGGCCCATCGAGGAGATCCCACTGGAGACCAAATGGGAGGATGTCTTCGCCGCGGCGCTCGAGGTGAAGATGCCGATCCCGGCAGAGCGCGAACACCGGATTTCGGCCCGCAAGGTGACGATGGAGGAGAAGGCGGTCCTGATTCTCGACGCCCTGAAGGCGAATACGCGGGTCGAGTTCGGAAAGCTCTTGTCCGGCTTCCGTGAGCGGTCACATGGCGTGATGACGTTTCTGGCTGGCCTCGAGTTGACGCGACGTCGGATCCTGTTCCTTCGTCAGACGAGCCCGTTTTCCGAGTTGTGGATCTATCGCCGTAATGAGCGGTTGGAGGCGGATGACGCTGGCCCGATCGACGACGCACCCGTCGAGCAGGACACCCCTGTCGACGACCCAACGACCTCGAACGACGACGAAGGAAGCGACACGTGAACGCGTACCAGATCGTCGAGGCGGTTCTCTTTGCCTCGGACGCACCCCTTACCGCGGACGAGATCGCTCGTGCCGACGAAATGCTCGACGAGGATCAGGTCGAGGAAGCGCTGCAGTTCCTGCGTGCCGAGTACGATGACGCGGCGCGGTCCTTCCAGATCCATGAGCTGGCAGAGGGATATCAGATCCTGACGCGACCGGAATACGCTCCATATCTGGAGCGGTTCGACAACGTGCCTCGGGCGTCTCGCCTCTCCGGCCCCTCGCTGGAAACCCTGGCGATCATCGCATATCGGCAGCCGATCGGCCGGCTGGAGGTCGAATACATCCGGGGTGTCAGTGCGTCGGGTGTGATTCGGACACTTCAAGACCGACGTCTGATCGATGTGGTCGGACGCGGGGAGGGCCTCGGGCGACCGCTGCTGTACGGAACCACGACGTTCTTCCTGGAGCACTTCGGTTTCGGATCCCTGGAAGACCTCCCACGACCGGAAGAACTCCCCGTCGTGCTGCGGGATCGATTGCCACTCGGACCGGAAGACCCCGAGGACGGGGAAGCGGCCGAGGGTGAGGAGTCCAGCGAGGGGGCAGACCAACAGGATCGCCTGGCGGCGGAGCCCGAAGCCGAGCCTGAGTCTGAGTCCGAGCCTGAGCCTGAGTCTGAGTCCGGGTCCGAGCTCGAGTCCGAAGCTGACGAACCTTCTCGGCCGGACTTGTGACCCGCTGTGGCTGAGCCGGTCCGTCTGCAGAAGTTCATCGCTCAGTCGGGACGCGCGTCAAGGCGAGAGGCCGAGCGCCTCATGGTGGCCGGGCGCGTCTCCGTGAACGGCTCGGTGGTCACCGAGCTTGGCGTGCGTGTGAACCCTGACGGTGACGTGGTCACGGTCGACGGTGAGCGTGTCGGAGTGGCAGCGAGGCGTTGGGTGGTCTTCCACAAGCCGCCCGGGGTGCTCACGACGCGCACTGATCCGCACGGAGGGACGACGATCTACGACGTCCTGCCCGAGGGCATGCACGGGTTGCGCTATGTCGGGAGGCTGGACCGGGACGCCGAAGGGCTGCTTCTGCTTACGAACGACGGAGAACTCGCCAACGCGCTCGCCCACCCGGGTGGAGAGGTCGAACGTGAATACTGGCTCGAGGTGGCCGGACAGGTCGATCGGGATACGGTCAACCGACTCACGGCAGGAGTGGACCTCGACGACGGGATGGCGCGCGCGGTGCGTGCGCGCCTCTTGAAGGTCGGCGATGTGAGCTCACGTCTCACACTGGTGCTGACCGAAGGCCGTAAGCGAGAGGTGCGCAGGATGCTGTCTGCAGTCGGGCACCCCGTCATGCGTCTGCGTCGCGAGCGATTCGGCCCGATCCGGCTCGGTCGGCTCGAGCGCGGCGCATGGAGAGACCTGCGCGATGACGAGATTCGAACGCTCACCCGGTAACAGCGACGAATCCGACGCGCCGTCGCGCTCGTAGGAGTAGGTTGTCCACACCCTATGCGCCGGCGCTCTCGGCTCCGCGCCGAGCCGGAAGCCCGAGGTGATCATGACAGCCAGCGAAACGGTGACCTGTCCATTCTGTCAGGCGGAGATCGGCGTCGCTGCCAAGAAGTGTCGCCACTGCGGTGAGTGGATTTCGAGGAGCTGCGAAGGCTGTGGTACAGCGGTCCGCGGGGAGTGGGCAGCCCGCGGACTGTGTGCAGAGTGTCAGCGCCGACCCTATCCGGCCCACGCTGGTGCGGTCCCCGTGGCCGTTGCGTCCGGTAAGAGCAGGGGGCTGGCCACGGTGCTCGCCGTCTTCACCGGAGGCATCGGACTGCATCGCTTCTATCTCGGCAATTGGATGGCCGGCTTTCTGTACCTGATTTTCTGCTGGACCCTCATCCCGACACTGGCCGGGTGGGTCGAGGGAGTCCGGTACATGCTCATGGACGACGCGGACTTCAAGGCTCGTTACTCGAGGTGACCGGAGTACCTCCTCGTCAGCGCACCTCGACGATCACGACGTCCACCTCCTCGTGGCCGGCGTTGAGAATGGAGTAGCGGTCCCCACGATCGAGGACCGCGGTTTGCCCGGCCATCTCAAGGGAAGTGACCCAACCGCCCGCTCGCTCGATCGCCACCCGGCCCTCCCGAGTCAGAACCAGGACCGTCGGAGACGCCGCTGTGTGGCTCCCGGATTCCTCCCCCGCGGCGAGCGAGATCCTCGCGTGACGAAACCACCGATTCTCGTTGACGACGTCGCCCGGTAGAGTGACCGTCGCCTCCGAATCGCTTCCCGGGCGGCGTGTAGGCACTGCGATCAGCCGGAAAAGCGTACCGCCGACATTGGTGACGCGGTGGGTGAGGGGCGTTTGGGCGTACGATTGGACTGCGCGCACCGCCCCCACGCGGCCGGGCGGAGGATTCCGAGGCCGGGTTCCGTTCCAGGCTCCCCCGAGTGCCATCTGATCCGTGCTCGATGTCCCGATCGTCACGTAGGTGATTGGCCCGTCATGTGTATGGAACAGCGTGGTGTCGCCTGGCTGGATCTGTACGTCGAGCACGCGAAGATCGGGCGTCTCGTGGATGAGCCGGTGCCGGGGCTCCTCGTGCACCAGTACCACCCGCTGGGCCGCGGCCGGTGCATGCCACAGGACGCCGACGAGGAGGAGGGCCAGAGGCCTAGTGGTACGCTCCCCGGGACTTCCACAGCTCGGGGTGGAAAAGAAGAACAACCGTATAGATCTCAAGTCGTCCTACCAGCATGAGAAAGGTCAGCACGCCCAAACCGGGACCTGACATCCACCCATAGTTGTCGGTCGGTCCGAGGCCGGCAAACGCAGGGCCCACGTTCCCGACCGATGCGATGCTGCCTCCGATTGCCGTGAGCGGATCGATGCCGGTAAGAGCCAGTGCGAGCGCCCCTGCCAGGCAGATCAGGAGGTACAGCACCACGAAGCCCACCACACGAGCGCCGACGTCCTCCCGGACGGGCTTTCGGCCGATCCGTGTCACCAGGATCGCCCTCGGATGCAGATGCTTGCGCAGCTCGTTCGCGGTCTGTTTCAGAATGAGCATGACCCTCAGCGCTTTCACACCGCCGCTCGTGCTTCCGGCCATGCCGCCCACGAAGAACAGCGCAAAGAGCACCATGCGCGAGCCAGGCACCCACAATTCATAGTCGGCCGAGACGTACCCGGTCGTGGTGGTGATCGCGAGCACCTGGAAGACGCCGTCCCGAATCCCCTGCGCACCGGTCGCGTCCCCTGCGAGAGAATTCAGCAAGATGATTGAACCGGCAGCGGCGAGAAGGACGATGGTGAAGAACTTCCACTCCTCGTCGCGGAAGTACCGGACATCCCCGGTCACGGCGCGGAAGTGGAGCGCGTAGTTCACGCCGGCCAGGTACATGAACACGATGGTCACCCACTGAATGAACGGTGACATCTCCGCCATCGAGGCATTTCTCGTCGAAAAGCCTCCGGTGGCGAGCGTGGAGAAGGAGTGGTTGACCGCGTCGAAGAGATTCAACCCTCCCACGAGGTAGAGCACGGTCAGAACCGCCGTCAGGCCGAAATAGACCAACCAGAGAAGCTTGGCCGTCTGCGTGATGCGCGGGCGCAGGCGCTCGGGCGTTGGCCCGGGGACCTCGGCCCGGAAGAGCTGCATCCCACCAACGCCGAGGTACGGCAGAACGGCAATCACCAGCACGATGATGCCCATGCCGCCGATCCAGTGTGTCATCGAACGCCACAGCAGGATCCCGTGCGGCAGTGCCTCGATATCGGAAAACACGGTGGCTCCGGTCGTGGTGAATCCGGACATCGCCTCGAATACGGCGCGTATTGGAGAGTCGAGCACACCACTGAACAGGTACGGCAGGCTGCCGAAGGCCGCCGTCGCTGCCCACGCCATCGTGACGATGGCGAAGCCTTCCCGTGTGGTGACGTCCTCGTCGAAGCGAGTGGCAAGGTAGATGCCCCAGCCGAAGATGAAGGTGACCGCGCCCGCCTGGAAGAAGGCCATCGCGTCACCTTCTCCGTAGAAGGCGGCGACGAGACCGGTCACGAACATGGAGAGGGCGATGAAGATCTGAAGCAGCCCCACGACGTTGGCGACTTTCGAGAGCGACATCAGTCGAACAGCGCCTCGACGGCGGGAATGGCGTCGGGCATGGCGAAGACGATCACGTCATCTCCGGGGTGCAGCACGTCCTCGCCACGGGGCAGGATGATCTCGTCACCCCGAAGGATGGTCCCGACGACCCCACGTCTTGGAAAGTCGACGTCCCGGAGTGCCTGTCCGGCGATCCGGGATTCCTGACGCACCTCGAACTCGATGGCCTCGGCCTCAATGCCGGAGAGTGTGGCCACGGTCATCACTCGTCCCCGGCGTACTCGGCGAAGGATCGCGTTCACCGTGGACATGCGGGGTGAGAGGCTGGAGTCGACGCCCACCGCCGGAACCAGGCTGAGATACTGGAACTTGTGGACGAGGCTGAGGACCTTCCGAGCCCCCGCCTGCTTGGCAAGCAGGCTTGAGAGCAGATTGGTCTCGTCGCTCCCCGTGGAGGAGACGAAGCCATCGCTTCCGCTCACGCCTTCCATCTCCAGAAGCTCGAGGTCGGTCGCATCAGCGTGAAGGATCAGCGATTTCGGCAGCAGTTCTGCCAACTCCAGGCAACGCCGACGATTTCGGTCGAGAATGGTGCACTCGACTCCGTGCCGTTCGAGGAGCTCCGCGATGTACTGACCTTCAAGACTCCCGCCCGCGATCATGACGCGACGGAGTTCGAATCGGTCGTACCCGGCCAGCGGAGGGACCTGATCGATCTCGGAGGAAGGAGAGAGAAGATAGATCCGGTCTCCCGCCTCGATGGTCGTCTCCGCCTTGGGGATGATCGTCTCGCCGTCTCGCACGATGGCCACCGTGACGTAGTGGTAGCCGACTGGAAGGAACTCCGAACGAAGCTCGCGGATGCTTCGTCCCGCGACCGGTGCTCCCTCGAGCACCTTGAGTCCGACCAACTGAACTCGACCGGCTGCGAACTCGGCAACCTCCGTGAAGGCCGCACTCTTGAGAAGCTGGAAGGCTTCCCTGGCGCACTCCCGCTCCGGGTTGACCATCAGGTCGATACCGACCTGATCGCTGGAGAGGACGGAGTCGGACTCGTAGTAGTCCGGATTCGAGATTCTGGCGACCGTGTAGGGGACGCCGAGCTTCTTCGCGGCGAGACAGGCAATCAGATTGACCTCGTCCGCGCTGGTGACCGCCAGGAGCATCTGGGCGTCTCTGACGGAAGCCCTTTCGAGCACGGAGATCGAGGCCCCGTTGCCGATGATCGTTTGAACGTCGAGCTGTTGCGCGGCCACTTCGGCTCGCTCGGGATCGCCCTCGATGATGACGACGTCCTGATGTTCTTCCGAGAGTCGTTGAGCGAGGTGGAAGCCAACTTCACCGGCGCCGACCACGAGCACTCTCATCGCGATGCAGACTCCGCGCATACTCTGTGTTCCCGACTCGAAGAGACCGGGAGCGGACGCGGAAAAGTTAGTTGCCGCGCCTCTTCGTCCATAGAGCGTCGACGCGGAGAGCCACACATGACGGGCTGCTCCCCAGTCGCTGCCGGGCACGCTATCTTCCGGACTTCGGGCCCGTAGCTCAGTTGGTTAGAGCAGCCGACTCATAATCGGTAGGTCCCAGGTTCAAGTCCTGGCGGGCCCACTTGCCGCTTCGCGGGAGGATGACGGGCGCTCAGCCGCCCGCCGGCAACGCGATGTGCGGCACGGGGTCCCCGGCCGGCACGGACTGGGTGAACTCGAAGTCGGGGGCGGGCTTTGCTGGCCCGGAGTCAGATCACTCATCGGGACCGGGGGGCTTCCGCATCCGTTTGGTGTCACTTCGTCTCTTCTTGGCGTCCCGTCTCTTCTTTTTCTGACTCCGGGGAACGCGGGTCTCGATCCGTGGCTTGTCTCGCTCGTTGAGCTCCTCCAGCCGCACACGAAGGCGCTTCAGAGCGAGAGCCCGATTTCGATGCTGGCTGCGCTCTTCACGCGCGGTGACGCGAACCTCCGTCGGAATATGCACGAGGCGCACGGCGGACTCCGTACGGTTCTGGTGTTGACCGCCCGGGCCTCCGGCCCGAAAAGTCTCGACGCGACACTCAGCCAGCAGGGCGTCGTCCCCCGCAGGGATCGAGATGAGAGGGGCATCGGACACGGCCGTCGCGAGCATACGGGAAGGCGGACGGGTCAAGCTATGGTACGTGTCGGAGTAACGCGCTAGTCTTCGGCAGCTTGCACGCTTCTCCATCCCCTCGCATGAATCTCGACCGATCCGACACCCCGGGGGCGCAGGTCCTCTTCAGCCTCGCGTGCGTCGTCGTCGTCGTATTCGGTCTGCGTGCGGCAGCCCCTATCCTGCTGCCGTCGGCGCTGGCCCTCTTTCTGGCCGTACTGAGCTCCCCGGTGATGTTCTGGCTACGGAAGCGTCGGGTTCCGAAGGCGTCCGCGATCGTGATCCCGGTGCTGCTGAATGTTGCCGTCGTCGGGCTCCTGATCATGTTCGCGTCACAGTCGGTGTCACAGCTCCAGCGTGAGCTGCCGACGTACCTGAACACGCTGACGCAACTGCAGACCGACTGGCTGCAGCAAATCGAAGCACGGACCGACCTGGTGCTCGAGGACTACCTGACGCTCGATCTGATCGATCCCGGAGCGGTGATCGGATTCGCTCGGGGCGCGGTCGGTCGGATTGCTCAGCTCCTCTCCATGACCTTCCTGGTTTTCCTGATCATGGCGTTCATGCTCAGCGAGGCGACGGTCTTTCCGGAGAAATTCCGGTTCCTGACGAGCAACTCGAGTCTGGAGGATGATCGGCTCGAAAAGATCGCGTCGGAGGTCCAGACGTATCTCGGCATCAAAACCGTCATTTCCATCACGACGGGACTCATCCTCGGAATCTGGGCGTATGCGATGGGGCTCGACTTTCCCGTGCTGCTCGGGCTGGCCGCGTTCCTGTTGAACTACATCCCGACGGTGGGGTCGATCATCGCTGCGATTCCCGCGGTGCTCCTCAGCATCATCCTCTACGGTACGCTGGGTCACGCTTTGTTGGTCACACTCGGCTACGTCACGGTGAACACCGTCTTCGGTAACATCATCGAGCCGAATCTGATGGGACGCCGGCTCGGTTTGTCGACGTTGGTCGTCATGTTGTCGCTGCTCTTCTGGGGCTGGGCGTGGGGACCGCTCGGGGCTCTACTTTCGGTACCCCTCACAGTGATCGTGAAGATCTGGCTCGAAAACACGACCGATCTGCGCTGGGTCGCGATCCTTCTCGACAAGTCCGCACCGGTCACGGCGACGAGCGAGGGGGCCGACTAGGATGCCGCGCGTCCCCTTCGACCAGCTACCAGACCATGGAAGGCTGTGGGTCTTCCCCTTGACGCGCGACCTGACCGAATCCGAGCGAGCGACCGTCCTCGCCGAGGTCGATGCTTTCCTCGCGCAGTGGGCCGCTCACGGGTCTCCGCTCCAATCCGGTCGAGAACTCCGGGACGGTCGGTTCCTTCTGGTCGGTGTCGACGAGGATGCCGAGTCCCCGTCAGGGTGCTCGATCGATGCCCTTGTAAACCGGCTTCGGGCGATTGGACAGGAGTTCGACGTGTCGTTCATCGATCATGCTCCGGTCTGGTATCGGAGCGCTGATGGCGTTCACTCGGTGTCGCGGCCGGAATTCAAGACGCTGGGTGCAGGCGGGCAGGTCACGCGCGATACGCACGTGTTCGATACGAGTCTGACTCGAGTGGCGGAGCTCAGAGCCGGCAAGCTCGAACGCCCAGCGGCCGAGACGTGGCACGGGCGCGCCTTCTTCAGAGAGCCCTTGAAGACCTGAGCCGGGTCGCCAGGAAGTCGGCGGCTTCGACCTCTCCCCAGAAGTTCGGTGCCCAGGGTGTCCCGCGGATGAAGCCGACGTGGCCGCCACGAGGTGAAAGACGCAGGGTAAGCACCTCGTTGTCCTCGGCCTCGGACCGTGGGATGGCGGCGGCCGGCAAGAACGGGTCGTCGATCGCGTGGAGCATGAGCGTCGGTACCCGAACCGAGGGCAGGAATCCGACACTGGAGCAGCGTGCATAGTAATCGGATGCATCCGCGAAGCCGTTGAGAGGCGCAGTCACCGCTTCGTCGAACCCCCGAATCGAGTGAGCCTCGTCCACCGCGCCCATGTCGAGAATCTCCGCCAGGCGCTCCCGCTTCCATTCCACCTTGCCTCGAAGCGAGCGCATGAAGTACGCGGAGTACATCCTGCCCATCCGGGTTTGCTGGAGAAGGGAGGCCCCGGCTGCGAGGTCGTAGGGGACGGACATGACGGCAGCTGCGTCCACGAGAGCCGCGCCTCCGTCGTCCCGTTCTCCGAGGGCCTTCATCACCACGTTGCCGCCGAGCGAGAAGCCCATCGCCCCGATGGCGGAGTCCGGATGGCGAGAGCGGACAAGCTGAACCAGGTAGTTCAGGTCCCGGGTGTCGCCGGAGTGATAGAAGGAAAGGGTCCGATTGGGCTCGCCCGAGCATCCACGAAAGTTCATGGCCACGGTGCCCACACCTCGCGCATTGAGCTCGCGGCAGACACTTCGGACGTACTTCCGCCGGGACGATCCCTCCAGACCGTGCAGGACCACGACAATCGGTGCACGGGCGTCGGGTAGTGGGCTCCAGTCGACGTCGATGAAGTCCGCGTCCGGGGTCTCGACGCGCTCCCGCGTTACCGAGGGTCCCGAGTCCGGCCGGAGCACGCGGGCAGTGAGGGTCTGCGCGTGAGGCCCGTTCGCCCACCAGGGCGCCTCGAACGAGGTCCCCGTCATCGCTGAGACCATCGCGGTCCGATCTCCATGATCCGGTCGTACACCGGGCAGGCCGGGTGATGCGCTCCTGGCAGATACCCGAGGCTCATCAGGAACTCGCCCGTGATCTCTCCGCCCGTGAAGCGGAAGGTGTTCTTGAACAGCTTGACCCATTCCGACTTCGGTCGCGGATGGTGCGCGTCCAGCCACGCTCCGAACGAGCCGAAGTCATCGCGAAGCTTGAGGATCGTGCGAGCGTTCGAGATCGCGGCGTCCACCTTGAGTCGATTCCGGATGATGCGGGCGTCCTCCAGCAGCCGTTGGCGGTCTCGGTCACCGTAGGCGGCGACTCGCTCGATCGAAAAATCATCGTACGCGGCACGAAAGCCCTCACGCTTTTTCAGAATGGTCAGCCAGCTCAGGCCAGCCTGATTGATCTCGAGGAGCAGCCGTTCGAAGAGGCGGTCGTCGTCGTCCACCGGAAAGCCGTATTCCAGATCGTGGTATGGCCCGTGGATGTCATGCCCCCGCGCGGCATGGCAGTACGTCTCGTGTGGAATCTCGTTCACGGTCGGCCGGGGATCGTTGAGGACACGAGCCCGTACAAAGGACGCGTCGAGTCGATCGATTGGACCCGTTCTCGCTACCCACGATCTGCGGCCCGGATCCTGAAACGGCCGCGCCCGCCCGTGCGTAGGGTGGCGTACGCAGCTCATGACCCGCACGGGAGTGACATGACCGGATTGGGAATCGGCCTTCTGTTGGCGTTGACCGTGTCCAGCGGAGGAGAGGGTGTCTGTTCCGAGACGGATCCCGATCGGCTGTACGGTCGTGTCGTGACGTCGGACGGTAGGGTCTTCGAGGGCTACCTACGCTGGGATCGCAACGAGGCTCACTGGACTGACGTCGTAGACGGACTGAAGGAAATTCCTCTCGAGTGGGAGCAGGAGGCGGAGCGGCTCGACCCGGAGTATGCAGCGGCCAAGCGACGCGAGCGTAGCCTGGTCGCGTTCGGCGTCCGTTTGACGTGGGACGTCGATGACGACGAGGACGCGCTGATGTCCGAGTCCGGTATCCGCTTCGCCCATGTGCGTCGCCTCTCACCCGTGGATTCTCGCACGGCGCGAATCACGCTGACGTCTGGAGAAGAGATCATGCTGCACTCGTCCTCGACCGACCTCGGGCGAGCCATGCGGGGGGTCGAGGTGGAGGTGCCCGGGGGCACGACCATTGAAGTGGAGTGGCAGGAGCTGGAGCGGGTCGACTTCCTGAGCGCGCCGGCCCGCATGCCCGCGCCGGTAGCTCGGCGACTGTTCGCCCGCGTGGAGACGTGGAGTGACGTCACGCTCACTGGCTACCTCGCGTGGGACCTCGACGAAATCTTCGACACGGACATCCTTGATGGCCGCGGAGGCGGCATCGACCACGAAATCGAATTCCGCGACATACGCCGGATCGAGTGGATTTCGGATCGCTCCGCCCGGGTGCTGCTCCGAAACGGCCAGGAGCTCGAACTGCGGGGAACGAACGACGTGGATCGAAGCAACCGGGGTATCGAGGTCGCCGATCCTGGATTCGGCCGTGTGATCGTGCGTTGGGAGGACTTCAAGTCCGCCGACTTCGATGTGTCCGTAGAGCCCGGCATGCGACCGGGTTTCAATCCGGGTGATCCGGTTCGGGGCCTCGTCATGGCCGTTGATGGACGGGCCATCGAGGGGGAGATTCGCTGGGGGAACGACGAGACACAGGCGTGGGAGTTTCTCGATGGCTGGTTCGGTGACCTCGCGTTCGATATCGAGTTCGGAGCGATCGCAGAGATTCGGAAGTCCGGTGAGAATCGTGTCGTGGTGACGCTTCGCGACGGTCGCCGCCTGGAGCTCGAGGACACCGAGGACGTCGATGCTCGTCACCGAGGGATTTTCGTGAAGCCCGAGGGGCGTGCTCGCCGGCTCGTTCGTTGGCGGGATTTCGATCGAATGGTCCTGGATCGATGAGGAACCGCCCGATCCGAGTGCGATGGTTCGGCGTCCTTGGCCTCGTGGCCCTGGTGGTGCCGACCTCCGCGGTGGGACAATCAGGGCCGGATGCTGATGCGGATCACGAATCGAGTTACCGCGATGGTGCTGCCCGACGGCTTCACGAATCAGCGATGGCGGCCCGGGAAAGACTCGACGAGTCGGTGCTGAACTACACCGCCGTCGTACGGCACAGGATTGGCGCGTCTCTGCGCATGCCGCTCAAGGACCGAACATTATACCGGTCTGAATCCTCCCATCGTCTCTGGTGGAACCGCGACCGGGAGAACCTGGTGCAGGTCCTCGCGTTTCGTGAGCAGACGCCGGCTGGCGTGGACATCGAAGACGTTCAGCTCGACCGCTTCGACGGATCGTTCGACCCGATGGACGACAAGCTGTTCTTCGGGCTCGCGGGGGATGACGGAGAGGCGGGCGGTCCGGACGAGGACGATTTCTGGTTCGAGCACCCCCTCTATCCGGACTGGGTCGACTCCTACTGGTTCAGTACCGGGGACACGATCTCCTTGAGCCTGCCGGACGGGCGGCGAGTTCAATCGGTCGAGCTGCGGGTGGTCCCGCGGCAGGCGGACGTGCATCGGATGACTGGCTCGCTGTGGATCGAGCCGGAGGCGGGACATCTGACACGGGCCGTCTACCGTCTATCCGACCAGTTCGACGCCTTTCGGGACATTCCCGATCTCGGCGAGGAAGAGGACGAGGACCTTCGGATGATTCCCGGGCTTCTCAAGCCGTGGACCTTCGATCTGAGGATGATCTCGGTCGATTATGGGCTGTGGGACTTCGAGGTCTGGATGCCCCGCGCCATGCGCATGGATGGGGTGGCGGCGGCGGGCATCCTTAAGCTGCCGCTCACGATGGACTACTCCTATGAGATCGAACAGGTGACCACCGAAGCGAGTCTCGCCGCCGAAGACTCGGACGGGTTGCCGGAGATGCACTTCCGGACGCGCAGCGAGGCGATGGCGTACCTCAATCAGCTTGCCTTCGGTGAGGACGTACCGTTCGACGTGCACCGGGGTGGGGGAAGCCGGGAGGGGCGCTCACGGATCATGGTGCCGACGGATCGGGGCTTTCTCGGCGCGAGCCCCCAGCTACCACCTCCCATTTGGGATGAGGCGCCGGGTTTTACGTCGGAGAACGAACTTCGGCAGATGTTCGATGACCTCGCCGATCTGCCGATCTCTCCGGCAGCTCAGGTGCCGAGGTCACTCCGGTGGGGCCTGCAGCGTCCGGACCTTGTCCGCTACAACCGAGTGGAGGCCCTGTCTCTGGGCGTCCGGGGACAGATACGTCCGCACACCCCCGTTGGACCCGTGTCGGTCACGGCCACAGCGCGCCTTGGGTTGGGTGACCTGGAACCGAACGCGCGACTGGACGTGACCCGGCAGAGCCTCAGGCGCCGCATCACGGTGTCGGGATATAGCGAGCTGGCTTCTGTCGACGAGGGGGCGCGCCACCTCGGGCTCGGGAACTCTCTCCTCGCCGCATCCTTCGGGAGGGACGACGGGGACTACTACTACCGTTCGGGGGGGGCTTTGGAATGGGCGCCTCCCACCGCCGCTCGGCGCACGTACCGGTTTCGGACCTATGCGGAGTACCATCGACCGGCGCCGGTGTCCACCGAATTTGCGCTCTTTCAGTTCTGGAAAGAGGGATGGGTCTTTCGTCCGAACGTTCTCGCGGATGAGGGGTGGGAGTACGGAGCGGTTCTGAACGTGAACCCGTGGTGGGGGTCGGACCCGATGCTTACGCAGGGCGGGTTCGATCTGATGGTGCAGGGGGGTACGGGCATGGCCGAGTATGCGAGGGCGGCACTGACGGGCCGGCTGATCGTCCCCGCGTCCTCTCGGCTCCGGGTCGCGCTCGAGGGCGGGGGCGGTACGTCGTGGGGGAGTCCGACCGCCCAGAGGCTCTGGTATGTCGGAGGCGCCCGCACGCTGCGGGGGTACCAGCCTCGCATTGCGGGTGGCCCGGACTACATGCGGGGTCGTCTGGAGATTGCCAGGACCTTCACTTGGGGCGCACTATCGCTGTTCTCTGATTATGGATGGGCGGGTACGTGGGACGGCTTCGACATTTCGAACGGGTATACCTCCGCCGGGGTCGGAGTCTCGATCCTCGACGGCCTCATCCGTATGGACGCGGCTCGGGGGTTGAATCGTACCCAGGGCTTCCGTCTCGACCTCTACCTCGACGGTATGCTCTGAGCCTCGGGGCCGTGTTGTGCGGGTTGGCGCTCCTTCCCGCCGCCGCGCTCGGCCAGGGCATCATCGACGAGGCGCCCACCGACGCGTCCCGCGTGGAGGTCGGTGACACGGTGCGTGTGAGGCTACCGCGGGGTCAGCCGGTGGAGGCTGTGTTTCAGGGCTGGAGTTCGGACGTCATGCTCTTACAGGTCGACGGAATGGCACAGGCCTGGCCTGTCTCCGTCTTCGATATGAGCCGGTTGCAGGTGTGGACGCAGCGGACCCGGCGTGAAGGCCTCAGACACTACGCCGTCATTGGCGCTGTCACGGGTCTGTTCGTGGGAGCGGGCGTGGGTCTAGCGCTGCACTCGAGCGGGATCTCGGCGGACCCGGAGGGGCCTGCCGAGCAGATCGTCATGACTACGCTGCGCTGGGCTGGACTCGGCACGATCGGAGGGTTCTTCACGGGAGGATTCCTTGGTGGACGGAATCCGGGTGTCGGATGGATTTCGCTCTCGCTTCCCGTCCCGAACAACTGACGAGAATCCGCGCGAGTGGCCCAGCTTCCGCCCCCAGCGCGCGCCTGCGTCTGTCCGGATACTCCGCTCGGATTCGGGTGGGGGTAGAACCCTCCCCATCGCTTGCACCATTCGGAACTAAACGACGTTATCGCGAAAACACTGGCCTATGTTGACCGAAAATAGGGCCGTGTTTACAGTGTTAACATGACGGATCAACGAGAGCGCATCCTCGGGTGCGCATGCGACCTGTACCTGCGGCACGGCCTCGATGGCTTCTCGATGCGCAAGCTCGCTCGAGAGGTCGGCGTCACGGCGCCCGCCATCTACAGACACTACGACGGTCGGGAGGAGGTCCTCGCCGACGTGCTTCGTGAGGCACACCGCACCTTCTCCCGGTACCTGTACGCGGCTCTGGGAGAGCCGACTCAGCTGGATCGCTTCTTCGGGGCCGGCGAGGGCTTTCTGAACTTCGTGATCGACCATCCACGGTGGTATGGAATCATGCACACCGCCCCGGAGCACCTGGGCATGGACGCGCTTCCGGACGACATCGAGGGGATGCGGTCCGCGATCCACCAGTTCTGGATCGATCGGGTCCGCGAATGCATGGACGCCGGGATTCTCAAGGACGGAGACCCCGAGATGTCGTCCATCACGATGTGGGCCCACGCGCACGGCTTGGTTCAGCTCTACCACGAAGGGTGTCTTCCGGTCGACGAGGAAGACTTCCGGACACTGTTCAAGGCCTCGGGGGCGCGGTTGATGGCCGGGGTTGCAACCGATGAATTCGCAAAGGACCTCGCGGGCATGGTGTTCGACGAGGCGGACATGGGAATGAAGACGGGATGAATTCGATATCGAGCCGCGTCGCGCGGCTGACTGCACAGACCATGCTCCCCCTCGGCGCTCTGATCGCCGGTGCCGGAGCATCGGTGTCCGCACAGCAGGTTGAAACGGTGGGGCTCACCACACTGGTGCGCTCTGCACTCGACACGAACAACCAGCTCGTGGCTGCGCGGGAAGCGTACAACATGGCGCAGGAGCAGGTCTCCGAGGCATGGAGCAGCGTCATGCCCTCGGTCGACTTCAACGCGTCGTACCAGCGGAACCTCGCGGTTCCAGTGAACTTTCTTCCTGCTGCCATTTTCGACCCGACGGCCGGCCCCGACGACTACATCGGGGTCCAGTTTGGTGCCGACAACCAGTGGAATTCGACGATCTCGGTGGAGCAGCCGCTATTTCGCCCGGGCGTAATCGTGGCGCTCGGGGCTGCACAGCGTTTCGAGAACCTCCAGGACGAATCGGTTCGCGGGCAGGAGCAGGCCGTCGTGACCCAGGTTCGAAGTGCCTACTACCAGCTGTTACTGGCTCAGGAGCAGGCTCGACTGACCGAGAATTCGGTTCGCCGGGTGCGCGAGTCGCTCGACGAAACGAAGGCCTTGAACCGCGGGGGCCTGGCAGACGATTACTCGGTCCTCCGGCTCGAAGTCGAACTCGCGAACCTCGAGCCCAACCTCCGACGCGCGAACAACGCCGTGTCCCAGGCCCGACGCAACCTCGCGGTTCTGGTGAACTATCCGGACCACGAAGGCCTGGTCGTCGAGGGCTCGCTGGCCGAGATGGATCTGGATGACGTCGGGGCGAACAGCGACGACAATCGGGCGATTCTCGCGTTCAACGGCGCGACGTTCGTGGGGGGCAGCTCGGATGGAGAGGCTCTCCAAACCGGACTCACCCGAGCGTCCGAATTCCGCTCGGACCTGAGGCAGCTCGCCCTGACCGAGGAGCTGCGCCAGACCGAGATGCGGGCAGAACAGGCGGCGTACCTGCCAGAAATCACGGTATTCGGGAACTACATCGTGAGTGCCCAGGACAACGGCTCCCCGAACTTCTTCGGGCGCGGGGATGGGCAGAGCGCGACGTCTCGTGCGCTGGGCCTGAGGGTGAGCCTACCGATTTTCCAGGGTCTCAGACGGGACGCCCGAATCGATCAGAAGCGTGCGACCCTTCGCGAGGCGCAGGCGAACTCTCGCCAGGCCACGCAGGCGGCGCGCAGCCAGATTCGGACCATCGCCGAGAGCATCGAGGAAGCGCGCGCGCGGGCTGCGGGGCAGGCGCTCGCGGTCCGGCAGGCGCAGCGGGGTTTCGAGATCGCCAGTGCGCAGTATTCGGAGGGCCTCGGAAGCCAGCTCGAACTCACGGATGCGGAGGTCGCCCTCCGACAGAGTGAGTTCAACTACGCGCAGGCGGTCTTCGATTACCTGATCGCGCGGGCCCAATTCGATGAGGCGACAGGGCAGGTGCCCCTGGTGGACGTTCTGCTCGAACAGCGGGGACAGCAGTGATGACGACGGAAATGACTCAGACGGGGATGAACGGGACGATGTTCGACCGAGCGAAGGGGATCCGGCGCCTGGCCGTGCTGGGCGCGCTGTCGGCGCTCGCGGCGTGCGGATCGGCTCAGGCGGACGGCACCGAAGATGCCGCCGCCAGCAATGAGTTCGTGCGGGTGATCAACGTCGAGGTCGAGCCGATCGAGACGGAGACCTTCGTGGAGGAGATCCGCCTCACATCGGTGGCGATGGCGAGCCAGGATGTGATGATCGAGGCCGAAGAAGGCGGTCGAATCGTCCAACTCTTCGCTGACCGCGGGGACAGGATCGAGCGCGGCGGTGCGATCGCCAAGATCGACGACGCCATCCTCAGCGCCCAGGTCGACCAGGCTCGAGCCGCGGCCGATCTCGCGGAGCAGACGTGGGAGCGTCGGAAGCGGCTCTTCGAAGAGGATCGGGTGGGATCCGAGATCGCCTATCTCGAGGCGCGTGCGGCCGCGGAGCAGTCTGCGGCGACGCTCGCCAGCCTCGAGGAGCGGCTGGCTCGCACCGTGGTCCGGGCTCCGTTTACCGGCATCCTGGACGAGCGTCATGTCGACGTCGGAGCGATGGTTGGCCCGGGTAAGACCGTCGGTCGCATGGTCGACCTGGATCCCATCAAGATCTTCGCGGGGGTTCCGGAACGATATGCCCCCGACGTGCACGTGGGTGCCGCCGCCGCTCTCCGCTTCGAGGCGCTCGGTGACGAGACCTTCATGTCGCGCATCCGCTATGTCGGTGCCACGATCAATCCGCGCAGCCGGACGTTCCCCATCGAGGTTGAACTCCCGAATGCGGGCGGTGGAATCAAGCCCGAGATGGTGGCGAACATGTCGATCACACGTCAGGAAGTGCAGGAAGCGATCGTGGTGCCGCAGGACGCGCTGATCCGGGTAGAGAGCGGATACGTGGCGTTCGTGGTCGTGGATCGGGATGGGGTTCCGGTCGCCGAGGTCCGGGACGTCGCCCTCGGGCCGACGCGGCGCAACCTGGTGGTCGTGGACGAGGGCCTCGGAGTGGGCGAACGGCTGATCGTCGTCGGTCAGAAGTCGGTGGCCGATGGAGACCGAGTGAACGTCGTAAGCGGGCAGGGGGACTGACATGAATCCGAGTGACGAGCGGGGAGCGCCCTCTGGCCGCGGCTCCATCGAAACCTTCAAGGAATTTGCAGCGACCAGCTTCGCGGTGGAGCACCGGACGTCGATCATCGTGTTGCTCGTGCTCATCGCGCTGATGGGGACGCTCGCGTACCGGACGACGCCAAAGGAATCGTTCCCGGAACTGGCGATCCCAATCATCGCGATCAACACGATTTACCCGGGGGTGTCCCCGGCCGACGTGGAAAGTCAGGTCACGCGGATCATCGAGGAGGACATCTCGACGATCAGCGACATCAAGGATCTCACGTCGACCTCGGTCGAGGGGTACTCAAGCGTGGTCGCCGAATTCGACACGTCGGTCGACCTCGAAGAGGCTCTTCAGAAGGTCCGGGAGAAGGTGGATCTGGCGAAGCCGGACCTGCCTTCGGACGCGGAGGAGCCGAGCATCGTGGAGTTCAACTTCTCGGAGATCCCGGTCCTTCAGGTGAACCTATCCGGAGACTACGGACTGGTTCGCCTCAAGGAGATCGCCGAAGAACTCCAGGATCGTCTCGAGACTCTGCCGGCAGTCTTGCGTGCCGATCTCCGTGGGGGTCTCGAGCGCGAGGTCAAGGTCGACGTCGACCTCTCGAAGATGAACTACTACGGTATCGCGCTACAGGACGTCATCGACGCGATCCGGAACGAGAACGTGAACATCCCCGGGGGCGCGATCGACGTCGGAGACACCAAGTATCTCGTGCGCGTCGATGGCGAGTTCGAAGATCCGACCCTGATCGAGGATCTCGTGGTCGCGGTGCAGGGTGAGCGGCCGGTATACGTCCGTGACGTCGCCACCGTCGACTTCGGCTTCGCGGAGCGTGAGAGCTTTGCCCGGATGGATGACCGGGCGGTCGTCACGCTGGACGTGATCAAGCGGTCGGGTGAGAACATCATCGAGACAGCCGAAGCGATCCGCGCCGAGGTCGACGCGATGGAGCCACTTCTGCCCCCGTCGACCGACATCCGTATCACGTCGGATCAATCCGAGCAGATCGAAGAGATGGTCTCCAGTCTGGAGAACAACATCATCTCGGGACTGATCCTGATCGTCGGCGTCCTCTTCTTCTTCCTGGGGGCGAGCACGTCGATGTTCGTCGCGATCTCGATCCCCTCGTCGATGTTCCTCTCCTTCATGGCGCTGAAGGCGATGGGCACGTCGATGAACATGATCGTGCTGTTCAGCCTGATCCTGGCCCTCGGGATGCTGGTCGACAATGCCATCGTCGTGGTCGAGAACATCTATCGATACCTGGAAGAGGGGTGGGACCGGAGGACCGCGGCGAAGAAGGCGACTGGTGAAGTCGCGCTACCCATCATCGCCGCCACGGCGACGACGCTCGCCGCCTTCGCTCCCCTTTTGTTCTGGCCTGGGGAGGTCGGCGAGTTTATGGGCTACATGCCCCGTACGCTGATCATCACGCTGAGTAGCTCGCTCTTCGTGGCTCTTGTGATCATTCCAACGCTGTGCGGCATGTTCATGCGTCTGGACGGCACTCGGGGCGCGCCGCTTACGCGCGCAGCCCGGTGGTCGATCATCGCCGGTGTGAGCCTCGTGCTGCTGGGGACGGCGAGTGCGAATCCCCTGACGGCCGGCATGTTCGTGGCCACCGGGGCCGCCCTCTGGGCGCTTCATCGCTTCGTCCTCCGGGGCGCGGGGCGATGGTTCCAGGACGCGTTCCTGCCCAGCGCGATGGATCGATACGAGAGCGGCCTGCGCTGGTCACTCAATCACCGCGCCAAGCTCATCGGCGGAACGGTCTTCTCGTTCGTGGCGACCTTCGTGATCTATCTGGCGACGCCCCTGGGCGCCGGCCTCGAGTACTTCCCGGAGGACATGCCGCCTCCGATGCTGACGATCGACGTCGAGACGCCGGTTGGCACCCGTGCCTCGGTGACCGATGACATCGTTCGCCGCATCGAGGCAGAGCTCAAGGCGGTCTCGGGGCGCGAGGACTGGCAGTCGGTGGTGTCCGTCACGGGTGGTGGCGGCGGTGGCGGTAACCCGATGGGTGGTGGTCCGTCCGGCCCGGAAGGTGGCCGGCTGTCGATCTCCCTGGTGGACTTCCAGGACCGCGAGGCGGACTCGTTCGCGACGCTGGCGGAGATGCAGGCCTCGATCGGGACCGAGGTCGCAGGTGCCACGATTACCGTCGACAAAGTCGCCGAAGGGCCACCTGCCGGCGCCCCGGTCAGCATCGAACTGGTGGGTGAGGATCCCGACGAACTCAAAAGAATATCGGACGAGATCATCGGCATCATCGAAGATTCCCCCGTGTTCCTGAAGCTCGCCGGTCTCGACAGCGATATGGACGCTGCACGTCCGGAACTCTCGATCCAGGTGGATCGTGAGCGGGCTGCGCTGTACAACCTGAACACGCAAAAGGTCGGTATGGCGGTTCGCGGTGCCATCAACGGCATCGAGGCCGCGAAGTACCGCACCGGGAACGACGAATACGACATCATCGTGCGTCTCGCCCCGGAATACCGCGACGAGTTGGAAGGCCTCCGAGAGCTGACGGTGATGGCGGAAGGCGTTCAGGTGCCGCTCGTCGAGGTTGCGACGTGGAGCGTCGAAGATGGCGCCGGCACGATCCGTCGGAAGGACCAGACCCGTATGGCTACGATCATGTCGAACGTGGCATCCGGGTACGCGAACAACACGGTCCTCGCGGAGGTTCAGGCGACGCTCGCCGATTACACCGCGACACTGCCGCCGGGGTACACGCTGCGGTACTCGGGGCAGTCCCAGGACCAGGACGAGGCGACTGCGTTCCTGAGCGGAGCGTTTCTGACCGCGCTGATGCTGATCGGCTTCATTCTGATCAGTCAGTTCAACTCGGTGATCAAGCCGATCATCATCCTGACGTCCGTGATCATGTCGACGGCCGGAGTCCTGATCGGCCTGATGATGTTTCGGATGCCGTTCGGAATCATCAACACGGGTGTCGGGATCATCTCGCTCGCGGGGATCGTGGTGAACAACGCCATCATCCTGATCGATTACATCGACATCCTGCGCGAGCGGGACGGGATGAACCGGCGCGAAGCCCTGGTTCAGGGCGGGAAGACCCGTCTGCGGCCCGTGGTCCTGACCGCGCTGACGACGGCGTTGGGAATGGTGCCGCTGGCGATCGGGCTGAACTTCGACTTCTTCGGTCTGTATGGATCGCTGAACCCCGAGCTGTACTGGGGCGGGATGCAGGCAGCGTGGTGGGGCCCTATGGCCGTCGCGATCATCGCGGGGATCCTGTTCGCCACGTTCCTCACGCTGATCCTCGTTCCCGTGATGTACTCGCTCGTCGATGATGCGACGGAGTTCTTCCGGAAGCACTTCACGAATCAAGAGGATTCCGAGAATGTCGCGACCGCTGACGGGGTCAGGCAGGACGCACCGATGCGTGGCCGCCCTGTCACATCGGATGGGGTCGTGCCACAGCCCGAGCCGGTAGGTGCCCATCGTCAGAGTATGGGCGCCAGCGGCCTCATCGATCCGCAGCCGGAGGCGGGCTAGCGGGTACTCGTTCGATGACGGTGAGGGCACGGTGAGACACGATTGACCGACAGGAGCCAGAGACCCCCGACGACATGAGTTCCCACGAGCCCTCCAACCCACGGGAGGCGGTCAATGCCGCGATCCAGAATCTCATGGCGAGTCGTCTGGGGCGAGGGTTCGTCCCTCTCGGACTGCTCTTCGCCTGGGGGGTCGGAGCGATGTTCTTCGGTGGAGGAGTGGCGCTGCCCGGAGGCGCCGTAGCCGCTGCAGCAGCCATGCTCGCTTATGGGCTCCGCATCGTTCAGCGCGCATTTGGTCGACCGGACCGCTTCTGGATGCGCGTGGCCTCCGTCGCCAGCGTGATTCCACCGGCCTTCAGCGTGTATGTCCTCGGGTGGCTCGGCCTCAGGGGCTTCACCCTGGGCTTCGCGTTGTCGACGCTTCTGTCCGCGATCCTGAGTACGGTTCTCGGTGTATGGACCCTCAGGAGTTGGATGAAGGTGGTCGAGATCGAGCGTCTGGCGCGGATCATGACCCTGAATCTGGACGGAGAGGGAGGACGAGCTTGAGGCGAACCACGATGTGCTCCGCGGTGTGCGCCGCGGCGTTCATGATTCTGACTGCGCCGGACTCAGCCGAAGCTCAGCGCGCGCGGCAGGGTTTGGTCAGCATGGAGAATGCCCGGCTCTTCTACGAAGTGATCGGAGAGGGTGAGCCCATCATCGTCGTCCATGGAGGGCCGGGACTGGATCACACCTACCTCCAGCCCGGACTCGACGCACTGGCAACGCGGCACACGCTGGTCTACTACGATCAGCGCGGGACCGGTCGCTCCGGCGCGTCGCTGGACTCGGAGACGATCAACATCGACACGTTTGTCGAGGACATCGAGGCCCTCCGTCAGACCCTGGGTTTTGAGCGGGTGAGCGTGCTCGGACACTCGTTCGGCAGCCTGATCGCCATGGAGTATGCATTTCGGCATCCGGAGACGGTACGAGCCCTGATTCTCATGAATCCGGTGGAGCCGGGGACGAGGTATCGCACGCGGACCGGTGAACGGCAGCGGGCCCGACAGACGGCGGAAGATCGGGAGGAGCTGAGCGAACTGACTCAGAGCGAAGCGTTCCAGGCCCGCGACGCTGCGACGCTCAGTCAGATCTACCGCATCGCGTTCCGACAGGTGCTGAAAGATCGCGATCGGGTCGCGGAGCTGGAGCTGGATCTTCAGAACTCTACGGCCCGCAACGGTCAGGACGTCGCGGCCCTGCTGGGTGGAAGCCTCGGGGAGGTGGAGTGGTGGGAGCGGATTCCGGAGATCCTGTCCCCGACCCTGATTCTGCATGGTCGGTACGACGCGCCCCCGGTGGACATGTCACGGGAGCTGGCTGAGACCTTCCCGGTGGGGATGCTCGAGGTGCTGGATTCCGGGCACTTCCCGTACATGGAAGACCGCGAGGGCCTCCTGTCGGCGGTCTCCGGCTTCTTCGCCGGCCTGCGCTGACCGCGGGGTCGGGGGTGGACGCAGGGGCCGTTCGTCGAGTTCTGATCGTTCTCTTCGCCTACCTTGCCACGGCCTGGGTGGTGCTGCGCGCGGCGGACTGGCTGGCCGGTCTGCTCGCTCTGCCTCCGCTCTTCGATCAGCTCCTCCTGTGGGGTGTCGCCCTGGGCTTTCCCGCGGCGCTGGCGATCGCATGGAAATATCCGGAGATCGGGCACTACGGAGGGGATGGCCCTGCCGATGAGTGACGTGACCGTTCGACCGCTCGTAGCCGCCGACTGGCCGGTCGTTCGCACGATCTACGTCGAAGGAATCGCCAGCGGTGATGCGACCTTCGAAACGCAGCCTCCCGAATGGGAGGAGTGGCACGCGTCACGGCTTCCGGTCGGGCGTATCGTGGCAGAACAGGGTGGAACGGTCATCGGTTTTGCCGCGCTCAGCCCCGCGTCGAAACGGGCCGTCTATGACGGTGTGGCCGAGGTGATGGTCTACGTCGGAGCCGGATCGAGAGGGCAGGGCGTCGGTAGCCGATTGATGGCTCGGCTCGTGGAGGACTCCGAGGCAGGAGGGATCTGGACGCTCCAGGCGAGCATCTTCCCCGAGAACGAGGCGTCGATTCGGGCGCACCTGCGCGCAGGCTTCCGGGAGGTGGGCCGACGGGAACGGATCGCGCAGTTCCACGATGGGCGCTGGCGGGATACGGTCGTGCTGGAGCGCCGGAGCAGGGCCGTCGGCAACGGGTAGCTAGCGCGGCGAACGAACGGGGGGCGGGTTGCTCCGCCCTCCGCAGTCTACGGTGAAATGCTGGCCGAATACCTGGTCGTGAAGGCGATGAATCGGGAGATCTCGATCATGTCTGCGCCTACGAACCGAATCGTGTGCGCGTCGACTCTGTCGACGTTCGGCAAGTAGGCCATCACCTCCGCCGGCATGTAATTCTTGAAGGAGACCTCCAGCTCGACGGGCCCGTTCATCACGTAGGGATCGAAATCGTCGAGGCGGCCAAGGGCCGCTTTTACCCGATCACCGATGAGCGCATATGATGCCTCGGGCATGATCGTGCGCGCGGAGTGGAAGCCGTAGTTCCATTTCACGACGGCCCCCTCCATGTCCCCGATGACGCGTTGGGCTTCCTCCACCGTGGCGTCGTCGCCCGAAATCATCACCACGGGCACGCCGAAGTCACCGGCAATCGCCGCGTTGATGCTCGCTTCCATCATCTCGACGCCGTTGATGCGCACGGCGGTCAGATTGGCGCTCGAGATCGTGTGCGCTCGCACACCTTCCGTGTTCGTCGTGCTGGCGTGGTATCCGATGAAGATGGCCGCGTCGAAAGACGAATCGATGCCTTCCATCATCATGAGGGGCCGAGGCCATGCCCGGACCAGCTGGATATCTGCAGGGAGCTGCTCGATGAGCAGATTCTCACCGTTGCCATGAGAGTCGGAAACGAGGATTTCCGTGGCGCCCATCTCCCGCGCGGCGTCGATCGCCGCGTTGACCTCGTTCGTCATGAACTGACGGAAGCGGCCGTATTCGAAGCCGCCCGGGCCGAGCTGGTCGCCGGTCACGACCCCGACGACGCCCTCGAGGTCAGCCGAGATGTAGACCTTCAGGCCGTCCTGCGCGGCCGTCGGGCTGACGAGGGAGATCGACAGAGCAGTGAGCGTGAGGAGAGCTCGCTTCATGGTTCACGTCCGGGTTCGATGGATCCTGGTTCGTATGGCGCGCGCGCGGCGGCCGCGCACGTCTCGATGACTTCCGCAGCAGGCACGACGCGATGGATTCCGGAGACGGATCGCCCCGCCTGCCAGTATTCGGTCGTGCCTCGCGTGTCATATGCGGTTCGCTTGAGCATCCACGCGGATTTCAGGGCGTAGATACTCCGCATCCAGTGCTTTGTCCTGCGGCCCCGGAGCATCCGGCGCGCGATGGGACCGGCCTTCAGGCCCAGACGTTGCACGTAGGGGGTATTGATCACGGCAACCGGCACCCCGGTGAGGCGTTCGGTCAGGACGATGTCGTCCTCGGCAGCGTCGAGGATCGCCTGCTTGTATGGCTGGCTGGCCCGGCACTCTGCCGTGGCGATGAAGCGGGTGCCCATTTGGACGCCGGCATACCCCATCTGCAGCGCCGCGGCGAACTCGTCGGGTGTGCCGATCCCGCCTGCGCATACGACGGGAAGGCCCAGATCGCCGACTTCATCGAGCAGCTGGCGCGCGGGTTTCGGTCCGGCGTGTCCACCGGCACGGCGATTCACCGCGATCAGGCCGTGGACTCCCGAATCGACGGCCTTTTCGGCCCACTTTCGCTCGGTGACGTCGTGATAGACGACGCCGCCTACGTCCGAGACGCGGTCGACGACCCAGCGGGGTTTCCCCAGTGAGGTGATGAAGAAGCGCACACCTTCCTCCAGTGCGATCTCGATCCACTGCTCCATCCGCTTGCGGTAGGTGTCCGACGACGCTTCGATCAGTGCATTCATTCCGATGGGGCGATCGGTGATCGCGCGGATCGCACGCAGACCTTCGCGGAAGTCCAGACCGAAGACGTAGGTCAGTGTCACGGGCTGGACGACGCCCAGACCGCCGGCAGCGGACGCAGCCGCCACCAGCTCGACGTTGGAGCAGGGATACATCGGCCCGCAGATGAGCGGCACATCGATGTGGGCGTCGCGCGTGAGCGGGGTATCGAGTGGGTCCGTCATCAACGGACCCCGGCACGGCCGAGTCGCCAATGTGCGGTCACGGTCGCGACGACGTCACCGTCCCCGTCGCGAATCGTGGCCTCCACGGGGTGGTCCATCGGCTCCGTGACATCTGGGATCGTGCACGTGGCCTCGGCGACCAGCGGCCCTCGGGCCTTCTTGGTGTAGCGGACATCGAGACCGGTGAGAATCGCGCGGAGGTCCGATCCGAGTCCGCTGATCAGGGATAGGCCGGTGACCAGTTCTCCCACGTTCGCGAGTGCGATCGCATGGACCGACCGCAGGTGGTTGCGGACACGACGTCGATCCTTGAGGAGGACCCGCGCGTGTCCCGGCTCGAAGTCCAGGACGGTGCTTCGGATCGAGTTGGTGTACGGAACCATCAGCCCGAGCAGCCGGGAGAAGACCCAACGACCGCCAGGGAGACTGGACAGGGTCGACCAGAGACCCTTCAGGCGGTCCCCGGGTGTTTCGTTCGATCGCGCCATGGCTCTCGGGTCGAAGGGAGGGGCGTGCCAATCATCTGGCCGCGTCAGGTGAGAAGCAACGCCGTGGAAGGATTCGTGTACGGGACGCGTAGGGGATGCAGAGCCAGGAGGATCGTGAACTGTGTTGGACTTTCTGCAATGGTGGTTCGGCGCGATCGTGTGGCTCGTCGCGAACGTGGTGTACGTGGACATGAAGCGGAAAGGTCTCCACGGCTTCACGCGCTTTGCGGCGTTCTGGGCGGGCACCCCCACGACGTGGATTGCGCTGTTCGCCCTCAAGGACGGCACGCAGCCCAGCTTCGAGCGCCCCGACGATGACGACACCACCCTCCTCGAAGAGATCCGACGGGATCGGCTCCAGCGAGGAGAGGTCGGCCACGGCGGGGGTGACGACCACGAGTGATTCGGGTGTTCAGCTCCACGACTATCGGCCGGAGCGGAGCGACCTGCGCATTCTGATCGAACTGGCGGCGCCGGTCACGCTGGTTCAGATCGGTCTCATGTCGATGGGCGCGGTCGACACGGTGATGGTCGGGCGGGTGTCAGCCGAGGATCTCGCGGCGGTTGCCATCGGGAATCTCTACTTCTTCATCATGGCCATCTTCGGGCAGGGCGTGCTCTTCGCGCTCGATCCGGTCATCTCTCAGGCGGTGGGGGGGCGTGACCCGGTCGGTGTGGCTCGTGGTGTTCAGCGCGGACTGATTCTCGCGGTCCTTCTATCGGCGGTGACGATGCTCCTTCTCGTGCCGGCCGGACCGCTGCTCACCCTCGCGCGTCAGCCGGTCGAGGTGGTGCCGATCGCGGATGGATACGCGAATGGCCTGCTCGTCGGCGTCTTTCCGTTCTATGCGTTCAGCGTCTTCCGTCAGAGCCTTCAGGCCATGGGAAGTGTTCGCCCCATCGTGCTCACGGTGTTGGCAGCGAACGTGCTCAACGTAGTACTCAACTGGGTGCTCATCTTCGGAAACCTGGGCGCACCTCGCCTCGGTGCCGTCGGCTCGGCGTGGGGCACGAGTGCGAGCCGGTGGTGTCTGGTGTGTCTGGTCGGGGCGCTCGCGTGGTCGCGATTGCGGCCGACGCTTCGCCCCTGGAGGCGCGACGCCTTCGCATGGGGGCCGATCGTGCGCTTCATGCGGGTCGGTGCCCCGATCGGTGCGCAGCAGTTTCTCGAGTTCGGAGTGTTCGGGGCAGCAGGTCTCCTCATGGGATTACTCGGTACGATCGCCGTGGCGAGCCATCAGGTCGCACTTCAGCTCGCCGCGCTCACGTTCATGATCCCGGTCGGGATCGCGCAGGCAACGAGTGTCGTCGTCGGCCAGGCGGTGGGACGCGATGACCCCCAGGCGGCCCGCCGAGCGGTGGGCGCCGGGCTGACGACGGTGACGGCCGTGATGGCGGTCACGGCTGCCCTGTTCCTGGTGGTCCCGAATCCCCTCGCGCGGATCTTCTCGAACGATCCGGTGGTCGTGGCTGCAGCTGCGGCGCTTCTGCCGATCGCCGGTGTCTTCCAGATCTTCGACGGCCTTCAGGTTGCGTCGGCCGGAGCGCTACGAGGGGTCGGGGATACCCGAGTCCCGATGCTCCTCAATCTGCTGGGCTTCTGGTGCGTGGGGCTTCCGGTGTCCGTCCTCCTCGGCTTTCCTCTCGGCGTGGGTTCGAAAGGCATCTGGTGGGGTCTCGCCACGGGGATCGCTGTCGTGTCGGTACTGTTGCTCCACCGGATTCGACGCCGATTCGGTCGCTCGCTCGGGCGTCTCGTCATCGACGACGACGACGCCTAGGTTTCTGCGCCGACTCCGACTCCTGCCGCCGACCATGTCCTTCATATTCGAACGACTCTCCATCCGCGACGTCATCGCGATCCGCCCGGAACGGCATCTCGACGACCGCGGGTTCTTCAAGGAGATCTTTCGCTACGAGACGTTTGCCGAGGCCGGCATCGACATGCCGTTCGTGCAGGATAATCTGACGCGGTCGGTCCGAGGGGCCCTGCGTGGACTTCATTATCAGCTGCCACCGGCTGCTCAGGGGAAGCTGGTGGGGGTCGTCCGAGGGCGTATCTACGACGTGGCGGTCGATTTGCGTCGGGGTGGCCCGACGTTTGGCAAGTGGGTGGCACGCACGCTCGACGTGGAGACGGGCGAGATGCTCTGGGTTCCTCCGGGCTTCGCCCACGGGTACAGCATCCTGTCCGAGACTGCGGACGTGTTCTACAAGGTTACGGACTATTTCGTGCCGGACCTCAGCCGTGGAATCCGGTGGGACGATCCCAGCCTCGGAATCCCGTGGCCTGTGCAGAATCCGATCCTTTCCGAAGCGGATCGACGTCAGCCGACGTTCGATCGGTGTGAAAATACGTTCCGGATTTGATGCGAAGCCCCGTTCGCGGCGCGACACCGCGACTCAAAAGGCGATGACGCGAGCTGCCCGACGATGACTCGAGTCGATCCGAAAACGGGAGCAGAGGAGCATCACCTGACCGTCGAGCGGACTGCGCGGTACTGGACGCTGGGTGAGGCGGAGTCGGCAGAGGAGGTCTGGGTCGTCCTGCACGGGTACAAACAGCTCGCCCGCCGGTTCATTCGCCGATTCAAGCCCCTGGACGACGGACGACGGATGATCGTCGCCCCCGAGGCGCTGTCCCGTTTCTATGTATCTCCGTCCGAGGGTCGACACGGGGTGGCATCGGTCGTCGGGGCGACGTGGATGACGCGTGAGGACCGGCGTGCGGAGATCCACGATTACGTGGGCTACCTCGATCGACTCGCGGTTCACCTCGACGCGCTGATCGGTGATGTCCCTCTGACGGTGGTGGGCTTCAGTCAGGGAGTGGCTACCGCCACACGCTGGTGTGTCCACGGGGCGACCCTCCCGGCGCGGCTGATCCTGTGGGGCGACTTTTCGCCCCCCGACCTCGATCTGGAACTGGCGGCTCGCCGCCTCGCGGCGGTCGACGTCGTGATGGTGCGGGGAACTGCGGACGCCGCGCTCTCGCCGCGGCTGGCACAGGAGGAGAGCGAGCGCCTCGAATCGGCTGGGATCGACTACCGGACGGTCAGTTATCCGGGAGGGCACGACATAGACGAGAGCACGCTGGTGGGGATCGCGGCGGGCGGCTGAAGCGCCGGTTCAAGTCGAGGCCGCGGCGCGTCGTCTACCCTGTGTGACGCGCGTTCACGTGTCGGGCGCGAACTCCCCGACGAAGGAGATTTCAGCCGTGAGCTCGTGTCCGGTCTCCCGTGCCACGGTCTCCCGTGCGAGGTCGATGAGTGCACGGACTTCGGCCGCGGTCGCGCCACCATGGTTGACGATGATGTTGGCGTGTCGGTGGAAGATCCCGGCGCCGCCGTGGACATGACCTTTCAGGCCACATTCGTCGATCAGGCGTCCTGCGCCGATTCCCTCGATCTTCTGGAAGATCGAGCCGGCACTGGGATAGAGCCACAGGTCGGGGTGCCGATCGTCCCGCCACTCGAGGTTGGAGCGGATGACGGTACGGAGGTCGTCGATCGGCTCCGGATTGAGGCGGAAGGTCGCCGAGAGCACGATATCGTCTCGGTGGTGAAGCACGCTCTTGTCGTATCCGAACTCGAAGTAGTCAACGTCCACCGTGATGCGCTCGCCCTCCTCTGAGAGCAACTCGGCCGACTCCAGAACCTCCTCGATGAAGACGGTCCGACTTCGATCCGGTGCGAGGAAATGAAGGTTCTGCCAGAGGGCTCCGCCGACGGTGCTCGGGATGCCCACGAAATGGTGAAGACCCCCGAGCCCTCTCGCCACGGTCTGGTTGATGAGGTCGGGGTACATCTCGACACCTGAGCCCGCGCGGACCCGGTGATCGTCGAGGAATTCGATCCCGCCGACCTCACAGCGGATCACGAGTCCTCGGAAGCCCCTGTCTCCGACGAGGATGTTCGCTCCGTGACCGAGGAGGAACCATGGAAGATGGAGATCCCTTGCCGCCTGCACGGCCATCTCCAACTCATCGGCCGAGTGCACACGCACCAGGTAGTCGGCCGGCCCCCCGATCCTGAACGTCGTCAGAGGCGCGAGCGGGACGTCGACCTCCACCACGAGGGGGGTCAGCGCAGCTTCGAGATGCGAGCGCAGGTCGTCCGATGCGGTCATGCCGGAAGATAGTCCGGCCCCGATGTGGGTACTAGCTTTTCCCCGCTCGCGCGCTGCCCGCTCCCGGAGAGGAGCGGGTTCCGACCATCGGCCGCGAATCGCGCGAGTTCGGCACCGCACAGGGGAGGCGCGCAGTGAGTGAAAGCACGGCTGGACAGGAGATGGCGAGCGTGGTGGGGCGCGAGCTCGATCGCCTGGCGGACGAGATCGGTGCCCTGGCGGAGGATGAGGCGCTCTGGGTTACGCGTGGCGGGCAGGGCAACGGGCCCGGCACCCTCGCGCTGCACCTGGTGGGCAACCTTTCGCACTACATCGGAGCGAACCTTGGCCGGACCGGCTACGTGCGAGACCGCCCGGCGGAGTTCGCGGACCGCGGCGTGTCACGGCAGGAGATTCTGGAGCTGATCCACGACTGCAGAGCCATCGTGGTCCCTGTTCTGGCTGGTCTGAGCGACGAAGAGCTCGGCCAGGCCTACCCTGGCGACACACCCGCGCACATGCAGGGAATCACGACCAGGGGGTACATGATCCACACGATCTGGCACCTCGGGTGGCATGTAGGGCAGTTGTTCTATCACCGGCTCGGCGAGACGTCCCCGGCGTGAACCGTGGCCGGGCCCGCAGGGCCCTCAATTCCTTCCGCGCTTGAGTACGGATCCGGCCCTGACGTCCCGGTACGTCCCGTCTTCGACCGTCACCTGGCCGTTGACGAGGACCCAGTCGATGCCGACTGGATACTGGTGAGGTTCCTGAAACGTGGAGCGATCGCTCACCGTTTCGGGGTCAAAGACGACAAGATCCGCGTACCAGCCGGCCCGCACCTGTCCCCGCTCTCGCAGGCCGATTCGTTCCGCCGGCATGGCCGTCATTTTTCGGACCGCCTGCTCCAGCGTGAGGATGCCGCGGTCGCGCGCGTAGAGGCCGAGGACCCGGGGGAATGTCCCGTACCACCGGGGGTGCGGATGACCGTCACCGAGGGCAACGAGTCGCCCGTCCGATCCGATCATGGTCTGCGGATGTGCCATGATCGCTTCGACGTCACCCTCGTCCATGGCGTGATAGATGCCGCTCGCGCCTCCGCGGCGGACGGCCTCGATGACCAGCCGAGACCCCGTCGCCGGGGTCGGCTCCAGCCCATCTCGAACGGCCCAGTCGTGCAGCGTGAGGCCTTCCAGGGACCGATCCCACGGGACCAGTCCGAACTGTACACGCCGCAGATCGTTTCCACCCCGATCGTTGATGATGTTGTATTCGATACCCGCCAATACGCTGTCTCCGAGCACGGGGTCGTCGGCCCGGGCGAGGAGTGAGTCCGTCCCTCCGGCCATCGCCCATGCCGGGACCAGGATCGTGATGCCCGAGTAGCTGGCCGTGTAGGGATACTGGTCGATCATGACGTCGGTCCCGGCACTCCGCGCTGAGTCGACCATGGCGAGGGTCGTAGTGGACGCACCCCACATGGGCTGTCCCACGACCTTGTGATGCGTCAGCACGACGGGGATCTCCGCACGTCGTCCGATCTCGAGCGCTTCTCCGACCCCCTCCAGGAGCCCGAGTCCTTCTTCCCTCAGATGGGACGTGTAAAAACCGCCACGATCTGCGGCGACACGGGACAGGGCGACCACTTCGTCGAGATCCGCGAACGCCCCCGGGAGGTATTTCAGCCCTGTCGAGATCCCCCAGGCGCCGTCGTCCATCCCGTGCGCCACCATCTCTTCCATCTGCTGCAGCTCCAGGTCGGTTGGGGCGCGATTGGCGAGCCCCATGACTTCGCGTCGTACCGTGTTGTGCCCGACCATGAATCCGACGTTGAGCCCCAACCCGAGGGCCTGCGCGTCTTCCTGATAGGTATCGAGTGGCCAGGGTGCGCTTCCGTCGGGTCCCCCAAGGGCGGTGGTGACGCCCTGGCGCACGTGGCTCTCCCCACCCGGGAGCTGCATCAGGGGATCCAGGTGCGTGTGGATGTCGACGAAGCCGGGGCTGACCACCATTCCGGTCGCATCGATCACGCGGTCGGCTCGTGACGGATCCAGTGGCGCCCGCGACACCCGGACAATTCGATCTCCGCGCACGGCGACGTCCGCCGCGAAGCGTGCTTGACCGCTCCCGTTCACGACGGTTCCGCCACGAATCAGGACGTCCCAGTCCAGGGCGCTGCTCTGCCGCAGGTAACGACCGTCGAAGGAGGTGGACCAGCTCTGCCCGTTGTCGGAGGACAGCTCCCAGTGCTGACGGACCCGATTGCCGGACGCGTCGAGCCGGGACCAGGTGATGCGATTGAGCGTCACCGACCCGTCCGGCCCTGTCGTTTCCCCGCGCATGACCATGGCTTCGCCCTCGTACCCTCCTTCGAGGACGAGGAGCAGCCCCTGATTGTCCACCCAGGTCTGGTGCCATACCCCGCGCGAGTCGTCGTACGCGTTCAGGCTTCGGCCCTCGTAGCCGGACGGGGTGGTGTAGTGCTCACGAAGGACACACTCGCCAAGTGATACGGACAGGGTGTTGTGGCCCGCGAGCGCTCCGTTCGCTGCGCGCACCACCCACCGGCCTTCCCAGAAGTCGAAGTGTCGGTGCTGCTCGGCGGAGCAGGGCGCCGATGGTGGAGCCTGGGCCGCTCCGCGGTTGGCGCCGATGGCCATGCCGAGGAGTGCGGTGACGAGAATGAGGCGGTGCGTCATGGGGCTCACGGGGGTGGATCTGCGTGGGGGCGGGAAGATAGGAAGCCGTCCGGGATCTCGCGTCCCCCGATCGGCCGGATCGGCGCGAGCGCTCTGTCAACGCGTGGTCACGTCCCCTCCACGTGACCGCGTGTGCTCGCCGCGGCCGTAGTTCTACGAGACCCTTGGGCCGAGGCCGAAGAACCCCGATGAGGTAGCGGTGCCCGAACACGAAACTTTTGGCACGTCTCTTCCGAAGAGTAAGAGGCAACCAGATCGAAGGGTGTGCTCGGCCGGAGGGTGACGGGACGTGGGGGGACGGGTCGGTAATCAGCCCGCCGGCTCCGGTCGAGCACGTTCGATCTGACTGGCAACGTGATCGTCGAACCCCTCGACGACGTGGCGTACGTCGGATGTCCGATCTTCGGTCAGGCGAGCCGTCGGGCCAGCAGCTGCAGACTCACCGAGGCTGGTGACTTGGCGGATATAGGGAGTGCACAGGCCATGAGGTCCTGACGTGCGCGCGGGTCCCACGATCGCAGCGGGGAACCGCCGCCTTCCTGTGGTCTTAGGATGCGCCGGTGCGTTACCTTTTCCCGGTCACGTGTCGGCGATCCACGCACACGGACGCCCACATCCACATTCGTGCGGACCTTA